>Ga0209098_1001906_pt1 | contig 19025 bp, 17 predicted proteins | sample AD_JPNHW1_MetaG_FD_184429 | JGI IMG/M metagenome (GOLD analysis project Ga0209098, IMG submission 184429) | Active sludge microbial communities of municipal wastewater-treating anaerobic digesters from Japan - AD_JPNHW1_MetaG (SPAdes) (version 2) | ecosystem: Engineered > Bioreactor > Anaerobic... | reverse complement strand
ATTTAATAACCCCCGATTTACTTCACGTACTTAACTTTTTTCCTGAAAGGGAAGGTCAGTTTGAATACGGATTCCAAAATTTCCTTATCCTCCTTCGACAATTCGAGACCGCGGCGCTGGTACACATTTTTTGCCACCTCGATAGCTTTTGCGATGTCGTATGTAGTATATCCCGACACCGAGCTTCCCCAGCTGAATGACGGGATAAAACAACGCTGAAAACCATGCCCGAAAATATTGGCATTTACTCCTATTACTGTGCCGGTATTGAACATGGTGTTTATCCCGCACTTGGAATGATCGCCCATTATCAAACCGCAAAACTGCAGGCCTGACGGAATGAATTTTTCCTGCGTGTAATTCCACATCTTAACTTCATCGTAAGTATTTTTCAGGTTTGAATTGTTGGTATCTGCACCAAGGTTGCACCATTCTCCAATCACTGAATTACCAATAAAACCGTCGTGTGCCTTGTTGGTATATCCGAATATCACCGTATTGTTAAGTTCACCGCCCACCTTTGAATACGGCCCAATGGTAGTAGGCCCGTAAATCTTGGCACCCATTTTTACCACTGAATGTTCGCACAGCGCAAAAGGCCCTCTGATAATGGCGCCCTCCATTACTTCGGCGTCTTTTCCAATATAAACCGGGCCTTCGGCAGCATTTATGATGGCGCATTCAACCCTTGCTCCGGGTTCTATGAAAATGTTTTCGGCAGCAATTACTTTGTTGGTCGGACTGATAGCGGCCGATTTGCGGCCTTTGGTGAGCAGGGCAAAATCTTCTTTTATGGCCTGCCCGTTAAAAGAAAAAATATCCCAGGGATAGTTAATTTTTATGTGGGGGATGTCGCAGGAAATTTCGTTCAGTCCCTCCAGATCGATCTTATCACTGTCGTCATTCCGGGAATCGTCGGCGGCATCGCTTAAGTCCAGATCATTTTCATTTATATTATAAGCGATTATATAATCTTTGCAGACAAGGGCCTGTCCTGTTTTTAGTTTCGCAATCTCTTTAACCAGGTTGGCATTGGGACATACGGAAGCATTGATAAGAATATTGTTTTTCCCTTTAACCAGCGGATATTTCGTGCTTAGATACTTATCAGTAAGTATCGACACAGGATCCTTGAAATATTTTTCCCATTTTTCGCGTATGGTCAATACCCCAATTCTGATATCAGCCACAGGCCTTACTAAGGTCATTGGATACAAATCCATGCGCGAGGAGTCATCAAAAAGTATAAAATTCATATGCAGTAAAATTTGCCAACTACAATATTAACAAAATATCCTGATATTTGGGACAAAAAAAATTAAATTTTATGGGAAAAATTTCATGACTTCCCAGAGTGATTATTATTTGTAAGGAAGATAAAAAAACCCCGGCATTGCTTACGGGGTTTATTAATCATTATTCTTCGCTTTTTGGAGTTTCATTTTCCGGAAGGTCTTCCTTCTTGGGTTCTCCTTTTTTATCGTAATGATTTTTGTAGCGGTTGCGGAATTTGTCAACACGGCCGGCAGTATCCACAAATTTCATCTTTCCTGTATAAAAAGGATGCGAAGTATGTGAAATTTCGAGTTTGACCAATGGATATTCCTTGCCATCATCCCAAACAATTGTTTCTTTGGTGGAAGCAGTTGAACGGGTTATAAAAGTATAATCATTGGATGTATCTTTAAAAACCACTAAACGATAATCTTTCGGATGAATACCTTTTTTCATATTTGTTTTTTTTAAAATCCGGGTGCAAAATTACACTACTTTTACTTATAAACAAGAGTTTCGGAAAGTTTTTTTATTTATTTTAATAAAATTTATATTACACTGATACATTTACATTCTGTATTACAGCATTATAACATACTATTTTTATATATTATTTAGAAACTCCATAGTATCTACATTGTCGGCATAATCCCACAATTCAGGTCTTTGTGCTTTTCCGAAATTTATGGTTGGAATCCCTTCAAAAATCCCTCCCACCACACACTGTATATTGTTTTTGTTTTTGTCAATAAAAGACCTTGCCTCGCTCAGGCTGTTGTATTGCTGAAAATTAATAACGGAAATGGGCGAATTTATTGACAAATCTTCATTCAAAATAAAAAATCCTCCGTCAATAAAAGGCTGATTATTCATAAGGAAAATTGTTTTATAATAATCGTAATTATTCCTGTATTTGTTATGGTCATTAATTTCGCAGAAGGATTGCATGACCGAAACAAATTGCGTGAAATCATATTTTGGAGGCACCAGAAGTCCCGAAACATTTCGACACCCCAGGCCGAAATAAGTAAAAATATCGTCTCCGAGCAGTTGCAATTGTTCAGGGGTTTCGCCGCCTGACAGCACGGCAAGGCTGTTGCGGTGCCCGCGGATAATGTGCGGGTACTTTTCAAAATAATATTCAAAGTACCGCGAGGTATTATTGCTACCCGTAGCTATCACGGCGTCAAAATCCTGCAGCTTATCTTCTGCAAAAACAATCAAATCGCGGTATCGGGCATCGATATGAACCAGTATCCGGGCGATGGCCGGAAGCAAAAAACGGTCGTTTTGCGACAATTTTCCCATAAAAACATTACCGCTTATCAGTACACACAAAAAATCATGAAACCCGACAAGGGGGATATTTCCTGCCATTACCACGGCAACTTTTTGCGGGGTTTTCCGCTGCTGCGTGAGCCAGGGATAAGCACCCGTCCACCTATCCAGCTTGTTTTCTCCGATCATAGAGGCTACCGACATCAACGAATGCAAAACCGACCCTGGAGTAAAAAAACCATTATTCTTTACACTTTCGTCAAGGGCTGCATTCAAGAGAAGATATTCCGGACTGTCGCATTTGGCAGGATGTTGGGCAAAGCACATGAGCAGTTCCGAGAGCTTTTTAAAGTTATCAATATGTTCGCCGGTAGTGATAGACCGTATTTTTTCAATCATTTTTTATATTTTTGTCAAAATTAATGGAAATTGATGTGGTAAAATAAACTACACACGATTTTCGTTTACATTAATATTTATTAAATACGGATGCGTTATCGCTTGTTATTATTTTTTGCTTTGGCAATCCTGGTGTCTGCGGCAGCTTTTTCGCAGAACTCAGGCTGGAAGCTGGATTCCTTAAAGTTATTTACCAATACTATTGCCAGCGAAAATCCCGATTTTAAAAAATATGAAGCCAACGAAAAGCTGCAACTGTTGCTGGAAAAGATTTTTTCCTCTGAAGAATATTATAAATTTCCTTATGATTCGCTTAAAAAAATTGCCGCACTGACGGCCCCTGATAATAAGTTTAAATTGCTAACCTGGGGCATAGCGAAAGAAAATGGCACATATGAGTATTTCGGCTACATTGTGTTTCCTGATAATCAGTACGGCCTTAAAAAGTTTATTAAACTCAACGACAAAACTCTTGAAGTACTTTACCCTGAAACTGACATAACCGACCACAACAAATGGTTCGGGGCCATATACTACGACATTATTCCCTGCCATTATCAGGGCCGAAAGCAATACACCCTGCTGGGATGGAAAGGCAACACCACCCTCACCACCAAAAAAGTTGTTGAAATTCTGACGTTCCGGTCTAATGGCACACCGGTTTTTGGCAAACGCCTGTTCAGAAAAAACAATAAAGCAACGCGTCACATTTTTGAATTTTCGGCACGCACCAGCATGTTGCTCCGCTACGAAAGCCAAACCATGCACACGGTTGTAAGGCCTGCAAAGACAGTAAGATCCTCTTACAGTAAAAAAGATAAAAAATCCAACAAAGCGATCGCTGCCGACAAAAAAGTGGCGGCAAAAGTAAAGACCACGCGGGCCCGGATGATAATTTTTGACAGGCTTTCGCCCGTTGATGCACGTACTTCAAAATATATGGCCAATTTGGAAGGACAATATCAGTTTTATGTGCCCGAGACCAACATTTATGATGCTTTTATTTTTGAAAACGGCCGCTGGGTTTTTGTTAAAGATGTCGATGCGCGTAATCCGCAACCTGACAAAAAGAAAAAGTTTGCTCCTCCGCAACTGTAAATCACTGTGTTGTAAAAAGTTATTTTTTCCTGGCTTTTCATTTTTTTTATTCCATTATAATTGTTTACTTTGCAAAAAATATGATGAAAAATCCTAATAATTTAAACCCTAATAAGTATGAAAAAAGTACACAATTTTAACGCTGGTCCTTCTATCCTGCCAAGGGTAGCCATTGAAAACACTGCAAAAGCCATTCTCGACCTCAACGGAATAGGTATGTCATTACTGGAAATTTCGCACCGGAGTAAAGATTTTCAGGCCATCATCGACGAAGCAGTAGCCCTGTTCAAAGAGCAGCTTGGCATTCCCGAAGGTTATCATGTATTATTCCTGGGAGGCGGTGCCAGCATGCAGTTCTGTATGGTTCCTTACAACCTGATGGAAAAGAAAGCCGCATACCTGGAAACAGGCGTCTGGGCAAAAAAAGCCATCAAAGAAGCAAAACTTTTTGGCGAAGTGCAGATAGTAGGTTCTTCTGCTGATAAAAACTTCTCCTACATCCCCAAAGGATGGGAAATTCCTAAAGATGTTGACTATATGCACATCACCACCAACAACACCATTTACGGATCGGAAATCAGGTACGATATGGACAGCCCTGTTCCTTTGATAGCCGATATGTCATCCGATATTTTCAGCCGTCCGGTAGATGTTTCCAAATATGCTATGATTTATGGCGGTGCCCAGAAAAATCTTGGCCCTGCAGGCGCTACCTTCGTGATTGTTCGCGAAGATATCCTTGGCAAAGTATCCCGTGTTATCCCTTCGATGCTCGACTACAGAACCCATATCAAAGAAGGTTCTATGTATAACACACCTCCGTGTCTGCCGATATACACTATTATGGAAACTCTGCGCTGGCTGAAGTCGCTCGGTGGAGTAAAAGTGATGGAAGAAATGAACAAGGCAAAAGCCAAGTTGTTGTATGATGCAATTGATAATAGCAAAATTTTCGTAGGAACCGTTGAAAAAGATTCGCGTTCACTGATGAACATTTGCTTTGTCATGAAACCTGATTATCAGAACCTCGAAGAAGAATTCATGAATTTTGCAAAATCAAAAGGTATGGTCGGAATTAAAGGCCACCGTTCCGTTGGCGGATTCAGAGCTTCTACCTACAATGCGATGCCGATCGAAAGTGTTCAGGCATTGGTTGATTGCATGAAAGAATTTGAAGCACAGAAAGCATAAATGAGTTGGGAGTTGGGAGTCAGGAGTTAGGAGTTGGGAGTCAGGAGTTGGGAGATGGAGACTTGAATCGAAAAAAATATGAGTGTGAATGATGATATTTTTAAATTTGAGCAATTGGTCGTTTACCAAAAAAGTTTGGAATACCTTGATTTCACTTATGAAACATCATGTAAATTTCCTTCGAATGAAATATTTATGCTCACTTCTCAATTCATAAGAGCCGCCCAGTCTATATCATTAAATATTGCAGAAGGTGCAGGTGGAAGCAGTGCTATGTTCAAGCGATATCTGAACATTTCAAAAGGTTCAATAAGAGAATGTATTGTTTGTACAACTGTTGCTTATAGAAGAAAGTACATTTCTGATGCCGTTCAAAAAACATCAAGAATCAAACTTACTGAATTATCTAAAATGATAAGCGGATTAATCAAATCACTTAATTAACAGACAACTCACAACTCACAACTAACAACTCACAACTCACAACTAACAACTAACAACTAACAACTCATAAAAAACAATTAAAACATATAAAAATGGCAAAAGTATTATTAGCTACTGAAAAACCTTTTGCAGCAGCGGCTGTAAACGGAATTAAGAAAATTTTTGACGAAGCCGGTTTCGAAACCGTCTTGCTGGAAAAATATACCGACAAAGAAGACCTGATAAAGGCAGTTGCAGATGTGGATGCAATGATTATCCGGAGCGACAAAGCCACTGCCGAGGTCATCAACGCTGCCAAAAATCTTAAGATAATCGTCAGGGCCGGTGCCGGATTCGATAATATTGATTTGAATGCCGCCAACGAACGTAAAATTGTGGCCATGAATACCCCCGGACAAAACTCCAACGCCGTGGCAGAACTTGCCATGGGCATGATGGTTTTTATCTCGCGCCAGCAATTTAAAGGTGGCTCCGGCAACGAACTAAAAGGGAAAAAACTCGGTATCCACGCCTATGGATATGTGGGAAAACTAGTGGCCAACATTGCTAAAGGCTTTGGAATGAATGTGTATGCTTACGACCCCTTTATCGAAAAATCTGTCATCGAAAGCGAAGGTGTACAAGCTCTTGGCAGCGTAGAAGAGTTGTATAGCACCTGCCAGTACATTTCACTGCATATCCCCGCCAACGAAAAAACCAAAGGTTCCATCAATTTCGACCTGATGTCGAAAATGCCCAAAGGAGCAACCATAATCAATACCGCCCGTAAAGAAGTTGTCTGCGAAGAATCTTTAAAACGTGTACTCAACGAACGCCCCGACTTCAGGTATTGCTCCGATATTGCTCCGGCATGTCATGAAGAAATCAACGGAAAATTTGAAAACCGTTATTATGCTACGCCCAAGAAACAAGGTGCCGAAACATCCGAAGCCAACATCAATGCGGGTCTGGCAGCAGCCAACCAGATTGTGGGATTTCTTAAAGATGGCATTACCAAATTCCAGGTAAACAAGTTTTAATACGGATTCAAGCTACTAACAACACTGCAACATAATAATTCAAAGGAATGGAAAACGAAAAGAATATACTTTTCTTCAGGTTCGAAGACCTGAGAATTTATAACAAAGCTATCGATTATGTAAACTGGGTTTATGCCCACACACAATTGGTGCCTGAAAGCAGCAGACTGTGTATGACCAACAGGTTTATCAATGCGGCACAGGCTATAGCTATCAACATTTCCGAAGGCTCCAGCAGAAATAAAACACAGTTTATCTATTATCTGAAAATGGCAAAAAGCGCTATCAGAGAATGTATTGTTTATACTACCATTGCCGAAAAACTACAATACCTGTCAACCCAGGAAGTAGAAGAATCGCGCAATACGCTGATAGAAATGACCAAAATGATAGGCGCCCTGATATCATCGTTGCAGAGAACCGAAAAGCCGGGCGAGAAGACCGAAGATGATTTTGAAGACCACCTCAACATCAATCACGACCTCGCCTAGGCTCTATTCTCAAATGTTGTTTTAGCAATTATCACAAAATACAATTATTAATTAATCAAAAAATTTTAGCATGGCTATTTTAAAACCATTTAAAGGGTTGCGCCCTCCAAAAAATATTGCCTACCAGGTAGCCTCGAGGCCCTATGATGTGCTCAACTCAAAAGAAGCCCGCGTGGAAGCTGACGGAAACCCCTATTCACTGCTGCATATCATTAAACCCGAAATCGACCTGGCACCGAATATTGACGAACACGATGCCCTGGTATATGAAAAAGCAAAAGAAAATTTCGGACATTTCCGCGAAAATAACTGGCTTGTGCAGGATGAAAAAGACTGCCTTTATATCTATGCCCAGACGATGAACGGCAAAACACAATACGGTATTGTAGGCTGCGCAGGCGTTGACGATTATATGAACGGCATTATCAAGAAACATGAACTGACCAGGAAAGAAAAAGAAGAAGACCGCATGAAACATGTGCGCATTACCAATGCCAATATGGAACCTGTGTTCTTTACCTATCCTGCGGTAAAAGAAATTGATGACATCGTTGAACATATTGTAAAGAACCAGCCCGCGGAATACGATTTTACTTCAGTTGACGGCTTCGGCCATCATTTCTGGGTAATAAAAGATGATGAGACAATAAATAAGCTGACCGGACTGTTCAAAAACATTCCTTACACTTACGTAGCCGATGGCCATCATCGTACTGCCGCCGCTGCTCTTGTCGGCAACGAAAAGAAAAAGAATAACCCGAATCACAAAGGTTCTGAAGAATACAATTTCTTTTTAGCTGTTCATTTTCCTGCCGATCAGCTCACGATCATTGACTATAACCGTGTTATTAAAGACCTTAACGGCCTGACACCGGAAGAGTTTTTGAAAAAACTCGAAAATGTTTTTACGGTAGAGCCAAAAGGAGCAGAAATTTACAAACCGACTAAACTTCACAACTTCAGTTTATATCTGGAAGGCAAATGGTATTCACTAACAGCAAAACCTGGCACATTCAATGATACTGACCCTATCGGAGTTTTAGATGTAACAATACTTTCAAAACTCGTCCTTGATGAAATCATAGGCATAAAAGACCTGAGGACAGATAAAAGGATAGATTTTGTGGGTGGTATCCGGGGCTTAGGCGAATTGAAAAAACGCGTGGATTCAGGCGAAATGAAAGCAGCTTTTGCGCTGTATCCAGTATCAATGGAACAACTGATAAATATTGCAGACACCGGCAACATCATGCCACCGAAAACCACCTGGTTTGAACCCAAACTCAGGAGCGGGCTTGTGGTGCATTCCTTAGAATAAAATAAAAAAAGAGGCTTTTCAAAAGATCTCTGTGTAACCCTGCCTCGCCGGCAGGCAGGTCTGTGTGTCCTCGGTGTCGCTCTGTGTAATTTTTATTTCACTGTTACACAGAGCGACACAGAGAAAACACAAAGAACCACGGAGAAATATATCAATTAAAATAGGCTTTTGAGACAGCCTATTTTTTCATGATTCTTTTCTGTAGAAAAACAGATGATCCAGACTGTATTTTCCGGCTCCTATAATTATCACGGAAATAAAAACTATTCCCAATTCGATGGCGTGTGAAGCGCCTTTTAATCCGTCACCATTTGTCAGATGCATCAAAGTTGCTATCAGCATTGTAAACAGCATTAAAAATGCAGCGGGACGTGTAAAAAGGCCCAGAATCAGCAATAATCCTCCGAGCGATTCTGAAATGGCAGCCATAAATCCCCAGAAAACTGGCGCAAAATTTATTCCTACCACACTCATCTGTGAACCCAGAAATTCCCATGTCTGTAACCCTCCCATCAATTTGGGAAATCCATGCAGCAAAAACATGATACCAATTCCTATTCTTAATATGAGCAAGCCTAAATTTGGCGCAGATGAAATCAATAATTTATTTTTCATAATTTTTTTATTTGGAATGATTCTAAACAATAACCATGCCATTTAATTTTAATTCCAGCACGAACCTGCCCATTTTTATCTTTTTCAGCAGGCATCGGATTGTATTTCCGGGTTGGGGTTGCAGTTTTTGAGTTTTTGTTAGTATTATTGTACTGACACCTTGCTATTTGTTGAATTTATAGAGGTTTCACTATCACAAAATTATTCATTATCTTTGTATAAACAGAAATAAAATAAAATAAAATGATACAAAGAATTTACATCGACACCTCTATTGTTGGCGGTTTCTTTGATGAAGAGTTCAAAGAAGCTACGATAAAACTTTTTGAACGACTTGATAACAAAGAAATAATTTTTGTCGTGTCCGACTTGCTTGACCTTGAATTACAAAACGCCCCAACAAAAGTTAGAGAACATTTACGAAAGTATTCATTTGAAAAATTTGAACGTGTTGAACTAACAGAAGAAGCGGTAATTCTTGCTAATGCGTATATTGACGAAAAAGTGGTTGGAAAATCAAGTTTGGAAGATTGCAGACACATTGCTATTGCCACCATTAACAAGGTGGACGTTTTGGCAAGTTGGAATTATAAACACATCGTAAACCTTGACAGAATAAAAGGTTATAACTCGGTTAATTTGCGACATGGATATGCCATGTTAGAAATTAGAAACTCCAAAGATTTAATAAAATATGAAGACGACTAAAAAAGAAAAAGATTTTGACGCAGTTAAAATGATGCGTAAAATCCGCGACCAAATTAGTTCTGAAACTCAAAATATGACTTTTGAGCAATTGAAAGAGTATATAAAAAATAAACTGGCTGAAGGAAACGTAAAACCCATTGGACAGCAATAAGTAGATTCCCATTGTAGCGTCTGTGTTACCATCATATTATCATTACAGGCTTTTACCTGAATTAACGTTTTTCGCAGGTACTTTTGAAATCAGTCCAACCTAAACACATTCCAGCACCAACCTGCCCATTTTTATGTTTTTCAGCAGGCATCTTATTGTACTTCCGGGTTCGATTTGCAGTTTAGCAAAATCATCACAACTGACAAAAAAATCTTTTTCTGAACCGTCGGTGACCATGATTTTTTTTATTTCTTTACCAGATTCATTGACGTAAGTTTCATTTCCTGAATACAGAAAATCATATTGTTCGCCAATTTTGTAGCGCGGATGGACAGGCTCAAGATAATGCCTGAATGCAGCAGGTTGAGCCACAAACCGACACTTAATGCTATCGCCAATATCAAAATGATAATCCGTATAATATTTTTTTCTCAAATAATGAACGTTGGCGGATTCATCGATCAGTTCAAAATATTCTTCATCTTCGGCAAGCGTTACGATGCGATGAATCCGGAACACATATTCCATTCCGGGTTCGTAGGCAACTGCATACTGCATATTGTTAACTGGTGTCAGGTATAGTTTACCTTTTTTAATTCTGTCGACCCTGCACCGGACAGCTTGCTCACCGGCGTAAACCTGCCCTTCGCCTTCTATATTAATATATACAGTTTTTCCCCAGCAATCTTCCACCACCAGCATCAGTTCTATGATACCCCCTGAATTGGTTATTCTCTCCAGACCCTTTACCGGAAAGTCATAAACAGCATGTTCCTTGTAATACGGGTGTTCGGGTTCCAGAAATATTTTGCCGGTGCAATTGATTTTGTCGATACGGCATTTTAGTTGCCTGCCTATAGCCAAATTATAATTTTCAAATGGCTTTTCCTTTAGCAAATGCCTGGTATTGAAAGGACTGATTAAGACCAGAAATTTTTCATCTTCAGGAGGAAATTTTAACCTGCTATGCACTGTAAACTCGTACTCCTGCCCTTCTTCAAAAAAGTATAAATGAGTGGAAGTCATTATGAAAGCATCTTAGGATATTAGCTTTTTTATCTTTGACACCAATACTTTTTGTGCTTTTTCAACATCGGAGTCCGACACCGGAAGATTTTCGGCAAACAGCTTGTTATAACTTTTCAGTTGTAACTTTCCAAGGTGAGTAATGATAGTTTTTTTCACTTTGTTATCGGCACCGGCCATGGCAAAATATAATGTTTTGAGGTCTATATCTTTCACTAATTTATTCAAATCAGTTTTTTTCATCATCAAAACATCTTTCAGGTTAATTCTGGCTATTTTTGGGGACTTATTTTTTGACGCGGTATTCAGCGGCTTTTGGGCAGTTTTTGTTGCTTGTGCGGTTTTTGGTGTTTTGTTTGTACCGGTGCTGCCTGATTTTTTCGCTGCTGATTTCACGGCGGCCTTTCTGGTTTTTATGTTTTTCTCGTCACCAGATACGGGCTGAGGTGGCTGCTGATCCTGTATTTCAACACGGTTAACCGGATGCATATCTTTTAGCCTTATGATAAAATCGCTCAGGATATTCATATAATTGATATAGGCCTCATAGGGAGAATTAAAAGGGTTAAAGTATTTGTGAACATCGCCATCCGAGAACCACTTGGTGCACATATAATAAAAATGGTCGCTGGTTTGCAGGTATTTCCAATCGAGTTGCAGTTGCTGGTCGGCAGTTTCTTTTACCAGGTATTCCAGGTCATACAGCTTATTAAAGGCATCGTCCTGCAGGTCGTTTCCGAGCCATGCGGTAAGATCCCGTTCTTCGTCAGCCCACGAAATGGGATTCGGCACATATACTGCAGCCCGGGGTTGCAATTTTTCCGAAAGTTCAGCGGGTGTGTAAAAACCATAATTAGAACGGGCAAACACTGCAGCGGGCAAGGCTTTCATAAATTCAAATATGCCGGTTTCGGGCCATTGGTGTTCACCGAAGGTTTCGTAATCCATAAACAGGTTAATGGTTTCCTGGTCGGAATCAATATCCTGAATCCAGTTTACAAACTTTTCGGTGGTCAGCGGCCATCCGTTCCAGCTTTGTTGCGAAAACCTGAAAGCAATATCGTCGCTCAGACGGAAATTTTTCAGCAAAAGTTTCAGGTTGGGATTGATAGCGTTGCAGTACAGGTAGTTCGGACTTTTCCACCCCATAATGTGTTTGGCACCTTCGGTAAGCATGGTCTTGTAACCCATTTTGGCCACCATAGCCCCAATATCGTCGGAATAAATAAGCTCGGTATTACGAAAGGTGGTCGGCACTTTTTTAAAGTACCTGGTAACCATCTCAACCTGCGAAGCAACCTGACGATTGAACTCTTGCTCACTTTTCAAGGATGACAAGGAATGCGAATAGGTTTCTGCGAGAAATTCCACACAACCGGTTTCGGCAAGTTTAATATAGCTCTCCAGCACATCAGGGGCGTAACGTTCAAACTGATCGATGACGGTTCCCGACAATGAAAAACTAACTTTAAAGGCCGATCCATACTCTTTGATAAGATCGAGCAGCAGCTTGTTCATCGGCAGGTAACATTTATCCGCAATTCTTCGCATAATATAGCGGTTGCGGTATTCATCAAAATAATGATGGTTGGCGCCTATATCGAAAAAACGGTATGTTTTCAGACGAAATGGCTGATGAACCTGAAAATAAAAACAAATAGATCTCATTATCGTATCGGTTAATTTTTAAATACTACTTTATTGTACACATCCCTGATTTTGCTGGAAGCGCTTTCCCACTTTAGGTTCTCCACCTCTTCCTTGCCGTACTTGCGGAACATCACCGAAAGTGCATCATAATGCAACAGGCCATAGATTGCATCTGCCATGGCATCAATGTCCCAAAAATCAATTTTGAGGGCATATTTCAATACCTCCGAAACGCCCGACTGTTTTGAGATAACCACAGGGACATTGGAACGCATGGCTTCGAGGGGAGAAATACCAAAAGGCTCCGAAACCGATGGCATCACATAAACATCGCTCAGCAAGAACATCTTATCCACCTCGGCGCCTTGCAAAAACCCTGTGAAATGAAAATGGGTGGAGATACCCAATTGGGCTACCCGCAGTATCATCCTGTTGAGCATATCGCCCGAACCGGCCATGACAAAACGCACGTTTTTGTCTTTATCCAACACTCGTTTGGCGGCTTCCACAAAATAATCAGGGCCTTTCTGAAACGTGATACGGCCCAGAAAAGTTACCACTTTTTCCTTCACATTTCTTTCAATCACCAGGTCTGTTTCTCCTGTATTGTGCTCAACAGCGTTATGCACGGTAAACACCTTATCGGGATTTATCCCATATTTGTTGATTACAATATCGCGGGTAAAATTGCTGACGGTGATAACGGCATCGGCAATTTCCATACCTTTTCGTTCAATGTCATATACATTCTGGTTGATATTATCGCCCGAACGGTCAAATTCCGTAGCATGCATATGTACCACCAGCGGTTTGCCACTAACTTTTTTTGCAGCTATGCCGGCGGGATATGTTAGCCAGTCGTGGGCATGAATAACATCAAACTGTTGCGAACCGGCAATGGTTGATGCCACCAAGGCATAACGGGTAACTTCTTCCATGAGGTTTTTGCCGTATTTACCAGAGAATGTGTATTGTTTCGAAAACACGCTGCTGTGTTCTTCGGTTTTATCAACAGTGTTCACAGCGGTCATTTTTTGAAATTCCTCTTCTCCGACATACGGAATGAGGTTGGAGCCGATTTCAATATAAGTGAGTTGTTTCCAGTATTCCTGGTACAGTTTATTAGTAAAGTCAATATTCACATCACTGGCATTGATGAGTCTTACCGCTTGCTGGTCTTCGTCACCATAAGACCTGGGAACAACAAAAAGCACTTCCACACCATTTTTCAGAAGTCCTTTGGTTAGCCCAAAACAAGCCGTACCTAATCCTCCGGTGATATGAGGGGGAAATTCCCAGCCAAACATTAATACTTTCATTTTATCTTTTAATTTTTTTTATATATGCTATACGCCAAAGGCTGCAGTAAAACTTACTTATTTATCTTTTAACCATCATTTTCCGCCACTGTATTTTTCAATAAGGTAGTCAATTCTTAACAATTCGGCCACACTCCATGCCTGCGATGGCGCACCACCGGGCAAATATGGCGGGTCGCCATCGTACAATTCGGAAATAGTGCCAATTCCATGTTCCATCATCACCGGTTCAAAACTTTCGTACAGCTGCTTGATATGTTGCAGGCCATAGGTGGGATGAATTTTCAAATACGCTTCAGCATAATGCCCAAGCAACCATGGCCAGGCGACACCTTGGTGATAAGCGGCGTCTCTTTCGTTGATACCGCCTTTATAAATGCCTTTGTAATCGGGCGACTTGGGCGTCAGCGTACGAATACCGCGCCGTGTGAGCAATTCGCGTTCGGTAATTTCAAGAATCAGTTCGCGTATCTGTTCACTCACCGGACTATAAGGCAGGGAGGCTGCCAAAAGCTGGTTAGGACGGACGGACCAGTCTTTATATTCACCATTTACATAATCGCAGAGATAACCTTTATCTTTGTTCCAGAAAGTGCCTTTGAAAGCAGCAGGAATTTTACAAGCTGTTTCCTCCCATTCCTTGGTGAAATCCTGGTCACCAGCCAGTTTTGCCACCTCGAGGGCAAACTTCACGGCATTGTACCACAAAGCATTGATTTCAACAGCCAGCCCTATGCGGGGTGTAACAGGTTTGCCATCTACTATGGCATCCATCCAGGTAAGTGCTTTTCCTTCTTCGCCGGCAAAAATAAGGCCGTTGTCCTGCATTTTGATATTATACTCACAGCCATTTTTATATGCATTGAGTATGAGTTTCATTTTGTCGCCGTATTCCTGCCATATTGTTGCTTGCGTGCCGGTATAAATGGCATATTGCTGCAAGGTCCAGAAAAACCACAGGGGGGCATCAACGGAATTGTATGAAGAATCAGCGCCGCAACCTACATTTGGCAGCAGGCCGCCTTTTAAGTCGGCAATCATGTGGTCCATGATGGCCTTACATTTTTCCGGTTCATTAATGGCTAATGTCAGGCCCGGCAAGGCAATAAAAGTGTCTCTGCCCCATCGGCCAAACCAGGGATAGCCGGCAATTATGTCCACTTTGTTGTTTCGGGTAACAAAAAACTGTAATCCGGAATTTATCAGGCAGTTTTTATAATTATTCCTGGGAATTCTTTTTTTTGTTTCGGATGAATAAATCTGTTTAAGTGTTGAGGTATCTGTTTCGTTCAAGCCGGCAGTAAATATCACACTTTCGCCTTTATGCAGCGGCAGTTCAAAATAACCAGGCACAAAGATATCTTCCAGAAAATCGTAGCCGCGTTCTTTTTCTTCGACATATTCAATGTTGTATTTCCAGTGAGGACCGTGGGTATAGGTAGTTTTTTTGGAACATTGCAGAAACAAAGTAGAATATCCCTGATACATCCGTATTTTTATTCCGTTTTCGACCGGTTCGGCATGTGTGTCGGCATTTGGATTGGCTTTAGTGAGGGCATGTACATTTCGGAACGCCAGAAATGGCTGCAGACGAATAATGGTTGGTGAATGGGCATCTTCCAGGGTATATTTTATCATCAGCCGGTCGCTCTCGATACAGAACATAATTTCTTTAGTAAATATCACACCGCCAACACGATATGTAAACTTCGGCATTGGTTCCATCTCCAGACCGCTGATATATTTATGTCCTTTTGGATTTAATACCCCATCAGGATAGCAGTGCATACCCATGTGAAACTCCTCATTTTGCTGAATAATTGTTTCATCAACAGTAGAAAGCAAAACGTGGTTTTCCCCGTCAATATCGGGTTGCGGCACAATAAACAATCCATGATATTTGCGCGTGTTACATCCGATGATGGTTGATGTGGCGAAGGCACCAGCCCTGTTCGACCGAATAAATTCTCTTTTTAATGCAAAGCGCAGATTAACAAGTTGTTCCTTATCAAATTTTATATAACTCATTTAATATCAATAATATATCGTAAAATAATGTAAATTTCTGCAAAGTTACAAATTTTTCCGGTATTATACCTGATTATCAAAAAATTAAATTTTCATTAATTAACATATTAACTCAAACATATTAGATTCTATTGATAACTATCTGATTTTGTTATATGTATATTATTATTTCTTTTTTTATCAGTGATTAACATGCTATTTTTTGCGATTTATGCACCTTACCCTGATTGAACCTATTGTTCAATATGTTTGATTTATGAATGATGTTTGTAATTAGAAAACAAATCGGCAAATTACTTATATTCAATGTTTTATCGCAGATTTCGGGCACTTTTTACCCAGCCCGGGTATAAAAAATTGGAAGTCCGAAGAATTACCTATCTATAAGTTACAATATTCTCCAATCCGGCTCATCAGGGAATATGGGAATCATGGCTTGACACATAAAAGAAAATCTTTACCGTGTAATCGGGTATTAATCGTTATTTTTGCATAACAAATTCAACTCTTATTCGTTTCAATTATAAAACTGATGAGAAACTATTTTATCATTATCGCCTTCATTGTTTCTTTTTCCTTTTTTATTTCCTGTAAAAAAGACGCACAAATAAATGATGATCCTTCGGTAACGCTTACTCTCTCAACCCAGTCGATAGTGTTCGACACTGTATTTTCCACGGTTGGATCCACTACCAGTATGTGTTATGTAAAAAATCCCACGTCCGATAAAATCGTTATTTCCTCCATACGTCTTGCCAATGGAGAAGCTTCTCAGTTTTCGATGAATGTGGACGGGGTAGCTGCCCAAAACCTCAACAATGTTGAAATTGGTCCCAACGATAGTATTTTTATTTTTGTGAAAGTTACCGTTGACCCTCAAAACAGCAACTCTCCTATGGTGATAAGGGATTCGATACTCTTTGAACTGAATGGCAACGTGCAGGATATTGACCTTACCGCCTGGGGCCAGGATGCCCACTACATTGTGGCAGATAAAACGCTGGGAGGCTCCCTTCGCTATAAAATTGTAGCAGGGGCAAATGAAAATATCACCTGGACAAACGATAAACCATACCTGATTTACGGTTATGCGGTGGTGGATTCTACCGGAAAACTAAACATCGAACCCGGCTGCAGACTTCATTTTTACAACAACTCGGGTATGTGGGTTTATAAATATGGCACCTTAAAAGTAAACGGCACCATAGATGAACCGGTAACATTTCAGGGAAGCCGGCTCGAAGCGGCCTATAAGGATTTGCCGGGCCAGTGGGACCGAATCTGGATAAATGAAGGCAGTAATGACAATGTGATTAACTATGCGGTAATCAAAAACGGGTTTATCGGCATACAGGCCGAAACCATGAGCCAGGCCGAAAACAACCGTCTTATACTGAAGAATACCGTCATCAAAAACATGACCGGTATAGGTTTGCTTTCACGATATTACAGGATTATCAGCGGCAACTGTGTCTTTGCCAACTGCGGGGGCTATGCCGTGGCCCTTACTACAGGTGGCAATTACGACTTCAGGCATTGCACGCTGGGCAATTACTACAGCTACTCTTCGCGCCAAACCCCGTCCTTGCTGATTACCAATTATTACCTGGCTGGCCCATATACCTATACCGGAGATCTTGACTCGGCCTATTTTGGCAACTGCATCATTTATGGCTCAAACCCCGAAGAACTGGAGACAGACAGCGCGGATGATGCCGCATTCGACTACAAATTCGAATACTGCCTGCTGAAAAGCACCAATTATTCGTCGGACAGCCGACTGCTTAACTGTATTTTTAACCAGGACGCACTATTTAAAGATTACAACAACAACGACTACACGCTGAGTCCCGGTTCAGCAGCCATTGACGCGGCTAATATCAACCTGATTTATTTCCCTGTAATTGATCTGATTTACGACATAAAAGGGCACAACCGGACATTGAATCCACCGCCCGATCTGGGGGCATATGATTATATACCCTGATAAAATGTTGTCAGCCGTTTACTTTTTTAAATAAAAAATCTCCTGACAAATCATGATTTTTGATAAGACAAAGATTAGTACCACTGTTCAGATAATACTGCTGCTGATACTGATTTACCTTGTTGTTTTTGTGAAACTTGGGGCTTTTCACATGCGCTTATGGGACGAATCCATGTTTGCTGTAAACACGTATGAAATGATTCATAACGGCAATTATTTCGCAAACTATTTCGATGGGCACCCCGATATATGCAATACCAAACCGGTTTTGACCTTATGGGCACAGATTGTCTGCGTAAAACTGTTCGGATATAATGAATTGGCTTTGCGTTTGCCTTCTGCTTTAGCCGCAGCAATGACAGTATTACTGGTTTTTGTTTTTCTTTATAGGAATTACAGCACCTACTGGGCATGGGCAGCTGTGCTTATTTTACTTACTTCTCAGGGTTTTATAGGATTTCATACGGCACGAACCGCCGAAGCCGACTCTTTACTTACGTTTTTTCTGTTGCTTTCCAACTTGTCCTTCCTGAAGTTTATTAATACTCAGAAGCAGAAATACGTCTTGTTTTTCATGTTATCTCTGACCCTCGCTTTTGCAACAAAAATGGTGGCTGCATTATTATTTCTTCCTTCCATACTAATCATCCTGATAATGTACAGGCAAGTAAAAAATTTTGTACTAAACCCGTATTTTTTTGCAGGCATCCTCTTTTTTCTATTGTTGAATATTTCGTTTATGATACTTCGCCATCATGAGAATCCTGATTATTTCAATGATTTTTTCAGCAGGGATGTCGGCCGGGTACTCCAGGTAACAGATGGTTTTAGCGGAGATTTTAATTATTATCTGGACAACCTGCTGAACCGGCGCTTTACAATATGGTTTGCTTTGTTAATGATAGGATTTGTAATGACATGTATCATCAGGAAAGCGAAAGAGCGAAAACTGATGATAATGATATCTGTATTGGCGGCGGGGTATCTTATTATAATTTCGGCTGCTGCCACCAAGGTGGAATGGTATG
>Ga0209098_1001905_pt1 | contig 19040 bp, 8 predicted proteins | sample AD_JPNHW1_MetaG_FD_184429 | JGI IMG/M metagenome (GOLD analysis project Ga0209098, IMG submission 184429) | Active sludge microbial communities of municipal wastewater-treating anaerobic digesters from Japan - AD_JPNHW1_MetaG (SPAdes) (version 2) | ecosystem: Engineered > Bioreactor > Anaerobic >... | reverse complement strand
CGGAAAGAATACTACTAACAGTTTTATTGTCATAATCGGAGCGTACACGAATCATCAGCAGCTGTGCAATTTTTTGTTCCAAGGAGAGTGTTTTCAGCTTTTGCTCCGCCCAAGATGCGTGATCACCAGGGAGTGCGGCAGAAGACGTTTGCAGCAAAGAAAAAGATAATCCCCACATAATAAGGAAAATGCAACAAACACGCAGAAAGGAAACATGGCACGATTGCATCGGACAGGGTAATTAATTTCTAAGAAAGCAAAGATATTGAAAAGAAAAACACAAACAACGAGGAAAAAATGATAGTTTTAAACAATCTTCCGTTAATAGCAAAAAAAAGAGGTCGCAATGCGACCTCTTTGGATATAAAGTAAATCATAATTATCGAACAATCACAACTCTACGTGTCAAAGTAACGTCATTGTTGCGAGCACTTACGACATAAACACCTGCGGCATAATTTCCACTGCTAACGCGGATAATGCGAGTATCTTCAGTTACGTTCACGTTAAGTTGTTCAACCACTCCACCATCAACATTGGACAAAGCTACTTGAGTTTCGCCTTCAAATCCGGTAAGTTCTATCGTGAAGTAATCTTGAGCCGGGTTAGGATAGATATTGACTTCCGGAACAATAGTCTGAACGGTAGGAGGAGTAATGTAATCAAAAGAAATCGGACGCATCGGAATAACCGGACCGGCCCCTTGATTAACGTGGATGAAAATTTCTGCGATATCAAAAACAAGCGGTGTCAAAGTTGCTTGGTGTCCACCCATTGTACCATCAGAAGGACAATAACCTTGGGTTCCCCATCCTGAACCACCGGTACGTTCTTGTAATTTAGCTAAGATTTTATAGTCACCGGCTGTTCTCCATTGAGTGACATTAATAAGATTGGCACGTCCATAAATATAGAAAGGAAGTGAAGAAGGAGTTATTACCGGGTTACATGCATATTCCGGAGACAAGAAACATATATTATAGTAATCAAAATGACGTGCTACCCCAAGTCCTACATTAGGATACAAGTTTGGAATAGAAACTTGAGAGGTAGAAGGAGAAATATAACTAATATTAGATTGATCCAAATAGGTAACATAATGAGGAGTAAAGTAATCGGTAACATTAGCAGGTATCAAAACATAATCACCAATACCGCTATCATATCTATAAATTTCATATTCTATCGAAACTTTCGTATCACAATCGGTACAGTTCTTACGAACAAACAATTCATAAATCTTATCTGCACTACCGGTTGATACGGTATCATGAATAGCAATTTCTCTTAAAGCATTCGGTTCACCATCTTCTCTAAGTTCGAAGTAAGCAAAGTCGGTAACGGTAAGGTGTAATACCCAAATACTGTCACAACCGAAACCGGTAGTGGTTAAGTTGTCATAGATGTCATATTCCGTCTCACTATCCGGTAATTCGGCAGCTGCAATAATACGGTGTCCTACCCAATTATAATCCAAACCGGAGCAAACACGAGCTGTATCTTCAAAGAAGTAAATCGGATTAACTTGAGAAGAAATTGTATCGGTAGCTACACAGTTTGTATCATCAACAACGGTAACAATATAAGTGTAGGAGCCGTCTTCTTCAGCTGTAACAATATTATCAGTAGTAGAGGATAATGGAGTAGAAACATTGTATTCATCCAAACGTTCCCAAGAATAGTTGTAAGGAGCAGTACCGCCAACAACGGTAGCAGTCGTAGTTACATCGTCAGTTTCGCAAGAACTTGCATTGCTGATGCTCAAAGTCGCTACCAATAAAGCGGGTTGAGTAATGGCAAACACAACATCAACGGAACATCCATCATCGTCAATTACCGAATAGGTGTAATCACCAATAGGCAAGGTATTAACAGAAACACCGGTAGCAACAATAGTATATGGCGTATTCAAGGCACAACTATAGGTATAAGGAGTAGTACCACCAACAGGATGTATCGTTGCAACACCGTTAGTCATACCGTAACATGTAACATTAACGGTAGAAACAGTGGCGGTCAAAGTTTGCGGAACGGTTATGCTCAATGTAAATGTTCTTGAATTATGACAAGAGTCTTCAATCGTTACCGTCACGTCAGTAGCAGTGGTGATTACAGTTCCTGCGGGGATATTTTGAGCAACGATCAAGTCAGTTGTGCAATTGTCTGCGGAATTAGCGCGAACGACGTTCGTTAAATCCGGAACGTTGAAAACACACCCGCCAACTGAATTAGCCGGTTGATTCGGGATAACTGCAGTAAACCAAGGTTTAACAGTATCTAATACGTTGAATCTCTGACTAATATTCACGCTATTGCCACAATTGTCGCTAACTGTGTATGTACGAATTACATAACGATCACATAAATTAGGTTCGTTCAAAACATCGCTAACAATTACAACGTTGTTGCTCAAATTGCAATCCTCAACGGAAGTAAGTCCCTCTGCAATGAGGTCATTGATAGTTTCAGCAGTATCAGGATAGATAAAGTTGCAGTTTCCATCAACGTAAAGAGTATGTGAGGAAAGCGTTCCGGTAATAATCGGAGCAATATTATCTAAAACATGGATAGTTTGAACGGTGGTTGTTTCATTACCACAACTATCTTTCACTGTATAAGTACGTGTATAGAAACGGTCGCAAGTGTTATTGTTATCTTGAACGTCATTCACCGTAACTACAGGATTCAAGTTGCAATCCGTGATGGCGGTAATACCACCAACAGCAATTAATTCTGTAACACTTACAGCAGCAGTCGGCAAGGTGTAATTACATTCCGCATCCATATAAATCGTAAGGTCACTCAATTCACCCGTAATGGATGGATTGATATTATCTAAAACATGGATGGTTTGAACGGTGGTTGTTTCATTACCACAACTATCTTTCACTGTATAAGTACGTGTATAGAAACGGTCGCAAGTGTTATTGTTATCTTGAACGTCATTCACCGTAACTACAGGATTCAAGTTGCAATCCGTGATGGCGGTAATACCACCAACAGCAATTAATTCTGTAACACTTACAGCAGCAGTCGGCAAGGTGTAATTACATTCCGCATCCATATAAATCGTAAGGTCACTCAATTCACCTGTAATGGTCGGGGTCACATTATCTTCAACTACAATTACATGGGTAAATTCTGAATGATTGCCACAGGCGTCATTCACTTCATAGTAACGGGTAACAATTTTCGGACATTGGTTCGTACTATTATCAGTACGCAACAAGGTTACAGATGTTCCATCGGTAATATTACAATCGGTAATGGTCATATTTCCCGCGTGTGCTTCAACATCGGCCACAGTAGCAAACGCATCAGGAATAGTAGCCACGCAATCGGCAGTTAATTGAACGGTATCATTAATCAAAGTACCGGCAATTCTTGGAGCGGTATTATCAACAATTCTAATATTTTGATAAACTAAAGTATCATTTCCACATTGGTCTGCAATGGTATAAGTTCTGGTCACATATCTGTCACATCCTATTCCGTTACCATATTCTACTTCGGAGACAGCAGCGATACTATCACGATGACAATCGGTAATCGTCAATTCAGGTAATTGAGCTAAAGTAGTAGCAGGAGTAGGAAGAGTATAATCGCAATTAACTGCGTCATCATTCAAATAAACGGTAAGTTCAGGCAATGTTCCAACAACTTTCGGATGAATGGTATCTAAAACAACGATGATATGTTCAACATTGGTTGATAAATGAGACGTATTATAGCAGTTATCTCTAACTTGATATGTTCTTCTATAGTAATGTACACAATCTGTGCTTCCCGCAATTAATTCATCATTACCTAAACGAACCACCGGTGAATTATTCGTAATATTACAACCATCAACATCAGTGATCCCACCCAATGCCAACAAACCTCCAACGGTGTTAACCGGAGCCGGAAGGAATTCTCTACAATTAGCAGTTTGATATACAGTATCTTGAATTAAGGTGCCTGTTATAACCGGTCTTACAGTGTCAATAACGGTAAAACGGGCAGAGGCGATGGTAGGATTATCACAAGTATCTTTGGCTGTCCAAGTAACAGTAACATAACCGGTGTTGCCACAAAGAGTAACAAAGTTTGCCGGAGCGTAATCGTTAGTTAACGTAGGAACAGGAGCACAAACATCGCTAATACGAGGTGAGAGCAGCCATTCGGCAATTGTATCGGCAATATTTATACCGGAACCACATTGAACGGTTTTGTTTTGAGGAGCTACATCAAAAGTAGGTCCTTCCGTATCACGAATAGTAAAACGCTCACGGGTAGTGGATCTGTTGCCACACGCGTCAGTAGCTGTCCAAATAACATCATAATAACCGCCACATCTTTCCGGTCTGTAACCGGCAAAATGAATACCATCGGGGTGCATTCCAATCGTATCGCAATTGTGGGTTAAAACAAGATCCGGATCACAAAGATCGGTAGCGTGAGGTCCTCTCAGCCATTCCTTCAATTGGAGAATATTACCGGCACCATCGCATTGAACGACATCATCAACAGGAATGACATCAAAAACAGGCGCGGTAACGTCTATAATGGTGAAATTAGAACTATCAACAGCTCTATTACCACAACGGTCTTCTGCATAAAACCGAACAACATAATTTCCGGTATTACCACAAGCTTGGGTAAATCTACTATCCCAAGTTAAATTAACAATAGTATCACAATTATCATTATAAGCAACATTACTCCGCCAAGTCAAGAATAAATCATCAAAATTGGCAATATCACAATTTACTATTGCATTGTCAGGAATAATCGTAAAGAAAGGTATAACAGTATCTTGAACTGTAAAAGTAGCACTTGTCGTAGCTATGTTTCCACAATTATCTTCAGCATACCAAGTAACAGAAACGCTGAATGTATTTCCGCAACCGGCAACATGATTATCAACAGAATAGTTATTGGTAATCAAGACATTAACATCACATCTATCTTCAGCCGAAACGTTAGCTAACCAAGCATTAAGGTCGGCAACATTTCCTATACCATCGCAATCGATAATCGTATCTTTTGGAATGGTAGTGAAATAAGGACGAGTGGTATCTTTAACAGCGATAATTTGTACTTGGCTGGGTGCTTGATTATGGCAGGCATCTTCCAAACTCCACGTTCTATATATTGTATCAACACCGGCACATCCGGGCACAACTCTGTCGCTATGAGTAGCTTCTAATGTTGCCGTGCAATTATCATGTTCATTGGTAACGTCGCCGGTAGCAGCGATTGTCACATTGGCATTGCAATTATTATCTTTAAACAAAGTAATATCGGCAGGTTTGGTAAAAGTAGGAGCCTCATTATCAGTGATGACAATGACATGCTCAACCGTAGCAAAATTATCGCATAAATCTTTAATAGTATAGGTTCTGGTAATAATTTTTTGGCAAGTTCCGGTAGTCGTTTCGCTATGTTCAACAATCAAAGCTTCTTGTGCAGTGCAGTTGTCACCAATGGTCAAACCGTGGTTAGGCAATGCCAATAAATCGGCAACTGTTCTGGCGGTGTCGCCGGCATCTGCAAATGTGCAAACCGTATTAAATATTTCGGTTGTATCAATGGTACCCGTGATTACAGGGTTAACAACATCAGATACAACGAATTGCGTAGTTCTATTGATCAAACAATTGGAATCGTCACGAATCTCAACAGAGGCAGTATAAGTGCGATTACAATTAATCGGTAATATTTCAGAAATTTGAACGGTAGCATTGTTTGCCAATCCTGCTGCATCATTGCCCCAAGTATAGGTATAAGGAGTTGTTCCACCTGTTACTAAAACACTAACTTCAAATGAACCTGTACGAGTACAAAGAGCAGTAGGTTTAACAATGGTATCACCGTCCAACACCATTAATGTCGGTTCGGTAATGGTAACGGCACTATTCACTGTGCAACCTTTTACATCATAAACATAAACATTATAATTACCTACTGGCAAAATTCTTCCGGTGGTAGCAGTTCTGCTAACGGTATCGGTAGTTCCAGCGGCAATCCAATAATAATTATAATTAGGGGCATCATTACCGCCGTTTACAACCACTTGTGCGTTACCGGTAGCGGTTCCATTACATTGTACATTATTAAGAACGCTAATATTGGTAATTTCCAATAATGCCGGTTCGACAATGGTAATCAAACTGTTCAAGGTGCAGCCGTTGTCATCGGTAATCGTAATATCATATACGCCGGCGAACAAATTTGACATCGTGTGTCTATAAGAGATAAGATTGGTACCTGTAGTATCCAAATCAAAGGCAGCACCGTCTTTTTTAATATCGAGATAATAGGGTTGAGTACCGCCGGCAACATCAAAAATAATCTCGCCATTGCTTTCGCCGAAGCAGGCAACCATGGTGGTATCAACGCCGGTATAGCGCAAAGCGTCGGGTGCACCCACATACATTACAGTGCTATCTTTACAACCGTTTCTATCGGTAACAACGACTTTGTAATTCATGGCGGTCAAGCCGATAAAATCACAAGAATCATTAGTCGAAGCAACCGTATTAACGATGGTATCTCTATCTCTGTCTTTTAAAACAACCTCATAAGGTGCAATCCCTTGGGAAGCCCAAACTCTTATGCTACCGGTCTGATTGCCGGGACAAAGTTCCATTGAAAGTAAACTGTCCCGAACTGCAACGTGTGCAGGAATAGTAACATTGACTGTAATGTTATCGGTGTTGCCGCACATATCGGAAATGGTCACGGTAACAACTTGTTCTTCATAGATGATGGTTCCGGCAGCCGGAGTTTGTACAGTATCTACTATGCTGCAATTATCAGTTGCTGTGAAATAAGCAGCTGTTCTAACATCCGGAACAATATAACCGCAAACGCCGCCCAATGAAGGAGCCGCTTCAACTGTATTCAATAATTGTGTTATAACAGGAGCATCAACATCATTAACCGTGAAAGATAATCCGGCTGTATCTTTGGCAACGCAACCATTGGCATCCGTTGTGATAACCTTCACTGCATAAGGTGTATTGCAAGTAGTGGCAATATTTACCGTTCCCTTTCCGAGGGTGTTATCAAAAGCATCAACTCCGAACCAAGTAGTAGTGTAAGGAGCTAAGCCGTTACTAATGTTATTGTATACAACTTGGTCCCCTGCATTCGGACAAACGAAATCGGCAATGGTAATATCCAATGCTGGCGTGAAAATAGCAGCATTAAATTGAGAAATCGTAATCACCGGTAATTCATAAGTTCTGACGGTGATAGTCACGGGGTCGGCACAACGTGCAGGATCCGGTGTAAAAGTATAATCCGCTGTTCCTACGGTTGTGGTAGAAATCGCTTCCGGGCTCCAAGTTCCGGAAATGCCATTCATATCGGTAGCCGGCAAAACAACCGGTGTGGTATTTTGGCAATAGGTAGTATCTAAAGTGGTATAATCAAAAGCGATTGTTTCTTCCGGATAAACAATAATCGAAGTACTTGCCGTATTTGTACATCCGTTGGCATCAGTACCGGTTACGTTATACGTGGTCGTAACAATTGGGAGAACTTGCACATTTTCGGTAACGGTGTCTGTGGTAACGCCGTCTGTCCAAATATAATCAACGGCACCGCCGAAGATTAAGGTGTCAGTATTGCGAAGAAGGCAAACTTCCGGATATTGAGTGGTAACGGTAACGACAGGCAGTGCATTTACGATAACCGTCATGGTATCACGGTGACTGGAACAGCCGTTTTCATCTTGTACTCTTATACTATATATGTATCTGCCGGATATGTATGGATTGGGAACAATAGCTCCAAATGTAGGAGCAGCTATATATTGATCATTTAAAAACGTACCGGGATTCCATGTATAATTAGTAGCAGTAGGAGAAGTTGCATTGAATTGAACAGGTGTTCCTGCACAAGTAATCAAGGTGTCTGGATTGAGAGTAACGACCGGCAATTCATTCACAACGACGTCAACACTGTCTGCACCATAGCAACTCAACGTGTTGGTGGTATATACTGCGTGAGTATGTAATTCTGAGACATTAACTCTGTATCTGCCACCATCCGTGGTAACGGCATTGGTAATATAATGAACGGTATCGGTAGCTGCGAAAGCATTACCATTTAATAACCAATTTTGGGTAGTATATCTGTGGTCGAGATAAATGTTCATATTTTGTTCGGCGCAGATAATACCGTTTGTAGGATTGGTTAACAAATTCGGAATCGGGGAATTGTAGTGTTCTACATAAACTTGCAACGTATCGGGACTGATACAGTCTGATAAATCGTTATAAGAAACCACATAGAAAGTAGTATTATTTGTAATCATCGGATGAATCGACAGAGCCGTATCGATAGGATTATTGAGGTTATCGTACCAAATACAAGTTCCACCATCAACAGGTATGGCAGTGAGGGTAACGATTCCGTCTTCACAGATCTGGATTTGGCTATTGTTTAAATCTAAAATGGGAATTTTGGGATTATCCACGATTAATTCAAAATGAACGATACGGTAGATAACACCTGAACATTCAGAAGGAGAGGTAAAAGTTGCGTCATAGACACCCGAAGAATAATAAGTGGAGTCTCCAAAAGTGAAAGAACTTCCAACGCAAATTGTTACCGGCGCAATTGTATCATAATCAATAGAAGAAAGGCTGTCGGATTGGATAAGGTCTCCCAAAACACTTTGGTGACCACCGATTTTGTATCTTTCGTCATTTCCAACAAAGTGGTCCCAAGTGGTACCGCCGATTCTTTCATGAATATTGATAACGATGCTGTAATCGCCGTCTTCTTTAAAGTTTACACGTAATCGGTGAGCGGTATTAACCGGATCTTGGAAGAATTTAGCATAGAAGAAGTCGAAGAAGTCGGGGTTATTCTGACCGCCGGCACCGAGGATGCTGAAGTATCCGTTTCTTGCGCAATCACCAACACCATTGACGGGGGTATAAGCACCCGGGTAGCTTCCGCGTCCGTCTCCATCATCGCAATAATTGCTGGTATAATCATCACCAACCCACGTCACATTTTCTCCATTGACAATTTTGGTTTGAAAGCGAAATTCATTCAGGTATGAAGTCAACGAATCTTGGGGAATAATTACTCCATTTCTATAGAGTTCCCACTCCAATGATATTTTTGTTGATTCGTCAATACACCCTAAAAAAGGATGCAAGTCGAATGTGTAAACGCTGTCAAGTACAATTGTCGTAGGGAAGCTTGATGGTGTCATTGTAACACAACAAACCCCACCTTGTGCTTTCGTACTTAAGCTAAACATCGCTAACAATACGCTAAAAACGCAAAAAGATAAAACTTTTTTCATAATTCAAAAATTTATATTTTTATTATTTATTTTCTCAACTATTTGATTATTAATTTCTTATATTTTATTTTATAAAACACGACTCTATTTTTCCAATTCTGCAAAAATACATTATTTTTTTTAAATACCAAGTATTTTATAATTTGTTACGATTAATTTTAAAATAATTATTATGGCACAAAACGTGAAATAGGGCAGGAAATGCTAATAATAAGGTACAAAAAAGCGTTTAGCCGTTGTTAAAAGAGATTTTATCAACAGAAAAAAATGAAAAATTCTTATGGATAAAGGGTTTATAAGGCACAAATGAGCCAATAAACAAACGCCATCGGGATTGCTATCAACGAGGAATCAAAGCGGTCGAGAACGCCACCATGTCCGGGGAGAATATGTCCAGAATCTTTTACCTTACAATTGCGTTTGAACATAGATTCTACTAAGTCGCCGGTGGTTCCGAAAAGAACGACCACCAAAGCGAATCCCGTCCACTGTATTGGGGTGTTGATTTCTGTATTTTCAAAATAAGGGATATAAGCAAAAAATATGGAGCTAAGGACCGTCAATATCAGCGCAGTGATAAAACCCTCCCATGATTTTTTGGGAGATATTCTCTCGCATAGTTTATGTTTTCCAAAGAGGCTTCCGGCGCAAAATGCCAAGGTATCGTTCAACCAAATAATAACAAATAGTGCAAGTACGATTGCATGTGCGCCGGACTGCAACATCCAGCCAAGAAGGGAGAACGGTACAACTATCCAAATGATGGAAAGCATGACGACTGCAATATTTAACAAAGGGGTTTTGCGGTTACGGAATAATTCGACAACGAACGTCAGCACGGCAACAACAAGGGTAATCAGGAATAAGATTGTGGACAGATAAGAAGAGTCGGCATACAGCTGTACGGCAGAAAAAAATGAAGCCGCCAAAAAAAGTGGCAATACGACCTGAGGAGATGCCGATAATTGATGGGATATTTTTAATAATTCCAATACACCGACAAGTGCAAAGAAAAGAAATAGCACAAAGAAGATGACGGAATATTGCTGATAGAGAACAACGGCTGCAAAAACAACGGCAACAAAGATACTGCCCGTAATACCTCGGATGATTAAATTTTTCATTGTTCAACAAGCATTACAATAGTAATATGAGGATTTTCCGGAGTATATTCTTCATTTTCAACTTGAACGGGACTGATCATTTCGAGCATGTCGAATTTCATGGTGAGAACATCCGATTTACGTTCAATTTTTGTTTCAGTTTTCAAATGTTCCAGCAACTGTTCCATATCGCCATAGATAGAAGAGCTGCTTGCCAATACAATAACATTGGGGGCTAAGTTCCGAATTGACGGATATAACATGGTACTGGGTGACTGAATAAAAGCTATGCTGCCTGACCGTGCTATCAAATATTCAGCATAAACAATTACGGCATCTGCCTTTTCATTGGGAGGCAACGAATTAATACAAAAAATATTAAATTGTGCAAATACTTGAGACAAATTGGGAGAAACGTTAAGTACTTTTTGGTATTTTCCAATTTCAATTTCTTTATTAACATATCCATATACCTCACGCATTTTCGCAAGGACATAGTCACCCTTATTCATTTGAGATTTATCAATTTCAAACTCAACCAACTTTCCCCCATTGGCTGAAAACTCATTTTTAAAATGTTGTAAGGGATTCTCTATCTGACCAAATAATCCAATGTTTCGGTCTATTGATACTTGCGTCATTTCACTTTTAGAGGTAAGTGCCGTGCGTAAGGATTGGCAGATAGCATTCCGTTGATTATTATTTTTGGCTTCGATAGAGTTGTTTGAATCTTCCATGACTTGTATTTTTAATTAAACTCTGTCCGCTTCTTTAGCATCATTGTCTTCAATTTTTGGTTGTTCTTCGGATATAATATGTTTACCTTCTTTATCAAAAGCTCTCTTTCCGAAGATATTTTCCAAGTCTTCTGCAAAGATAACTTCTTTGTCCACCAATAATGTTGCCAATAGGTCTAATTTTTCTTTATTGTCCTGTAGAATATTTTTAGCTCTTTGGTAGGCAGATTCCACCAATATGCGCATTTGATTATCAATTTCCTCAGCGGTTTTTTCGCTATACGGTTTATTAAAACTGTATTCGCTTTGTCCGGAGGAATCGTAATAGCTGAGGTTTCCAATTTTTTCGTTCAGTCCGAAATAGACGATCATGGAATAGGCTTGTTTGGTTACGCGTTCAAGGTCGTTGAGTGCGCCGGTGGAGATTTTTCCAAAGGCGACATCTTCGGCGGCACGTCCGCCGAGTAGTGCGGTCATTTCATCGAACATTTGTTCGAAAGTCGTTATTTGACGTTCTTCGGGAAGGTACCAAGCGGCGCCCAATGATTTGCCGCGTGGCACGATGGTTACTTTTACCAAAGGGGAAGCGTGTTCCAAGAGCCAGCTCACGGAGGCGTGTCCCGATTCGTGATATGCGATAACTTTTTTCTCGTGCGGAGTAATCATACTGCCTCTTTTTTCAAGACCACCCACAATTCTGTCAATAGCGGCGAGGAAGTCTTCTTTTTCGATTTCTTTTTTGGTATTACGGGCAGCGATTAAGGCGGCTTCATTGCAGATATTGGCGATATCGGCACCTGAGAAACCGGGAGTTTGTTTGGCGAAGAAATCCAAATCTACATCTGCGCCCAATTTCAATCTTCTGACATGGACTTCAAAAATTCCTTTTCTTTCATTGACGTTAGGGAGTTCGACATGGATTTGTCTGTCGAATCTGCCGGCGCGGAGCAGGGCGCGGTCTAAAATATCGGCGCGGTTGGTAGCCGCCAAGATGATGACTCCGGCATTGGGGGAGAAACCATCCATTTCCGTGAGAAGTTGGTTTAAAGTATTTTCGCGTTCGTCGTTGGCACCGCTCATCACGTTTCTGCCGCGGGCGCGACCAATGGCATCAATTTCGTCAATAAAAATGATACAGGGGGCTTTTTCCTTGGCGGTTTTGAAAAGGTCGCGAACGCGCGAGGCACCGACCCCAACGAACATTTCCACGAAATCGGAACCCGACAGGGAGAAGAAAGGGACTTTGGCTTCGCCGGCGACAGCGCGGGCAAGTAAGGTTTTACCAGTACCCGGAGGTCCCACCAACAACGCACCACGTGGAATTTTGCCACCCAATTCGGTATATTTTTGCGGATTTTTTAAAAAATCTACAATTTCCTCCACTTCATATTTTGCACCTTCCAACCCTGCCACATCTTTAAATGAAATATTGAGGGTTGATTTTTCATCAAATAATTGTGCCTTGGATTTTCCGATACTGAACAGCCCGCCTCCACCGGCACCTCCGCGCATGGAACGCATCGAAAAATAAAAAAAGACAAAAATAAGCAAAATCGGCAACATCCACCATATCAATTCGGTTCCCCAATCCTTAGTTGTATCTTGTTTCATCGGGAAAACGTAACTATCTTTCAAATCCCTCTTGCTCTTTGTCGCCTGAATAGTACTATCTTGCATCATCGCATCTACTTGGTCTTCAATCATTATATTCAAATTATCATTGAAAACTTTATAGTCGGAAATGTTCAGATAATACTGCGGACCTTTCAAATTATCGCGCAAGTCTTTATAGTCGGCTTTTGTTTCGACACTCTTTTCTTTCAAAAAAAGATAGATTTTTTGATCTTTTTGCGTGTACATGAGTTCCTTAATATCTTTATTAAGGACCATTTTCTTAAATTGGACATCATCTATCTCCTTGGTTTTACCATTATTGGAACCTCCAAACAAATAAATTGCCATCAATATAACACCGATAATCAAATATATCCAAGTAAAATTAAATCTTTTTTTATTTCTCTGCTGCAAATTCTGATTAAGATTTGAGTTAGGATTCGTTGACATACTTATTTTTTGTTTTTATAAATGTTTAATTTCTGCGTCGTTCCACAAAGATTCCAAGCGATAGAAGTTCCGTGCTTCCGGTTGGAAAATATGAACGATGATATCAAAATAATCCAAGAGCACCCATTCTCCGTTCATCATACCTTCCAAAAATGCCGGGCGTATATTAGCTTCCCGTTTCGTCACTTCCTGAACATAGTCGCTCAAGGTTTCAACATGTGTTCTCGATGTTCCCGAACAAATTATAAATTTGTCGAAATAGACATGATTTACCTTTTTTAGATTAATAATCGTAATGTCTTCTCCTTTTTTTTCCATTAACGCCTGAATAATTAGCTCTGCTATATCCCCTTTAAACGGTTCAACACTCTTTGCTGCAACTTTTCTTTTTCCCATTGATTTTATATAATTTTAAGTCTGCAAAAGTACAAAATTTAATCACAATAAAACTGATAAATAAAAATAATGTTTATCTATGATAAATAAAAAAAAAGTTTTTATCTTTGCGAGCAACTTTTTGGCATAAAATTTGACATAAAAATGAACGAAATACAATCATAAATATGAAACGCTTAATCCCTGTTTTTTGTTTTTTTATTTTCATCATAAATGCTTTATCGGCACAATCTTTAATGAACCATTATCCACCGTCATATAGCAGTAGAGTTGGGTTTGAGGGAATTGCAAAAGTAGATATTGCCAGGCCGGATGAAGCATTTATCAATCGTGCCGAAGAGCACAGCGGCAAAGACGAATTATACGTCATTTCCCAATTGATGCCTGTCAATTATAATGCGGAAAACTCCGGAACTTGGACACAATTGGAAAACGGCACTCCGATTTGGAGATTGGAAATCAGAGGTGAGAACGCCAAAGCCTTGGCACTGCATTTCGACCGTTTTAATTTGCCGGAAGGAGCGCAACTGTATGTATATGACGGAGATAGGACTCAATTATTGGGTGGTTACAACCATAAAGACAATGCTGGTGACAAAGCATATTCCATCGGTTTAATTTTGGGCGAATCCATTATTATTGAATACGTTGCACCTCAACTTCTGACTCCGGGCAATAAAAAAGCCATTCTGCACACCGAAAACGATGATATTCCGGATATTCAAATTTCTGCTGTTTCTTATATTTTCAGAGGAGTTGAAGATTTACAAGATGCCAAAGACATTGGCGACGCCGGTTCATGCGAAGTCAACATTAATTGTCCGGAAGGAGACAACTGGCAAACTCAGAAAAAAGGAGTTGTCAGAATTTATGTAGTGGAAGGAAGCCAAGGTGGCTGGTGCAGTGGCACGCTTATCAACAATTTGACAAATGACGGAACCCCGTATATTTTGACCGCCAATCACTGTGGACCGAATGCTTCGGCAGCCAATTTTAACCAATGGATGTTTTATTTTCATTTAGAATATACAGCTTGTCAGAATACAACGCAGGCAACTTCACATACAAGTACCGGTTGTACCATGCGGGCGTTCGGAAGTATGGGCGGCGGCTCCGATTTTTATTTGCTGGAGCTGAATAATCGCCCCGACAATTCGTGGAATGTGATTTATAACGGTTGGCGCAGAGATAATACCGCCTCCCCGAGTGGCGTTTGCATCCACCACCCTGCCGGCGATGTGAAGAAAATATCGACTTACACCTCTCCACTTCAAACCGCTTCCTATACCGGCTGTGCTCCCAATGCGCATTGGGGCGTAGGCAGGTGGGTGGCGACCCAAACCAACGAAGGTGTGACGGAAGGCGGCTCGTCCGGTTCTCCCATCTTTGATAATAACGGCTATGTGGTAGGTACACTGACCGGTGGAGCCTCCTCTTGCGGATATCCAAACAACGATTACTATGGCAAAATTTTCTACCATTGGGACCAAAACGGAAGCAGCGATGCCGACAAATTACAACCATGGTTAGACCCGAATAACACCGGCAATACAACGTGCGATTTATTTGACCCCAACGATCCCGATGATCCAGGCAATCCACCACAACCCGGTAACTGCAGAACCCTCCACTATCCGTTAGCAGGAACCTTAACTTTATACAGAATGCAGGAAAGGGGCTATCTGTCGGGCAATAACAACTACAATGACCTTGCCAAAGCCGACTTCTTTACTAAAGATACTGTAGTAGAATATGTTGTCAATATGAGCGTTAATATCGGGCACATCAGTGGAACAACAGGAGATATCACATTCTGCATTTGGGACAATAACAATGGAGTTCCCGGGAACATCTTGGGCAGCAAAACAGTCCCTGTTTCTACTGTCATGGCCAATCTTTTTATTGAGCATGACCCTGCGATGACTTCCCCCTACGAATCTTATAATCGCCGCTATCTCTGCGATTTTAACACCGGAATTGAAGTTTCCGGCGACTTCTTCGCCGGCGTCATTCTGCCGACAACCGCCGAAATTGCCATTGTTACCAATACCGACGGAGACGGTGCCAATACCGGCTGGGAAATGAACAGCGATTCTACATGGTCTTCTTATACAGATACTTGGGGGATTTCCCTTACCAACGCCATCTTCCCGCACTTGTGCGACAACCAAAACAGTAACGGCATTACAGACAATCAATTCGAGAACAACATCTCCATCTATCCCAATCCAACTACCGGAATCACCACCATCGAATTTAAAGAACCCTTGACCCAACCCACCCATATCACCATTTATGATATAACCGGAAAAATACTTCAAGTTGAAAAAGAAGTTTCTGAAAATATGATAACGGTTGATTTACATGATTTTCCAAACGGCATGTACTTCGTTGCCATTCAAACACCGGAAAAAATGATTACCCGAAAAATTACCTTAATCAAATAAAAATCAATTAAAAAGAAAAGATGAAACACATTTTACAAAGCGCAATTTTGATTGCCTTATGTTTCTGCAATTACTCTGTTTTTTCACAAATGAGTTACGGCGGAGAACCTTACAGTTTTAAACACTCCAATATTTCCGAAGCGGTTCCATTCATCGAAATGGACAGAATTGATGCCGAACAGTTATTGGCTGAAGATGCTTTGGTGGGCAAAGAACAAGCCCTCCGTATCGGCGTGGTACAACCCATTAATTACACAAAAGAGAATTGTGGTCGCATCGACTATTTGCCCGATGGCGGCTATATCTGGAGAGTGGGCATCTATTGCCCCGACGCTACTTTTGCTTCTATCAATTTTTCAAAATTCATCATTCCCAAAGAAGCTGAACTTTTCGTTTATACAAAAGACAAAGACTTTGTGATTGGTAAATTTACCCACGAAAATCAAATGGAAGGCGAGATTTTTTATCCGCAAGATATTCCGGGAGAAGCTTTTATTATCGAATATTACGAACCGGGGAATGCTGAATTTAACGGCATTTTGGAAATGGATGAAGTACTGAATGGTTATCGCGACATTTTCAATGTAAAAGATGATACCAAGGGTGGTTTGGGAAGTGCCAACGGCACTTGTCACCCTAACGCTGTCTGTTTAGATGCGCAATGGCATGACCAAATTAATTCGGTGGTTTGCTATACCATGACTGCCGGCGGTTATGTTTATATGTGTTCCGGTGCCATGGTCAACAATACGGCTCGTGACGGCAAAAAATACGTCCTCACGGCAGACCACTGCTACAATTCAGGTGCCACTTGGAAATTCTATTTTAATTATCAAACCTCCACTTGTAACGGAACCACTGGACCTTACAATCGTTCAGCTACCGGCTGCAACGTCAGAGCAAGAGGAAGTGCAAGTACCAGCTCCGACTTTATGCTGTTGGAAATTACAGGAACCATCAATTCTATTTACAATGCTTATTTGGCAGGTTGGAACAACACCACCACTACCCCATCTTCCGGCATGTGTATCCATCACCCGGGCGGCGACTTGAAGAAAATCAGTACACCGGCAACCATCAGAAACGGAGCTTTGGTTTACAGCAACTGGACCAAATACTGGATTACTACTTGGAATTATAGCACAGGAACTACCGAACAAGGTTCATCAGGATCTCCTCTTTTTAATCAAAACAAACTGATTGTCGGACAATTATACGCAGGTTCCAGCAGTTGCGTAAGTGTTCCGGGCGACGACGGACAAGCCGGTCCGAGCGGCGAAGATTACTACGGGAAATTCTCCAATTCGTGGACCAACAACAACAACACCAATAATGCCAAGAAACTAAAACCTTGGTTAGACCCGAATAACACAGGTGCCACTACTTTGCAAGGCGAATATTTGAACAGCATCGGCATTGCCAACTATACCGAAGTCGTGAATGCGCTTACCGTATATCCGAACCCATCGAACGGCATCGTTACCATTTCGGGATTATTTGAAAGCAACGAAGGCGTTTGTAATATTTATAACACACTTGGTACTAATGTATTATCTCGAAATATTTCCTTACAACCCGAATTTACCATGAACTTAAACGACTTAACGCCGGGCATCTATTTTATTGAAATAAATGATAACACTAATGTTTATCGCAGTAAGATAATCATCACTAAATAGTATAAAATGAGTGAGGGACAAGTAATCTTATCCACAGCTTATTTGCCTCCCATCGAATACTTCGCTTTTATCAACGAAAGCGAAGTATTTTTTTTGGAGGGGGCAGAGCATTATCAGAAGCAGTCATATCGCAACCGCGCCAACATTATGACGGGGAACGGCGTGCAGTCGCTGATTATTCCGGTTGTTCATCAATCTTCGAAAATGATGATCCGCGATGTACGTATTGATTATAAGAATGATTGGCAACGTCAACATTGGAAAACGATAGAATCGGCATATAACAACAGTCCTTTTTTTCTCTATTTCCAAGATTATCTGTTTCCTTTTTATCAAAAGAAATATCCGTTTTTATTTGATTATAACTTAGAGATAATCAGCATATTACTAAAGTTATTGCGCATCAAAAAAGACCCTGTGATTACAGCGTCTTTTGAAATGAATGTTTCAATAAAGGATTTGCGGAACGAGATACACCCCAAACGAGAAATAATCAAACCAAGGAAAGCTTATTCGCAAGTATTTGAGGATAAATATTCGTTTGTCCCTAATTTGTCGGTCATTGATTACCTTTTTAATTTAGGGACAAGCGAAAAATTCTATTAATCAACAGGATTTGTTTTTCCGAAGAAAACGGTTTCAACCGAATAATTGGGTTGAATTTTTGGTTGATGTGTACTCAGTATTCGTTCTTGATTTAAGTTTTGAGCCATATTTTGAGTTTCTGTTCTCAAGTAAGCGGGTTCTTGTACCATTTTTTTAAAGGAATCATCATTGTCAAAGACACGTGGTTCTTCGGGAGTAAAAGTAAATTCAGGCACCTGAACATTCTTGATGGATTCGGGTTCAAGCTGTTGGGTCGAGGCTTCCGATGGAATGGGTTCTGCGTCTTTGAATTCATTGGAATCGGCAGAAATAGGTTCATTCGGTATGGGTTCCTGGGTCATCGTGGCTAAGAAATTATCCTCAATTTCCTTATTTTTATTGCTATAGTTGGTAATAATTACAGACAATTTAATTTTGTCGCCCAAGGATTCATCTAAAGCGTGTCCCCAAATAAGTGTAGTATTTACATTTTTATAGGCTTCAAATTCTTTGTTCAATTTTTTGAACTCGGCGACTGTCATCTCGGCGTCTTTACCATAAGTAATAAAATAGAGGAAGTTTTCGGCAGCACCGATATTGGAATCGTCAATCAGCGGGCTGGTCATCGCGTGGCTGACTACGTTTTCGATTCTGTTTTCTCCGCTGGCTTCGGCGATACCGAGCATACATTCGCCGCTATTACACATAATGGTTTT
>Ga0209098_1001902_pt1 | contig 19048 bp, 14 predicted proteins | sample AD_JPNHW1_MetaG_FD_184429 | JGI IMG/M metagenome (GOLD analysis project Ga0209098, IMG submission 184429) | Active sludge microbial communities of municipal wastewater-treating anaerobic digesters from Japan - AD_JPNHW1_MetaG (SPAdes) (version 2) | ecosystem: Engineered > Bioreactor > Anaerobic... | reverse complement strand
AAGAAGCGTCGGCTTGCAATGAGTTTGCTGTTCCTTTGAGCGAAATATCCGAGCCGCTACTCGATCCAACTCTAACTTCAGTGGCGTCGAGCTCAAGCTTCACATCCGAGCCGCTACTCGAATCAATGCTCACTTTATCCAATTTAAATCTGTTTTCCGAAACGACATCAGATCCTGCTGAAGCGTCAATTTTATCGAGGTTTTTAAATGATACATATACTTTTCTTGGCCTATTTTTAAAATCAAAATTAAACCACGACTTTTCTTTAATGTATATTTTCAACACCCCGCCTTCAACTTCGGTAATTATTTTGTCAATATCGTCTGAATTGGCTTCAACCACCACTTCTTCAGAAGCTTTCTGTGTTAAAAAAACGTCGATTCCACTGGTCACCGAAACTCCGTGAAATCCGCTAACCGAGCGGGTTTGCCGTGATGTTGTTGCTGCAACTACCTGAAATGACGCTGCCGCGAATAAGAATAGAGTTAATAGTTTGATTGTTTTCATGTCTGGAATTAATTTAGTTTCTGATGCTTTTGTCTTCTGATTTATTTTTTCCTGATATTTCCTCCCGAAGAAGTGCTAACCTCGGTTGATTTCGGCTCACCATAATAAACTACGTTTCCGCCACTGGAGGCTCGCGCATCCAATTTCTCATTAACGGTAGCCGACACGTTTGCACCACTTGAAGTTTTCATCCGGCAGTTGTCAACTTTTAGCTCGTCTCCAATCAAATTTGCTCCTGAAGAAGCTTCCAGTTCTGCTTCCTTAGCCAATCCTGAAAGTTTAATGTTAGCGCCTGACGAACAATCGGCATTCAAACTTTTGGCATTCACTTCCATCGTCAAATTTGCTCCTGAAGAAGCCCGAAGTTCAAGATCTTCCGACATTATCTGGTTTTGCGACCAGGCATTGCTTCCTGATGATGTCTTCACTGCCGACAATTTCTCAACGGTAACCATCACCTTTTTTTCTTTGGCCCACCCGACATTCTCGTTCACAAAAACTTTCAGGGTATGCCCTTCAACCCTTGTTTCAATCACTTCGTGCAGGTTATTATCGGCAATAACAACGACTTTGGCAGGACTACCCTGAGTAATATAAACGTTCATTCCACGGCTTACATCAATCTGATCAAACTCGCCAACTTGCCGAACTTCCTCGGTTACATTTCCGTTTCCACGAACCGACGGACCAAGAAACCAGCAGGATGAAAGAACCAAACTTAATATTGCAAAAATTCCGATCAGTTGAAATTGTTTCCGTTTCATAATTGACGTGTCTTGTGTGAATAGACGCTTGAAATTCGATTTCGTTACCAAAAGTAGTTGGCTAATTTCACGAAAAATCATTTTTTTCGTTGAATGCCTCTTTTTTGCCGGTAAAAGCAAAATAATTCGGATTAAAAAATACAACTACGGAAAGATAGTTTGATGGGAATAATTGAAATTTTGTCGCACGGTCACTGTTTCAAGTTACAGGTTGCTTTTTAACTCGCAACTCGTATCCCGAAAATCACAACACTTTTGCTGCCAACTGCGACTGAAAACTGTTTACTTGTTCTTTCGTTCAATCTCGCGCAAATTCTCCAGCTTGCGTTTCTGAAGGAAGCTTTTGATGTCGCCGAGGTGTTCTTTCACCTGCTTGTTGCCAAATTCGTAAACCTTCTCAGCCAGTCCGTCAAGGAAATCACGGTCGTGCGAAACGAGGATCAGCGTTCCGTCGAAGTCTTTCAGCGCGCTTTTCAGGATGTCTTTGGTGCGCATGTCGAGGTGGTTCGTCGGCTCGTCGAGAATCAGCAAATTCACCGGTTCGAGCAACAGTTTGATCATCGCCAAACGGGTACGTTCTCCTCCTGAAAGCACCTTCACTTTTTTCTGAATGTTGTCGCCGCTGAACATGAACGCCCCCAGAATATCCTTGATTTTGGTTCGAATGTCACCCACCGCCACATCGTCGATGGTCTGGAAAACAGTTAGTTCCTCGTCGAGCAGCGAAGCCTGGTTCTGGGCAAAGTAGCCAATCATGGCATTGTGGCCAAGCGTAAGCTTTCCGTCGTAATCAATTTCGCCCATGATGGCTTTCACCAGCGTCGATTTTCCTTCGCCGTTTTTACCCACAAAAGCAATCTTTTCGCCACGTTGAAGGGTTAAGTTCGCATTGCGGAAAACCAAGTGATCGCCATAGCTTTTGCCCACGCCATCGGCAATTACTGGATAATTTCCGGAGCGAGGAGATGGCGGGAATTTCAGGCGGAGCGCCGATGTATCTTCTTCGTCAATCTCAACCAGTTCGAGCTTTTCGAGCATTTTCACGCGCGACTGCACCTGCAGGGTTTTCGAATAGGTCCCCTTGAAACGTTCGATAAACTCTGTGGTTTCGGCAATCATTTTTTGCTGCTCGTCATATTGTTTTTGCTGCTGTTCGCGGCGTTCGCGGCGAAGTTGCAGGTACTGGCTGTAATTTACCTTGTAGTCGTATATGCGTCCCATGGTTACTTCAATGGTGCGCGTGGTGATGTTATCGACAAAAGCGCGGTCGTGCGAAATCACAATCACCGCTTTGGCGCTGTTGATCAGGAAGTCTTCGAGCCACTGAATCGACTCGATGTCCATGTGGTTGGTGGGCTCGTCGAGCAAAATGAGGTCGGGCTTTTGCAGCAGGATTTTGGCCAGCTCGATGCGCATGCGCCAGCCGCCACTGAACTCGCTGGTTGGGCGGATAAAATCTTCGCGCTCGAAACCCAGGCCTATCAGGATTTTCTCCACTTCGGCGTCGTAATTGATTTCTTCGATAGAGTAGAATTTTTCACTTATGGCCGAAACCTGCTCTATCAGTGCATAGTAGCTTTCCGATTCGTAGTCGGTGCGGGTAGCCAGTTCTTCGTTCATGGCAGCCATTTGGGCCTCCATTTCGTGGATTCGGGCAAAAGCCTGTGCCGCTTCTTCAAAAACAGTGCGCTGGTCGTCGATGAGTAAATGCTGTGGCAGATAGGCAATCACGGCATCTTTGGGTGCCGAAATACGGCCGCGGGTAGGCGTTTGCGCCCCGGCAATGATTTTGAGCAAAGTCGATTTTCCGGCGCCGTTTTTCCCCATGAGGGCAATACGGTCCTTGTCGTTAATCACAAAATTAATGTCCGAAAAAAGGGTCGATCCCGCAAACTCAACTGCCAATCCATCAACTGAAATCATCTTCTGTCCTGTTTTTTTAAGAAGGCGCAAAGATAGGCGATTTGCTGAAAGAAAATATTTGCTGGTGGTTTTGGGAGATGTTTTAACCAATTTTTATTGAAACACTAAATTATGATCTTAAAAACCATGTTTTTCCGAACTATTTTGGTTATCTTTTGTTCTGTTTCCTCAAAAAACCAAAACCTATGAGCTCGAAAGCCAAAATCTTGCTACTCGCAATTCTTTGGGCCATGCCTTTTTTGTTGAAAGCCCAATTACTTACCATTCAGGATGCTGTCGATCAGGCCATCAAAAACAATGCAAAAATAAACCAGATGCGCGCTCAACTTCAGGCAAAGCAGGCAGAGTGGCGTACTCAAACCGGTATTTCTGCTCCTGAAATCAGTTACATGAAAGAGGGCATCGATCCAAAAGCCGATCAGCCGTTTCAGGAAAAACGCTGGACGGTGTCGCAATCGGTTGATTTTCCGCTGACGACAGCCTATCGCATAAAGGCCATTCGCGACGAGGGGCGAGCCTTGGAACTGAACATTCAGGAAGAAGAACGAAAGGTGAAATCGGAGGTTAAAGCCAAATATGTAGAGGTGATGTACGCTCTTCATCTTCAGAAGTTAAAAGACCAGCAGTTGAAACTGGCGACAGAAATGTACAACGCAGTTTACACCCAGTTCGAAACCGGAATGGGCAATGGCATGGATCTGACCAAAGCCGAATTACAGGTGGCCGAAGCCAACAACGACATCGACGATGCGCGCCGCCAACTGCATATGGCCCGCTACTCGCTGTTTATGCTGATGGGACTTCCTCCGGAAAACCAAAAATACACCATTCAGTTTGCCGATACGCTTCGGAGCAACAATGTGGAAGTTTCGCAAATTACGGCTTTGTCGGTCTTGTCCGATCAGCCCTCGTATAAATCGACAGAAAAGCAACTGGATGCCGCCGGATATTATCTGAAAGAAGCCCGCAGCAACATTTTACCGGATATTCGTTTCAACCTGTACAAGCAGGATTACGGTGGCGGGTTCAATTACAACGGCTTTGAGCTGGGACTGAGTTTCCCGATTTGGTACCCATTTGAGCAAAAGGGCAAAATCAGAATGAATTTGGCGCGGCAGGACGAAATTCTCTGGAAGCAAAAGGAAATCCGTTCGGGCGTAAAAGAGCAAATCGAACATGCCTGGCATAGTTACGAATCGAGCCGCTCGATCATAAAGCGTTATGATGAGACCATTCGTGCCAAGGCCGACAAATTGCACACGCTTTCGATCAACGCCTATCGTCTGGGCGAAATTGACCTGCTGAACCTTATTCAATCGCAACAAATTTACCTGAGCAGCCAACAGCGCTACCTCGCCGCCTTGCGCGATTACTACATTCAACTGGTTGAGCTGGAACGCTTCCTCAACCTCGAACTAGTCTATTAACCGAAAATCAGCAAAAACATAAACCATGCACACCGTTCAAAACAAAATCAAAACCTATATCCTGGTCTCATTTGCCGCTTTTGCGTTGACAGCCTGTGGCGGAAAAACCACTCAGGAAACACAGGAGAAAGCCAATTCCGATACACCGCCATCTATTTCAGGAGTGAAAGCTGCCGATTTAATTACCTTGACGGACAAGGAGCAGAGTGAGTTAAAAATACAGGTTCAACCGGTGACAAGTGCCATCCAGAAATACCGCATTGCGAGTCCGGGAGTTGTCTTTCCGGCGCCTAACCACATCAGCATCATTAGTACGCCGATCAACGGGCGAATCAGCAAAATTGATGTACAGGAAGGGCAGGCTGTGCGGACCGGACAAGAGCTTTTCTGCATAGAAAGCCTGGAATTTGGAAACATGGTTTCGGAATATCTGCAAGCCATTTCCGAAGAAACTTTCCAGAGTTCGCGATTGCAGCGACTGGAGCAACTGGTGGAGCAAACCATCAGCTCGAAAAGCGAGCTCGACCGCGCCCGATCTGACTTTCAGCGCGCCAAAACGGCTGTGATCGCTTCGGTCTCGAAACTCAAGGCCATCGGCGTTTCCGACAAGGAAATCAACGCCTTCAAAACAGCCGAAAGCATCGACCCAACACTGAAAATTCAATCTCCCATCAACGGGATTCTCGATCAACGCTCGGTAGAGTTGGGTCAGTCGGTGAACGCCCTGCAAAACCTGGCCCGCGTGCTCGACATCAGTCACGTTCTGGTTCGGGGCTACGTTTCTCCTGAAGATGCCCGTTTCATTGCGGTTGGAGATTCGGTTTCCATTACCCGCCGCCAAAACGAAACTTTTGAAATGAAGGCGCTGGTAAGTTCCATCAATCCGGGTTTGGACGAAAATAACCGTTCGGTGATTGTGAATATTTTGCTGCCTACCCAAAGCAACTGGCCCAAGCCCGGCGAGAATCTCCATTTGGCCATTCAAACGTCTTCTCCGGTTGAGGTAATCACCGTACCTATGGAGGCGCTGACCTACGAAGGCAACGATCCAATTGTTTTTGTGCAGAAAAGCGACCTGATTTTCGAGAAACGAAAGATTGAAGTTCCGGAGTTCAGGGGAAAATATGCCGTGGTGCGCAAAGGACTCGACAAAAACGAAAAAATAGCCGTGAGCCAGGTTTTCAGCCTGAAAGCCTTGTCGCGGTTCGATAAAATTTCAGAAGAATAGTCTTCCAACTCAAACAATCCGCCATGCTTAATCAAATCATATCTTTCAGTGTCCGGCAAAAATTTGTTGCCCTGTCGCTGGTCGTGCTAATGGCAGTGGGAGGCTATTTTTCGCTCATCCAGTTGCCCATCAATTCGTTGCCCGACGTTACGCCGGTTCAGGTTTTGGTCATTACCAAGGCCGGGAGATTTTCGCCGTTCGATGTAGAGAAACTGGTGAGCTACCCTATCGAAACAGCGATGAACGGGCTTCCCGGCGTGAAACAGGTGCGCTCAACCTCGCAGTTTGCGCTGTCGGCAGTAACCATCGAATTCGACGAGGGAACCGACATTTATTTTGCCCGCCAGATGGTCAGCCAGCGCTTGCAGTCGATCTCGTCGGATTTGCCACAGGATGTTTCAGCGCCGCAACTGGGGCCGATTTCAACCGCTTTGGGCGAAATTTACCAGTATGCTGTCCGGGGCGAAAACAAGTCGCTCACCGAATTGCGCGAAATCCAGGATTGGCTGATTGTCCCTCAGTTGAAGGTGGTGAAAGGCGTTACCGAAATAAACTCGTTTGGCGGGTTTGTCAAGCAGTACGAAGTCATTATTTCGCCGGAAAAAATTCGAACATACGGCATTGGAATCAAGGAAATTACCGAGGCAATTGCCAATAACAACAGCGTTTCGGGCGGAAATTACCTGGAGCACAACCGCGAGCAGTATATCGTTCGCGGATACGGGCAAATCAACAAGGCCGAGGATATTCGCAACATTATAATCCGAAATATCAACAACAAGCCGGTTTTTATTAAAGATGTGGCTGACGTGTCGATTGGCACGCAAATACGTCAGGGTGGCGTGACACAGGACGGCAAGGGCGAAATCGTAAGCGGAATTGTGATGATGCTGCGTGGCGGAAACGGCCGCCAAGTAATTGCGGGCATCGAACAAAAAATTCAGGAAATCAATAAATCGCTACCCGAAGGTGTGCATATCGAGAAATTTTACGACCAGTCGGACCTGATCGACCGCACCACAGCCACCATTTCGACCAATCTGGTTGAGGGTGGTTTCCTGGTAATTGTGGTTTTATTGCTTTTGCTCGGCGAAATTTCGGGAGCGCTGATTGTGGCGATGGTGATCCCGTTTTCGATGTTGTTTGCTTTTATTGGAATGCGCGAATTTGGGCTGGCAGCCAATCTGATGAGTTTGGGTGCCATTGACTTCGGGATGGTGGTTGACGGCTCGGTAGTGATGGTCGAAAACATTGTACACCGGCTACAGCATCACAAGGAAGAAAAGACCGATGATCAGATTATTTCGGCCTCCAAGCAGGTAGTTCGCCCCATCTTTTTCGGGGTGCTGATTATCCTGATGGTGTATGTGCCAATTATGACTTTCAGCGGAATGGAAGGTATTTTGTACCGTCCAATGGCCATCACGGTTGCGGCGGCGGTGCTGGGTTCGCTGCTTTTGGCGCTGATTTTTGTTCCGGCCATTTCTTCACTCATCTTTCATAAAGGAGTTAAAATGCGCCGCAATTTCCTGATCGACTGGATGCGCCCTCGTTATCAGGCCGGATTGGAAAAATACCTCACCAAACGCTGGTTTGTCGTGCTTGCCGCTGGGGGAATTTTCGCTATTTCGATGGTTATTATGAGCCGTTTGGGCACCGAGTTTCTTCCTGAATTGGACGAAGGTTCTATTTTGGTGGAACAGGTTCGGATGCCGTCGGTTACGCTGAAAGAGTCGATGGACAACGCCAACTGGCTGGCCGGGAAACTGGTTCAGAATATTCCTGAAATTAAAACAGTGGTGCCGAAAACCGGTCGTTCCGATTTGGCCAACGACTGGATGGGTGTACACCAAACCGACGTTTGGATTGTCCTGAAACCCACCAAAGAATGGCGGAAAGACATGACCAAAGAAGACATTATTGCCCAGATTGAACCTTACCTGAAAACCGAGCCCGGCTTGGCGTACAACTTTACACAACCCATTGCCATGCGTGTGGACGAACTTACGAGCGGCGTAAAATCGGATCTGGCGGTGAAGATTTATGGCGAAGATTTGGGCCAGCTCAATAAAATTGGGCAGAATATTTCGGAAATTGTTTCAGGAATGAACGGAACGGCCAATTTCTTTGTGGAACAGCCGGTTGGTCAGCCATATCTGACCATCGAAATCGACCGGGAAGCGCTGGCTTCGTTTGCCCTGAATGTGAACGACGTTCAGGCGGTGATTGAAGCGGGTATTGGCGGACAGGTGGCTGGTCAGGTGTACGAAGGCCAACGGCGGTTCGATATTCAGGTGCGCTACCCGTACGATTTTCGCTCCGAATTGCAGAAAATTCAGGAGATACCCGTTCCGCTGCCCAATGGAGAGTTTATCCCGATCAAGCGGGTGAGCCGGATCGTGGCGCAGGAAGGCCCGCGCGAAATTCAGCGCGAAAACGGCTGGCGCAGGCTTATCGTGGGCATCAACATCAAGAATATCGACATTGGTACTTATGTGGCGCAACTGCAAAAAGCGATTGGCGAAAAGGGAAATGTTCCCTCAGGCTATTTTCTTGAATATGGCGGAACGTTCGAAAACCAGAAGCGCGCCATGAACCACCTTTTGCTGGTCGTTCCGCTGTCGCTGTTCATCATCATTGGCTTGCTGTACCTCAATTTCGGTAAAATGCGCTATGCGGTGATGATTTTGATAAACCTGCCATTCGCCCTTTCCGGCGGAATTTTCCTGCTGTGGCTGCGTGGCATGTATTTGTCGGTTTCGGCCAGCATCGGTTTTGTGGCCTTGTTTGGGGTGGCGGTACTCAATGGCATTGTGCTGCTCGACCACCTGAACGAACTGCGGAAAGAAGGTGGTCCTTTGCGGCAAACCATCATTCATGGCGCTACCGACCGCTTGCGCCCTGTACTGATGACGGCGCTGGTAGCCAGCTTAGGTTTCATCCCGATGGCTTTCAACTCGGGTCCCGGGTCGGAAGTTCAGCGACCATTGGCAACAGTGGTTATTGGCGGTTTGATTACTTCAACCTTTTTGACACTGCTGGTTTTGCCAATTATTTATTACTGGGTGGAAGAAAGAAGAGAGAAAAAGTTGACGCTCGACAAAGTAAAAATTGAGGAAGAATAGCATCAAACTGTTCTGAAAATTTAAAGCCTGATTCACATACTTGCAAGCATGTGAATTAGGCTTTATCCGTGTCTTTCAGCGGAATTTAATCTTTCCCAGCACTGCTTTCTTTTCCAAAATTAAAGATCGGTGACGGAACCCTTGACTGCTCCATAATCTGGAGCATTTTGTCCACTATCTGAGGGTTTTGTGAGGCAACGTTGTGATCCTCGCCCAAATCGGTTTTCAGGTTGTACAATTCAGTGGTTGCTTTTTCAGGAATGGCCACATTGTAACGAACCAGTTTCCAATCGCCCATGCGAACAGCCTGACGACCGTTGTTTTCATGGAATTCCCAATACATGCTGGTGTGTTGTTTTTGTCCCGATTTTCCTAATAGCGTTGGCAAAAACGAGATTCCATCGATGTTTTCAGGAGCTTTTACACCAACGATTTCAGCAAAGGTTGGCATGATGTCCCAGAAAGCCGAAATCAGGTCTGACTTGGTTCCGGCGGCAACTTTCCCCGGCCACGAAACAATCATCGGTTCGCGCATTCCCCCTTCGTATAAGTCGCGCTTGTAGCCTTTTAGCGGGCCATTGCTATCGAAATATTCAGGATCGGCGCCACCTTCGATGTGAGGGCCATTATCTGAAGAGAAAATGATGATCGTATTTTTTTCGAGCCCCAGCTTTTTCAGTTCGGCAACAATTTCACCCACTTGCCTATCGAGCAGCGTTATCATGGCAGCAAAAGCGGCATGAACTTCGGGCTGGCTTCCGTATGGTCCTTTTCGGTAATTTGGCGATCCGGGCTCTGCACCTTTATACGCTTTCTCCGGAAGTAATTTTCCGCGGAATTCCTTCATGTTTTCTTCAGGAGCAACCAGCTCCGCGTGAGGAATGGTGGTTGGATAAAACAGGAAAAAAGGCTTATCCTTATTTTCATCAATAAACTGAAGCGCTTTTTGATGAATTAACGTTGGCGCATATTCAGTTGACTGAGTTCCTGAATTACCTTTCAAAATCACCTTTTTTTGGTTGTCCCACAAATGATCGGGGTAATAATTGTGTGCCAAACTTTGACAATTGTATCCATAGAATTGGTCGAACCCCTGATTGTTTGGATCACCTTCGCTTCCCGGTGAGCCCAATCCCCATTTGCCGAAAGCCCCGGTGACATATCCGGCGCTTTTCAACATTTCGGCAATGGTAAACGATTGCGCAGGCAGCGGATATTGCCCTTCGTCCTGCCACGATTTATTACCGCGAATAGGCGTATGACCTGTAGTTAAGCCGGTCATCAGCGACGAACGCGAAGGCGCGCAAACCGGGCAACCCGAATAATGTTGGGTAAACATCACCCCCTGTCTGGCCAGTTTATCGATATTGGGCGTTTGAAAACGCTTTTGTCCATAACAACTCAGGTCGCCATAGCCCAAGTCGTCGGCCAGAATAAAAACAATATTTGGTTTTTGCTGAGCCGAAATATTAATTGCACAAAGCAATGCGAAGCCTGAAAGTGCGATAGTTTGAGGTTTCATCGATTTTTAGTTTGAATACAAAAGTACAAAGAAACTCAAATAATCAATTAGAATCCAGCATTCAGACCGATTCGACCAATAGGACAATTGAGTTTAACCGTTTGATTAATTTAAAAACTAAATTTATCTTAGTGCTAAATTTCAGCTAAATGGACAATTCTCAGCAAAACACTGGTAAAGACGAAGTTCGGGAGCACCTTATTAATTCAGCGCGACAGGTTTTTATGCGATATGGGTTCAAAAAAACAGCCCTCGACGACATCGCCAAAGAAGCTCGCAAAGGCAAAAGTACAATCTATTATTACTTCAAAAGCAAAGACGAAATCTTTAAAGCGGTTATTGAGGCAGAATCTGAAATCAGGAATCAAACTATTGACGAACAGGTTTCGGCAGTGGAAGATCCGCAGCAAAAGCTGAGAACTTACATCTATGTCAGGATGTTATCGCTTAAAAAAGTCAACAATTATTACGAGGCCATTAAAAACGATTTGCTCGACAACCTATACTTTGTAAGCAATTTAAGAGTAGCACATCTTGATTCTGAAGTAAATTCTGTGAAAAATCTCTTGCTCGATGGCATCGAAAAAGGCATTTATACCATACAAAATCCGGAATTAACAGCCCGGACTATAGTCACACTGCTTCAGGGATTTGAGGTTCCGCTTATCAAAAAGAACCTGTCAGATGAAGAAATTCAGAAATCGATCGACGAAATGCTGAATATTCTGTTCCACGGAATTGTGACAAAAAAATAGGAGATCTTTTGGGATCTCCTATTTTTTTATTCTTTTTCTGCTTTAAAATGGGATAAAAGGTATCTGACGTTAAAAACGAGCGAGATTGCAAATAAAAATCCTTCAAGAAAATTGAGTCCCGGATTCGACGGAAGGAATCGTTCGATAATCAAGGCTCCCGCCAAAGCTGCTGCCCCAATTGCCAAAACCAATCGCGGATTTGTTATTCTTTTCATTTTTTCACTTTAAACAGGTCTTTTTCATCTACTTTTTTTACTTCCGCACCATCTTCGAGCAGCTTGTTAATTGCATTGAATGGACCAACCACAATTTCATCGCCAGCCTTTACACCTTCCAGAATTTCGATGTTTTCATTGTCCTGAATTCCGGTTTTCACTTGTTGTTTTTTAACTTTTCCATCTTTATAAAGGAATACAACTTCAACCTTTTTGTCATCGGCACTCTTATTTTCCTGTGTAGAGCCCGCCTCGTTTTCGGTCTCCGGTTTTGCTGCTTCAGTTTTCTTTTCTCCTGGCTTGGCAGCGCTTGTCAGCGAACGTGTGGTTACTGCCTGAATTGGAACAGAAATCACATTTTTACGGGTTTCGGTCTGGATATCAACGGTTGCTGACATTCCCGGGCGGAACGGATAAAACTTGCCATGTTCGGCATCAATTAAATCTTTATACGACGACTCAAGCAAAAGAATTTTTACAGTGAAATTGGTAACCTGATCGGTTGATGCGCCTGTTGTTGTAGCCGAATTGGCAATTTCGGTAACGAGCCCTTTAAATTTACGCCCCATGTAAGCATCCACTTCAACCAAGGCAGTATCGCTTAAATTTACACGCACAATATCGTTTTCGTTCACATCAACTTTTACCTCCATCAGGTGCAGATTGGCAATAACGGCCATCTCGGTACCTGCATACATGTTTGTACCAACTACGCGCTCTCCTTGTTCAACATTGAGCCGCGAAACAGTACCATCCATCGGAGCATAAATTTTCGTTTTTGTCAGCTGTTCCTTTGCTTCGGCCACCGATGCCTCAGCCGATTTTACCTCAAAGCCCGATGCTTTGACTTCGGCTTGCGCTACTTTATAGGCAGCTTGCGATGACTCAAAATCAGAAGAAGCGATTGCCTTCTGCTGGAAAAGTGAGTTCGATCGCTTGTAAGCCATTTCACTTTCAATAAGGCGCGCGTCGGCCTGCGCTACTTTATAGGCAGCTTGCGATGACTCAAAATCAGAAGAAGCGATTGCCTTCTGCTGGAAAAGTGAGTTCGATCGCTTGTAAGCCATTTCACTTTCAATAAGGCGCGCGTCGGCTTGCGCCATGCGGGCTTGTGCAGAGCTTAATGCCGCTAACGAACGATTATACGACTGAATGTAAATGTCTGGCTTGATGGTCATAAGGTGTTCTCCTTTTTTCACTTCATCGCCTTCCTTTATGTTCATTTCGATGATCTCTCCGGAAACGTCAGGACTGATCTTGATCTCTGTTTCAGGCTGAACTTTCCCATTTGCGGTAATCAGTTCAGTTATGGTCTTACTTTCAACAGTTTTTGTTGCAATACTAATCTGAAAATCTTTGCCAAACCAACCTGCTTTTTTCCCCACAACCAGAAATATGATAAGAATTACCACGAGGCCTATGCCAATTGGTAAAAGCTTGCTTGATTTTTTCTTCATCTTCGTTCGATTTTAGATTATTTGTATTGGTTCGGCTATTAAAATTACAACATTTCATACACCAAAAATCAAACGATAACAAAATAGCTAAACTCTTATAAGAGAAATATTCTGGAAAGTAAAAGATTAAAAAGTCTTAATTTTTAGTATCGGCTGAATAAAAAGCAAACTTTCGCAAGTCTTTCGTGTTATCCTCTCTTGTTATAACAATTTAAAAGAAACACTTAACGATTAATGAGTCATCAAATTTACAACACCGAGGCAACGTTAGAGCAAGACATTCAGACAATGCCATTTCAAGAACTCCTGCACAAACTAAAAGCCAAAATGCACCACGTATTTCATGTGCGGGCAGATATTGACCAAATGGCAACCAAACGCGGAATGCCTCCTTTTGTAATGAGAGAAATAATGAGCTTAAATCCGCTGGCAATCGGAATTCCAACTGAATTTGGAGGGCGAGGCTGCAAAATGGAAGAGAACATCGCATTACTAGCAGCTGCATCGTACGAATCGCTGGCGCTTTCGCTTACATTTGGAATTAATTCGGCTCTCTTTTTGCAACCCGTCGGGAAATATGGACAATACGAAGCCAAGTCAACGGTTTTTGATCGATTCCTGAATCAACAAAATATGGGCGGATTGATGATTACCGAACCTTCTCACGGAAGCGATGCGTTGAATATGCGGACTTCATACATAGAAAAGAACGGGAACTACCATTTAAAAGGAACAAAACACTGGGCCGGCCTTACCGGCTGGGCAGACTTTTGGCTTTTGACCGCCAGAGAACGAGGAGAATCGGGCGATTTGAAACGCGATATTGATTTTTTTATATGCGACGTTAACAGTCCGGGTCAGCAAATCGTTGTTGAAGAGTTTTACGAAAATCTTGGACTTTACCAAATTCCATACGGGCGAAACCGAATCAACGTTGAAATCCCGGAAGTTCAGAAGCTGATACCTGAAACCACCGGAGTTAAAATGATGCTCGATTTGCTTCACCGAAGCAGAATGCAATTCCCTGGCATGGCTATGGGGTTTTTGCAGCGCCTGCTCGACGAATCAATTGCCCACATAAATCAACGTCAAATCGGCGGACGAACACTTCTCACCTACGACCAGGTTCAGCAACGGTTGTCAAAACTCCAGGCGTCGTACACTATTTGCTCGGCCATGTGTGTTAACAGCGCCGAGAAGGCTGGCGTCGAAAACGATTTGTCGCCTCATGGCCTCGAAGCCAATTCAGTAAAAAGCATTATCACCGACTTAATGCAGGAAGCCGCCCAATCGGCCACCCAGCTGGTTGGTGCCCAGGCGTATAAACTAAATCACATTGCCGGAAGAAGCATCACCGACAGCCGCCCATTCCAGATTTTCGAGGGGTCGAACGATATTTTGTACACACAAATTTCTGATAGTTTAATGAAGATGATGAAAAAGGCCAAAGAAAGCAACTTGTTCAAATTTCTGAGAAACCTCGATCTCACCTCAAAATCATCATTATCATTAAAAGAAATACTTGATTTTGAATTGAACACAAGCCTTCCACAGCGAAAAATGGTTGAATTAGGCCAGGTAATCGGAAGAGTTGTTTCTTTCAATATGGTATTAAATCTTTCGGAAAGAGGATTTAGAACCGATCTGATTGAAAATGGGCTGAATATGCTAAAACAAGACATCGTTTCGCTAATGAGTAGCTTCAAATTTAAGAATGAAACCAACCTTATTGAGGAATATCAGGACAATAGTTCGTGGCTGAACTTCGTTAAAGCATAAAATGGATTGCAAATAAATCGAATTTAACAGGCGCTGTTTGCCAAATGCTTTTCGTAAATTTGCGCCCGTTAGCTAGTTTTATTATCCTGAAAGCATAAAAAATTTAGAATGGATTTTTCGTCGTATGTAATATATTCAAAAGAGTCGGGCAAGTTTTACTATGGCTTTTTCGACAATCTCGAAAAAGTTGTGGAAATGCATAATTCAGGAGAGATTGAAATGACAAGAGGACGAGGTCCGTGGGTACTCGTTTTTTCTGAAACATTCGACAATAAAGCAAGGGCATTGAGGCAATCCAGATTTTACAGAACAGTAAAAGGCCAGCGCTTTTTGAAGAAATCATTGAATTTTTGAAATGACGTTAACAGAAGATTGTTAATAAATAATTGACTGACCCACATTGTTTTGATAAATCTGTAATGCATCTTTAGTAATTTTGTATTCAACTTTAATCCAAAATAATACCATGAAGAGAATTATCTTAGTAGCATTAACTTTAGCATTGCTCACAAGCGGATGTAAAGTTTTCAAGTCATCAAAGAAAAACCAAGCTGCAACAACTCCTCAAACAGAAGCTACAAGTGAAACAAAAGTATTTTCAGTACCAGCTCCCAAGCCAACGGTTCGCGACAATCCCGTTTCTGACAATATGTACGAAACAGCAGACAAGGCTGCGACAGCAACAACTACTGGAAAACCAGTATCAGTAAGAAGTGAAAGTTTCACCATGTCGTCAGAAGACCAGGCAACCTACGGAAGCAAAAAATTCTTCATTATTGTAGGTAGTTTCAAGAGCAGCGACAACGCCGGAAAATTCAAACAGGAATTGGCTCAGCAAGGATTTAAACCAATTATTCTGCACAGCGAAACAGGCATGTTCCGTGTTTGTGTTGATTCGTTTAACGATGAAGCTTCTGCAAGAAGCCGCGTTCAGGGTATCAGAACCAAATATACCAAGTATGCTGACGCATGGCTTTTGATTAAGAGATAAATCATTTCCGAAAATAAAAAACGGGGCTAAGATCAATTCGATTTTAGCCCCGTTTTTGTTATTTCTGCGAAATATTGTAAACCATTAATGCACCGTTGTGCCTCACATACAGCTTGCCATTTGCAATAACCGGATGTGCCCAGTGTTGCCCAGCCCCGAGAGGAACTTTAAACTTGCTGATAACCTTAAAATTTTCCGGATCTCCCTTGACCAACGCGATTTCTCCGTCTTTTTCAGCATAGCAATAAAATAGTCCGTCAGCGAAAACAACCGGACCACCACCTATCTCTTTCGATATATATTTTGTTTGCCCTGTTTTAGTATCGATACAAAACCATTTGGGCTGAAGATACGCGCCGCCATACACAAAGCCATCTTTTAGAATAAAACCGCCCATAAGGTTTATAAATTCCTTGTTTCTCCAGACGATGTCAGCCTTTTTGCCGTCGGGCGATAACTGCAAAAGAACCAATCCGGAACTGTCTTTTCTCGAAGCGCTCGAAACAAGCAGTTTCCCATCAAAATAAACCGGCGTATTGGCGTGTATCCTATTATCCTGAAACTGGTGAACCCGCCAAAGCATTTCGCCCGAATTGGCATTAACACCAATAATTGATGTTGATGTAAGAGTTGCCAGCAAATGATTGCCACTATGATCAAAAACAATTGGAGAACAATAAGTCGCCTTTTCTTTAAAGCCGGAGCTTGCCCATACTTTCTTACCGGTAAAACGATTCAATGCAACAACATTATTCGTTTTGCCTCCCGGAGTACAATAGACCTTGTCGCCATCAACGAGCAACGACTCTGAAAAGCCAAATTGTACCGAATCTGCCTGAAAATCTTTAAAGAAGTCCACGCTCCATACCTCGTCACCATTATCAGTTTTCAGGCAATGGATACTTCCATTTCCGCTTTCAACATAAATTAAATTGTCGATTATCGTTGGTGTAGATCGTGCCCCCGGGAAAATACCCGTCCAGTCTTTCCCGTAGTTCTTCTTCCACAAAAGTTTTCCCTGGTTATCAAACGCAAACAAAAATGCATCAGCTTTAAGCGTATCCGGAATTCCGGTTACAAACACTTTGTCTCCGGCAACGGCCGCACTGCCCTGCCCGATTCCCAAACCGTCGTACGACCATAGCATCTTTGGTCCTTCCGCTGGCCATTGTTTTAATAAATTTGTTTCCGGATAAATTCCATCACGATTGGGACCACGCCATTGCGAAGACTTTTTTGGGCCTGAAAACCCTGAGAAAAGAAATAATAACACTAATCCTGCTAAAGCTACTTTTACCATTTTATTTGATTTTTGGTTAATCTGTAGCTATATAGCGCAAAATATTACGCTACAAATTTGAAATTTCCGGAGAGAATAAGCTGATTATTTCAAAGATGGAACCGTACGCAGTCTTTCTGCTGCTTTTTCAAGGGTTTCGTTATTCTTAGCAAAGCACACGCGCAAAAGCTTCTGCTTGTTTTTTTCGTGCATGAACGCCGACACCGGAATCACGCCAATCCCAAATTCAGTTGCAAGTCTAAAGGTAAAATCGACATCCGACTCATCCGAGATAGCAGAATAATCGATCACTTCAAAATAACTGCCCTGAGCCGGAATTACCTTGAACAAACTATCGCTCAACAGCCGGTTAAAATAGTTGCGTTTCCCCTGGTACATTTCAGAAACGTCCTTTTTCGAATCTTCTGTTCTAAGGTATTCTGAAAGTGCATATTGCAAAGGTGTATTCACATTGTAAATCTGGAACTGCTGAATTCTCCTGAATTCGGTCATCAGTCGTTCAGGAGCAAGAATATAAGCCAAACCCCAGCCATTGATATTAAATACTGGCCCAAACGACGAAACTACATAGCTGCGTGCAGCCAGTTTCTCAAATTTTGCGACGCTTTGGTGTGTATTGTTGTCGAAAACTATCGATTCAAAAACCTCGTCACTTAAGATTGTAATATTCGTGCCGTTTGTAAGATGCTGTAGCTGAATAAGATCAGACTCAGACAACACCGAACCAGTCGGATTGTTAGGTGAGTTCATAATGATCATTCTCGTTTTCGAAGTAATCGTTTTACGAACTTCTTCCCAATCAATATGAAAATTTGGCTGTTTCAACGTCACATAAATCGGGCGACCACCATTGATTGCAATAGCAGGAGCATACGATTCGTAAGCAGGCTCGAATAAAATTACCTCGTCGTCTTCTTTTACCGATGTGCTAATAGCAGTCATTATGGCCTGAATTGGCCCTGCGGTAATCGTAATCTCAGTTTCCGGATTATAATAGTGATTATAGGTTTCCTGAACCCTTTTTGAAATAACTTCGCGCAGTTCAACAATTCCCTCATGCGGAGCAAAATTGTTATATCCTGAGCGAATATAGGCAGCAGCCATGTCGGCTAATTTTTCAGGACATGGAAAATCAGTTTTGCCAACTGACAGGTCGATCGCTCCGGTTTCGGTAACCAACTTATTCACTGTGGCAAAAATGCTCCCTTTTATATTAATCGATTTCGAAACAGCCATGTTTTGGTACTATTTGGAACACAAAGTTACAAAAATATGCGTTTGCCAGTTATTCAATATTACTGCGTTTTGAATTATTTTATTATTAAATCACTTTAGAACCTCTTTTAACACTTCAAGCGACTTAATTTCACCCAAACTCCCAAAATGAATCCTGTAATAGTCTAAAAGCTTATCAAGCACTAACTTCCTGTCGTTTTGCGTATAACCAAGGTCTTCGATGTAAAGCGAATCTGCATCAAACAAGCGCGCAAACAGTGCTGTTAAATGTTTATCGGCATATTGGTTGTGCAAGGGCTCGTGTGACACAAAGTTTGCATTTTCGAGATCGAAAAAATTGCTTATTCCAGCATTTTCACCACTCGGATTAATTCCAAGGAAACGTGTTAATCGAAATAAGAACCAGATATGAAAGTTGCTGATTCCTGTGTCAGCAAGATCAAGAAAAGTAAGAGAATGGTACAGAAATTCAAAAAGTGTGGGATTCGCTTCTTCTTCTCTCAAACATTTGTAGAGTATTTCGGCAAGGAAAAGGACTTGTGTACTTTTCCGTATATCAAAAGGAATAGAGGAATACGGAAATGCCAATCGCGCATTTTTTATCCGGTTTATTTCTTTTCCTGGCTGGAAATAAACCTCCATGTCAAGTAAATAAAGAGGTTGAAAAATTGAAGCTTTTATCGTGGACGTTTTACTTCGAACTCCGTTTACAATAAACGCTTTTCGGCCAAAATTTTCAGTGTAAATACTACAAATCAGGCTCGTTTCTGAATACTTTACGGCGTGAAGAAAAATTCCTCTGGTTTTCTCAATCACGG
>Ga0209098_1001900_pt1 | contig 19073 bp, 10 predicted proteins | sample AD_JPNHW1_MetaG_FD_184429 | JGI IMG/M metagenome (GOLD analysis project Ga0209098, IMG submission 184429) | Active sludge microbial communities of municipal wastewater-treating anaerobic digesters from Japan - AD_JPNHW1_MetaG (SPAdes) (version 2) | ecosystem: Engineered > Bioreactor > Anaerobic... | reverse complement strand
GTTGTCGCTAAGGGTAGCAGTCCATTCGACATTTGAAAGGACGTCTACCGAAAACTCGCCGCCACCGGCAGGTATTGTAACCGAAGCCGGGAGGGTGATATATGGCTCGTTGCCGGCCTGGTCAACACGGAACAGCACAGGCTGCTCCTCGCCGTCAACGATAAAGGCAAGGTTTTCCGTGCGGGCATCAAATGTCGGGTTTTCAACAACTATGATCTTAAAGATACCGTCTGCATCTCCCTTTTCGGGGAAAACCTTCAGCCAGTCGGCACCGCTCTTCTTCACAACCTCCCACGGACGGTTGGAGCGAACCACGTAACTTGTGGTCTTGGCTGCCTTTGTAAGCGTCAGTCCTGTAGGGCTCCCCTCCAGGCTGAAGAACGGATCTTCCTGAACCGGATCTTCCTTGCAGGAATAGAGGAGGAAGAGTGAGAGGAGGAACAGCGGAAGCACTATCAGTGCTGTTCTTCCGAAGTTTGTTATGTTCTTGTTTTTCATCTCTTAACTTTTTTGCTGGTTATTTCGTGCCGGCAATTGCCTGTTTGCTCCACCAGACCGGTGTTTTCATATCGTTTTCACCGCCCATTCCGCTGAGGGCATCAGCCGCGTTGTCAGCATTGGTGAGCATGGTGATGTTGGGATACCCGAAACGTGTCGGGAAGACCTTGTCATTGTAAATGGTTCCTTCGCCTATAGTGAGGACAGGGTACCCCGTCCTGCGGTACTCATGGTATGCTTCCATGCCTACCCAGAAGAGTGCAAGCCACTTCTGGTTGCCAAGGAACTCCTCCTTGCTGGTCGCAAGGTCCCAGGACCCGAGAGGTGAGGCAAGATAGGTCTGAATATCTGCATTGGTAATGGTGATTGCCGGATCTGAAAAGGCACCCTGCTCTGACCATTTCTTCATTGATGCATCGACTCCTTTCTCATAGTGGGTTTTGGCTTCAGCCTGACCTCCGCTGATCCATCCCTTAAGTGCAGCCTCTGCAAGAATGAACTCAACCTCGGCATAATCCATGTATGTGGCCGGGGCGTCCCTTCTGCAGAACACCTTGAAATTCAGCCATGAGGTTCCCCTGTCAACCTCACTTCTTTCAATATCAGTACAGCCGGATACAGTTCCTTTCCACACGTTTGCAGGGTTAACCTGTGCATTGGGATTCTTCTTGCCGATGACCGGAAGACGGGGATCAACATAGACCTGGTTTCCGAGATCGTCAGTCTGGACCGTAAGCCTGATCAACTGCTGGGTGAGCTTCCTTCCGCTAGAGGTGAACTCGCTTTCAGTGGTCGTCCCGAAGTTGCTGATGTAAGGATCGGTACCGGTAAACTTCACCGTTGCATTGTCTGCATTTGAGGTGAAGACCGGATACTTGTCGGGATTGTCAAGTATTGCGTTCATCCTGGTGCCGACACTCATCTCAGTGCGGCCGCTGACCCTGCAGAGAAGCCTGAGATACAGCGAGTTGTTGAATTTCCTCCATGCCGCCATATTACCGCCGTACATTCCGTCCATCGCAGGATTTAGGAAAACGGGATTGGTAGCATAGATATCATTTGCCGCTTCAAGCTCTTCAAAAAGGAACTCGTAAACCTCCCTCTGGGTGTTGAACTTCGGGGTCAGCGTTCCGCCAGGCTTCCTGGCCGAGAAGGCCTCTTCGTAGGGGATACTTCCGAACATGTCGGTCATATTTGAGAAGAAGAGTACCTTGAAGGTCAGTGCAATTGCCTCAAGTGACCTGTCGCCGTGCTCTATCGCCAGCTCATACATGTGATCAATGTTCTTTCCGTATGTGGCGTAGTGATTCCAGAATCCGTACCAGTCTCTTGAGTCTTCAAGGAAATACTGATGCTCCCTGCGTGTCACGCCACCGGTGAAGGCGGTGAACTGGGTAAGCTCGTTGTTGTAATAATGTGTACGGTTAAGCCACTGGTTGGCAGAGTTGTAGAGTATGGGTTCGAACATGCCTGAAGGCTGTATCATCCCCACCAGGGTCTTGTTTGGATTTGTATTTAACTCCTCGAATTTGCCTGTGCAGGAGTAGAGTGATCCGAGAACAAGCCCGCAGATGATTAATATCTTGATGTTTTTCATTTATTGCCTGTTTTTGATTAGAATGAAAGTCTCAGGTTAGCGCCCACCGTACGGGTCATGGGATATGCGCCTGCCTCAATGCCGTTGAAAACATTGGTACCGGTAAGCATACCACCCTCCGGGTCGAACTGAGGCCATTTGTCCCAGCTGAACAGATTGGTGGCAAAAATCGCCACGCTTGCTCCCTGAAGTACCCTTGTCTTCTGGATGAATACCGAAGGCAGGGCATATTCAAGGCGTACTTCTTTCCATTTCAGGAATGAGGTCTCAAAAGTATGGGCTTCACCGTTGTAACGGTCAAGAGTTATAGCCTGGTAGTAGGTGTAGATACTGTTGGTGACTGTGTTGTTAGGCTGAAATGTAGCGGCTTCTCCTGTACCTGTCATATTCACCCCTTCTGCAACAATTCCGTCATAGCGACCTTCGAGGGAGTTCGTAAGCTTACCCTGGTATGAAAGTATGCCATGGGTCACCGAAAACCGGTGTCCGCCCATCTGGTATGAGAAGAGGGCGCTCAGGGAGAGATTCCTGTACCTGAGTGAGGTTCCGAAACCACCCTTCCAGTCAGGATTCACCTTGCCCAGGAAGTGGTCAGCAGTTGACTCAACCGAAGGCAGGCCGGTGGTGGCATCAATCAGCACCTGTCCCGAGCAGTCTACCCTTTCACCGTTGTTATCAGTATAGAAAGATCCTTCAGGCGCTCTCTTAAGGGCAAAGCCGTAGAGCTGGTACATCTCCTGGCCCACATATGAATAGAGATGGAGCCTTCCGCCGATGGTGGTGCCCATATCATGCTCATAGGGCTGTGAGGGATCAAGGCTCTCATGCAGACTGACCAGGGTGTTCCTGTTTGCCGCCCAGTTGAAGTTGAGGTTCCATGTGAAATCGCTGGTTTTGACCGGAGTGGCATACATTGACATCTCAATACCCTTGTTAGTGATCTCGCCAACGTTTATTCTCATGCTGCTGGCACCTACTATCGGGTCAATGTCAAGGCTGATAATCTGGTTTGTGGTTGAAGAGCGATAGAGCGCAATATCAAGGCCAAGCCTGTTCTTGAAGAATTTCGTGTCAAGACCCAGCTCCCAGCTCTCCATGTTCTCAGGTTCGATCATCGGGTCAGGGATAAGTGACGGGAGGGTATAACCGCCGCTAATCGAAGATGCCGAATAGTACTGGTCGAGACCATAGGGACTTGTATCATTACCAACGTTGGCCCATGAAAGGCGAAGCTTTGCCATGGATACTGCCGGCAGTGTGGTGCGGAAGTCGAACATCTGGTCAACCAGAACGCTCAATGCCACAGAAGGATAGAAGTACGACCAGTTCTTTGGCGCCAGTGTGCTGGTCCAGTCATTACGGCCGGTGATGTCAAGATAATATGTGTCATCCCAGCCGAGAGTCATGAATCCATAGAGGCTGTTGATCATCTTGTAGTTTCTGAAGCTCGAAGGACGCTGGTATATGCCGAATGGCACGTTGTCAATGTGATAAACCCCTTCGATGTCAAGCTCGTCAAGCTGCACCGTGTTGCTCCTGTAGTGCGAACTCATGTTGTTGCCCCCAAACGCGGTGGTGGTGGTCAGCCTGCTGTCGAGGAAGGATCTCTCGTATTTCAGAAGGAAGTCACTGTTGGCTTCGAAGGTCATGAAGCCCTGTTCGCGGTAAAAACCGTTCTCCCACCCGAAGGTCATCTTGGGTTTGCGCTGCGTGCGGAACTCGTTGCCGAAGTCCATACCTGTCCTGAGATCAAGTGTCAGCCCCCTGGCTATCTTGATTGTCAGCCCCAGGTTTCCGAAGACCCTGTCCTTATCGGTTGTATTCAGTTCCTCATAGAGAACCCTGTAGGGGTTGTATGATCCGGTACCTGCAAATACAAGGCTGTTGCCGCCCTCGGAGATGGTGGCCGCACGGTTGATGGCATTGAATCTTCCCTTGAAGTACTCATTCCTCCAGTCGGCCATCGAGTTGGAGTTGTAACCCCACATCAGGTCATACATAACCGTGGTCTGGTGATAACCGGCCATCGGCATGTTGTCACTGTCAGTGCGATAATAGTTGACCTTCGTCTTAAAGTCAATCCACTTGTTGACAGGGCTCTCGAATGAAAGGGCATACGACTGTTTCTGGAATCCCGTGTTTGGCAGGATCCACTTGTTCCTGGTATCAGTCATCGAGAAGCGGATGTTCTGTCCTTCACCGTTGCTGCCGCTGATGTCAACAGAGTTGTTGTATGTAATACCGTCCTGGAATATGCCTGTGAACCAGTCATCCTGGTATACGAACGGGGTTTTGACAATCTCGCCTGTCTCCCAGTTCTTGCCAGCGTACTGGTAGCGGAGCTTGTCCTCACTGAACTCTTCTCCCCACGCATAGCGCGAAAGGTTTCTCGGGGGATAGTCAGTCGTGCCTACAAGGCTCGGATCGAGGGTCCAGAAGTTGTACTCGTTCAATCCCATATCCGATCCTGATCCGAACTGAGTCTGGAAATCGGGCCAGTAACCCGGCCTCTCCACAACCACCGAAGAGTTTAGGGTTACGCCGATCCCTTTCGTTTTACGGCCTGATTTGGTTGTAATTACAATTGCGCCGTTGGCTGCACGCGATCCATACAGAGCTGTGGCTGCAGGACCTTTAAGCACGGAGACTGATTCAATATCTTCAGGATTGAGGTCGCTGGCGCCGTTTCCGAAGTCAACCGGGAAGTCCGATCCGGAGTTTGTATAGCTGCTGCTTGATGAGGTGGCTGTGGTCCCTGACCTGATCGGAACGCCGTCAACTACAAAGAGCGCCTCGTTGGCACCATAGCTCAGGGATGCGTCGCCGCGGAGAGTCACCCTCATCGAGCTTATCGGGCCTGAACTGGCGCTGTTGAAGGTGAGTCCGGCTACCTTGCCTGACATGCCGCTGAGCCAGTTGTTCGTCACCACCTGGGTGATCTCTTCACTGGCAACCTTTGAAACGGCATATCCAAGTGATTTCTCTTCACGCGTCAGGCCTAACGCGGTGACAACAACCGCAGATACTTCAATTGCCTCTTCCTGGAGGACCACGTTGATGACATTCCTGTCACCAACGGCGAGCTCCTGTTTTATGTATCCAAGGAACTGGATCTCCAGCACCGGACTGGCACCTGCCACCCTTATCGAGTAGGCTCCCCTCGCATCTGTGCTGGTGCCGGTTGTGGTACCCTTCAGCACCACGGTGGCCCCGAAGACGGGAGTGACACCATCGGGCTCATAGACCGTTCCCGTCACCTGCCTCTCCTGAGCCATCACCGGCAACATAACCAGTGCCATCAGGAAGGTGGCAAGAATAACCTTAAGATCTGGTTTGAATTTCATAGATTAGTAGTTTTAAGTTATTTATATATAGTTTATTGCATTGACCATGTAAAGTCCTTTGGCCGGGTCATGGTTTCAGTATAGACCCTCCCGAACCTGTCGGTGACCTTTATCTCCAGCGTTGACGTTGCTGATGATGCACGTACCCTGAACATATGTGCCGTGTTACCTGTCACAAACGAGCTGGTGGGTGTTGCACCGGCATTCAGCCTCTTTGCCTCATAAGAGATTATGTGCAGCGGATCCATTGCTGTCACCCTCTCAACAGTAAGTGGTGTGCCACCCTCACTGACCTCTACGGTCCATTCCGGATCATAGCCCCAGACATTGATCAGAACATCATTGACCGGGTTAGGGGAGGCATAAACTCCTGCATACTCCGAAAGTGCAGCGTCATCAGAGTTGGGGGCAAAAGCAGCCGCTGTAATATGCACCTTGTTGAGGTCATAGCTCCTGAACTGGTAATCTGAGGGTTTACCGATGCTCTTGTAATGCCACTTCAGGTCTTTCCCGTTCATCTCCCATATACCGTACCCACCCGGACTGCCATCCTTGCATACCTGGTTATTGGCATAGCCGGTTTTGCCGGTCCACCACCAGGTAGCACATACGGCCGCGGTATTATGCTCCATGACCGCCCCGCCATCAATGGTAAAATTGATATGGGTGTGACCACTGACAAAATGAACCTCAGAAAAGTCCTGAACCATCTGCAGCAACGTACTGCCATTGTTCAGTGCAAGGCTGTGTACCTCCTCCCCACCGGCATTCAGGGTGGGGTTGCCGTACAGTTGCGCGTGAATGAAGATCACCAGCGGCGTGCTCTTGTCGGTGATGGCTGCAAGGTCCTTTGCCAACCAGGAGGTCTGTGCGGAGACAACAACATCACTGTAGTTCCGCTCTCCGATGGTTCCCTGGGCTCCACCTGTATTGATATACTGGATGTCATCAAGAACAACATAATGAACCTGCCCCAGGTTAAATGAATAATAAGTCGGACCGATTATCTCCCTGAAAGGAGCTTCCGGCGGCAGGTCTCCCTGAACATACGGATCATTGTCATGATTGCCCATAACGTTGAACATCACGCAGTTGACTTTCTTCATCTCGATGAGATACTGTTCAAGGCGGAAGTTGTTGTCATACCAGTAGGCATCCCAGGTCATGTCACCCAGCGGAACGCCGTAAACCTTCTTCCCGGCAGACGTGTATGAACTGATGGTGGAATTCACATCAGGCAGGAACCCGTTACTGAACTGGGCAAGGTCATCATTGCGGTTCGCCAGGTGCCAGTCGGCCATGGCGAGAACAACATGATTGTTATTGTCTGTATGCACAAGTGAAAAGTCGTGCTGCTCAACCGAGTTGCCTCCCGCAAGCCTTTTGAAGAACTGCGGAATATTGTCGCTTGCGGCGATCTCGTAATTGCCTGGTAGTGAGATGAATACGAACTTATTCTGTTTTAACGACGGCAGGTAATAGATCCCCTTGCTGTCAGTAACCGTAACTTCCGCTCCGTCAGAGACAACCACTCCGGGAATCCCTTCTCCGTCACAGTAGACCACCCCCTTGAGGGTCATTCCCGGTTTATCCGGAATGGCGTTGTCTGCTACCACATTTATGGTCAGGGTACCGAGCACCATGCTGTCGGTGCCTCTTTTGACCGTCAGGCTGTACGTGCCGGATGTTAACCCGGCCGGAAGGGTAAAACCGGCGCTTTGTCCTGTCACTGATGCTACCGTGGCGGTATAAACCTTTCCGGCATCGCTGACGAGCACGAACACCATCTGATCACCTGCTGCAAATCCGCTGCCTGTAATGGTGACCTCGCCTCCGGCAGGAATGTTAAGGCTTGCAGGGATGGATACCCCCGTGATCTTCAATCCTCCCTCATCCGGAGGAGGCGGATCTTCCTTGCACCCGGTGCAGGCGGCTATTGCCGCAATCAAAAGCAGAAATATCAGTTTCTTTATATCTGGCATGCATTACTCATTTTACTGGTTATACCCCAGGTCCGCAAGTATCTCCTGCGGGCTTTTTTCGGTTTTGTATGCGCGAACCTTACGGGAGTGATAGAAATCTATCGTCAGGTCGGTGCGGTTGGTGATCATGCCTTCAGTGAGAGGAGAGGCTTTCTTCCCATCACCCTGGCCGAAATATTTCTCCATCTGCTCAACCGTATTGAATGAATAAACGTTTGACTTAAGTCCTGTGGCACGGATCTTTGCTGCAAACTCCGGAGAAAGGCCGTCATTCTCATCTCCCAGATTGGTGCCGATAAACTGTGCGCCGCACTCACGCGCGAAAGCCACGATGCTGTCAGTCACTGCCTCCTGTGCAAATAGGTTGGTTTTGGGATTGCCGATGAGGTAACTTGCGGGTACCTGTTCGCGAAATACCCTTTTGATGTTCATCATTCCCTTCTGTGAAAATGTCTGCACAAGGATTTTTCCCCTGGTGTTGCCGACGTTGACCCTGTCTCCCTTCAGGAATGGCTCATCGGCTGATGGTGTAACTCCCTCAAGCGGATTCCAGCCAATCCTGGCCAGTTCATCGTAAACCTGTTCTTCAATGAGAGGGTATTCATCAGGTATCTTGAATTCAATGTAAACTCCGGGCCTGTGACCGTTGTCTGCCGGGTCAGCCTCGTACTCAAAGTGATATTTTCCGGTTTCGTCTTTTGTGAAGACACGGCTGCCGTCAGGATTTCTTTTAATCCGTTTGCCTTCGGCGATGCGGAAAACATCTTCAAACGTCAGCACGTTCTGACCCTCGAAGCTCTGCCGGGCCTGGTCAGGGTTCTTTTTGTTGAATGCGCTGCCGTTATCAAGCTGCATTATCTCTTCCCATGTGAAGGTGCCTATCGGATCGCCCTCCCTGCCGGGAAAAACCTCCGCCACGTTTGTAGTACGTTTGAAGGTCTTGTCATGCATTATTACAAGTACACTGTCCTTTGTACGGTGTACATCGAGCTCCATGTAATCGGCACCGGTGTTGCGAGCCCAGCGGAAGGCAGACTCGGTAAGCTCGGGAGCCCAGTATATGGTTCCGCGATGCGCGATGACCGCGTTGTCAGGCATGTAGTCCTGCACTCCTCCCGTTACGGGAGCGTTCTTGCCGGCGCATCCTGCCAGCAGGGCAGCCGTAACGGCCATTGAGAATAGTATTCTTATCTTCATTGTGACTGGTCATTTAGGATTTGCAATGTTCTGTCTGATTTTCCACTCTTCAGTGTGGAACCTGACCTTCGGGTCACGCACATCGTTGCACCTGACGATCAACGCTCCTTCCTTCTCCCAGTATGATTTCACCGTGTGGCCGTTCATGGGACCGTCCTCCGGGCCGCGAACGGTAATATCATCCGGATTGACAACAATCTTCAGTCCTGCCGACTCGTTAAGCATGTCCATGTCGCCGCGGCTGTTTCCTCCGACAATCAGGGGTCTTGCCTTGATGAAGGTCTCTATGGTATGAGCCTTACCGTCATCCTGCGGGATGGGAGGGATGATCTCGCCGGTGGTGACACCTTCCTTTACCACGCACTTGGCACCCACAACGTTGGTGACAGGGATGCCATATTCCTCTGACACGAACTTCTGGTAGAGGAACTCAGGCGATGCAGTAAGTATGTAGACCTCGAATCCATATTCCTTCAGGTTTGCAACCAGCTGTTTCATCTCCGGGTAGGTTTTTCTGCTGTATGATTCCCGGTAGCATTCATATCCTATCATTTCTATCTCTCCGGGTGTCAGCCCTGCCAGGAAATGAACCCTGTCTTCCACGTAGGGTTTCCCTACGTTGTTGCCGTCCTTTACCATTCTTTCCAGGATTTTCAGTTTGTCCTTTGCCTCACTGTCCTTTCTCTCCTTCAGAACCACGTCAGCGTAACGGTAGAGTGCTTCGTCAGCAAGGTAATAAGGCACCTGGCCGAAGGTGGTCCCGTCACTGTCGAACACCGCTACCTTCCTTATGTTCATGGTGATGGTTGAGTTGAGGAACCCTTCTATACGGTCATTAACATCCTGTGACCAGCCGGAGATATGCCGGTAAGTCTGTGCATTAACCGTCGGGGTAAGGCAGAATGCCGCTGCAAGAACAGTTACTATCAGTCGTTTCATGTTATTCATTTTGCGTGTCCGAGATATGTTTCCTTTTCCTTTTTCCAGGTGGTTGCCGAGAAGATGGCGGCCAGAATGCTGGCAGCGATGAATATCCAGAAGGTTGCACCCCAGCCAAGGCTTACATTGTCTGCCACTGCGCCTATCAGCACCTTTGAGAGGAGGGCGTCACCTATGAGGTATCCGAAGAGGCCAACAAATCCGGCTGCGGTTCCTGCAGCGTTCTTCGGTACGAGGTTGACGGCCTGCACGCCGATGAGGGCCACCGGGCCATAGATGAAGAAGCCGATGGCTATCAGGGCAGAATAGACTACCGTGACCCTGGTGGCATCGGGATCTGTGCCAAAGGCATTGGCAAAGAATGAAGCCACGGGTACGGCTTTCCAGTAGAGCAATACGCTGAGCAGCACCAGGACCATATAGATCACGTTTGCCGGGGCACAGCGACCCTTGAATACCTTTGAGGAGATCCATCCGATGAGCACCATTCCCGGTACGCCGGCATAGTTGTGCAGTGAAAATGCCATCTTGCTCTGCTCGCTGGTAAGCAGTCCTGCTTCCTCGCAGTAGGTGGGCGCCCAGTCGCCTATGCCGTAGCGGATGAGGTATACGAAGACGTTGGCAAGGGCAATCAGCCACAGAATCCTGTTGGTGAAGATGTATTTAATGAAAAGCTCCTTCACCGGGATCTTCTTGTCGGAGCTCATCTCCTTCTGTACCGGTACATCATTTCTGTATTTGTCTATGGAGGGAAGGCCGCATGACTGAGGTGTGTCACGCAGTGCCCACCAGCAGAATAGCGCCAGCAGAAGTGCCACTGCGCTGGGGAAGATGAAGACCGCCCTCCAGCTCTGTTCCACGGTCACTCCTCCTCCGAGGTCAACCAGGAACAGGCCGCCAAGGAGCATGGTGCCCCAGGCTGCCAGGTTACCCATCAGGCCGCTGCCGACAGTGTGGGAGGTGTTCCATATGCCCATCTTGAAACTTCGCTCATTGTGCGAGAACCAGTGAACCATGATGCGGCCGCACGGCGGCCAGCCCATGCCGCCTAGCCAGCCTATGACAAGCATGAAGAGGAATATTATCCATACCGCGCTCGTGGCGAAGGGAAAGATCCCGACCGACATCATAAGCACTGCAGAAAGGATGAGACCGATTACCAGGAACTTTCTTGCATCCGACCTGTCTGACAGAGCTCCCATTATGAATTTGCTGAAGGCATAGGCAATTGATATGGCTGAGAGGGCAATTCCGAGCTGAAGCTTGGTGTAGCCCAGTCCGCCGCTCTCAACCGGCTGAATCATGCCGGGAATGGCCAGAGCCAGGTTCTTCCTGACGAGGTAATATGCAGCATAGCCTATAAAGGCTCCCATGAAGACCTGCAGACGAAGACGCTTGTAGGTTTTGTCAATCTTCTCTTCAGGCAGGGGCTCCTTGTATGGGGGTGGTTTCAGAAAGTTTATCATCGGTGCGTTGTTTGTCAGGTTGCTTTATCAGGTTTTCTGCGGGCAAATATTGAGTTTCTTTCTTTCGTACCAGTTTCTTTAACATTAATTAATTGTTACAGTAAGGATCCTTGTCAGAAATCATGACATCACATACCCTTTTGCCAGATTTGTGTACTCCTCCACCTGTTGCCTGACCCAGTCCTTGTCACGGCCCAGTTCCCTGGCCATGATCCCGGCAACCTTCGGAGCCAGGGATATCGACTGCCTTGCGTCGAGGTAGAGAACCCTCACCCTGCGGGCGAGCACATCATCAACGGTGCGCGCCATCTCTTTTCTTACTGCCCATATAACCTCCCCGGCAGTGAAGTCAGACTCCCCGTTAAGCTTCTCGGCCCATTCGGGATTCTCCTTCTGCATCAGCATCAGTTCATCCAGGTCGCTGCCATAAATGTACAGCCTGTTTGTTCTGTCGGGATTTTCATACCAGCCGTGGATCTTCAGGTCCCTGGTGCGACACGGCCTGAACGGAAGCTTCCTTGCCCTGATGCCGGCGTTAACGGTATCTTCAGCCATTTTGCGGTAGGTGGTCCATTTGCCGCCGGTGATTGTAACGAGACCTGACGGTGATACAAGCATCTTATGGCTGCGCGATATCTCCTTTGTTTTGGCTCCGCCATCATCATGCTTAGGCGCCGCAAGCGGACGGAGGCCGGCGAAGACGCACAGCACGTCACTGCGCTGCGGTTTTCTCTCGAGATACCTGCCCGCAGTCTCGAGGATAAAGTCAACTTCCTCATCGAGGGCCTTGGGTTCAAGCACGAACTCCTTCACGGGAACATCAGTGGTGCCGAGTATAACGCGGTTATGCCAGGGCACGCCGAACATCACCCTGCCGTCACTGGTCTTTGGAATCATGATGGCGTCATCACCTCCGAGAAAACTCCTGTCAACAACAAGGTGAACACCCTGGCTCGGTCTCACCAGCGGCTTCTCTTCGGGGTTGTCCATCCTGATTATACTGTCGACAAATATGCCGGTGGCATTGACAATGCATTTTCCCTCGGCAGTGAAGTGTGTGCCGTCAAGCTCATCCACGGCCACCACTCCTGAAACCTGGCCTTCAGAGGTCTTTAGCAACTGTATCACCTTTGTATAATTGACAACGGTTGCCCCTTTTTCAATGGCTGTCTGCATCAGGTTGACTGCCAGCCGGGAGTCGTCAAACTGGCCGTCATGATAGACGACACCACCCTTGAGCCCTTTGCGGACAATCTGCGGGATGGACTTGACCACAGTGCTGCGGCTCATGGGCAGGGAGCGTCCCAGACTCATGCCGCCCGAGAGCAGGTCATAGAAGGTAAGCCCGATAGTGTAAAAGGGCTTCTCCCACCATTTGTAGTTACCGATTATAAAACGCTGGTTCTTCACCAGGTGCGGGGCATTCCTGCGAAGGTAACCCCTCTCGCGGAGTGCTTCCCTGACCAGGGCCACATCGCCCTTCTGAAGATAGCGCACTCCTCCGTGCACAAGTTTGGTACTGCGGGCCGATGTAGCCTTTGCAAAGTCACTCTGTTCAAGCAGCAGGGTGCTGTAACCCCTGGTGACAGCATCCACCGCCACACCAAGACCGGTAGCGCCTCCCCCGATGATAATGAAGTCCCACTGACGCTTTTTGTCTTTCAAATCCTTTAAAAAGTCTTCTCTTTCCAATGTTATAGTGGCTTAAATATGATTATTGTCAGAAAAACAAGGTAAAATTATGACTTTGATTTCTTAAAACAAAACAAAAAAGAAAGAAAAAGTAATAAAATGTAATATTTATATGTTTTTAAGATTTTATTTATCTTGTTTTATATTACTTTTGTTTCTACATTTGAATAGTAATTCCGATTCAGTAATAAGGTGCCAGGGTTATGAGAAACATAGCGCAACGCCATAAGATAATATTGGCGGAACTTGAAAAAGACGGTTATGTGAGAGTGCATGACCTTAGCTTACGGTTGGGGGTTTCTGAGGTTACGATTCGAAAGGATTTGAAAGATCTTGAGGAACGGAGGATGCTGATCCGCAGTCATGGCAGTGCCGGCCAGGTCAGTTCGCTTACCATTGACCGTCACATTGACGAGAAGGAGAAGGTGCAGGTAGGAGAGAAGACCAGGATTTCCGAGGCAGCCAACAGACTGCTTGTCAAAAATGACCGGATCATCATTGCTTCCGGCACCACGGTCCTGGCTTTTGCGCAGCATATCACAATCACCGATCCGATAACCGTGATCACCCCCTCGGTAAAGGTTTCACTTATCCTCAGCTATAAACCCAATGTTGACATTATCCAGCTGGGCGGATCACTCCGCAAGAGCTCTGCCTCGGTCATCGGTCCCTACGCTGAGAGCCTCCTGACGGAGATGATGTGCAGCAAGCTCTTTATAGGTATTGACGGTCTTGACCTTGATCATGGCCTGACTACCAGTAATATAGCCGAAGCTCATCTCAACCAGTACATGATCAATGCCGCCCAGGAGGTGATTGTGCTGGCCGACTCCACTAAATTCGGCAAGCGGGGCTTCGGAAAAATATGTAATCTCAGCACGGTGCATCATATCATAACCGACCGCAACGCACCCGGTAATTTTATCCAGATCATCCGCGAAAAGGGGATAGAGGTGACGCTGGTGTAGATTTGCGAATTGCGATCTGCTATCTGCGAATTGCGATCTGTGATTTCCACAATTCGGAAATCTCAAATCCACTACAGCCTGCCCGGTCCGCCAACTGGCGGATGCGGGACTGATCCTCCGCTGCCGCTGCAGTCTCAGTCTGCCTGCTGCCTGCTTAATTTGTATGATATATGTTGTATAATCTCTTATTATTCTTTATCGGACTGTATGTCAGCCGGGGAGGATTTTTATATTTGTATCAGTACACCTTCAAAACCAAACCTCTATGACATGGAAATTCACATTCAGAGTAATTGCAGCGGTGATGGCAATTGCCATTGCCGGTTGTGCAACCCAGAAGAAGGCCGTGACAGGTGACCCGTCGGGCCGCACGCCCGGCGCCGAACGGGAATTTCGCGCTGCCTGGGTGGCTACTGTTGCCAATATCAACTGGCCCAGCAGACCAGGTCTTACCGTGGAGGAGCAGAAAAGCGAAGCAACAGCGCTGCTCGACCTGCTGCACCGGAACAATTTCAACGCGGTCATCTTCCAGGTAAGGCCGCATTGTGACGCCATGTACCGCAGCGATCTTGAACCGTGGTCATACTACCTGACCGGCGAGGAGGGTAAAGCCCCTGATCCTTACTATGACCCTCTGCAGTTCTGGATTGATGAGGCTCATGCCAGGGGTATAGAGCTCCACGCATGGCTCAATCCCTATCGTGCACACCATCCCGCCGCCGGACCGGTAACAGATGTTTCAATTGTAAGGAAACGTCCGGACCTGGTGCTTAAGCTAGAGGTGGAGAACTACTGGTGGATGGATCCTGCCCTGAAAGGTACCCAGGACCACTCCTACAATGTGGTGATGGACCTGGTAAAAAGGTATGACCTCGACGGAATTCATTTCGACGACTATTTTTATCCATATCCCGATTACAATAACTTCAAGGATTTTCCTGATGACCAGAGCTGGAAGGCCTATCAGGGCTCAGGCGGGAAGCTTTCGCGCTCCGACTGGCGCAGGGAGGCAGTAAATACCTTTATCGAACGGCTCTATAAGGGCATCAAGGCCGAGAAGCCATGGGTCAGGTTCGGGCTCAGCCCCTTCGGGATATGGCAGCCTTACAATCCTCCTGCCATCGGCAGCGGCTTTAACCAGCACGAGACACTCTACGCAGATGCGAAGCTCTGGCTCAACAAGGGATGGATTGACTATTACTCGCCTCAGCTTTACTGGCCAATCAACCAGATTGCCCAGAGTTTCCCGGTGCTCCTCGGATGGTGGAAGGATGAGAACCTTAAGGGGCGTCATCTGTGGCCCGGGATCAGCATCGGGCTGTCGCCTGCATCGAGGGCTATTGATGAAACCATAAACCAGATCATGGTCACACGGGGTGTCCTGCCCGGGAGTCCCGGCGTGATTCACTGGAGCATCGGGCCATTGGTCAGCTCCCCGGGGCTGGCCAGGGCTGTCGCTGACGGGCCGTACCGCAGGCCTGCACTGGTACCACCGATGCCATGGCTCGACAGGAAAGCCCCGGCACCTCCCGCGGTAAACAGAAAGGCCGAAAACGGTACACTGAGGCTGTCATGGACCTATCCTGATCATGCCGACATAGGCCGCTGGGTGGTCTACTACAAATACGGTCCGCAATGGAACCAGCATATCCATGGCAGCACCATAACTGAGGATGCCATACCGGCTTTCACACTGAACCGCACATACCTTGCCCGCACTTCCCGTGACAAAGTGACGAAGGCAGATCAGGCTTTCACTTCGCTTGACTCTGTAGCCGTTTCAGCCGTTGACCGTTTCGGGAACGAAAGTGGCATCAGCAGGATGGGGGTCAATGAATTCACCCTCGCCGATGCACCGGATCTTGATAAAAGCCTGACAGAGTTCTATGAAGGGATGAAACGGCCTCCGGTACCCGTACCGGCAGTGACTCCGGGTATAAATGTGCTTTTAGACGAACATCCCGACCTGATCAGGGGCAAAAGGGTGGGCCTCATCACCAACCCATCCGCGGTTGGTATAGATATGCGAAGCACTGTTGACATACTTGCCACCACCCCCGGAGTTAACCTCGTGGCTCTCTTCGGAGCGGAACACGGCGTCAGGGGAGCACAGCACGGGCGAATCTTCACTGACGGCGAGAAGGATCCTGTTACCGGGATTCCCGTCTACAGCCTTTACGGCGAATCATGGGCGCCAAAACGTGAGTGGCTCGACAGTATCGACGTAATGCTCTTTGACATCCAGGGAGTGGGATCAGCATGGTACACATACAAGTTTTCAATGTCTCATGCCATGGAGGCATGTGCAAAGGCTGGCGTACCATTTATCGTCCTCGACAGGCCCAACCCTCTCGGCGGCCGTGTTGTGGAGGGCCCGATGCACGATACAATCAGCATCTACCGCCATCGCCTTCCGCTTAGGCATGGGATGACTCACGGCGAACTGGCGAAGATGTGGAATGAGACTGAGGGCTACGGAGCTGACCTCACCGTCATCAAGATGAAGGGATGGAACAGGAGCATGATGTGGAACGAAACAGGACTTCAGTGGGTGATGCCGTCACCCAATATCGACAACTGGGAGACGGCAGTGGTATACCCGGGCCAGTGCCTCTTCGAGCGTACCAACATGTCAGAAGGCAGGGGCATGACCAAGCCTTTTCTGGTGACAGGAGCCCCATGGGTCAATGCTGATAAGGCTGCTGCGGACCTGAACTCGAGAGGAATCGCCGGGGCATACTTCAGGCCTCTGTATTTCATTCCCCGCTCAGCCGGCACCGGTTATAACCGCAGCGGAAAACCGTGGAACGAATTGTGCGGAGGAGTGGAGATCATCCTGACAGATCCTGCCGCGTTCCGCTCAGTAGAAGCATCACTTCATATTATTGATGCCTACAGGAAGACAAGTCCCGATTCACTTGTCTGGTCACCTCCGGTCATCATGAGGAGGCTGAATGAACCCGGGGTAACCGTACAGGAGGTGGTGAAAGCCTGCCAGGATGATGTGAAGGAGTTTATGGAAACAAGACAGAAATACCTGCTCTACAGATGACGAAGAACCTGTTTATCATAGCCCTGGCAACGGCGTTGCTCCTGGGATGCAGCACCACCGCGAGGACAGGGAAGACTGAGGTGGAGGACCCGGCAGCCGCGGCTGCGAATGCGGCTGAGATTGCAGCCAGGGCCAGGGCTGCAGAAACGCTTGCGGCAATACCATGCCGATGCGACAGCATCGGGAACAACCCGCCCCCGGTAAAGTTCCTCAGGCTTCCGGAGCCGCTGACGCACCAGCCACAGTTCGACATCCTGTGCAAAAGTGAATACCCTGCCACCGTAAGCATTAACGGCCAGACCGTGAAGCAGTACAAAACAGGAATATTCTTTATGACTGTTCCATTCAATGAAGGAGTGAACATGATTACGGCTGAAGCGGTCTATCCCGATGGCCGGAAAGCAGTTTGCGAGCATGCGGTCATCTATGAAAAGAGAGACCTGAGCCGGCAGCCATTCCCGCTATGGATCGAAAAGAGGTCATTCGAGCCGTCGGCCGATTTGGAAGTGCTTCCCGGCGAGGTGGTGAAGATAAGCTTTCGCGCCTCGAAGGGGCAGGAGGCATGGCTTGATATCAAACCGGGAAGGAAAAGCATTAAATGCCTTCGGGAGGATTATAATGACTACAGCCTGTACCGGGCAGAGGTACCGGTGAGGGACTTCGCCGCAGGCGTGCCGCATACCTTTGCTGTCAGGCTGGTGCCTGCAACCGGAGGAGCCCCGGAGGGCGTCTACAGGCCTGAATTGTCCAGGACAGTGACCGTCCGGAACCCTGAGGATTTTCCGCTCGTACGCGTGAAGAATGATTACTCGAGGCTCGTTTATAACCTCGGAGCCCCAAGACTGGGCGGACCGATAAGGTCAGAACTGGGACCCGGGGTGATTCTTAAGACCAGCGGCAAGATTGGCAACAATTACAGGATCAGGCTGAGCAATACCGAAACAGGATTCATCAGCGAGGATGATGTTGAGATTCAGGATGGGGGCAAAACTCAGCCTTTGTACAATGTCACCAGCATGTCATGCGGACCGTCGGCCCGGGGCGATGTGGTTTCCATACCTTACCTTGAGCCGGTGCCTTATGAGGTTTTTCCCGATCCTGACGGGAAACGTCTTGTTGTGACGCTTTTCGGGGTGGAGTCGGCGGCCACGTGGGTCACCCACCGCAAAGGATGCAGGGTTGTTGACAAGCTTACGTGGGAGCAGAGCACCCCGGAAACCTTCCGGGTTTACGTGAATTTGAAGAGCGGGAAGATCTGGGGATATGACATCAGACCCGCTGGCAGAAGCCTGATGCTTACCGTCAGGTATGCCCCGGTATTTGATCCGGCAGGGGAGAAGCCGCTGGCAGGACTGAAAATTGCCATCGAGGCGGGCCACGGCGGGTCAAACTCAGGCGCTATCGGGTTGTCAGGTCTCGTTGAGAAGGACATAAACCTCGATCTGTCATTCAGGCTCGGAGAGCTTTGCGACTCAATGGGCGCCGAGGTGCTGCAGGTAAGGGAGAGTGATGTGGACATGACCCTGCTCGATAAGCGCGACAAGGCCATAAAGGCAGGGGCAGACATGCTCATCAGCATTCATGCCAACGCGGGAGGCACCGGCTACCTGTCAGTGGAAGGCACCAGCACCTACTGGCATAATCCGTTCTGGGCGCCGCTGGCACAGACAATCTATGACAGGATGCTGGAGACAGGGCTGGCGGAGTTCGGCGTGGTGGGATCATTCAACTATACCGTCACCCGTGCATCCCAGATGCCTGCCGTGCTGGTTGAACAGGCCTTCATGAGTCATGCTGAGGACGAGGAGAAACTTGCTGACCCGGAGTTCCGCCAGCTGATGGCGGTGAAGATTTTTGAGGGGATGGTGGGCTACCTGAAGATAATGCAGGAATAAGCCTTCGCTATAATTCATTTTATTGCGCAACCGCCGGACGGGAGACCATGAGTCCTCCGAGCCGGCGGTTCAGCATTTCCATGATCTCGCCGGGGGCGAAGCTGTAACCCTCGCCGGCAAGTGAGGTCACGAACTCATGATGACTTCTGCCGGCGCGATAGTCAGGCTCCCGGCGGGGATGAAGCAGATACCTGCTGAACAGGGCGGGATCCTCTGCCAGGTTGAGGACAGCATGATACACCAGCTTGTCGCCTACCTTCCTCATCGATGAACCCAGTATCTTGCGGTTGCCGATGGTGATGTCAGAGATACCCTTTGAACCCAGGCTGGTAACACCCAATTCTCTCAGCCCGTCAATTACCACACTGTTGACCATCCTGAAGAATTCCCTGAACTGTATCATGGCCGGAAACTGCCTGGCTACGGTAAACGCGACTGTGGCA
>Ga0209098_1001898_pt1 | contig 19096 bp, 8 predicted proteins | sample AD_JPNHW1_MetaG_FD_184429 | JGI IMG/M metagenome (GOLD analysis project Ga0209098, IMG submission 184429) | Active sludge microbial communities of municipal wastewater-treating anaerobic digesters from Japan - AD_JPNHW1_MetaG (SPAdes) (version 2) | ecosystem: Engineered > Bioreactor > Anaerobic >... | reverse complement strand
TTTATTTCTTGCAACTACCGTATTTAAAGTCACTTCCACACCTTGTCCGGATGTTTCGCCTATATTCGAAATTACACTGGGATATACGGATGATGCCGGCGCACTCTTTGGATAAAGTAAATCATTGGTGTGTGAGAAGTAAACATCCACGCTACCCGAAATGCGGTTGTTCAATACACCGAAGTCAACTGCAAAGTTCCTGGCATCGGTAGTTTCCCATTTCAAGGTGCTATTTCCCAACACACTTGGATAATAACCTGCTATACTTTTTCCGCCAAGATAATAATATACGGGTAATGCACTCAGAGTTGACATTGTAGCATAAGGATCGACTGCTGAATTACCGGAAACACCCCATGATGCACGTAATTTCAGATTATTGAGCCAGCTAACATCTTTCAGGAAATCTTCCTGATTAACACGCCATGCTACAGCTGCTGATGGAAAATATCCCCATTTATGACCAGGAGCCAGGGTTGATGAACCGTCGGCACGGATAGATGCAGTTAAGAGGTATTTTTCGTTAAATTTATAGTTGATACGACCAAAATAAGACAACATCGCTTGTTTAATATAACCTGTTTCTGTGGTTGGTGAACCGATTTTCTTCAAGTCGTAAAACAAACTTGTATAATAATGTTCTTTTCCGGCATCACCATAGGTTTTGGTTGACTCGTAAACACTCTGGCTCATACTGTGTCCGAGTAATCCGGTCAGATCGTGTTTTGAATTTCCAAAGTTTGTATTATAGGTCAAAGTATTCTCCCAGGTGTATTTGGTGTTATTGTTGTACTCCGAAGAAATATAACCCGATGCCGGAGCCTGATAACGTGATACACTCTGATAATCCTGATAAAGTCCTGTACGGGCATTCGACCGGTCAACAGTCAGACTGGATTTGAATATCGCGTTTTTAATGGGATCAATTTCCAGATATCCGTTGCCAAACAAACGGGTACTTTCAATATTATTCACATAATTTCCGGGTATTTCATCCAGTAAGGGGTTACAGTGTGCTGCATACCGTGGGTTGGGAGTTTCGATAATGCTGCCATCTGCACGATACGGATGTGTAATGGTAGTCATCTTCATCGCTTGTGTGAATACACTTGCATTTCGTGCATCACGATCTTTATAGGTAAATAACAAACTGCTACCGGTTTTGAATACTTTATTGATCCGGTGGTCTATGGTCGTTTTTACATTGTAACGATCCTGTTTATCATTTTTCATCATTCCCTCTTCAAACATACCTCCAAGCGAAATATTGAAATTGGTTTTTTCGTTACCACCCGAAACCGATGTTTCGATATTTTTGGTCAGGCCATTCTGTAGTATAATGTCCAGCCAGTTGGTATATGATTTATCGTTATAAATTCCTATTTCTGTAAAATCTTCCAGCGATAAAGTCAGTTCCTGTTCCGGAGTTCTGTTGCTGGTTCCCCAAACATAATTCGGATCCAGTTTATAAGCGGCAAAGTCTGCTGAATAATTTGCCTTATCGAGCAAACGCTGAACTTCTTTATCTCCGTACATGACTTTCGGGATATTGACAGGAGAATTTGATGCCAGATATGAATTTACTGTCACTTTGGTGGCACCTGCTTTTCCGCGTTTGGTTGTGATAATGACAACCCCGTTGGCACCACGTGTACCATAAATAGCCGTTGATGAAGCGTCTTTCAGTATTTCCATTGACTCAATATCCGATGGATTAATATCAATGGTGGAGCCATATTCTACTCCGTCAACTAAAATAAGCGGACCGTTAGAAGCGGTAATGGAACGATTTCCACGTAAATTGATACTTACACCAGCACCGGCCTGACCGCTCGATTGCTGAATATCCACACCGGAAACTTTACCCTGTATTGCCTGTAAAGCATTGCTGGCAGCTACCTTTGTTATATCACCGGCTTTCACTGATCCTACAGATCCGGTTAAATCACTTTTCTTTACTATACCATAACCAATCACCACCAGTTCGTCCAACGTTTTTGTGTCTTCAGACATTGTTAGATTGATTAAGGATTTACCCTCAACAGAAATAGTTTGAGATACAAATCCGACATAAGTAAAAGTCAATTTTCCGTTACCGGAAACATTCAGTGAGTAATTTCCGTTAATGTCAGTGGCTGTACCGTTGGCTGTTCCCTGTTCGACTACACTTACCCCTATAACAGGTTCACCGGAAACATCTTTCACCTGACCGCTGACTTTAACTTTCTGCTGGTCGGGGATTTGTTGTGCATTTTCCGTTCCTAATTCAGTTTTTGCTGAATTAGTAAACGTCACGCTTTTGTTGCTTTTCGCATTCGCGAAACCGACAAACAGCAGAGCGCTGATCATCAGCAACAATTTAACTTTTGTGTTTTTCATTCATTTTGTTTTTAATTGTTTGACATGGATATTTGATTATTAGATTTTTTTTCGGTATTCTTCAGTGTGTGTGTGTTTATTTAATCAGTTTTGTCAATGGTTTTATTTTTTTTTCTTTCACCTGGCTGACAAACATTTTTGTTACCTGGCGGGCACCTGCTTCATTGAAATGGGTATTATCATCAAGACCTTTGGGATAAACCCGGCTAACTCCAGGTGGTATTTTATGAAAATATTTCCTTGAATTCTCCACTCCTTCCTTTTGCAACCATTCCGAAGTCAGCTTTTCCATATCAATCAGTGGTACTTTCTGTTCGGCCGCTACCTGCCGGATGTATGACGGATATTCACCGTGTGTGGGAAGCAAATTCCCTTTTTCATCAAAACTTCTGCGTGCTACTGCTGTGCATAGAATCGGATTTCCCCCTTTTGCTCTCACATCATTTACGAATGCAATGAAATTTAATCTGAACTGCTCGGGTTTGGTATAACTTTTTTTCGTTTCAACTTCGTCGTTATGTCCGAACTGGATAATTACAATATCTCCTTTCCGTACATTTTTGATAAGTTCTGTCCACAATCCTTCTTCTATAAAAGTTCGGGTGCTTCTTCCGTTTTTAGCGTAATTCACCACAACAGCTTTATTATTAACAAATTCCGGAAACAACTGCCCCCAGCCTCTTTCAAGCAATGGTTCATCAAAAGTTTCACCGGTCAGTGTATCTGTCAGGTGTTTTGTTAGTGGTTTATCAGCCATTGTAGAGTCACCTGCCATCAATATTTTGACTTTTGGCGGTGCCATGCTTACAAATACAAAAGCTAAAATTATCAGTAAAAAGTTTTTAACTTTCATTTATTTTATCATTTTTCCTGAAATAACGATATTATTGTTACCATTTCCCTGAATATCAACAGGCTTTTCAAGACCAGCTGGATAGGTGAAATTATCTGAATTAAAATTTTCCACTTCTTTCAGTATTAAAGCAGAACCGGTTTGAGGGACGATATGTACATTCTTAAAAATAATGTCTTTCGAATTACTCAGTTCGGCTCCGAGTTGAGCAGTAATTTTCACATCTTCAATATGAATATTACTGATTTTCATTTCTGGCAGGCCGTTGAAAAACATGGCTCTGCGTGCATTGCGTGAAATGAGATTTTTTACAAAAATATTTCTGAAAACAGGCGTTTCTTCGTTAACCGGATAGTTAATTTCGTTATCCGAAACTTTATCACCGTCTTCGAGAGTTTCAGTTGCCGATTTACCTCCGTAATACAGGTCAAAAAGGAATGATTCAGTTTCGATATTAAACATATATATGTCTGATATATAGATATTTTCAACAACACCTCCCCGACCACGGGTACTTTTAAACCGTAAACCCACATCTGTTCCAAGAAACTGGCAGTTTTTCACAGAGATGTTGCGCACCCCGCCCGACATTTCACTTCCAACCACAAATCCACCATGCCCCTGAAACACTTTACAGTTATCAACAATAACATTCTCTGTAGGTCGTCCGCGCACACGGCCCGGCTTATCTTTACCGGATTTAATACAAATGCCATCATCACCTACATCAAACTGGCAGTTGACAATGATTGAATTGCGGCAGGACTCCAGGTCAAGTCCATCTCCATTCTGCGAATAACCCGGGTTTCGAACGAACAAACCATCAAGTATAACATTTTCACACATTAAAGGGTGCAGATTCCAGCTGGGGGAATTTTCGAAAAGGACACCCTGAAAATATACATTTTTACATTCGATGAAGCTAACCATCACCGGACGCAGAAAATCCTTGATACTAAGCCATTCTTGTTCTGTCAGATTCTGACGGGGTACATTCATATCACTTATTTCGGCACCCTGAACAGAACTTTCGGAAGGGTACCACGTGTCATTTTTAACAACGCCACCTGATGAAGTTACTTTTTTCCACTGGCTCGCGGTGACTTTGTTCTTTTTCAGGGGTCTCCAGGCCTCGCCAAAACCGTTAATACTACCTTTTCCGGTAATAGCAATATTCACCAGGTTACGACCTGAAATTGGTGACTGGCATCGGCGTGTATCCAATCCTTCGAAAATCGTTTCCACAATAGGATAAAGGTTAAAATCGGGCGAAAAAAGGATTACGGCTCCTTTTTCAAGGTACATGTTGATATTCGACCGGAAGACAATGGGTCCTGTAAACCAGATACCCTTGGGTACAACCAGGGTGCCACCACCCTTCTCCGACAATGTCTCCATCGCTTTGGCAAATGCATTGGTATTGAGCACCATGCCATCGCCAACTCCGCCACAATCTGCAACTGAAATTCTATTATTTTTGAAAACCGGCGCTTTGAGTTTTGGCATCGTGAAAGGCAGATCTTTGTATAGATACTCATAGGTATTTTTTGCCTGAAGGCTCATCCCCAAAGTCATCAACGCCAAACCTACTGCCAGAATTCTGATTTTGTTCGATATTTTCATTTTTTAGTAGTGTATAATAAATGATAAAAAAACAAACACAATAAATTTTCATAATTGGATATTGACATTTATCTGCATTGCCGATAAATGTCAATATCCCGGTTTAGTACCAGCGCAAATCACCCGAAATTCCTTTACCGGCAAATGAAGTTGTTTTGAGCGTAAAATCGCCGTTAACAGGATTATTCCACAAATCGGTCGATGCACCATTAAATGAAGTCAATTTATCTTTGATAGTGTAAGTTGCTCCGCCTACTAATGTTTCATCGAGATAATCAGTCGTAAAGTATGTACCTGAAATTGTTTTGGTTCCTGTGGTACGCACTCCGGCTGCTATTGTTCCGTTACTTCCGAAAATACAGTTTTTGATTGTCAGACCACCGGTTACAGTCATATTATTAAGATCGACGAGCAACCTGGTAGAACCAGCATCCTGAGTAGCCTGATTAAATGTACAATTAGTCAGGCTTACAGTGCCCATGGTGTATGCACCCGTACGCAAAATCAGCGATCCTTTAAAATTGTAAACGGTACAATATTCGAATGTGATATTATCGAAATAATCTTTGGAATTACTGTTGACAATAGCGTAAGTACTTGAAAAGCCCACATCATTAATCACACATCCTTTGAACTTCAGATCAGAAATCCGCTGTTCGGTATTTCCAGACATACGCATCGGTGTATTGCCAATGTTGTGGATATTGCAATTAATAAATTTCAGACTTGCAATGGCGTACGCTGTTTTATTATTGAACAGATAACCGATTTTTGTGGCTGCCGGATTATTGTCGCAATAACCTGTGAAATCAATATTCTCAAAAACCAGACTATCAATGGCTGCCGATGCTTCGACACCAAACATATTGGCTGTGGAAGTGGGCGTACCGCTTGTCATACATATTACAGCCCGATTGACCGGCGACGCGCTTCTGATTTTCAGGTTTTTATTGAAATTATAAGCTGAGCCGCCAATCGGGAATGTAGCGCCTCCTGCAAGTAAAATTACCTGTCCGGATGTAGCGTTGGTCATTGCCGAAAGCAGGTCTTCACCGGCTGAAAGATAAATATCACCCTCGGTTAAACCATAAGTTGTACCACGTAGTATCTTTCCATTGTATATTCGGGTCTTCCACAAGGCGTTGGCAGGTAAACTCACAATTTTCGATCCTGCTGCAGCTTCGGAAGCGGAGATAAGCACAGAGTCTTTTAATCCGCCATCGGCAGTCAGTATCAGATGTGTGGTATTTGCACCGGGTAACCATTTTACAGTAAGCGTTTTTGTGGCAGTCATATAGGCAGAATAAAGCACACCAGTATTATTTCCCGTTCCGTAACCCTGAAAGAGATTTTCTTTTGGAGTTTTGAATGAAAGAGTAGTATTGAATTTTGATGATTTTGATTCAATGCCAGAGTTAGCACGGATACGTGCATAAAACTTCGTATCACCGGCCAGTTCTTTAACAACAGATAGCTTTGTGGTTGTAATATCGAGTATCGGACTGGAATAATCCAGACTATCGTTGCTGAGTTGGAGTGTATAGGATACTGCACTGTCCACAGGTGACCAGGTTATGGTGGCAATGGTTTTATTCAGCTCTACTTGAAAATTGATTGGCCGAAACAGATAGGGCAATTGTAATTCGGGCTCATCCTCCGTGCAAGCCGAAAATGTACCCGAAACCATCAGAAGAATTACAACAATTGCGGCAAATATATTTTTATTTCTTTTCATTGTTCTGATTACTTAATGTGTTATTAATTGTCAATCTGTTAGTTGTCATAACCATAATCGTTAGTCAGCGAGCCATTGCTGGCGAGTATAATCTGATGCATGATTGGAAGAAGCTGACGTTTATCCGGGTTACCCAGATACATGTTATTGATAAATCCATCGCTCAGATATAGTTCACCCGTTGAAGTCATTGCATTTGTCCATGTTTTTTTGGTCCAGCCACCGGTAGGATCGGTTACAGTTTTATCGTCCGTTTCGCCACGCTGCAGACCATAAATTACGAGTGTTCTTTCGCCGGTTGTAATGCTGTTATCCACCACATACCTATAATAAATCGTATTCGGCACGTCGGAATAGTTTCCGGTAGCATCGCGGAGTGCAAACAAACTGGTTTTAGCTTTATCGATGGATGATTTAAGTTCACCCCAGCGTTCCAGGTCGTACTTGCGGATATTTTCACCACAAAATTCATAAGCTCTCTCTTTCTTGATATTTTCGAGAGTTAACGGCAAATCGTAAGTCGATGCAGTAGTGCTGAAAGCACGACGACGTACCTGATTAAAATAACCGGCACCTTCATTTCCCCCCAGGAAAAGATCTGCTTCTGCAAACATTAGGAGTACATCTGCGTATCGAAGCACAATTGGCGACACGCCATCATCTGTTCCTGAAATTGGTGTTTTGACCCATTCGGCACGCCATTTTCCTAAATTAAAACCGGTAATGCCACTGGATAGCGATTGTTCCATTACTCCAAGAGTCGCATTTTTAACAACCTTGTAAGGAACTACAGTTATGTCGCGGCGCTTATCATTCGCATTATAATCATAGTAGAAATTGGGCATAATCTTGAACTGACCACTGATGGCAACTTTATTGTTTTTTCCATCAGCATCGCGCGATAAACCCAGGTTGTAAACCATTCGGCCACGAATACCCATGTTGTATGGTAATTCCCAGATTGCTTCACGTCCGTGAGTTTCCACATCCTGGCACTGTTCGTAGAATATATTTTTAAAATCACTATCCAGCTTATAATGTCCGTCTGCAATAATCTGACGACAAGCTTCGCGGGCAATGGCATAAAGCTCTCTGCGACGGTTGTCGGACACCGTGATTTTCACCACTGCATCATTGCCCGAAGGACGCTGCGAATAACCAGCCGCCGAAAGGCAGATGCGGGCCAATAATCCGCGGGCTGCATCGCGACTAACCATTTTTACTGTATTCGTATATTTTGTACCGGGTGCATACAATAGTCCGGATGCTTCCTGCAAATCTTTAATAATCTGATTATAAATTGTATCGCGATCGGTTTTAGCCATATAAATGGTTGCTTCATTTACCGGTTCGAAGCGTGCAGGTACATCTCCCCACCATTTAATCAGATCATAGAAGAAAAATGCTCTCATGGTTAGTGCTGTTCCGAGCAAATGTCCCATATCATTTCCTTCTGCCGGATTTCCAAATTTTCGAATTCCTTCTATAGCCAGATTAGCACGTTCAATTCCCTGATAAATACGGCTCCAGGGATTGGCTGCGTCTGTATTGTTGTAACCATCGCCTATTGACGAATTAGGATTATAGAGGGCAAACAGGTCATCGGATTTTATTGAAGACAGCACAGAACCTGATGACCATCCTGATCGGTATTCGATATCCGTGTTTATTCCCATCTGTATCCACAACCTGTTACGGTACGAGTTATTTTGTCCGATGATGTCGTAAATGGCGCTGATAGCTTTGTAGGCCGAATCGGGCTGACTGAAAACCACATCATCACTAATCAATGAATTGCTTGGCACCTCCAGAAAACTTTCGCACGATGAGAATGATATCATCAGAGCAATGATGCCTGTAAATATATTTATTTTGCTAAGGATTTTCATAGTGATATGATTTAAAAGGTTAAGTTGACACCAAAATTATATGAACGGCTTCTTGGATATGCCGAATAATCTACGCCCGGAGTACAGGGTGTGGTACGACGCGTATCCACTTCTGGATCGTAACCAGAGTAGTTTGTAAAGGTGTAGATGTTGTACGCAGTAGCATAAATACGCAATTTCTGAATGAACAGGCTTTTCAGCATTCCAGCCGGAAAAGTGTAACCCACTGTCATATTGTTAAAACGCAGGAATGAACCATCTTCTATAGCCCACGAAGTGATGGCATAACGGCCTGTTGGCGCAGCCCAAATAGAAGCATGATTATTGGCATTCATCAGATCCAGTTCTACAATATCCGTAATTCGCTTGCCAGTTTCCCAATAAATAGTTGTGTACGAATTGAGGTTGGATGACAGCATATTGCGGTACTTGTAATACAGCGATGACATTTCTATCTTGTTGGCATTATAAATATCGTTGCCATACACCCAGTTGAAATTCAGTGTAAAATCAAATCCTTTGAAATCACCATTGAAGGCAAATGAACCAAAGTGTTTCGGATTGGTATTACCAATCACAACACGGTCAAGTTCAGTAATTTTACCATCGTTGTTCTGATCCTTCAGTTTCATGGCACCGGGACCCCAGCTTAGTCCGTCAATTGAACTATTATCCACGAACTTATTTCCGAACTGATCTGAATAAATTTTATTAGCTGCATCATAGTTAATGTATTTTGCGGTATTCATGACCCACTTGGAACCATTCCACATAAAATCGCGGGCACTGTACCAACCTTCGTTAACAAAACCGTAAATCTGACCAACCGGTTCCCCAGGTTTAACAACATAACTATTCGATGCTTCGGTCATACTAGTCCAGGCTTCGTTAAACGAATAGGAATCGAGACCCCCAAGATCATCAACCTTATTCTGATTGGCGCTTATATTGAACATAAAGTTTAGATTAAAATTTTTGCTTTCCACTAGCCCGATATTGAGTGTAAGTTCAGCTCCTCTGTTCGATGTGGATGCTGCATTTTGCCACTGATTGGTATAACCAACACCCGTAATCGGCATCTGAAGCAATACATTTTCGGTAGAATTGGAATACATTTCAAACGATCCGTTGATGCGGTTGTCGAAAAATCCGAAATCTAGTCCACCATTGCGAGTGATAGTCGTTTCCCATCGCAGATTTGGATTGACAAGCAATAAACCGGGAGTATAGATGCTTGTTTGCATGGTTCCCGAAGGCAGATATGCCGAATTCGACACAGAGTAAGTTCTTTTGAATGCTGAATTGTTGATATTGTTGTTACCCGATTCGCCGTAACTTGCACGCAGTTTCAAGTTTGAAATCACCTTTTTCAGGTTTTTCATAAATTCTTCTTCCGATATACGCCATCCGGCTGAAAGTGAAGGGAAATATCCCCATTTATTATCACCGGAAAATTTGCTCGAACCATCGGTACGGAATGTTGCAGCTAGCAGATAACGATCCAGAATATTGTAATTTACACGTCCGAAGAATGAAATCATACGGTCATCCATATCCCTGAAATAGGCATCTCCATAACGGTTTGTACCAGAGCTGATACTATCCCAGGCCATAAATGAATTGTAATACACCGGGAAAGCCTGAATATCACTGGTCGTGTTTTTATTGCGTCTGCTGTACATTTCATGGCCTAAGGTAACCGATAAATCATGTCCCTTGAAAATATCATCCTTAGCGTAGTTGAGTACATTGGTATTTTGAATGGTTTTAACATCGGTATTTGTCAACAAAATAGAGGGTGCCACCTGATTATCACGTTTCAGTGCACCACCTTCGCGGGCAAAATAGGATGTAAGTCCATAAAATCGTTTATCATTCTTTTTACTGCTGGTAACACCGAAGGTACTCCTGAACGAAAGATTTTTAGTAATATTTAATGTAAATCCTCCGTTGATGTTATAATCATTTTTTTTCTGATATCTGTTGTTATCCTCAGTTGTTAACAGTGGTGAATACAAACTTGCTGCCGCATCCAGATCATCATCCTGAGCCACCATATTTTTAAGTTCGATAGGGGTATAAATTACGGCATTTTTTACACGCGAATCGGAGGTTGACTTTTCGGATCCGGTCACGTCATTAGCTCCCGAACCATTAATCTCAGTTCTGGCATACCGGGCAGAGACATCGAGTTTTAGCCATTTAATAGGCTGGTAATTGAGCTTACCGCTGAAGTTGTTTCGGTTATAATCCGACATGTACATGATTGCTTTATCGGTCAGGTTTGTATAGCTGAAATTGTATTTCAACTTTCTTGAACCTCCGGAAAGAGCTATCGAATGATTTTGCTGGAAACCGGTGCGGCCAAAGGTTTCGTCCTGCCAGTCCATTCCGTTTTTATAATTGTACAGGTTGATGTCTTCGTAGTTGCCGAAGTATTTTTCATATTCGGATTCAACGGCATTATTCCAGGTTGCCCTTTCATATTGTTTCTGAACAAACTGATAAGGACTTAACACATCAAGTTTTTTTGTGATATTCTTAAAACCTACATAACCATCGTACGAGAGTGACATCTTACCCTGTTTGGCTGTTTTGGTTGTAATAATAATTACTCCGTTAGCACCCCGCGACCCGTAAATAGCAGTCGAAGATGCATCTTTGAGCACGTCGATGGACTGAATTTCTGAGGGCGCTACGTCTTTGATATCATCCTTGAGAAATCCATCGACAATATACAGTGGCGAATTGCTCTGAGTGATAGAACCGCCTCCGCGTACACGGATTTTAATTTCTGCATCCGGCGAGCCTTCGGTGGTGGTTACCTGTACGCCGGGAAGTTTTCCGGTAAGCGCTTCTCCAACTGTAGCTACAGGAATATCTTTCAGGGTTTTTTCGCTGACTGAAGATATTGATCCTGTCAGATCTCTTTTTCGTTGGGTACCATAACCGATTACAACTACTTCGTCAAGTGTTTTCTGTTGATCTTCGAGCACAACATTCAGTACAGTTCCGGTGATAGCAACTTCTTTATTTACTTTTCCTACAGACCGGAATATCAGCGTTTTTGCATTGGCAGGAACGTTTAATGTAAATTTTCCATCCACATTGGACACTGTTCCCTGAGTTCCCTCTTTTACGATTACCGTAGCACCAATTATTGGCTCACCGTTTTGGTCTGTAATTGTTCCTGAAACAGCTCTTTGCTGGGCAAATACATTTGTATTCAGGAGCAACAGTCCAAGCATTAGTGCCAGGTTAATCACTCTGATTTTGTGTTTTCGCATATTGATTGAATAATTAAAGGTTGAATTCTTTTATGTAAATGATGTTTTATCGATGTAAAAGTATTTTTGATGATTATCAGGCAACACAATAAAACATTAGTTAATTTTTTATTATTTTAATTACAATATCCGATGCAATTATAGTAATTATAATACAAACCAAGGTGTGTCATTTCAATTTTTGAAGTGTGACAAATTGGCTCAGATAAAAATACAATCATGCTGCAACAGTAATTCCATAGAAAAAAAGGACATTAGGTATTCTGCAAATTGGAAAATTTACTTAAATATCGTAATTTTGTAGAAATGGTACGCTAACATTCCGGATTAAGTTGTCAGCTACGTATTAAAACACCATAATTCACGTCATTTAAACAATATATGACTACAAAAAGATTATTGCCTATAATTGCTGCTGTTTTTATTATCAGCTCCCAGCTCCGGTCTGAGCCCATGTGTCATATCAGGCATTATTCGACCGAAGACGGACTGCCTCAGTATAATATTATGGATATGCTGCAGGATAAGAAAGGTTATCTGTGGCTGGCAACCTGGGACGGATTAAGTAAATTTGACGGCTATGACTTCCGGAATTACAAAGCAAAATCCGGGAACCGCTACTTCATGAAAAGCAATCGTATAGAAAAACTCTACGAAGATGCTTATGGCCGGATTTGGTTTAAATCGTATGACGGCGACACGCATTGTTTCAATCCTTCAAACGAAGAGTTCTGGGGAATTCAATCTATCGAAAATATCACGGATGATAAAATCTCAAATATCGAAATTGAACCTTCGGGTAAAATATGGCTGATAATGCAAAACAATGGCTGTATGCTACTTAAAGATGCTTCGTTCGAACCGGAAATCTTCAATCTGAAAAACAATAAACTTCCCTCTGAAAAGGTTAACAGCGTACTCGAAGAAAAAAACAAGAACACCTGGATACTTACCAACAACGGAATTGTTGCCATATCGAATAATAATTCAATTAGAAGATATTTCAGTGAACAAATTTCGGCACGCAAAGAAAATTTCCAGGCTTTTTTCAAAGGTATCGAACTCAGCAGTGAAATATGGTTCGGATCACAAAACGGGCGCATCTGGCGGATTGATAAAAAGAGCGGCAAAGCAAGTCTGCTACAACTTCAAGTGCAATCGGACATTGTTGATTTTATAAGGACGTCAGACCATGAAGTGTGTATCTTCACCCAGAATGCAGGATTTGCTGTTTTTAACACGACGACAAATAGCATAAAAATATACAATACAGGCAATCTGAAGGGACTGACTTCGAATGAAATAAGACCTCTGCACATTGACAAAAAGCAAAACCTGTGGTTCGAGACTAACCACATCGGGATTAACCGGTTTAATTTTAAAACCGGCAATTTTAAATCTTATAACGTGTCATCCATTGATATGATGACTTTTGTTTCGCCTCCGATAGCACTCGTCATCGAAGATGTCAAAGGAAGAATATGGATACAACCCAAAGGAGGCGGTTTTTCGCTGTACAATAGCATCACCGACACACTGGAACCTTTCTTCAACTCTCCCACCTCACAAAACTGGCGGTTTTCAAGTACTGTTTATTCTGCACATTCCGACAAGCAGGGTAATCTGTGGCTTAGCACACACTCTCATGGGCTCGAAAAAATTGTATTTGACAACAATTATTTTACAGCTAACACCATATCTGAGAATAAAATTCCGAAAACTTCCAATGAAGTCAGAGCTGTATTCGAAGATGATAATCAAAATCTCTGGATTTCGACTAAAAACAGGAAAGTAACTGTATTCGACAAAAAAAAGCAAAAATTGGGTGAATTGGGAGCCGACGGAAGCATCAGATCCATCAATACAATGCCGGCAATTGTTTACTGCATAATGAAGGATAAAGACAATAATATTTGGGTGGGTACAAAGGGTGCCGGTATTTTTATCCTGAATAAAACTGCTAATCCGCTCAAATTCAACGCGACACATTACAGTCATAATGCCACGGATATTTACAGCCTAAGCGATAACAGTGTTTACAGCATATTTGAAGACAAACAGGGAAAAATGTGGGTTGGAACCTACGGAGGCGGACTTAATCTGATAAACAAAACGAATGATGGAAAACTGAAATTTATCAATCACCGTAATCATCTGAAGAATTACCCCATCGAAATGTCATCACAAGTGCGATTCGTCACACAAAACAGACAAGGAAATATATGCCTGGGTACCACCAGTGGCATGATTATGTTTTCATCCGTTTTTTCATCACCCGAAAACATAAGCTTCAAACGATACACCGTAGAACCCGACAGCAAAAACTGCATAACCAACAACGATGTACATGGGATTTGCATAACACGCAGGGGTGATATGTATCTTTTCACATTCGGCGGGGGAATTAATAAAGTAACGCAATTCGACAAAAAGGGTTTTCCGCTTACTTTTAAATCCTACACCAGAACCAACGGACTGCCTTCGGACGTTACACTGGCTATGGAAGAAGATGAATTTGGCAAACTCTGGATCAGTACCGAAAACAGTCTTACAAAATTTGATCCTGAAAAAGAAGTTTTCAAAACTTTTTCGGACATACGCAAACTGATGATTAACAGCAATTTTTCAGAAGTCAGCACCTGCAAACTGAAAAATAATGATATCATTTTTGGTTATTCCGACGGATATTTGTCATTTTCACCCCGAAAGATAGTTGGCAGCAACTTCAAACCGTACATTGCTCTCACTAATTTTCAACTTTTCAATAAAGATGTAATTCTTGACGAGAAATCACCTCTATCGTCAATCATTGACGACATAAAAAAACTCAAGCTGACTCACAAACAAAAATTTTTCAACATCGAATACGCTGCGCTGGATTACCTCGATCCTGAAAATATACTTTACGCTTACAAGCTCGATGGTTTCGACGATGACTGGAACTACGTTCAGAAGCAACGGATTGCCTTCTACACAAATATACCAAGGGGTAAATATATTTTTCGCGTGAAATCTACCAACAGCGATGGCGATTGGGTTGATAATGAGCGAATTCTGCCTGTCGAAGTGATGCCATCGTTCTGGCAAACTAAATTTGCATGGATTTTATATATTCTCGTTATCTTCGGATTATTGTTTCTGTTCTTCAGAATTTTACTCTCCTTCTATCATCTGAAAGCGAATGTGGAACTGGAGAAAAAAATGTCGGAAATGAAACTACGCTTCTTCACCGATATTTCTCACGAAATCCGTACACCTTTAACCATGATTACCGGTCCGGTGGATTATATGCTCAACGACAGCAAAACACCCGAATTTATGAAACATCAGCTTCATGTCGTTTCACAGAATTCGAACCGTCTGCTGAGATTAGTCAACCAGATTTTGGATTTAAGAAAAATGCAGTTCACCAACCTGAAAGTACAAGAAACGGATATGGACGATTTAGTTTCAAAAATCTGCGACAATTTTTCAGAAATAGCTCTAAATCAGCAAATTCAATTCAACTACCAGAATATTTCTAAAAGTCCGATGGTATGGATTGATCCTGACGCAGCCGAAAAAATTGTAATGAATTTGTTATCCAATGCCTTCAAATACACTTCTCCGGGTAAATCAATCGATGTTAGTCTGAAAGACGATGATAAAAATCTGATTTTGACAATAAAGGACGAAGGTGTGGGTATTTCGAAAGAAAAACAAAAAAAACTTTTTACCCGGTTTGTAACCTTCAACGACGACAAAATAAAACCAAGTACCGGTATCGGACTGAATATGGTGAAGGAACTTGCAGATAAACATGCTGCGAAAGTCGGTCTTGAAAGTGAAGAAGGCGTTGGAAGCACCTTTACTGTAAGTTTCCAGAAAGGATTTTCACATTTTGGCAAAGATGTGGAAATAATAGCTGCCAGCATCGAACCATCTGGCAAAGAATTACAGCAGGAGCCTCATGCAGTTGTTTGCGAAACAGAAATTCATGCACCCGGGCATTACGAAAAACAGTCAATTCTCATTGTCGAAGACGATGCCGATCTTCGTTCCTTTGTCCGGACCATTCTCGAAGCCGACTATCAGGTGCTCGAAGCCGAAGACGGAGAAGCAGGACTGAAAACAGCCATGACCAGTTTGCCGGACTTTATTGTAAGTGATATCATGATGCCCAAAATGGACGGTGTGGAACTGTTACAGGCTTTACGCGAGGAAAAAACGACCTGTCATATACCGGTTGTGCTTCTGACGGCAAAAACTACCATAGAAACCAAACTGGAAGGGTTACAATACGGTGCGGACGACTACATTACCAAGCCGTTCAGCGTTTCGTATTTTAAAGCACGAATTGCAAACTTATTGCAGCAACGGAAAAATTTACAACGCATTTATCGCGAGAATCTTTTTCATACTGTGGATGTTCATACGGAAAGCAATAATTCGGTCACACCTCACGAGTATCAGCCTAAAGCAGTTATGATTGCTTCGCACGATGACGAAATGATGCTGAAAATTATGGATTTGATTGAAAACAATATCGACAATACCGAATTCTCCGTTGAAGAAATGGGACAGTATGTTGGTATGAGCCGCTCGGTATTTTTCAAAAAACTGAAAAGTCTGACCGGACTGTCGCCACTGGAATTTGTGCGGGATATTAAGATGAAACGTGCCGCACAGCTACTCGAGACCGGTGAACTGATGGTAAAAGAAGTTGCCTCCCGGGTCGGGATAACAGACACACGCTATTTTGCCAAATGTTTTAAGGCAAAATACGGTATGATACCTCAGGAGTACAAGACAAACGTCGGGAAAAGCAGACGGGAATAACTAAAAAAAGGTCGGGAGAAAACTCCTGACCTTTTTAAATGATTATATATCTGATATGCGTTATTTTGGCTGTTTACCGATATAAGCCAGAATTCCGCCATCAACGTACAAAATATGACCGTTAACAAAGTTGGATGCATCTGAAGCCAGGAAAACAGCAGGTCCCTGCAGGTCTTCAGTTTTTCCCCATCTGGCTGCCGGTGTTTTGGCAATAATAAATTCATTGAACGGATGACCGGGCACACGGATGGGTGCAGTCTGAGGAGTTTCGATATATCCCGGACCAAGGCCGTTACATTGAATATTAAATTCTCCCCATTCCGATGCAAAATTTTTGGTCAGCATCTTCAAACCGCCTTTTGCTGCAGCGTATGCGCTTACCGTTTCACGTCCGAGTTCACTCATCATCGAACAGATATTGATAATTTTACCATGACCTTTTTTTATCATGCCGGGAGCAAATGCTTTTGACACAATAAAAGGTCCATTCAAATCAATGTCTATCACCTGACGAAATTCAGCTGCAGTCATTTCAATTGCCGGAATTCGTTTGATAATACCTGCATTATTGACCAGAATATCAACAACCCCAACTTCTTTTTCGACCTGAGCAGCTAATGCGTTAACCTGATCTTCATTTGTGACATCACAAACATAACCATGGGCTTTAATACCAGCTTCCTGATAAGCAGCCATTCCTTTTTCGACCAGTTCCTGATTGATATCGTTGAATACAATAGTTGCGCCGGCTTCAGCAAATGCAGAAGCCAGAGCGAAACCGATTCCGTAAGATGCGCCAGTAACCAGAGCAATCTTTCCTTCTAATGAAAAATTTACCATTATATTTTCTTTTTTTATTTAAGTTCTGTAATTTTAGAAAAATCCTGATCTCCGTAATCCAGATTTTCACCGGCCATACCCCAGATAAAAGTGTAATTGTATGTAGCCGCAGCTGAGTGAATAGACCATTCGGGAGAAAGCACAGCCTGATCATTCTGCATCCAAATATGACGCGTCTCGTCGGGTTCGCCCATAAAATGACACACAGACTGATCTTCGGGCACCTCAAAATAGAAATATGCTTCCATTCGGCGTGAGTGAACATGAGCAGGCATGGTATTCCATACACTGCCAGGAGCAAGTTCGGTCATTCCCATTTGCAGTTGACAGGTGGGTAACACCTGATTGACGAGCATCTTATTAATCACCCGGTGATTAGCCGTTTCAAGTGAACCAAGTTCCATGGTAACAGCGTCGGCTTTGGTAACCTTTTTATCTGGGTAATTTCGGTGAGCAGTAGCTGAATTGAAATAAAATTTTGCAGGTTTCGAGGCATCCAGACTTTCAAAATATACTTCCCGGTTTCCCGAGCCCAGATAAAGCGCTTCTTTGTAATTCAGTTCAAACATTTCATCACCAACTTTAACCAAACCACTTCCTCCGACATTATAAATTCCAAGTTCCCTGCTCATTAAGAACACGGGTTGTTTCAGCGGATCGATTGCTTCGAGTTTCAGGCTTTCACTGACGGGCATTGCACCACCTACAACCATACGGTCGTACATGGAATAAACCATATTCACTTCGTCTGATGAAAATACTTTTTCAATCAAAAAATCTTTACGAAGTCTTGCTGTAGTATATTGCTTTGCATCCTCGGGATGCGCAGCATATCTTAATTCATAATTTGTTTTCATACAATTCAATTTGAAAATTACTGATTTGTTAATTCAGTTTCTGTTGTTAAAAATCCGTAATCACTTTATACTTAGGCACCAGCGATTTCATCACCGTCCAACCGATAAGGTATGCTACCGCACAAAAACAGAACATAATGAAATATCCGGCAGGTTTGCCTTCAAAGCCAAGGAACTGTAAATTACTTTTTTCTGCATAAATAAAAAGTTTACCGGCTGTAGTTTGCAGGAAAAATGAGCCTAATCCTCCTGCCATGCCCCCAATTCCAGTGATGGATGCTATGGCACCTTTTGGGAACATATCGCCGATGGTGGAAAACAGGTTGGCGCTCCACGACTGATGAGCAGAACAAACTAATGCTATTAAAATAACCGGAAACCAATATGAATAAGTCCCGAGTGGCTGAGCAAAAAGTGCGAGCAGTGGAACAAAGGCAAAAATCAACATCGCTTTCATACGGGCAGCATAAGGATTTTGACCGCTACGGTTAATGAAAATAGTCGGTAATTTTCCACCGTAAATGGACAATACGGTAATGATGGCATACATAGTAAATATGAGTAATTGACCTGTAGGATCGGTGGTTTTAATATTAAATTGTGCCTTGATGTAGAGTGGCATCCAAAACAGGAAAAACCACCACACACCATCGGTCATAAATTTTCCGAAAGCGAAAGACCACGTTTGTTTATAAGTAAAACATTTGAGAAATGATATTTTCTTTTTTTCATCCGTGTTAACAGCATCTTGCTCATATTTATCCTGCTCAATATATTCCAGTTCGGCAGCGTTAACCCGTTTGTTTTTTGCGGGT
>Ga0209098_1001897_pt1 | contig 19100 bp, 14 predicted proteins | sample AD_JPNHW1_MetaG_FD_184429 | JGI IMG/M metagenome (GOLD analysis project Ga0209098, IMG submission 184429) | Active sludge microbial communities of municipal wastewater-treating anaerobic digesters from Japan - AD_JPNHW1_MetaG (SPAdes) (version 2) | ecosystem: Engineered > Bioreactor > Anaerobic... | reverse complement strand
ACGTGACCCACCCGGTGCCGGACAACACGGGCTACATCACCGAGGGCCAGTTCTACCTCCGCGGAGGCCGCATCGAGCCCTTCGGCTCCCTCTCGCGCCTCAAGCAGCAGGTCAACGGCAAGACCCGCGCCGACCACCGTTCCATCATGGACGGCATGATCAAGCTCTACTCGGCCTACAAGGACACGGTCGAGAAGAAGTCCATGGGCTTCCAGATGACGGCCTGGGACCAGAAGCTCCTCCGGTACGGCGAGGCCTTCGAGCGCGAGATGATGGACCTCTCGGTCAACATCGAGCTCGAGGAGGCCCTCGACAAGGGCTGGGAGATCCTCGCGGACTGCTTCGCCCCCGAGGAGACGGGCCTCCGCACCGAGCTCCTCGAGCGTTTCTGGCCCAAGACGACGGCCTGATGAAAGAAATGAACCACAGGGCCAAAGAGGCACAGAGGGGAATGTCGAGGATGGGATTGGGATCGTGCGAATCGGCTGTAGAAGATTTCTTTATCTATTCCCATTCGCCCATTGTCGATTCTTCTTACCCCTCCTTCTCTGTCTCCGTGCCTCCGTGCCTCCGTGGTTTGTCTTTTCAAGATGAGGTAATGTGCCGTGGCTAAGATAAAGCTGACGAAGAACGAGCTCAAGAAGCAGAAGGACGCGCTCAAGATGTACGAGCGCTACCTTCCCACCCTCCAGCTCAAGAAGCAGCAGCTCCAGATCGAGATCCGCTCGGTCGAGGCGCGGAAGCGCGAGCTCGCCGAGGCCAAGGCCGCCCTCGAGCGCGAGTTCCTCTCCTGGATAGCGGTCTTCGGCGAGACGGGCGTGGCCGGCGCCGGAGGCGAGGCGCCCGCCGCATGGCGCGGCCACGTCTACGGCCCCTCGGGCGCCCCCCTCCTCCATGTCGTCTCGATACGGACGAGTTCGGGCAACGTGGCCGGCGTCGAGATCCCGGTCTTCGCCGGCGCCGATTTCGAGCTTGAGCCCTACGATTTCCTCGCGACGCCCCTCTGGGTGGATTCGGCCCTGGACCGGCTCAAGAAGGTCCTCCTCCTCGACCTCGAGTCCACCGTCCTCGACGAGCAGATCCTGAGGCTCGGCTCGGAGCTCAAGACGACCGCCCAGCGGGTCAACCTCTTCGAGAAGGTCAAGATCCCGGAGGCCCAGGAGGGCATCAGGCGGATCCGCATCTACCTAGGCGACCAGCAGACCGCCCAGGTCGTGCGCGGAAAGATAGCCAAGCGGAAGGTCGTCGCCGTCGCGGCGACCGGCGCCGGAGTGGCGGGGAACGAGTCATGATCGTAAAGATGCAGAAAGTCTGGCTCGTCATCCTCGAGTCGGAGAAGACCGAGGCGCTCCGCGCCCTGAGGAAGCTCGGGGTGGTCCATATCGAGACCGAGTCGCCCCGGGGCGACGAGCACGCCCGCCTCGCGGAGACGCGGGAGGCGGTGTCGCGGGCCCTCAACATCGTGGAGAAGGCCAAGGCGCCGAGGGCCGCGCGGCTCACGGTGGACGAGGCCATAGGCCTGGCCCGCCAGGTGATAGCCGATACCGAGCGGAGCTCCGAGCTCCTCCAGGCCGAGGGGGCCCTCGAGGCCGAGATCGAGCGCTGCCGGCGCTGGGGCGACTTCCTCCCCGCGGATGTCTCGGCCCTCGGCGCGCGCGGCATCGCCTTGCGCTTCTTCGAGGCGGACGCGAAGGCCCTTTCCAAGGCCGAGGGCCCGCTCGAGTACGTCGTCCTCGCGAGCGAGAAGGGCAGGGCCCTCGTGGCGGCGCTCGGCCTCGACCATGGCGCCCAGGCGGTTCCATCGGGCTGGGTGGAGTTCGCCCTCCCGAGGGAAGGCCTCGGGGAACTGCGCGCGAGGCTCGCGGCCCTGAAGGCGGAGGAGGGCGCGATAGCCGCCCGACTCGCCGACGCGGCCCTGGACGCTCCTTCCCTCGTCGAGGCGGGCAAGGTCCTCGACCAGGACCTCACCTTCGAGACCGTCCGCGGCTCCTTTGCCGTGGACGGGCCGGTGTCCTACGTCAAGGGCTTCGTGCCCGGGAAGGAAGCCGCCGCCCTCGCCAGGCTCGCGAAGGAGAAGGCCTGGGGCTACCTCATGGACGAGCCCTCGGGAGACGACGCGACGCCGACCAAGGTCGAGAACGGACCCATCGTCCGCATGATCGACCCCGTCTTCGCCTTCCTCGGCATAACGCCCGGCTACAACGAGTACGAGCTCTCGAACTGGTTCCTCGTCTACCTCTCGATCTTCTTCGCGATGATCTTCGGCGACGGCGGCTACGGCCTCGTCATGTTCCTCGCCGTAGCGGCGCTCGCGGTCAAGGCCAAGGTCGGGAAGGGTTTCGTCCCCGACGTCCTCCGGCTCTTCCTCGTGTTCACGGGCTGCACCGTCCTCTGGGGCGCCGTGACCGCCACCTGGTTCAGCATCCCGGCCGCCAACCTGCCGCGCTTCCTCGTCGACATCTCGATCTGGCCCATCTCGAGCGCCAATCCCGCCGCGAGCAAGAATGTCCAGGTCTTCTGCTTCCTCCTCGGCGCCATGCAGATAGGGCTTGCCCACATCAAGAACATCATCCGCGACTTCCCGAGCCCCAAGATCATCGCGCAGTTCGGCTCGCTGTCCATGGCAACGGGCATGCTCTTCCTCGTCCTCAACCTCGTCGTGGACGCGAAGCGCTTCCCCGTGCCCCCCTACACGGTCTGGCTCGTCCTCGGCGGCTTCATCGCGAGCATGGTCTTCGGGGCCTACAACGGATCCCTCGTCAAGAGCCTCCTCGAAGGCCTCCGGAACATCGTGCCAAACTTCCTCGGGGCGGTCGGCTTCTTCGCCGACATCGTGTCCTACATCCGGCTCTGGGCGGTCGGCCTCGCGGGCGCCTCGCTCGCGACCATCATCAACGGCATGGGCGGCGGACTCTTCAAGTCCCTCGTCATGGCCTTTGCCGGGGCGGCCCTCCTCCTCGTCGGGCACACGCTCAACATGGTGCTGAGCGCCCTCTCCGTCGTCGTACATGGCATCAGGCTCAACATACTCGAATTCTCCAGCCACCTCGGCATGGAGTGGTCGGGCATCAGATACGACCCGTTCAGGGTCACTGCGGAAAAAGGCAACTAGAAGGGAAAGGAGACGAACATGGATATCGGTCTTATCGGCATCGCGGCTATCTTCGGTCTTTCGGCTCTGGGAAGCGGACTCGGCGCCCGCGTGGCGGGTCTCTCGGCCATCGGCGCCTGGAAGCGCAACTACATGGCCAACAAGCCCGCCTCCTTCCTCCTCGTCGTCTTCGCGGGCGCGCCCCTCACCCAGACGATCTACGGTTTCATCGTCATGAATACCATGATGAACTCGCCCCGGGACTCCCTCTTCAAGCTCGTCGTCGGCATCCTCTCCGGCCTCGCGATCGGCTACTCCGCCTATATCCAGGGCCAGTGCTCCGCCGCGAGCTGCGACGCCTTCGGCGAGACCGGCAAAGGCTTTGCCCAGGACCTCATCGTCGTCGGCCTCTGCGAGACGATAGCCATCTTCGTGATGGCCTTCACCCTCGCCATCGTCGCATAACCGGGCCTCTCCTCGGCCCGGGGCCATGCGTCCCCGGGCTTTTCGCCCCTTGATCGGCGAGGAAAAGCACATTACCGTGGGGAGCACGATGGGCAATAAAAGTGTCTCCCTCCTGCTCTTCCTCTGTTGCTTCCTGGCCGTACGGATCCATGCCGAGGGCAGCCCGGACCAGGGTACCTATCCGGTTCCAGGGTGGCGCTGGTCGACCGAGGCCGGGAACGAGGCCATCGAGCCCGGCTTCGACGACTCGGGATGGGCCTCGGTGGAGGATGGAAGCCGTGCGGCTCCCGTCTCCGCGATGAAGCCCTTCTGGCTCCGCGCGCGCGTTTCCCTGGCCGATCTCGAAGCCCTCCGGTCCTCGAGCCCCGATGGCGAACTCTACTTCCTGACCGGCATGTCGGGCTGCGTCGCCGATGTCTACGTGAACGGAAGCTATATAGGCAGCCGCAGCTCCTCGTCTCCCCGCTACAACCTGAGGTCGACACACACCGATGTCCTCCTCATCCCCTCGGCCCTCCTCTCCCAGGGAGACGCGCTTGCCATTAGCCTCCGGTGCGTCTACAACGGAACTTCCTTCCTCCTCCCCTCGTACGCGCTGGCCGACAGGGCGGCGGCCGGCCGCATATCCGGATCGCACAACTTCTGGAACGGCGAATTCTACACGATGCTGGCCTTCCTCTGCGCCTTCCTCGGTTTCTACTTCCTCTTCATGTTCGCCGGGAAGACCCAGATGAGGGAGAACCTCTTTTTCGGCGTCAGCCTCGTCCTCCTCGCCTTCTACTTCTACGAGATGGGCTCGGCCTACCTGCCCTTCGGCAGCCCCGTCGTGAAGGCCCTCGGCCGGGGCTCGCTCACGGTGTCGATCATCTTCCTGTTCCGTTTCTTCGCGCGGTTCTTCGCCCGGCGCGACAGCCGCATCGTCAACATCGGCGCCCTGGTCCTGGCCGCCGGCTTCTACGCGGCCTTCCTCCTCGCGGCGGGCGACGAGGACGCGAGCACCATGGTCTTCAACATCGGCCTTCTCCCGGTCTTCTTCACGATCGTCTACGGCCTCGTCGCGGCCATCATCGCGGTGAGGAGGAAACAGACCGAAGCGATACCCCTCCTCGTGGGCATGGTGGTGGGTTCGGCCTTCGCCGTCCACGACATCTACTACCAGGCCCTCGGGAGGACTCCCTTCGCCTGGCTCCAGGGCCTCACCTTCTTCTTCCTCGACGCGGCCATCTTCGTAATGCTCTCCATGCGGCAGACCCGGCTCTCGAAACAGCTCGAGACCTTCGCGAAGGATCTCGAGGAGGGCAAGGAAGAGCTCGAGTCCTCCCTGGCTCGCATGGAGAAGGCGGGCAATGCCGCGGCGGAGATCGGCCGCGAGCTCGAGGGCGCGGTCTCCACCGTGGCCAAGGCCACGGAAAGCTCCGAGGCGAGGACTGCCGCGGTGGACGCCGAGACGGAGGAGCTGGCACGGAGCGCGGTCGAGGCAGACGGCCTCCTCGCCAAGTTCATAGCCTCGATAGACCGGATCAACGAGCGGCTCACGGAGGAGTCCGCCGGCATCGAGCAGACGGCGGCCGCGGCCACGGAGCTCCAGGCGGGCATCGAGAACTCCGCGCAGAGCATCGAGAAGACCTCGGCCTTCGCGGAGAGCCTCGCGGAGCTCACGGCCGAGGGCCACCGGGCGGCGGATGCGCTCGGCGGCGCCATGGACCGCATCGCGGGGGCGGCGCGCGGCATCGGCGAGGTCGTGGACGCAGTGAACGAGTTCGCCGAGCGGACGAACCTCCTCGCCATGAACGCCTCCATCGAGGCCGCGCATTCGGGGCAGGCGGGCAAGGGCTTCGGCGTCATCGCCGGCGAGGTCAAGAAGCTTGCGGCGGCCCAGGGAGAGAGGGCCCGCCGCATCTCGGAACTGGCGGCCGAGATCGGCACGAGGCTCGCGGACGGAGCCGCGGAATCCGCGCGCATGCGCTCGGCCCTGAGCCGCATCGCCGAGGACGCGAAGGGAGCGGCCCAGCGCATGGCGGAGGCGAGGACGGGAGCGGGAGAGCAGGCGCGCGCCTCGGCAGAGGTCCGCGACGCCATGAAGTCCCTCGCGGAGTCGGTGAGCGCCATCCGCGAGGAGGCGGGCATGCAGTCCGCATACTCGGCACGAGTCCGCGAGGCGGTCGCGGGGATGGTCGCCGGCGCCAACGACGCCCGCGGTTCGGCCGCGGCCATCGCGAAGGAGGGCGCCGACATCGCCCGCTCGGTGCGGGAGCTCGACGGCCTCGCGCGGCGCAGCCTGAGCCTCACAGAGGACCTGAAGCGGAAGCTGGCCTAGGCGTGGGCTTCGACGGCAGGATCTTCGATCCTGAATCCTTCATCGCCGACCGGCCAGGCTCCGCGGCCCTACGCGAGGACTTCAGGCGGATCATCCTCGATTACCATGCGGCCTTCGGCCGCAGCTTCCCCTGGCGGGATACCCGGGATCCCTGGGCCATCCTCGTCTCGGAGGTGATGCTCCAGCAGACCCAGACCGAGCGCGTTGTCCCGAAGTACGAGGCCTTCCTCGAGGCCTTCCCGACGCCCGCCGAACTTGCCGGGGCTTCCCTCGAGCGCCTCCTCGGCCTCTGGAGCGGCCTTGGCTACAACCGCCGCGCCCTCGCCCTGAAGCGCGCCGCGGCCATCGTGGCCGCGACGCATGGGGGCCGCCTGCCCGATGACGAGGCAGGCCTCCTCGCCCTGCCGGGCATCGGGCCCTACACTGCCCGGGCGGTGGCCGCCTTCGCCTTCTCGAAGCCCTCGGTCTTCATCGAGACCAACATCCGCACGGTCTACCTCTACCACTTCTTCCCCGGGGCCGTGGGCGTACATGATCGCGCCCTGGAGCCGCTCATCGCCGCCTCCCTCGACCGCGACGACCCGCGCACCTGGTACTACGCGCTTATGGACTACGGCGCCTTCCTCAAGCGGAGATACGGAAACCCGAATGCGCGGAGCGCCCATTATGCGAAACAGAGCCCCTTCGCGGACTCGAAGCGCAGGATCAGGGGGGCCATCCTCCGCGAGGTCTCGGGCCGCGGGAAGCTCGGACGCGACGAGCTCGCGAGGAGCCTTCCTTTCTCGCGCGAGCGCGTGGAGGAAGCGCTTGGAGACCTCGTTGCCGAAGGCTTCCTGGCCTACTCCGGCGAATCGGTGGCCGTCGCCGACGGCCTCGCCGACGGTGACGCCGCAGCCAATCGACGTCACTGAAGCCTTCCTTGCCTCGGGGCCCAATGCCGGATATCATGGGTGGAATTCCAGGCGTCCATGCGAGGTCCCATGAAAAAAGTCGTGACCAGGTACATCGCGGTCTTCACCGCCGCTTCCTTCGCAGGGGCATTCTCGCTCAGGTGGCTGGCCCTCGAGTTCCTCTACCACCAGATGGGCGAATTCTGGAGCGGCATCGGTTCGACCATCGTGGCGACAGGCGGCCTCGCCGTCATCATTGGCTTCCTCCTCGTGCGCAAGCTCTCGCCCCTCGAGCGCGTCGCCGCCAAGGCCCGTCGGGGAGAGGCGGTCTCGGCCCATGAGCGGGAAGAGGCGCTCGGCGTCTACGCGAAGGTGAACAGGATCACGATAGCGGCCAACGTCGTCGGCTTCGTGATCGGCCAGTTCGTCGTCATGTACATGGACGTCAAGGCAGGAGTGGTCCCGTACCACCTTTCCTGCTGCGTCATCATCATGATCCAGTCCCTCCTAGTCGGTGCCGTGGCCGCTCTCTACGAGATCTCTTCCCTCAACATCATGATGGCGGGCTACCGGAGCCTCCTCGGCATCCACTCGATCGAGGAATTCGGCAAGGGCTGGGACCTTTCGCTCGGCGCGAAGGTGGCCCTGACCTCGGCGGTCGGCCTCCTCTACATGGGCTGCAACGCCTTCTCGGCCGCCTACGGCATCATAGCCCTGCCCGGGACCATCGGTGGCAGGGAGGAGCTTGGAACCTATCTCCGCTTCGGGCTCGAGGCCGTGGCCTACTCCTTCGCAGTGTGCTTCGGCCTCGTCGCCATGATCGCGGGCGACATGCGCAAACGGATAGCCGCCACCTCCGCGAGGCTGAAGGACCTCGGGCAGAAGGGAGACCTTTCCTCGAGGATCAGCCTCTCGATGAACGACGACTTCGGCGTCATGATGGGCGACCTCAACGGCTTCATCGGCGAGCTGGCCCGCCTCGTCAAGAGCATCCGCGAAGAGACCGACGCGGTCGCCGTTTCGGCAGGCGAGCTCGCCCGCGCCGCGGGCGACTCCTTCGCTGCCCTCGCCGCGATCAGGGAGACGATAGGCGTCATCGAAGGCGAAGGGGAGTCCCAGGCGAGGCTCGTAGCGACGGCCAACTCAGGCATCGGCAACATGGCGGAGAACGCCGCCTATGTCGAGCAGCAGGTCCTCCTGCAGGCCTCTGCGGCGGAGCAGGGCAGCGCGTCGGTCGACGAGATGGCGGCCAACATCGCCTCGGTGGCGGAGCTGTCGCAGAAGGCCGGCTCCCTCTCCATCCAGCTGACCTCGACGAGCGGCCAGGGCACGGTGGCCATCGATTCGGCCGTCGTCTCGATCCAGGAGATAAAGGAAGCCTCGGCCTCGGTGCGGGAGATCGTCCAGGATATCCAGAAGATAGCGAGCCGGACCAACCTCCTCTCCATGAACGCGGCCATCGAGGCCGCCCATGCCGGCGAGGCGGGGCGCGGCTTCGCGATCGTCGCCGACGAGGTGCGTTCGCTCGCCTCCTCGAGCGCGAAGAGCGCCAGGGAGATCAAGGGCCTCATCGAGGGCATGATCGCCAAGATCGATCACGGGGTCGCGTCCATCTCCTCCGCCGGGGAGTCCTTTGCCGGGATATCGGAGGGCATAGCCAAGTCCTCCGAGCTCATGGATACCATCATCGCGGCCATGGAGGAACAGAAGGCCGGGGCCAGGGAGACCATCCAGGCGACCTCGTCCATCGTCTCGGCGATCCAGAGCATACGGGACCTGTCGAGGAAGCAGCGCGAGTACGCGGAATCCATGGCGAAGGACATGGCGCTCATCGTCGAGTCGTCGCGTCAGATCTCCGCCGCCCTCGGCGAGAACAAGGACAGGACCTGCGCCCTAGACGCCTCGATCCAGAAGGTCAGGCAGAGCATCGACGCGAACGGCAGCGCGGTCGCGAACATGAAGGCTAATGTCGCGATTTTCCGGCTCTGAAGTGCTTACAAGATTGTTGGCTCGAAGGACCAGGGGTGGCAGTATTCGGTTTTCCTTCATGCGACAACGTGAAGGGGGAGATACCCGCTTCCCTTGAACAGCGGCGTAGGCCGTGACCTCAGCCAGGTAGCCCTTCCGCACTCGGTCAGGTCGGTCAGCGAGTATATCGCCCTCCTCTCCCACAGTGTCCGCAGGTCCCGTTCCATATCATTCCGGTCATAGCCGGCAACCTCCGCGTGGCTCCGTCCGTCACCACGGCTCCGATGCGGCTTCCTGAAGTTGTGATGGAAGAGATAGAGCGTCATCCGCTCCATCTGTGCGCTTACATTCCTCCCGAAGCAGACTGTCTCGCGGACATGCTCGTGGAGGTCCTTCCTGATCTCCCGATCGAGGTAGTTCACGGGGAAGAGCGGGTTTGCCTGCGTCCTCGCAGCCCTTGACGAGATGGCCCGGTGCAGGAGTCGTCCTTGGTCGCACATCGCGGCGACGCAGGGTGAGGCCTTGAGGGCTCGGACATACTCTCCTTTCCCGTCGGTCCAGAGCGTGAGGCAGGGCGAGGCGCGATCCGAGAGGACGCCGAGGCAGGCCGTGCCGATCCGGGCGAAGGACTCGACGAGGTCCCTGGGACCAGGTTGATAGAGGCGATCCAGTTTGGCCCGTCTCGCTCTCTGGGAATGGGTCATCCTGCCTTTCCGGCGCAGGGTAACATGGTCGCATTCGTAGACGAATTGCGACCTCGACCCAACCAGGATGTGGATGTTGTTCGGAAAGTACTGCGAGACGCAGAAACTCTCGAAGCCGTCCGCCGCGAGATCCTCCGAGGGCTGCCGCGTCGAGGCCAGACGCGACTCGAAGGCAAGCACCTGCCGGGCCGCACGACCTATGCGGTTCTGAACCGATTTTCCGCTTGCATGCAAGGTCCTGCCAAGAGCCCGGACGCTCGCACAGGAAGAAAGCCGCTCGGTGAGGTCTTCGTAGTCGATGACCCATTTGGCCCAGTAATCGACCCGGAAGGTCTGGACCGAGAAGGTCTTTCCGCAGGCGGTGCAACGGAAACGGGGTACCCTGCCAAAGGCCTTGGTCTGGTAGCTGCCCCAAGACTGGAAAGCCCTGTAGGACCCGCGTTCGTCATGGTGATGGCGACATGAGGGTTCAGGGCAGAAGGGAGGCGAGAAGCGTTTCATGCACTGCAAACGCGATTTCCGTCAGTTCTTACTTGAACTCCCAACAATCTAGGTATTACTTCCCTGACAATCCATGCGCGGATACCGGAGCCGCCGATCCTCTCCCCTTGATGTTATGGGCTTTTTCTGTCAAGAATTGTATACAATGGTAACAGTCAGCGACGTAAGCCTCGGCTTTGGAGAACGTGTCCTTTTCAAGGACGTCAACCTTAAATTCAATCCCGGCAACTGCTACGGCATCATCGGAGCCAACGGCGCCGGCAAGTCGACCTTCCTCCGCATCCTCTCGGGAGAGCTCAAGCCCGACCGCGGCGAGATCGTCATCGGCTCAGGCAAGCGCATGGCCGTCCTTGCCCAGGACCACTTCGCCTTCGAGGAACACCGCGTCCTCGACACGGTGATGATGGGCTGGCCCAAGCTCTACTCGGTCATGAAGGAGCGCGAGTCCCTCTACGAGAAGGCCGATTTCACGGAGGAGGACGGCAACCGGGCGGCAGAGCTCGAGGGCGAGTTCTCCGAGATCGGCGGCTGGGAGGCCGAGGCCCAGGCCGCCATCCTCCTCTCCGGCCTCGGCGTCGTCGAGGCCCACCACGAGAAGCTCATGAAGGAGGTCGACGAGGGCGTGAAGGTCCGCGTCCTCCTCGCCCAGGCCCTCTTCGGGAATCCCGACATCCTCCTCCTCGACGAGCCCACGAACGGCCTCGACCTCGACTCCATCTCCTGGCTCGAGGACTTCCTCATCGACTTCCCGAACATCGTCATCGTCGTGTCCCACGACCGGCACTTCCTCAACGCGGTCTGCACCCACACCTGCGACATCGACTACGGCAAGGTCCGCATGTACTCGGGCAACTACGATTTCTGGTACAAGATGAACCGCATCCTCGTCCAGCAGCAGAAGGACCTGAAGAAGCGCAACGAGGAGAAGGCCAAGGACCTGAAGGAGTTCATCCAGCGCTTCTCCTCCAACGCGGCCAAGAGCAAGCAGGCCACCTCGCGCAAGAAGATCCTCGAGAAGCTCGAGCTCTCCGACTTCACGCCCTCGTCCAGGCGCTTCCCCTTCGTGGGCTTCAAGCCCGAACGCGATGTGGGCAACAATGTCCTCCGCGTCGTGGACCTGTGCAAGAAGATCGAGGGCGAGAACGTCCTCTCGGGCTTCAACCTCACGATGAACCGCACCGACAAGATCGCCTTCGTCGGCCGCGAGCACCTCTCCAAGACAGCCCTCTTCCAGATCCTCGCGGGCGAGGACAAGGCGGATTCGGGAGACGTCTATTGGGGCCAGACCGTGAGCAGCTCCTACGCGCCCAAGGACAACACCTCCCTCTTCAATTCCGACGCGTCCATCACCGAGTGGCTCATGCAGTACACCGATTCCGACGACGAGACCTACGTACGGTCCTTCCTGGGCCGCATGCTCTTCTCGGGCGACGAGGCCCTGAAGCCCGTGCGCGTCCTCTCCGGAGGCGAGAAGGTGCGCTGCATCCTCTCGCGCCTCATGCTCTCGGGCGCCAACTGCCTCATCCTGGACGAACCCACGAACCACCTCGACCTCGAGGCCATCACGGCCCTCAACGACGGCCTCGTGGATTTCCCGGGAGTCATGCTCTTCACCTCGCACGACCATGAATTCGTCTCGTCCATAGCGAACCGCGTCATCGAGATCTGCCCCGGCGGAGTGATCGACCGCTACATGAGCTTCGACGACTACCTCCACGACAAGCAGATTTCCGAGCTGCGCGACGAGTACTACCATGGGCACACGATAGCCGAGATCTAGACCGCGGGCCGGCGGGCGCTGCCTCGCCGGCCCGCGCAGGACCCTCCCCCTCCTTGACGATTCCTCGCGGCGAGTTCTATGATTATTTCCACGAGTCGCCATATGCGCGGCCCGAATCGTAATGGAGGAACCCCATGAAACGATCAATCCTCGCCATCCTCGTCGTCGGTCTCGCGGTGCTCGCGATGTCCTGCGGCGGGAAGCAGGCGACGAAGACGGCGGGCGTCACTGTCCGCCTCCTCACCGATGCCACCGGCGTCGATGACAAGTCCTTCAACGCCGCCGCCTGGCGCGGCATTCTCTCCTTCTACGGCGACACCTGGGAGAACCAGGCGAACAAGGGCAAGTCCTACGACGTCATCACCGCCCAGAGCCAGGACATGTACGTCCCGAACCTGAAGCAGGCCTCCGATGAGAAGTACGACCTCATCATCACGACCGGCTTCACCTTCGCCGAGGCCCTTGGCGAGGTTTCCAAGCAGTACCCCCAGCAGAAGTACATGATCGTCGACGTCGACTGGGTCGGCGGCGACAACGTCATGCAGGTCACCTTCGCCGAGCACGAGGGTTCCTACCTCGTCGGCGTGGCCGCGGCCCTCAAGGCCCAGGCCGACGGCATCAAGGATCCGAAGTTCGGCTTCATCGGCGGCATCCCCGGGCCGGTCATCACGAAGTTCGAGATGGGCTACATCCAGGGCATCCTCTCCGTCCTCCCCAACGCCAAGATCCTCGACTACTACGCGAACGACTGGGGCAAGCCCGAGCTCGCGAAGACCCAGGCCAAGAACTGGTATGACTCCGGCGTGTACGCGATCTTCTCCGCGGCGGGCGGCACCGGCATGGGCACCATCGCCATGGCCAAGGAATACCGCTCCCAGGGCAAGAACGTCTGGGCCATCGGCGTCGACTCCGACCAGTTCCAGGACGGCGTCTACACCGCCGACAACAAGTCCGCTGTCCTCACCAGCATGATCAAGCGCGTCGAGACCGCGTCCAAGTACGCCCTCGACCAGGTCAAGGCCGGTACCTTCAAGGCCGAAACCATCGTCCTTGACACCAAGGCCGACGGCGTTGGCTTCTCCGAGGCCAATCCCGAGCTCGGCGCCGACATCGTGGCCAAGGTCAACGACATCAAGGCCAAGATCATCTCCGGCGACATCAAGGTCGTCCCGACCTACGCCGAGGCCAAGGCCCTCCCTGGGTTCCCGCAGAACCTCCAGGCGAGCGACAAGTGAGCCTGATCCTTTCCTGATCGGTACCAGGCGGGTGCCTTCGCCCTCCGGGCATGCCCGGGACGGAGGCGCCCGCCGGTTTTTTAATCCTTCCAGCGGGACGCAAACATGAACGTCACCAAGGGGACCGCAGCTCCCCAGAAACGAGAAGGGACTCCCGTCGCGGAAAGCTACGCCATCGAGATGCTCGGCATCACGAAGGTCTTTCCGGGCGTGGTGGCCAACGACCAGGTCACCCTGAGGGTCCGAGAGAACGAGATACACGCCATCCTCGGCGAGAACGGGGCCGGCAAATCGACCCTGATGTCCATCCTCTTCGGCCTCTATGACCCCGATGGCGGCACCATCAAGGTCAAGGGACAGGAAGTCAGGATCAAGGACCCGAACGAGGCCACCGCCCTCGGCATCGGCATGGTGCACCAGCACTTCAAGCTCGTGCGCAACTACACGGTCACCGAGAACATCATCCTCGGCATGGAGCCCCGCAGGCGCGGCGGCAGCGTGGACCTCGCCGGCGCCGAGAAGCGCGTGGCGGAGCTCTCCGAGCGCTATGGCCTCGCGGTCGATCCGCGGGCGAAAATCGAGAGCATCACGGTCGGCATGCAGCAGCGGGTGGAGATCCTCAAGATCCTCTACCGCGACGCCGACATCCTCATCTTCGACGAGCCTACGGCGGTGCTCACGCCGCAGGAGATCGATGAGCTCATGGACATCCTCCAGCGCCTCAAGGCCGAGGGGAAGACCATCATCCTCATCACCCACAAGCTGAAAGAGATCAAGGAAGCAGCCGAACGCTGCACGGTCCTGCGCAGGGGCCGATATATCGGGACGGTCCAGGTCGCCGACACCTCCGAGGAGGAGATGGCGGAGATGATGGTGGGCCGCGCGGTCAGGTTCAAGATCGACAAGGAGGCGGCCCGCTCGGGCGATGTCGTCCTTTCCATCGAGGGCCTGACCGTCTACAACGCCAAGGGCTACCCCGCGGTCAAGAACCTGTCGCTCGACGTGCGGGCGGGCGAAGTGGTGGGCCTTGCCGGCGTCGACGGGAACGGCCAGTCCGAGCTCGTGCAGGCCATCACCGGCCTAATGCCCGTCCACTCGGGACGCATCCTCCTCGATGGCAAGGACATCACGAAGGCGAGCATCCGCGAGCGCGTGAACTCAGGGATAGGCCACGTTCCCGAGGACAGGCAGCGCCATGGCCTCGTCCTCGAATTCAGGGTCGACGAGAACATCGTCCTCAAGACCTACGAGCGACGGCCCTTCTCCTCGAAGCGGGGCATACTCAACTTCCCCTCGATCGCGAAGAAGGGGAAGGAGCTCATCGAGGAATTCGACATCAGGGCGGGACAGGGCCCGGCCACCAAGGCCAAGAACATGTCGGGCGGCAACCAGCAGAAGGTCATCATCGCGCGAGAGATCGACCTCTCTCCCCGCCTCCTCGTCGTCGCCCAGCCCACGCGCGGCCTCGACGTGGGCGCCATCGAGTACATCCACAAGCGCATCATCGGGGAGCGCGACAAGGGCCGCGCCGTCCTCCTCGTCTCCTTCGAGCTCGACGAGATCATGAACCTCTGCGACCGCATCGCCGCCATCTCCAAGGGCGAGATAGTCGGCATCGTCGAGGGCGACAAGGCCGAGGAGCGGGCCATCGGCGCCATGATGGCCGGCGTGCGCTCGCCGCGGAAGGAACACGATATCGAGGCCAACGAGGAAGCCCAGGGAGGACAGAAATGAGCGCCGCTGCCAGCGACAAGGACAGGAAGGGCGGACTCAAGGCCGGCTTCCTTGACGCCTTCATCTCCTCCGACGGGGCTATCTCGGTCTTCGTCGTCCTCCTCGGTTTCCTCTGCGGCACCGTCCTCATCCTCGCGGTGGGCAGGAACCCGGGCAACATGTACGCCGCCCTCCTCCAGACCCTCTCGGGCTACGACATCACCCGGGGGGTCTGGAACGCGAGGTACATCGGCGAGTGGTTCACCGCCTCGCTGCCCCTCATCCTCTGCGGCCTCTCCATGGGCTTCGCCGCGAGGACCGGCCTCTTCAACATCGGCTCGGAAGGCCAGTACATAGTCGGCCTCACCGCCGCCCAGTTCGTGGCCCTCTACGGCCCCCAGGTCCCGGGCCTCCACTGGGCCCTGGCCCTCCTCGCGGGCGCCCTGGCGGGAGCCCTCTGGGGCGGAATCGTCGGCTGGCTCAAGGCGAAGTACTCCGTCTCCGAGGTCGTGGCCACCATCATGCTCAACTACGTGGCCTACTTCCTCTCGCGCTACCTCACCCGCCTCATCCCCGAGGCCAACACCTACAAGACGCAGAGCTTCCCGAAGACGGCCCTCCTCTCGGATCCCTTCCTCTCGCAGCTGACCAACGGTTCGCGGCTCAGCATAGGACTCTACGTGGCCCTCGCCTGCTGCCTCATCTACTGGTTCATCATCGAGAGGACAAAGCTCGGCTTCGAGCTCAGGGCCACGGGCTTCAACAAGGAAGCGGCGCGTTGCTCCGGCATACGCGTCACGCGGAGCATCACCCTCTCCATGGCCATCGCGGGAGCCTTCGCCGGCCTCGCCGGCGTCGTGGTGGCCCTGGGCTCCTTCAGCTACGGACGGGTCCTCGCGGGCCAGGACGGCTATGGCTTCACCGGCATCGCCGTAGCCCTCGTCGGCAACAACACGGCGGGCGGAACCCTCCTCTCCGGCCTCCTCTTCGGCATGCTCCAGTCGGCCCAGCCCCTCATGCAGTCGAGGATGATCCCGAAGGAGATCACCCAGATCATCTCGGGCCTCGTGGTCGTCTTCATCTCCCTGAGGGCCGGCTTCAAGATGATCATTGAATGGCGCGCCAAGCGCATTGCCCGCGAAAGGCGAGGTGAACGCGATGAATAGCATCTTCGGCCTCCTGCCCTCCATCCTCATGATGGTGGCGCCCATCCTCATCGCCGCCATCGGCGGCATGATCGCCGAGCGCTCCGGCGTGACGAACATCGGCCTCGAGGGCCTCATGGGCTTCGGCGCCTTCGGGGCGGCCGCCTTCCATACCCTCCTCGAGCCGACCCTGCCGGGCTCGGTGTGGTTCGCCCTCGTCGCCGCCATGCTGATCGGCGCCCTCTTCTCCCTCATCCATGCCTATGCGGCCATCAGCCTCAAGGCCGACCAGACCGTATCCGGCACGGGCATCAACCTCCTCGCCATCGGCATCACGGTCTTCCTCTGCCAGATCATCTTCAAGCAGGAGAGGACTGAGCCCTACAAGCTCGGCATGATGCCGGGGCCCGGCGGAGTCTATCCCACTGCCTACATCGCCGTCGTCGTCCTCGTCGCGAGCTGGTACCTGCTGTACCGGAGGCCCGTCGGCCTTCGCCTGAGGGCCTGCGGCGAGCACCCTGCGGCCGCGGCTTCGGCGGGCATCGACGTCAAGAAGTACCGCTACCTCGCCGTCCTCGCCTCGGGAGCCCTCGCGGGCCTCGCGGGCGGCTGCCTCGTCCTCACCCAGACCATCCAGTACACGAACATGACCATCAACGGCGCGGGCTTCATCGCCCTGGCCGCGGTCTCCTTCGGTCGCTGGACGCCCAAGGGCGTGGGCGGCGCGAGCCTCCTCTTCGGCACGGCGGTGGCCCTCGCCATCTACATGGTCAACATCCCCTCGATGCGGAGCCTGCCGCCTGAGTTCTTCAGCGTCATGCCCTACATCATCACCCTCATTACCCTCGTCATCTTCTCGGGGAAGGACTACGCTCCGAAGGCCGTGGGCATCCCCTACGAGAAGGGCGGGAGCTGAGTGAAAACGTAATAATTGAACCACGGAGGCACAGAGGCACAGAGAAGAGGAAGAAGGAAATGGGATAGGGAGAAATTCCATATCCTCTATTTTCTCCGACTCTCTCCCCCTCTTCCCTCCGTGGCTCTGTGGCTCTGTGGTTCATTTCCACTAATTTGTCAGGAGTTTTTCATGCACCACGATCCAAGCCTTGCGCATTATAAAAACGGTACGCCGCACAACGCGGCCAAGGAAGGGGACATCGCTCCCCTGGTCCTCATGCCGGGCGATCCGCTTCGCGCCAAGTTCATCGCGGAGAACTTCCTCGAGTCCCCGCGCCAGTTCAATACCGTCCGCAACATGTTCGGCTTCACCGGCGCCTGGAAGGGCAAGCCTGTCTCCGTCATGGGCTCGGGCATGGGCGGCCCCTCCATGGGCCTCTACTCCTACGAGCTCTTCGCCTTCTACGGCGTCGAGCGCATCGTGAGGATAGGCACCTGCGGCGGCCTCACCGCCGCGGTCGACGTGGGCGACCTCGTCATGGCCATGACGGCCAGCACGGACTCGAACTACGCGCACCAGTACAAGCTCAACGGGACCTTCAGCCCCTGCGCCGATTTCGGCCTCCTCGAGGCGGCAGTCAACGCGGCGCGCGCCCGCAAGGTGCCGCACTGGGTGGGCGGCATTCTCTCTTCCGACGTCTTCTCGCTCTACAGCGCCCTTCCCGAGGACGAGGGCTGGAAGCGCTGGGCCCGCATGGGCTGCGCCGCGACCGACATGGAGTGCTACGCCCTCTACTGCAACGCTGCCTGGCTCGGCAAGAAGGCCCTGGCCATGTTCACCTGCTCCGACTCGAACATCTCTAGGAAGGAGATGAGCCCCGCCGAAAGGCAGACGGCCCTCACCTCCATGTTCGAGGTGGCCCTCGACCTCGCCTGACCATGGGCCTTCCTCCCGAAGCCTCGACCTTCCTCGAGGCCATGAAGCGCCGCTTCGCCTGCAAGCTCTATGACGGCAGGGCCCTTCCGCGCGAGATCGAGGACTACGTCCTCGACTGCGGGAGGCTCTCGCCCTCCTCCTTCGGCCTCGAGCACTGGAAGTTCTTCGTTAACCGTGCCAGCGAGGCTGGCGGCGCCGGCTTGGCCGGCGGCTCAGGCGCGAATGGCTCGTCCGTTCGCGATGCCCTCTACGATGCCTGCTTCGCCCAGGACGCCGTGAAGACGGCGGGCATGGTCGTGGCCATCCTCGTGCACCGGGCTGCGGACTACGAGCCCGATTCAGCCTTCGCGCGCCAGCGTTCGGAACGCTTCCCGGGAGGCCACCCGGTCTTCCGCGACGACTACAAGGGCTATTACGAATTCCTCGCCTCCGAGGGCAGGATCGAGGAGTGGGCCCGGGCCCAAGCCTACATCGCCTGCGCCAACATGATGACAGGAGCCGCCGCGGCAGGCATCGATTCCTGCGCCATAGAAGGCTACCGGGAAGCCGACGTCCTCGCGGCCTTCGGCGCGGCTCCGGCTGAATGGCGCGTGGGCATCGTCGCGGTCTTCGGCCGCGCGGCAGAGCCGCCGCGGGAGAAGATCAGGGAGCCGCTTCCGGAGCTCGTCGAATACCGCCCCTAGCCGGTTCCGGCCGCATCCGCTGCGCAGCCTCCGCCGCGCCGCCACCTTCCAGGGAGACGGCGCTTTTTTTTTGCAACCTTTCGGCGCGAGGTCCTGCCTAAAAGTGAAATGCAAGGAAGGGCCTGCCCAGGGCGACCGGGGCCGGCGGCTTCGCGCCAGCATCGACAGGGAAGAACAAGGAGCGGCGATCATGATGGGGGAGAATTTCGTCCGGTACCTCGAAGGAAGCATCAGGGACAACTGGAAGCTGACGGCCTTCTCGGATTGGGGAGCCGACAGCCTGAGCTACGGCGAGGTCGGGGAAAGGATCTACCGTCTCCATGCCCTCTTCGAGGCCTGCGGCCTCAAGGCCGGGGACAAGGTTTCCCTCCTCGGCCGGAACTCCTCGAGTTGGGCCACCTGTTACCTCGCCGTCGTGACCTACGGCGCGGTCATCGTCCCCATCCTCCCGGACTTCCATCCGCATGACGTCGAGACGATCGTCGACCACTCGGAGTCGCGGCTCTTCTTCACGACCGGGGCCTTCCTCTCGAAACTGGACCAGGGCAAGATGCCTGGCCTCAGGGGCATCTTCTCGCTCGAGGGGACGGGCCTGCTTGCCGGTCCGGCCGACATGGCGGGGATGGCGGACAAGGCCGCCGCCCGTTTCGAGGCCGCCTACCGAGGCCGCCTCGCGCCGGAGGCCTTCGGTTTCGGCCCGGTGCCGAACGAGGCTCTCGCGGCCATCGTCTACACCTCAGGGACCACGGGCTTCTCCAAGGGCGTGATGCTGAC
>Ga0209098_1001896_pt1 | contig 19115 bp, 19 predicted proteins | sample AD_JPNHW1_MetaG_FD_184429 | JGI IMG/M metagenome (GOLD analysis project Ga0209098, IMG submission 184429) | Active sludge microbial communities of municipal wastewater-treating anaerobic digesters from Japan - AD_JPNHW1_MetaG (SPAdes) (version 2) | ecosystem: Engineered > Bioreactor > Anaerobic... | reverse complement strand
GGAAAAGGATGCAGGAAAAATGAGGAAATCCGAAGGCGCTGTCCTGTAAGAAAACCACGGAGTCACAGAGGCACAGAGAAGAGCCACAGAGGGCATAACAAGAAGGATAATGCCGGAATATATGCATAATACATGTAGATATTGTCTCCGGTCATTTCGCCCATTCCTCCGTGTCTCGGTGCCTCTGTGGTTCATTCCCCTTGTTGGACAGCCCCTTTGCATGCCTCTCGAGGTCGCAGCTTGCGCAGCGCTCTTCGTAGTCGATGATGCCGCCGAGCCGGTCGAGCTCGAAGTGGCAGCACTCGAGGAGGACTTCCTTGAGCTTCGCCCTCGCGCGGAGGAGCCTGGACTTCGCCGCTGGCAGCGAGATGCCGAGACGGCCGGCGAGGTCGACCTGCGAGAGTCCCTCGTACTCGCTGAGGACGAGGACCTCGCGGTCGGGCCCAGGGAGCTTCTCCACCATGTCGCGGAGGGATAGCGCAAGGCGGGCGGCCGGATCCTCGTCCTCCCCGGGGAGGCCGAGGGTCGAGGTCGCCGAGTCCTCGTACTCCTCGCTGGGCCGGCGCGAGCGGTAGTGATCCACGATGAGGTTGCGGGCGACGCGGTAGAGCCAGCGCTCGAGGCCCTCCCACTCGGGCATGCAGCAAAGACCCGTGTGCACCCTGCTGAAGACCTCCTGGAGGAGGTCCTCGGCGTCTTCCCTGGAGGCGACCCTGGCACGGATGAAACCGAGGAGGCTGTCGGCGAACCTGTCCCAGATCGCCGGGAAGTCCCTGTCATCGATCATGGCCTGTCCTTGTAATGTACTTGACAATACATGTAACATACATATATTTATGGCATGCAGCAAGTCCCCCATGACATCCGTTCCTTCAGGCGTTCCCTACGGGCCCTCGAAAGGCAGGTGGAGCTTTCCCTCGCGTCGCAGACCGAATGCTGCGGCGTCACGCCGGCCCAGTGCCACGTCCTCCTCGAGGTGTCGGAGGCGGGGAGCCCGAGCGTCAGCGAGCTCGCCCTGGCCCTCGAGCTCGACGCCTCCACCCTCTCCCGCGCCGTGGACGGTCTCGTGAAGGCAGGCTTCGTCCTCCGCGAGGAGGATCCGCTGAACCGGCGCCGCTACCTCGTGTCGCTCAGCCCCGCGGGCAGGAAGAAGGTCTCGGAGATAGACCGGGTCTGCGACCGCTACTACGAAGGCATGCTCGCGTCCCTCCCCGCGGACGACCGGGGCCTCGTCGTCGAGGTCCTGCCGCGCTTCACCGAGGCCCTGAAGTCCTGGCGCTCGTCCTGCTGCGGCTCAGGCTGCCGCGCTCCGCGGAAGGAGGCGAAAGCATGAGGCTCGACCTTGGGAGCGTTTCCGGAGGCGGGCCGCGCCAGGCAGGCTTCGTGGCCCTGCCCGAGCTCAGGCAGCCGTGGATAGAGCGCTTTGCCGTGATGAACGGCAGGACCATACCCGTCGTCCGGAGCCGCCTCTCCCCGGCGGACCGCCTCGGCTCATCGCGCATGCGCCTTGGCATCGGCAGGGCGGACTACAGCGTCCTGCCCGGCCTCTACGCGGTGGGCGATCCCGGAAGGGACGGCGATGTCTTCGTGTCGGCGAACTACAAGATGAGCTTCGATGCCCTCCGATCCAGCCTGGACGGGCTCGACGCCTGGATCCTCGTCCTCGACACGAAAGGCGTCAACGTGTGGTGCGCCGCGGGCAAGGGGAGCTTCGGCACCGGAGAACTGGTATCGCGCATCGCGAGCGTGAGGCTCGCCGCCATGGTCGGCCACCGCCGCCTCGTCCTCCCCCAGCTGGGGGCCTCGGGAGTGGCCGGCTTCGAGGTGGCAAGGAGGAGCGGTTTCCATGTCGAGTGGGGCCCGGTCCGGGCGGCCGACATCAAGGCCTGGCTCGCCGCGGGCCGGAAGAAGGATGCCGCCATGCGCGAGGTCCGCTTCGGCCTCCGCGACCGTCTCGCCGTGGCCCCCGTGGAGCTTGTCCACGGCTGGCCCATCCTCCCCGCCGCCCTGGCCCTCGCCGCGCTCTACGCCCTCCCCGCCGGATCCTCCTGGCTTTCCCGCGCCCTGCCCATCTTCCTTGCCCTCGCCGGCGTCTTGCCCGTCGGAACCCTCGCCTTCCCGGCCCTCCTCCCCTGGCTGCCGACGCGTTCCTTCGCGGTCAAGGGCGCCTTCCTCGGCCTGTTCTGGGGCCTCGGCGCCGGGATCCTCGGCGGGCTGCCCGCCTTGGGCCTCGCCGCCGTCGTCCTCATCGCGATGCCTGCGACAGCCTTCCTCGCCATGAACTTCACGGGCTCGTCGACCTTCACCTGCCAGCCTGGAGCCCTCCTCGAGGTGGAGAAGGGCTTCTGGCCCATGATCGCCTCGGTGGCTGCGGGGCTTGCCTCGGGCGTCGCGTCCAGGCTTTTCGGAATCTAGGAGACGGACATGGAACTGACCTACCTGAAGAACGGCGAGACCCTCTCCCTCGACGCATCGCGCTGCACGGGCTGCGGCTCCTGCGTCGATGTCTGCCCCCACGCGGTCTTCCGCCTCGAGGGAGGGAAGGCCTCGGTGGCCTGCCGGGAGCGCTGCATGGAATGCGGAGCCTGCGCCCGCAACTGCCCTGCGGGCGCGCTCTCCGTCGTCGCGGGCGTCGGCTGCGCGGCCGCCATCATCGCCGGCAAGCTGCGGGGTACCGCCCCGAGCTGCGACTGCGGCTGCGGCGCCGAAAAGGAAACGCGGTGCTGCTGACAAGACGTCACGTTTCGGCGCGGCTCCGGGAGCGACCGCCCCATGGGCGCAGGAGAAAGGCGCGATGAGCGACGCCGGCGAGGAGCTTCTCCGCGGCGAGGTCGAACGGTACATGGCCGACTACCGGGCCTGGTACCGCGACGGCGAGAGCAAGGACCTGCGGATCGGCATGCCGCGCCTCCTTGCCGGGCGGCAAGGCTCGGCGGGCATCATCATCCTGCACGGCTACATGGCCGCGCCCGAGGAGGTGGCCCTTCTCGGGGAACGGCTCAACGCGCTCGGCCTGACGGTCTACCTCCCGAGGCTTCCGGGCCATGGCACGAGTCCCGCCAACCTCGCCTCGGTCGGCTGGACCGATTGGGCCGGCGCGGCGGACGAGGCCTGGCGCCGCGTCTTCCACCTTTGCGCGCGGTGGGTGATCGCGGGCTTCTCCACGGGGGCGGGACTCGCCCTCCACGAGGCGGCGGTCCATCCTGAACGCTATGCGGCGCTCATATCGATGTCCGCCCCCCTCGGCCTCGTCCTGGCGCCGGGGCCCTTCGTGCGCCTCGCGGATCGCCTCGTCGCCGCCGCGAAGCGCGCCGGCCTTGCGGGAGGCGGGGCGGGCTTCTTCGCGAACCATCCGGACAACCCCGCGATCAACTATCGCCGGAACTGCTTCCATGGGGTCGCGGAGGTCCAGCGGCTCATGCGCCTTGTCCGGGACGAGCTCGGTTCGATCGCGATGCCTGCCCTCGTCATGCAGGGGTCGGGCGACCGGGTCGTGAGGCGCGGCTCTGCGAGGGATATCCACGGCGCCCTCGGCTCGTCCGTGAAACGCCTTGTCATGGTCGAGAGCGAAAGCCACTGCATCGTGCGGGGAAAAGCGCTCGATCCGGTCATGGACGGGATAGCGCGTTTCCTCGCGGAGAATCGGCTGGCCTGAGAGTCCCCGGGCGGCGCGGCTTGATTCGCGCGCCAGAAACCACGAAAATCGAATCCACCATGAGCAATGACCTTGCCGTCTTCCTCTCGGTAGCGGCCGTCCTGCTGGCTCTCTATGCCCTATTCGCCAGGAAACGCGATCCGGGCAGGCGCCCGGGTGCCGCATCACGCGGCAAGGCCGCGCGGCCGGAGCCCGGGGAAGGCGAACTTGCCGAGGACGCGGTCCGCGGCATCGACATGGACGGCGAATTCCTCGCGAAGGCCGGGGGCAGGCCGACGATGGACGCGATCAGGCTCTATTCGCAGGAGGACTGCGCCCTGCTCCGTTCCATGCTCTACTCCTGCGGGATCATGAGCCTCGTGCGCTACCCGAACATGAACTCCCTCAGGCCCGGCGCCGGCATTCCCGGCTACAACGACATCGTGATCACGCTCTACGAGGACGATCTCGGCGAAGCCGGGGAGATCGTCGACGAGTACAACCGGAGGGGCGCGGGCGATGCGCCGACCGCCGGCGAGAAGATCCGCAACGTGGCGGAGTTCCTGGTAGCCGGATGGATCGTAGGCGGAGCTGCGGCCGGTCCCCGGGCGGATTTCATCGCGAGGCGCGAAAAAGGGGATTGAACCCGCAGCGGCGGGCCCTGGCCCGGATGGCGGCCCAAGCGGCGCCGGAGGCGGCGGGAGACCGGCCTGACATAATAATATTTATGAATAAAGGGAGGGGGAACGCATGGAGGAGGGAGAGTACGGCGAGTTCGTGGAGCTCATGCTGAAGGTCTGCAAGTCCCTCCACGACGGCGCCTTCGGCACGGAGGCCAGGGGCGGCGGACTGGCCTGCCATGAGGCCAGGATCCTTGGCTGCCTGAGCTGCTCCGGCCGCATGAGCCCCTCGAGGATAGCGGAGCTGCTCGGGCTTTCCCGCCCCCAGCTGAGCGTCCTCGCGGACGGGCTCGCGGCGAGGAAGCTCATAGAAAGGAAGCGCGACGAGGCTGACCGGCGGATCGTCTGGATCCGCATAACGCCTGCCGGGGAATCGATGCTGAGGAAATCCATCGCCGCGACCGGGGCCCATGTCAGGGAACTGCTCTCGCCCCTGTCCGCCGCCGAGGTGGGGGAGATCAAGTCGTCGCTGGAGCGCCTCGCCGCGGCGCTGGGCGGGACCTGAAGCCAGGCTCGCTTCCGTGGCGCGCACTGAAGCGAGCGAAGGCGTCGCCCTTCAGGCGGGCTTGCCCCTGCTCACCCCTACGCGGTTCCGGCCTTCGTCCTTGGCCGCGTAGAGGGCCACGTCGGCCCGGTCGAGGAGGGCTTCGGGCGTCGCTTCGCCCTGCATCGCCGCGACGCCGAAGGTGGCCGTGACCCTGATCTCCCGTCCGTCCCCGGCCGGTATGCGGCTCGCCTCTATGTCGGTTCGAAGGCGCTCGGCCAGCGCGACCGCACCTTCGAGGTCGGTGCCGGGCAGGCAGAAGATGAACTCCTCGCCGCCGTATCGGGCCATCGTGTCGGTGGCCCTGAGCAGGAGCGAGCAGGTCTCGACCGTCTCCTTCAGGACCGCGTCCCCCGCCAGGTGGCCGTAGGTGTCGTTCACCGACTTGAAGTGGTCGAGATCGAAGATCGCCACCGAGAGTCCCGTGCCGTAGCGCCGCGAGCGGGCCATCTCCGCGGTCAGGACCTCCATGAAGTGCCGCCGGTTCATGCAGCGCGTGAGCGAGTCGGTGGTGGCGAGGGTCCTGAGCTCCTCGAAGAGGCGGGCGTTCTCGAGGGCGATGCCGACGTAGGCGGCGAGGGTCTTGAGGGTCTCGACCTGGTAGGGTTCGTACTGGCGGAAGCCCCGGCTCTGGACCGTGAAGGCAGCTATCGTCTCGCCTCGGACGGTTATGGGGTAGTAGATGATCGAGCGGATCTCGCCGCCATGGAGGACCCAGTTCTCGGCCAACGCAGGCAGGTACTCCTTGTATTCGGTCATCGCGTCCCCGATGACGAGCTCCTTGCCGTTGTGGATGCACCAGGCCGCGAAGGATGAATCCGGGTCGGCCTCCAGCACCGGACCGTTCTCCTCGGTGCCGTTGCTGATGAAGTAGCGGTAGTCCAGCTCGTTCGTCTCCTTGCGGTAGAGGACGATGCCGAGGGCGTTCATGGGCATGAGCTTCGATATGCGCTCGTACATGATCCTGCAGACGCTCATGACGTCCGTGGCCGAGGCAATGGCCCGGCCTATCTCCGAGATCGTGGAGAGGCGCTCGTAGAGCCTGCGCAGGGCGTCGGCCTCGGCCTCGGCGCGCTCCGACTTGATCGTGCTCGCCTGCGATGAGACCTGGCGGCCGAAGACCGTCGTCTCGATCCTCTCCTTCCGGAGGAGGTGGCGATAGGCGGACTCCCAGCTGCGCCGGCCGGCCTGGAGTTCCGAGTAGGCGCCGAGGGCGGAGGCCAGGATGGGCTCGGCGTCGACCGCGGAAGCAAGGCGGATGGCCTTCCGGAAAAGCCTGCTTGCCATGGCCCTGCGTCCCTGGGCGGCCAGTGCCCTTCCCTGGCCCACTAGGGCGTCCGCCTCCACGCTCCGGCAGCCGTTTTCCCTCGCGAGCCGTTCCGCGAGCCTGAGCTCCTCGAGTCCCTGCCGGCCCCGGCCGAGGGAGATGAGGAAGGAGCCGTAGCGGCCCCGGGTCTCGGCCTCGCTGACCGCGAAGCCCTCCCTGGCGCAGATGGCGATGGCGTCGGCGATGAGCCTTTCGCCCTCCTCGGACCTGCCGAGGCTCGCCAGGCAGAAGCCGAGGGTGGACTGGATGGCCGCCTTGTTGCCAGGATTGCCCGTGCCGAACTCCAGGCTTTCCTCGAGGTAGGGTATGGCGCCTGAGTGATCGCCTATCTCGTGGAGGGTCGCCCCGATGTTCGCCCCGATCATCGCGGCCAGCTCGGGATGGTCCGGGAGCGAGCGGGCGATCTGGAAGGCGCGCCGGTAGACGTCGAGGCTCCTGTCGAAGAGGTTGAGGTTTATGAAGGAGAGGGCGAGGCCGTTCAGCGACTTGACGAGGCAGTAGGAGTCGCCCTCGGCGTCGCTGATCCTCGCGGCCTCGTCGAAATATGCGCGGCAGGAGTTGGCGTCGTCGCGGTTGGCAGCCATCCATCCCGCGATCTGGAGGCGCCAGGCCTTGCCTATGGCGCTCCCGGCCTCGGCGCATTCGCGTTCGAGGGCTTCCACGAGTCCGGCGGCGCGACCGGGGTCGCATTCGAGTACCTTGATCGCCTCGTCGCCCGTGAGTCGCGCATGGAGGAAGAGCTCTTTCCGGTCACCGGCAGTGGGCATATGCGTCCATGCTAGGGCCATCGCGGCGGGAATGCAAGATGGATAAGGTCTCCGAGACGAAGTCCCTGGCGGCCGGCATGTCGTCCGGCCCGAGGTCCTCGATGAGGATGTCGGCCGCCGGGTTGGCCGCCTCGAGGCTGGCGAGGATGCGGGGATAGTCGAGGATGCCCTTTCCGGGCGGGACTACCCTCGGCGCCATCCCGTCGCCCGCGGCCGCCGGCACGAGGTCCTTGGCGTGGAGGACGCGGATTCCCCGCCCGAAGAGCGAGAAGGCCTCGTCGACGATCCGCCCGCGATCTTCATAGTTGGATGCATCGAGGTAGTTCACCGGGTCGAGGAGGAAGGCGAGGGCCGGGGACCCGACCCGGGCCACGAGGTCGGCGAGGCGGCGGGGCGAGTGGGCGACGTGGCGGACGACGCCCTCGACGCAGAAGGTGACGCCGCGGCGTTCGGCCTCCCCTGCCAGCTCCGCGACCGAGGCCACGAGCGCCTCGAAGGGCGCCTCGCCCCGGTTGCCCGGGTGGAAGGAGCAGTCGGCATTCAGGGAACCGGTCTCCGTGGCGACGATGCCGCAGCCGAGGTCGGGAGCGGCCCGCAGGTAGGCCTTGAAGCGGTCGAGGGCGCGGCGGCGCTCCTCCGGGTCGGGATGGATGGGGTTTATGTAGCAGCCGAGGACGCTGATCCTCACGCCCCGCCGGGTGAAGGCCGCGGCGGCGCGCGCGGCGAAGGCGGCGTCGATGCCCCCGTCGGGGCCCGGCTCGAAGCCCGCGACCGCCTTGGCCGGAGCGAACTGGATACAGTCGAAGCCCGCGCCGGCTATCCGGGCCGCGAGCTCCTCGAGGGGCAATCTGCCGAAGTCATGGGCCCTGCAGCCAAGTCCGCCGTGCATGCCCGCAGTTATCCCTTCACAAAGCTGCCTTCGTCAAGCTCCTTCCAGGCCAGGTCGAGCTCTTCCTCGGTGTTCATGACGATGGGGCCCCGCCAGGCTATGGGCTCGCGGAGGGGCGGGGCTGCGGCGAAGACGAGGCCCGTCCCGTCATAGCCGGCCCTGAGCTCGATGGAGGCCTTCTCCCGGAAAAGGACGCAGCTGCCCTCGCCATAGCCTTCCGGCGCAAGGCCGAGGGAGCGCTCCGTGGCCGCCTCGTCCTCGGGCGGCGCGAGGGTCCCCTCGTAGACGAAGGCGAAGGCCGAGAGCCCCGTGGTCGGGGGGAGGGAGAAGGAGGCCCGCGGATCGAGGCGGAGGTCGAAATAGAGGGGGTCGCGCGCCAGGCCCTCGACGGGGCCGCGTTTTCCTCCATGGCTGCCGGCGAGGAGACGGAGCTCCCCGCCCTCGAGCTTGATCACGGGGACCTCGGAGGCGAGGATGCCGCGGTAGGCTGGAGGCTTCATCTTCTCGGCCGCCGCGAGGTTGAGCCAGAGCTGGAGGCCGCGTATGCCCCCCGGCGAGTATTCGGGCATCTCCTCGTGGATGACGCCCGAGCCGGCAGTCATCCACTGGAGGTCCCCCGGGCCGATGGCGCCCGAATTCCCGAGGGAGTCGCGGTGGCGGACCGAGCCTTCGAACATGTAGGTGACGGTCTCGATGCCGCGGTGGGGATGCATGGGGAAGCCCGGGAGGTAGTCCTCCTTGCGCCTCGAGCCGAAGGCGTCGAGGAGGAGGAAGGGATCGAGCTCCGCGGCTTCGCCCGGGCCGAAGATCCGCCTCAGGCGCACTCCCGCGCCGTCCCTCGTCTCGATGCCCCTGATGACCCGCTTGATATCCGAGTGTTTCATGGCGACCTCGGATCCAATTATGAACTGTCCTTCCCCCCTGTCAATTCTTCCCGCAGCCGAGGTAACGGGGCCGCGAGCCCGCGGCCTTCCTCTCGGCCTGGTAGGCCTGCATGCGCATGAAGACGTCGAGGAGCCTCTCCTTGTCCGGGTAGGCGTCGAGGCCTGCCTCCTCGAGGGAAAGGAGGAGCTCGTGGATGGTCTCGAGGGTCGAGAGACAGACGGGATCGGGCTGGCGCTTGATGTACCAGCGCGACTTCTCCCGCGGCGTGAACATGAGGCGGGGCAGGGCGAGGAGGCCCGGGCTTTCGCGGAGTATCGCCTTGGAGCAGGCCCAGGTCGAGTCGACGAGGAAGACGACGAGACGCCGTGCCTCGAGCGAGGCGCGCAGGCCGGGCTCCTCGAGGCCGCCTGCATTGAGGTCGATCGAGTCCTTGCCGGGATAGAGGAGGGCGGGGAAGTTCGCCGGATCGTCGATGAGCTCACGCACGCGGGGATGTTCGTCGAAGGCTATGCCCTGGAGGATCTCGCTGTTCGCGAGGTTGAGGCAGGCGAGGCGGCCAGTCGTGCAGCGTTCGTCCTTCCATTCCATGGGGTGCATGAGGAGGACGATGCGGGTGCGGGTCTCCATGGGCGGGAGGCTGGGACAGAGGCAGGCAGAGCGTGGCCGCCAGCATTTGTAGCAGAACGGGCGCGGCGCGATGTCGGACATGGGGACAGTATACCAAAATCGACATGTTTCGCGAACGGGGCTCCCCATGCATGGCGGGACATGATGGATGCACACGATCGGACTTTTCCCATGCCCATTGGCGCGGGGCCTGGCAGGAGAAAACACAGAGGGGCTTCGCTTCGCTCAGCCTCTGTGTTTTCTCCTGCCACCCGCCGCGCTGCTGGATATGATGAAAAGTGCAGCGGGGCTCAACCAACGAATGCCGGCCACGCGGTGCGGCGCCGATCGGGAGGCTTGAGTCTGATACTGGCGCCATGGCTCCAGGGGCGGCGACCGTACTCGGGCGAACGGCGCTGCGCGCGTTCGCCTGTTGCCGCCCTTGTCAACGGCCGCGTTCGTGCGGCGACGCTTTCCGGTTCCGCCACCTGGCAAGAGGACGCGGCCCTAGAAGCCCGGCCTGGTTTGATCGATCGGGCCCCGACATTTGATGACGACGCAGCGCGGCGGGTGGGGGCGCCATGGAAGGCGCCTCGGATCCTGGTGCAGAATGCGCATGCGCATTCTGCGGCGTCATGGATGACGCAGGACCCGCGCTACTCTGTCCTTGTAAAGGTCTGTCTTGGGGCCTGCTTGAGCAGGCGCTGCGCTTCGGCGTAGAATCGCGGCACCGATGAAGAACTACCACACCCATACCTACCGCTGCGGGCACGCGATCGGCGATGTCGACGACTATGTGCAGGCCGCCCGTAAGGCGGGCCTGAGCGAGCTCGGCTTCTCAGACCACATGCCCCACCCGGACCCGCGCTGGCCCCTGAGCCACATGCTCTCCGACGAGCTCCCGGGCTACGTGGCTGCGGTCGGGAGGGCGAGGGCCCTCGAGGAGGCCAGGGGAAGCAAGGGCATCTCCATCCTCCTCGGCCTCGAGTGCGAGTGGTCGGCCGGGCTCGAAGCCTTCTACCGCGAGGAGCTCATGGGTGCCTTCGGCGTGGAGTACCTCCTCGCCGGCATCCACTACTGCGAGATCGACGGGGACTTCGTCGACTCCTTCTCGCTGCGGAGCGCGAGGGAGCTCAGGGCCTACGCGCGGCAGGTCGAGGGCGCGGTGTCGAGCGGCCTCTTCGCCTGCCTCGCCCATCCCGACGTCTTCATGAACGGCTACCTTCCCTGGGACGACGAGGCCGAGGCCTGCGCGAGGGACGTCCTCGCGGCCTGCGAGGCGGCGAAGGTCCCCATCGAGGTGAACGGCAACGGGCTCCGGAAGCGCCGGGTCCCTGCGCCCGAGGGCCTCCGGCCGCCCTATCCCCATGTCAGGTTCTGGGAGCTCGCCGCTGACTACGACGTCACCGCGATCGCCGGCTCGGATGCCCACCGCCCCTGCGATGTCGGCGCGGGCCTCGAGGCCTGCAGGGCCCTGGCCGGGAACTTCGGGGTCCGCCTCGCCGAGAGCCTCCCCATCGCGTCGAGGGCTCCGGCGCTCTGAGTCGGGACCGGCGGATCAGCTGCCGGGGACCCGCGGCGTCGGTGCCTGGTCCCTGAGCCCGATGCGCCTGTCCCAACGGTCCACGACGAGGCCGAGGGCGGCCCAGACCGCGACGACCGAGATTGTGGCGAGCCAGAGGCCGTGGGGGCCCGAGTTCATCATGATCGGCCCGGCGATGAGGGGGCCGAGCGAGGAGCCGCCCGCGTAGAAGACGCCCATGAAGGACTGGAAGGAGCCGCGCCAGTTCTCGGGCGTGTGCCGGGCGAGGAAGACGCCCATGTTCGTGGCCGCGATGATCTCGCCCAGGGTCCAGACGAAGGTGGCGAGGGCGAAGCCCAGCCTGCCCAGGGGGAAGGCATAGGCCCCGAAGCCGACGATGTAGAAGATTCCCGCGAGCGAGAAGCAGGCGAGGGGCGAGAGCGAGCGCAGGGCGCGCGCGATCGGTATCGAGAGGATGATCACCGATATCGCGTTGAGCGACATCATGTAGCCCGAGAAGCGCGGGCCTGCGTCGCCGAGGGCCCTGGTCAGGGTGAGGGGGAGGCCGAAGCCCGTCTGCGAGTAGGTGATGCTCGAGAGGAGGGAGATGAAGCCGAAGGCGAGGAGGATGGGCCTCGCCACGAAGGCCCGCAAGGCGCCTCGTTCGTCCTTCCGCTCGAGCTCGCTCTCGCCCCTCACGACGGCGGGCGGATGGACGCCGGTCGCGATGAGGCAGACGGCGATGAGGGTGGAGATCGCATCGCCGAAGAAGAGCCAGGCGAGGGCGTGGTCGAAGAGGAAGCCGGCGGCGAGGGGGCCCAGGGCCACGCCCACGTTGATGGACCAGTACTGGAGGCCGAAGACCTCCTTGCGGCGGCCCGCCGGCGCGAGGTCGGTGAGGAGGGCCCCGATGAGGGGGCGCGCGCCGCCGCGGAAGAGGTTGCCCGCGATTATGAGCCAGGGCGCCCAGCTCGCCGCATGGAGGAAGCCGGTCGCGATGTCGAAGGCCGCGGCGGAGACCTGGAAGATGAGGAGGGCGCGTTTCCTGCCCAAGGCGTCCGCGATGCGGCCCGAGGCGAGGGAGCCCAGCATCGAGGCGGCGAAGGCTATCGAGACGGTAACGCCCGCCCGGACATCGTCGTAGCCCAGGGCCTTCGTGAGGTAGACCGAGAGGAAGAAGCCGACCATGTCGCCGAAACGGTTGACCATCGTGGCGAGGAACATGGTCCAGAGCGAAGGACCGAGGCCCCGGTAGGGAGCGATGAGCCGTCCTAAGGCTTTTCCTGCTGCAGGCTGCGACATGGGGCGTACTATAGGGCGAAACGCCGAGCTTGGGGAAGGCCGCGAACGGCTTTAGGCGATCGCGCCGCCCGCGGCGCCTTGCGCGTTTCTTCCGGAAGTGACCGGCGACATTCCCTTTGACAAGGCGCCGCATTCCATCCACTATGGCCCCATGCGCAATGTCGCGGGACAGGGCCCCTTGCGGGCGGTGCTCATGGGAGCGGGCAATCGCGGCCGCGAGGTCTATGGAGCCTGGGCCCTCGCTCATCCCGACAGGCTGAGGATCGTGGCCGTGGCGGATCCGGATCCGGCGCGGCGCACCGCCGCCGCGCGCGACCATGGGATACCCGATTCCCTCGCCTTCGCGGACTGGCGCGAGCTCGCCGCGGCCGGCAAGCGGGGTGCCCTCGAGGCCGAGGCCTGCCTCGTCTGCACCCAGGACGGCATGCATGTCGCGCCTGCCCTGGCGGCCCTCGACGCGGGCTGGAAGGTCCTCCTCGAGAAGCCCATGGCCACGACGCCCGAGGACTGCCTCTCCCTCGTGAAGGCCTCGGAGGATTCGGGCCTCCAGCTCCGCGTCTGCCATGTCGTCCGCTACACGCCCTTCTTCCGCGCGGTCAAGGAGGCCCTCGACTCCGGGGCCATCGGCATGCCGATACACATCTCCCACTCCGAGAACGTCTCCTTCTGGCACTTCGGCCATTCCTACGTGCGCGGCGCCTGGAGCCGCTCGGCGGAGTCGACCCCCGTGGTCCTCGCCAAGACCTGCCACGACCTCGACATCCTCTACTGGCTCTCGGGAAGGCCAGCGGAGCTTGTCTCCTCCTTCGGAAGCCTCTCGTACTACCGCCCGGAGAACGCGCCTGCCGGAGCGCCAGGGCGCTGCTCTCCCGCCTGCCCTGCCTGGAAGGACTGCCCCTGGAACGTCGACGCCCTCTACGGCTCCGGGGAGCGGATCCTCGCCACGGGGAGGCGCGCTGACAATCCCTTCGTGCGCGCGGCCGCCGGCGCGGCCATCGCGGAGAGGCGCGCGTTGCGCGGCTTCGCCTCCGTCCTTCCCGCGCCCCGTCGCCTCGGCGAGTGGAGGTCCTGGCCCGCGACCGCCGTCTCGAGCGACCTCTCGCGGGAGGGCAAGGAGCGGGCCCTCGCCGAGGGGCGCTATGGCCGCTGCATCTACGCCTGCGGCAACGACCAGTGCGACCACCAGGTGGTGTCCATCGGCTTCGAGGGCGGCCTCACGGCGACCATGACCATGGAGGGCCTCTCCAACCTCGACGGGCGCTACATCAGGATCGACGGTTCGGAAGGGACCCTCGAGGGCCGCTTCACCTACGCGGGCGAGCGCCTCGAGCTCTGGTCGCACCGGGGCACGCACAAGCGCGTCCTCCACAGCTCGGGCCTCACGGGGGACGCCCACGGAGGCGGGGACCAGGGCCTCATGGCCTCCTTCACGGACTCCCTCCTCGGCCGCGCGGAGGAGGAGCCCCTCACCTCAGCGCGGGCCTCCCTCGAGAGCCACCTCATGGGCTTCGCCGCCGAACGCGCCCGCCTCGAGGGCCGGGTCGTCGCGATGGGCGAGCTCCGCGGCGGCGCGGGTGCGGCGCGCGCGACCGACAGATGAAATTGCCGGCCCCCCGACATGACGCGGGAGGGCCTTCGAAAAGGAGCCATTGCATGAATCTGGAAAGCTGCTTCAAGCCCTTCAGGGAAGGCATCATAGGGATCGACGCGAAGGTGAGGACCCCCGACGGCCGCGACCTTCCCCTCGTCTACGCGGACTGGACGGCCTCGGGCCGCCTCTACGCGCCCATCGAGGACTTCATGCGGAACGAGATCGGTCCCCTCGTCGCCAACACCCACACGGAGACGACCTACTCGGGCGTGGCCATGACCCGCGCCTACCATGCGAGCCGCGACCTCATCAAGGCCCACGTCAACGCGGGCAAGGACGACTCGCTCATCTTCTCCGGCTTCGGCATGACGGCCGCGATCAACAAGCTCCAGCGCATCATGGGCCTCCGCATGCCCGAGGGCTGCAAGAGGTCCTGTCGCGAGGGCAAGCGCCCCCTCGTCATCGTCACGCACATGGAGCACCACTCGAACCAGATCACCTGGGAGGAGTGCGACGTGGACGTGAAGATCGTCCCCCGCGACGAGGCGACGGGCCTTCCCGACCTCGAGTGGCAGGAGCGCATCCTCAAGGAGAACGCGGACAGGCCCCTCGTCATCGGGGCCTTCACGGCGGGCTCGAACGTGACCGGCCTCCGCACGCCCTACCACAGGATGGCCGCCCTCATGCACCGCTACGGAGGCCTCGCCTTCGTGGACTTCGCCGCAGCCGCGCCCTACGTCGACATCGACATGCACCCCGCCGATCCCGAAGAGCGCCTCGACGCCATCACCTTCTCGCCCCACAAGTTCCTCGGCGGACCGGGCTCGTCCGGAGTCCTCGTGCTTTCGAACGCGCTGTACGGCTGCTCGGTTCCGGACCAGCCGGGCGGAGGCACGGTGAAGTGGACGACGCCCTTCGGCACCCACCGCTACGTGGACGAGATCGAGGCGCGCGAGGACGGCGGCACGCCGGGCTTCCTCCAGGCCATCCGAGCGGCCCTGGCCATCAGGCTCAAGGAGGAGATGGGCGTCGCCAACATCCAGGCCCGGGAGAAGGAGCTTCTCGACATCATCCTCGGGGAATTCCGCGCCGAGCCCTCCCTCATGCTCCTCGAGGGCGAGAACATGGAGCGCCTCGGCATCCTCTCGCTATATGCCCCCGGCGAGCACCACAACCTCATCGTCAAGCTCCTCAACGACCGCTATGGCATCCAGACCCGCGGCGGCTGCTCCTGCGCGGGCACCTACGGCCACATCCTCTTCAACATCAAGAAGACGACGTCGCGGCACATCACCGACCTCATCGATTCCTGCGACCTCTCGGAGAAGCCGGGCTGGGTCCGCGTCTCCATCCATCCCACCATGACCGACGCCGAGGCGCGCTTCGTCGGGAAGTCGGTGGTGGAAGTTGTGCGGCACTGTAGCGAGTGGGCGGCGGACTACCTCTTCCACAAGGAATCAGGGGAGTGGAGCAGGAAGGACGGGGTCGAGACCGCGCCCGACCTCATGGCCGCCTTCAGGCCGCTCTAGCCCCAGCCCGGGCCGGAGGCCGCGGCTCGACCGCGCGGTGCGGCCTCCGACCCGCAACGGCGCCGTCGGGCGGGCCATGGCGGCCCGCCCCTTTTAGAGCTCGCCGAGGACGGCGCAGGCCGTCGCGACTTCCAGGGCCTGGTAGGCGAGGGCGACTGCCGTCTGGATGAGCTTGTGCTTCCTGTCCACCGAGAAGTCGCCCTTGACGAGGCGTACGGGCAGATAGAGCCAGGAGTAGACCAGTCCCGTGACGATGTAGATGAGGAGGACGTACTCGAGGAAGGTCGAACGCGTCATGGCCGCCGTCGCGCGTGGCTTCGGCGCTTCGAGCTGCGGCATCTGCTCCGGCACGGGGAGCTTCCTCGACGCGAGCTCGCCTTCGAGCTCCGCCTTGTACGAGAGATTGTCCCCGTGGCCGCGGTTGATGTAGACGCTCACGAGCTCCCAGTCCGACATTTTCGCGAACCTGCCCCGTTCCGTTTCGCCCGTCACGCTCCAGTCCTCCCTGGTTCGAGTATAGGGCCATGTCGGCGGAATGCGCAAGAAAAGCCCTATAAGCGCCCGCACCTGAAGCCTGGCGCCGCCTCTCTCATCCGGCCTTACGGGAAGCTGCAGCCTCCCGAGCCGCCAAGGTGATGTTGCCGCCCTGAAAGACGGCCTTCGTTGGTTGAGCATGTCCCCGCCTTTTTCGGATCATGCAGCGCGGCGGGTGGCGTCAGCATCCTTGCTGATGCAGAAGGACGCAGTCCTTCTTCACGCGCCATGCCGCGCCCTCCATGGCGCGCCAATCGCGCGAAGCGCCGGGCCAGTTTTGCAGGGACAGGCCCCGCCATGCATGGTCAATAAAAAGGTTCGGGCATGCCTCTCCCGCGAATCCCGCCTCATGGGCCGCTTCTTCCCCTTGCCCTCGGGAGGCCGCGGCAATAGTATCGAGCCATGGAAAGAAAGCAGGATGACATAACGAGGTTCATCGCCAACTGGCGGGGCGAGAAGGAAGCGGTCTACCTCTATGGCCGCATGGCGCAGGCCGAGGCGAACGAGAGCCTCGCCGATATTTACAGGAAACTTGCCGAGACCGAGGAACGCCATGTGGCGGTCTGGGAGGAGAGGATCCGCGGGGCCGGAGGCGCGGTGCCTGACTTCAAGCCGGGCGCCGCGGTGCGGCTCAAGGCCTGGCTCGCGGGCCGCTTCGGCACGCAGGCAGTCGTGAGCTCCGTAGCCGCCGGCGAAAGCAAGGCCGCGGGCGGCTACGACGGCCAGGCCGAGGCCGAGGCCGTAGGCATGCCCGCCGAGGAACGCTCCCACGCCCGCGTGTTCGGCTACCTTTCCCGCAGCGGCTCGGGCCTCGGCGGCGAGGATGTCGCCCGCTTCGAAGGCAGGCATCGCGCCGGCGGCGGCAATGCCCTCAGGGCCGCGGTCCTCGGCGCCAACGACGGCCTCGTGTCCGTCTTCAGCCTCGTCATGGGCGTTGCGGGGGCCGGCGCCTCGCGGAGCCAGATCCTCGTCACGGGCGGCGCGGGCCTCCTCGCGGGCGCCCTCTCCATGGCCCTCGGCGAATGGCTTTCCGTCCAGTCCTCGAGGGAGCTCTACCAGAACCAGATCGGCATCGAGGAGGCCGAGCTCGCCGACGTTCCCGAGGAGGAGAAGGCCGAGCTCGCCCTGATCTACCAGGCCAAGGGCCTCGATCGCGCGACGGCCGAGTCCCTCGCGGACCGTCTCCTCTCGGACAAGGCCACGGCCCTCGACACCCTCGCGCGCGAGGAGCTCCATGTCGATCCCTCCGAGCTCGGCGGCTCGGCCTGGGAAGCGGCCCTCACCTCCTTCTTCCTCTTCGCCGCAGGGGCCCTCATCCCGACCGTCCCCTACCTTTTCTGGAGCGGCAACGCGGGCATCGCCGCGAGCACGGCCTTCAGCATGGTCGGCCTCTTCGCCATCGGCGCGGCCATCACCCTCCTCACGGGCAGGAAGGTCCTCTTCTCCGGCCTCAGGCAGGTCCTCTTCGGCGTGGCCGCGGCGGCCATCTCCTACGGCATAGGCGCCCTCATCGGCGTGAGCCTGGGCTAGGCAGAAGGCAGCGACGGCAAGCATGGCCAAGAGCTTCTTCTTCTACGACCTCGAGACCTTCGGCCTCGACCCGAGGACCGACCGCATCGCCCAGTTCGCGGGGATGCGGACGGACGAGGACCTCGAGCCCGAAGGCGAACGCGTCATACTCTACTGCAAGCCTACCCCGGACTACCTGCCGAGCCCCTGGTCCTGCCTCGTGACCGGCATCACGCCGCAGATAGCGGCCGAGTCCGGCATCACGGAGTATGCCCTCGCAAGCCGCATCCATGCCGAGCTCTCGGTGCCGGGCACGACGACCCTCGGCTACAACACCCTCCAGTTCGACGACGAGTTCGTGCGCCACCTCTTCTACCGCAACTTCTTCGATCCCTACGGCCGGGAGTGGCAGCGCGGCAACAGCCGCTGGGACCTCATCGACCTCCTGCGCGCGGCCCACGACCTCAGGCCCGAGGGCCTCGTCTGGCCCGCCGCCGAGGACGGTACGCCGATCTTCAAGCTCGAGGTCCTCGCCAAGGCCAACGGCGTGGACCAGGGCGCGGCCCATGACGCGATGCATGATGTCCTCGCGACGATAGGCCTCGCGCGCCTCGTGCGCTCGAGGCAGCCCAAGCTCTATGACTGGTATTTCGGCCACAGGAGCCGGGACTCGCTCAGGCCCCTCGTCGACCTCGTGTCGAGGGCGCCGCTCGTCCACACGGCCGCGGCCTACACCTCGCCGCGGGGCTGCACGACCCTGGTGGCGCCCATCGCCATGGATCCCGCCAACCGCAACCAGCTCGTGGCCCTCGATCTCCGCTTCGACCCCGCCGACGTCGTCGACCTCCCCGTCGAGGAGCTGCGCAGGCGCGTCTTCACGAAGGCCGAGGAGCTCGAGGTTCCGCGCCTCCCCCTCTCGCGCATCAGGCTCAACCGCTGCCCCTTCCTCGCGCCGGTCTCGACCCTGAGCGAGGAGGCGGCCGCCCGCCTCGGCATCGACCTCGACGCCTGCGCCGCCCATCTCGACATCATCCGTTCCAAGCCCGACCTCATCCAGAAGCTCGTGGCCGTCTTCGAGACGCCCTTCGCGGCCGACGAGCTCCGCGACCCCGAGCTCCGCCTCTATTCCGACGGCTTCTTCCCCGACCAGGACGTGGAATCCTTCCCCAGGATCCACGAGGCCCTCGCGACCCTGCCCCCGGACGAGGCGCGGAAGAAGCTCTACCGGCTCAAGTTCCAGGACGACAGGCCCGCCCAGATGCTCAGGCGCCTCTTCGCGCGCAACTTCCCGCAAGCCCTCCCTCCCGCCGAGGCGGAGCGCTGGCGGAGCTTCTGCGCCGGAAGGCTGCAGCTCCCGGCCACCGGGCAAGGCACGGATCTTGCAGGTTATGCGAAAACGATAAACCAGCTCCTCGAGAATCCCTCCACCGCGGCGAGGGACAGGGGCATACTCCTCGCCCTCCTCGCCTACAAGTCCGAGCTCGAGAGGGCCGTCCTCGGCTACGCCGGGGCCTGAGCCGTACAGTCGCTCCCAAGGAGACCACGATGGAATGCCGGATCTTCCACGTCGACGCCTTCGCCGACCGCCTCTTCGCGGGGAACCCCGCCTGCGTAGTCCTCCTCGACGAGTGGCTCCCCGACGGCCTCCTCCTCTCGATCGCCGCGGAGAACGGCCTCCCCGAGACGGCCTTCATCCGTCCCTGCCCGGGCGAGTCCCCGGCCTGGGCCATCCGATGGTTCACCCCCGACATCGAGATGGACCTCTGCGGACACGCGACCCTCGCGGCGGCCCACGT
>Ga0209098_1001894_pt1 | contig 19127 bp, 39 predicted proteins | sample AD_JPNHW1_MetaG_FD_184429 | JGI IMG/M metagenome (GOLD analysis project Ga0209098, IMG submission 184429) | Active sludge microbial communities of municipal wastewater-treating anaerobic digesters from Japan - AD_JPNHW1_MetaG (SPAdes) (version 2) | ecosystem: Engineered > Bioreactor > Anaerobic... | reverse complement strand
GGAGGCGGCGCCGCGGGAACCGCGGGCTGTCCCAGGGGGCGCGGTGTCACCGCAGCCGGCATCGTGGGCTTCGGAGCCACAGGAGCCGCCGCGGGGGCCACAGGCTTCATGGGGGCGTCGTAGGCCTTCATGCGGGCAGCCATCCCGGGACCCCGAGGAGCAATCGCTGGGCTCGGTGCGTACGACGAGGATGCCTTCAGCGGGACGATGTGCGGGGCGCCATGGGGCATCACGTTCGCCGCGGTCTTCCGGAGCAAGGCGACGCGGAGAAGGGCAGCTGCTTTGGACATGGTACGGAACCTTTGCTCGGTGCGGTTAGCGGCGTCGTGGGCGTCTTCATAGCTCTGGCCCGTGGCCATGAGCGCGCTCTCCTTGAGCTCATGGATCAGGAAGGCCAGGAGATCTCGGTTCGAGAAGCCCTGTTCCAGGACCACGGTTCCCTGGGGGCACCACTGCGGCGACGCAAACGCGTTGGTGCCTCCGATGAAGCCGGTCTCCAGGTTGTCCCGGACCACGGCGCCATCCACGGCAACGATGCGGGGCATCTCCATAGCTCTATCCTTCGTACAGCATGGTTCGGGGCTCCACGGGGCACCTGGTATCCCGGGCGTAGGCCTGGCGCAGCGCCGCCACGGGGACCACGAACGCGGGGTAGGCACCGTGCCAGTACAGGAGCTCGTCCCAGGGTATCCAGGACTCCCCCTTGGCGGAGCACGAGATCAGGACTTCACGGGACTGCGACGCGGCCCCAGCCATGGTGGGATGTGGGAGCCAGTGCTGCTTGTAGCCCGTGATCAGGACGTTGTGGTCGCTGTCCCCGGGGGTGTGCGGTGGCGGCGGGGCGCCCCGGTTGAAGCGCACCGATGCCACGAGGACATCACCGGCAGCGACGACGTCTCGGACCCCATCGATCCAGTTCCGGTTGTCCCAGTGCATCGGGATCGCCCCGGACTTGTAGTAGTAATGCTTGGGCCGGTACTCTTCCCCGGGAAGCCCGAAGGACTGCAGCAGGAAGCGCCAGCGCCACGCGCACATCGAAGCTCTACCCTCGAAGCCCTTGGGCATCCGGGACTCCGTGATCTCGTAGGCCACGGGAACCGAGACGCCGAGGAGCCCAGCGAGGCAGCAGTACCCGCAGTCCCCGCCGCTCAAGACCTTCGGCGAGATCTGGGGCACGACGTGGACCCCGGTCTCCGTGGTGAACACCTCGAGGTCCATATCCTCGAACTTCATACCGGCTTCAGGGCTACGGATGTCCCCTTGAGATCGTGGTAGCAGTCCGGGAGGAACTCTATGACGCCATTGCGCAGGAAGAGGTGACAGCGCTTCTCGGGCCAGTCCCCGTTCACCAGGAGCGAGGGCTCGAACGTCGGCGAGCTCAGGGACCCGTTCCAGGTCCACACCGGTTGCCCCGGGGCCCCCTTGATCCGGTAGGCGTGGCCGCCGGCGCAGCCGGGGCAGTGGAAGCAGAGCAGGATCTCCCGGGCATCTTCGTCGCACGTCGCCTGGCAGTCCCGGAGCTTCTCGATCACCGCAGGGCTCGGCATATCGATGCCGAGACGGTCTCCGCTGGGAGACATTATCCGCCGTCTCCCAGACTGGCGGTCTTCTTGGCTTCCCAGTCCGCGATGACGGGGTGCACGACCCAGGTGTCCTCGTTGGTGCCCTCGTAGTAGACCCGGATCTCGGTGCCGACGCCAGGGGCCCACATCCCGGCGAACCGGACGTCCCAGAAGCTGGAGCCCACGTTGAAGATGTGCGGGCTCAGCGCGATCGTGGTGCCCAGCGAGGTCTGCTTCGCCGCGATCCAGTCCGCGAGGACGTGGCGGATCCAGGTGCCCTCGGGGGCCCCTCTGTAGTGGACCCGGACCACGGTGGCGCTCTCCAGAGCCCACATCACGGCTTGGCGGAGGTCGTACTGGGTCCCCTGGACCGAGAAGACATGAGCGGAGACTACGGGCATGGTGAGACCTTCTTACCGAGGCGTCGAGGGATGGGAAGCGGAGCGGTACTCCGCCAGGGGATGCACGGGGACCCAGATCCCCTTGACCCCGTTGATCACGATGGCGCGGACCCGGGGCACCGTGGTGAGCTCCGTGGTCTTGGAGTCCAGCCCCATCCGGGCCCGCTTCGCCACGGGAGGCGATGTGCTCATTTCACGAACGCAGCGGCATCCACATCGGCCTGCTTCGCAACGATGAAGGCAGCTGCAGGGGTCAGGTTGGGGATCCCCGGGGCACACCGGGAATACACGGAGACATTGGTCCCGGAGGTAGTCCACATCACGGACTTCCGGACATCCAGAGCGGTCCCGTTGACATACACGATGAAAGGGGAGATGACCATGGCTTCCGGGGCACTCTACAGGGCCTGTTTCATAGGGGAATAGCGGGGTCCCGGGACCCCCAGATGTGACCGCATTGACGCTAACTCTATGTGCCTGCGGTGCTTAGGGTTGCTGGGATCAATATCCCGGGCTCTTTTCCCGCGAGGTCAGGCCGCGGGGCACACCACTGGAGCCCGCTGTGACCGATCTCCTGGGACCCCCAGGGGCCCGCGACGACGACGTGCTCGGCCTCCAGCTTGAGCGCCTTGAAGGCTCCCCCGAAGTAGGACAGGAAGCGCTTCAGGTCGATCTTCTTCTTGGACCCCTTGGGGGTCATGACCTCCCGGGCCTCGTCCACGGTCAGGGGCCCCTTGAGGCACTCCCGGTACAGCAGGACTTCCTGCATCCGGAACTCCGTGAAGCCCAGGGGTCCACTGGCTCCCGGGGTCGCGTAGACCTGGGCTTCAGGGCACATCAGCTCCAAGAGGTTGGTCCGGTAGCGGTCCCGTGTCTTCAGGACCGCTGCGGGCTGCGTGACCTCGATCAGGGGGCCGCCGTAGATCTGGCGGTCATAGTCCGAGACATGGCTCACCGCGATGACCCCCAAACCGACATCGATGTGGTGGCAGATCTTCGGGGCCCAGAACCGGGCAATGCTGCTGTTTGTGGTGCAGATCAGGACGGCGTCATGGGCGCCGCGGTGCTTCTTGTGCAGGGCCTGGTCCAGAACCTTGAAGTTCAAGTCGAGCTTGCCCTCGATCCCGATGAGCTCATCTCTGCCACGGTGGTACACCGTGAGATCCGCCCCCATCTCGGGGTAACACTCGTAGCCATAGGCAGCGAAGTGGTTCCCCAGAGCTACGAGGAGGTCGGATTCCTTGACAACGGTACGCCGCAACGACGTCTTCATGGCAGCCGCCTATACTTATCGAGAACCGTGGAGTACGTGACCAAGCAGCACTGCATCCAGTGCCTCAGGAGGCGCTGCACCAGGACCTTGGCTTGGCGCGGCTTCAGGGGGCCCCGTGTCGGCGTGGTCTGCCTGCAATGCGGGCAGACCTCATTGGCCCCGGCTCGGAGGATCAAGGCGACGAGATCGTCTTCGTCGAAGTAGCAGTCCCGGCTCATGGGATCCGGGAGATCCCTGAGGAGCCCGTGCTGCTGGTCCGGGCTGACCTCGTGCTTCCCGTATCGGACCGCGCCCATGGTCTCAGCGGGGACCCATAGCTGCCGGACTGCCTTCGCCGTCGACGTGCTCCGTGGTCTGCGTCACCGCGGTCTGGGGGCACGGGAACTGGTTCCCAGGGCTCGGGGGCACCGGGAACGCGTGGCCCTCTTGGAGGTTCCTGGTGTACTTGAACACGTTGTTCTGGAACACCGCCTTGACGACCTCGAGATTCTGGATCTGCATCTCCTTGGTCATCTCGGCGCGGACCGCCAGCACGGCCTGATCCAGGGCCAGCTTGGTCTGGGCTGCGGCGAGCTGGGCCTCTCCGCCCCGGAGTTCCCCTTCCCGCTTCAGGATGTCCCGGGCTTCGAGGTTCTCCTTGGTGAGCCTGGCGTTCTCGGCCCGGAGGGACTCAATGGAGTTCACGGCTCCCCTGAGACGCTCCTCGGTCTGATCCGCAGCGATGAGACGCTGCTTCAGGAGATCGCCGACCTGGGCCGGCAAACTCTTGTTGATGATATCCTGGATTTCCGTGGTCAGGTGCGGGGTCATGTCCTGGGACTCCTTGAGGGGTTCCCCTGGGACGATACCTGACTTGACTCCGAGTCAACCCTTGTCAGCGAGGGCCTCAAGCCAAGCGAAGTACTGGAGGCGATGTGCTTCCCGCTCCAGCCATACACCGACGACGACTTCACCGCGTCGCATCGCGGTGTGCTTGTCGGTGTGCGCGATCAGCTCAGCGATGACCGGGGCAATCGCAGTGAAGTAGAGGCGAGAGACGAGCGCATCAGGAGCACACACCGCGGCGACGTCAACGGAGAGCTTCGGTGAGAGCAGCCGTGTCCATGCCACGTCACGATTGGGCCGATACCCGGCGCGATAGTCGACCGCTTTGATGTCGGGGAACAGCTTCCTGATCTCGGTGAGGAGACACAGCGTTGTCGCTTCGGCGACCTGCGAGATGGGAAGACCACCAGAGGGGATGTCAGTCATCGGAGGGGACCTTAACGGGGAAGCGGGTTTCACACTTGCAGCAGAAGACCTGCTCAGGCGAGAGGACTATGTCCCCGGGGCCAAGCTCCTCACGGGCCTCGGCAAGGATCTTGGGGTCCTTGCAGGCGTGGCCCCTGGTGTAGTTGCGCTGCTGGCAGGCCGGGCAGACCCAGCTCCAGGCCTGTTCAAGTTCAACGCTGATAGGGGTGTCAGGCACGAGGGAGCTTCCCGAGGTTCCCTGGGGACGATACCCGACTTGACTCCCAGTCAACCCTTATCAGCAGGGACCTCGTCCCAGGGGAAATCTGTCTTGGGCTCGACCTCAACGACTCTGACGACCTCAGGGCTCCGGGGCCGGTGATCCACGGTGCTCTCCAGGGCCTGGCTCCGCCAGAGCTCCTGCTCGGGGTGCCGGCGGTAATAGGCCTCGACATAGACATAGATGTCAGGCCAGGTCATGGGCCCCATGGGGTCCCAGCGGAACCCGGGGAGCCAGGAAGCCACGGAGGCCCGGATGCCAGGGAACCAGGGCCCACCGGGACAGGTTGCCAGGGTGCGCAGACCAGTGGCGTAGACCCTGTCGGCCCTGAGGCGGTCCTCGATGGTACCGCCCAGGGTATATGCCACGGCCCGGAGCCGGTGCGGGAGCCGGTACCACAGGGGGTCCGGGGAGTACCGCAGCGGCGGCAACGGAGCCAGGGCGTGGATCTGGCGCGGCGTCATGGTGTCGTAGCGATGCATCGCGGCACAGGGTACTCCCTGAACTGGGCTTACAACTCCGATGCAACACTTGGAACACTTCCCAGTGGAGCACCCATAGCTAAAGAAACCGAGGACCCCCTGGCTACGGCCAGGGGGTCCTCGTTTCCGTTAGGTCTCAGTGCTCCGGCTTCACCGGGGTCCACTGGAACGTTGGGGCCCCCGTGGGCCCCGTGATCCAGGCCCCGTGACCCGCCATGACGGCTTCCTGGTACAGGGCCTCCTTGGCAGCTGCCTTGCCGGCGTCGACACCGACGAGGCGGCCCACAATGAACACGCTGAGCAGGACTACCGCGACGAACACCGCGGCGACGGTACGGGGCTCCTCAGACATGGGGAACCCGCTTCTTGGTCCTGCGGTACGCTCCCCAGGGGCTACGTTCCAGGTACCCCATGCGTACCAGGGCCAAGCACTTCGGCGAGGAGCGTGGAGCTGACGCCCTCGAGGGCGTGGATCTGATCGTCATTCATGGGGTTTATCCAAGTCACGGAGTCGGATGGCTTCGCGGACCGAGGCGTCGTAGGCCCGCTTGGTCTGCCAGGCGTCGAGCCAGGCGAACCACTGATCCCACTTGTGCATCGTGCAGATCAGGAACAGGAGGCCGAGGAGGTGAAAGAAGTAGAAGGTGACAGCCATGGATGACGTCATCGAGTTACCTCACGAATGGTGTCAATCAGCGTGACGACTACGATGCTCACCATCCCCAGCATTGCTGTCAGGGTCACAGTGAGCAGAGCGTAGTACGCGTAGAGCCTCATGATGGCTCAGATGGGCGGATCATGCCGGGGATCCGTGGCCACGTTGGCGAGCTTGAACAGGTCGCGACAGACCGCGTGGAACTCAGCGCTGATGCGATGCGGGGCCCACTGCGCCGCGGCGCGCCGCACGGCTTCGATCAGCGCGGCGTTCTGGTCGACAGCCCTGGCCACGAGGTCGAGGCGGTCCCCGATCCTGCAGCCCGCGGCGGTGTGGGGACCACCGGGATCGCTGGGGATCCCGATCTCGTCGAGCCTGGTGTGCACGAAGGTCTTGAACTGGAGCAGCTTATCTCGTTCCAACTTCACTTGCCCGAAGACCAGGTAGTTATGCGATTTCTTTACCTGTTCCAGCTCGGCGCGGGCCTCATCCGCCTTCCGGGCCTCGGCGTGGCGCTGGTCATGCAGGGTGTCATAGCTGGCCCGGAGCCCTGCGATCTCCGCCTTGGCGACCCCGAGTTCGCGCCTGAGATCCGTGATCTCGTCCTCGGCGACCTCGCGGTCGTGGATCTCCTGCTTCAACTTTGCCCGGAGCTCCTGGCGCTCCTGGGAGACCCGCAACGCGAGGCGCTGGATTTCGGAGATCCGCTCCGCGGTACGTTGCCGCTCCTGAGTCAGAAGTTCCCGGGCCCGGGCAACATCGGCGTGGACGGTCTCGAGACGCCGGGTCTCCTCGGCAAGCCTGCCCTGTAACCGGTTGATGATTTCATTCTGCTCAACACGAATCGCCGTGCTCTTCGCGACGTCGGCGAGCTGCGCCGCGTTGAGACACTTCCACGCGGCATGGTACGCCGCCGACCCTTCTTTCGGCGGTCCGAACGCCAAGAAGGCACGCACCGATTCCATCAGCGCATCCGGGGTGACACAGGGATTATCAGCCGGCATCGGACACCCCCGCCCCAGCGGCGCGGATCAGCCGGTCGAGCCCCGCTGCAATCAGCGCCCCGGCCCGTTCCAGATCACGGCGACGGGTCTTCGGCTTCCACCATTCCGGCGCCCACGGCCAGCGGTCCGGAATCATTGTTTCACCGCCCAGATAGCGGTGCATCGGCGGACAAGGATCAGCGTAACAGGCTGCCGCTTGCTCTAGTCCACCATCGCTGTGATCGTCGTCGTGCGCTGGCGTCCACCCCTCGACGCTGATCTGCCGCTGGCGCTCCTTGGCGATAGCGACGACACCAGGAGACGCCTTGAGCGCTTCGAGCTCAGCCCGAAGCGCACCAGTTTCCAGCACAGCAGCCGCGGCCTGTGCGGCGAACTTTGCACCTTCCTCGTTGGCCGATTTTGCATCAGCCCGCAGCGCATCGGCCTCGGCGCGTGCGGCGCGCAGATCGGCCACAACCTGCTTAGCCCAGTGGACCACGTCGTCACTTGGGGCCTCCAGCGCCATGGCAACGCCAGCCTCCAACTCGTTGTAGGACTGGAGCCGGGACGCGGCGAGCGCCTCCGCCTTCTCCGCCCGCTCCTTCCACTGCGCCATGTCGGCCCGGGCCTTGTCAGCCGCTTCCCGTAGCATGCCGGGTGTTGCCTTGTCGAGATAGCCCCCGGCGATTGCACCGGCCAGCAAGTGTTCCGCTTTCTCGCGCTGCTTCTGTTCAACGGCAAGATCGAGCTCGGCTCGATGCAGCTTCTCTGCCATGGCGTGCTCGGCGCCGACGGCTTTGTCCTGTAGGACCCCGAAGTCGTGTCCGAGATCCGCGAGCTCCTTGACCTTGGCGGCGAGCTCGGTGTACGGCTTCGTCAGGAGCTCGGAGACCGCTGCGGCATCCTCCGCGCTGGGCGGGAGCCACTCCTGGGGGCCCATGGCGAGATCGAACTCCTTCGCCTTGGCCACGAGAAAGTAGTTCCCGCCGAGGTGCACGACGAGCCCGGGCTGGTCCGGTGCGGCAGCACACCGGGACTGCACGGGGCCCGTGCCGACCCTGGCGGCGACTCGCTCCGCGAATGCCTGGAACCGCTCCGCCGGCAGCGACGGCAGCTCCAGGGAGTGCCGGACCTCGGTCATGATGGCCTCAATGATTTCTTGCTGGCTCATTGCGGCGGTCCCTGAAGCAGCGGGAACCGGGCCTCGGCCAGGGTGCCCACGATCTTCTCGGGGCTCAGAACCGCAGCGATCTGGGTTCCGATCGAGGTGATGGCATCCGTGATGGTCTTCAACTTGGCTCGGTTCTCCGGGGTATCCGGGATCAGGGCCCGGTTGCAGCCCAGGTCGAGACGTCCTTCTTCGTCACGGCGCTGCCACGGCGCTGGTTCGTACCCGGTACGCGGGAGCCCGGGGCGCTTCCAGTTGTGCCGGCTCTCGAGCTGCCGGATATCGGGACCATCGGCACCGCTATAGTGGACGTGCTGGTGCTGGCCTTCGGTGTTGGTGCCGACGAAGACATACTGCACCTCGAGCTTGATCTCTGAGTTCCATCCCGGTTCGGAATGGTGGTCGTGTCGGTCCGAACCGGACTTCGTGCGGACCAGGAGCCAGGGTTCCCAGGTCACGGAGCACACTTTGTCGAGCTCAGCGATGATCTGCTTCGCCAGGGCCTGGGGATCTGTGCCGGTGAGGTGGATCGGAGCCGGACTCTCCAGGTCGATCCGGTAGCTCAGCGTCGGCACGGATCCGCGGTACCCGGCATCCTCGGTGACGAGCTTGAGAGCGATCTTGAGATCGTACCCGTTCTTCTGGTACGGGATCGTTGAAACGGTTTTGGTTCGGGCCATTACTTGGTCTCCTCGGTTAGGAATGTTGGTGGAGGCGTTCCGGGATCCTCGATCAGCATCCCGGCTTCCATAGCCTTGATCTCCTCGTCGATGATGTTCTGGGGGATCAGGTCGCCGCCGGTCCAGGCGGCGCGCTCCTCGTGGAGCTCCTTGAGGTAAGCCGGGATCTCGTCTTGGACCTTGAGCTGGCTGCAGTGCAGCTCAGCGTTGCGCACAGCCTCGTCGACGGTGCGGAGGTCGCAGCACGCCGCCAGCCGCATCGCGTCTTCGAGGGCGCCAGGCATTACTTCGACTCCGCGGGCTTCAGGGATTCCTTGAAGTCGTTGACGGCAGTCTTGAGGGCCTCAGGGGCGTCCTCGAGCATCTTGGAGATCTCGAGGTCGTCGGGCCGGCGGCCCGGGGTCATGCCCAGAACGAGCACGGTACACGTCGAGTCCTTGGTGAGGTCGTAGGTCGCGAAGCAGCCACGGCCGCGGTGCTTCACCTTGCCGGTGAGATGGAGGAGGCGTCCGGGAGTCGTCATGTCGGGGTTCCTAATGGGGCGCTGTCCCAGCTGAACTGGCAGTGCCGGCAGTGATGGATGATGCAGTCCTGAAGCGCGCTTTGATCCCAAGGGGACCTGGCACGATCCACGAACGGGGTCGAGGGCTCGTCGCGGTGGGTGTCGTCTCGGAACGTGGTGCCTCCACGATGGAATCGGCGAAGAATGTCCATGGAGCCGCACTTCGGGCATGGGACGTCACAGGGCTTCAGGGGCGCAGGCTGGACCGGAGGCACTGCCTTGAGTGCATCTTTCTCGTGGTGCAGGGTGTACATGACGTCGACGCACTCATTGCAGATCAGCGCGGTGCCGGGGCCATTGGCGATGAGACGTGCCACGACGCCGTCGCCGCGGCCGCAGAAGGAGCAGCTGCTCACCGGGGCACCTTGACCCAGCGGCCGTACTCGCCTTCCTGGAGTCCGGCCTTGATGGCCTCCTGCTTGGAGCGCTCACGAGCCTCGGTCTCCCTGGCCTGGCACTGCGTCAGGAACAGGAAGGTCAAGGAGACGCAGGCGCAGATCAGTGCTGTCCTGACGATGGAGCTGATGGATTCGTTCATGTTCAACCTTTCTGGAGATGAGGATCGGTCTCGAAGGCGGCCGCGATGGCAGCCAGGAAGCCAGGCTCCCGGGTCTCAGCGGCCAGGAGCTTGGCATCGTCGACGCTGACTTCGTCGACACAGCAGTTCTTGAAGCGCTTCCCGGAGCCACAGGGGCACGGGTGCCGCAGGGGATGCAGCGGCTTCGGTTCAGGGAGACGCATCGCGCCGCTGCGGAAGGACACCACACAGGGGATGAGCCGCGAGGCTCCACTTCGCTTCGAGGCAGTCACACCCGGGGCACCGGACCTCGTAGGAGATCCGGTGCTGCAGCGAGGGGCCCTCGCCGGTGGTGATCGGCGTCTTGGCGCAGTGCTCAGCCCAGACGTAGTCCTTCTCGCAGCTCTTGCAGTGGACGTTGAGTCGGTTGCCTTCGCCGAAGAACACGCTCATCGCGGCACGTAGGGCGCGTTGATGGCCCTCTCCTCGGGGTCCACGAGGACCCGTCGGCAGTAGTCCCAGTCCCAGTACATCATGGCGACTCCAGGCGCGAGGCGGCGGAACCCGAGGCGTTCATAGAAGCGCCGCAGCGCTTTGTCGTCCCAGGTCGAGCTGTTGGCACAGAGCCAGATCGAGGGGGTCCTGCTGGTCCCCAGGATCTCGGTGAGCACGAAGCGCATGAGCTCGGTGCCGAGGCGACCCCTGCGACAGCCCTCCCGGACCTCGAGGTGGTGGATGTAGTGGAACGGAGGCACCCAGCCGTCAGTGCTGCGCTGCATCACGGCGACGTGGGCCAGCCAGCACCGATCGAAGCCATCGCCCAGGGTCCACGCCTTGGTGTCCGGCTTGGCCCCGGCCTCGAAGGTGATGAGATCCAGGTGGGCGACGTCACGGTCCCAGTACCTGACGACCCGGGCGCCGCTGATGTTCTGGAAGTGCTCGGCGTGGTAGGTCCGCTCCCCCTTCGGGAGTCCCTTGAAGCACGGCGTCTTCAGGAAGGAGACCACGCCAGGCCCGGGGTCGCAGGTCGCAGCGGGGCCCGCTTTGGTGTCATCACCTACGGGAAGGAACTTCGGCTCAGGCGTGCGATCCAGCGGCTTCACAGGTTTGTCGACCAGCAGCGCAGCCTCAACCGCTGCCATGGCGGGGTGGTTGCCCCGGGCCTCCGCGACTTCGGCCATGAGCGCCTGGGCGCGTTCGTTGTCGACCCTGGGATTCCCGGGGGCCGCGGCCACGCATGCCTGCATGGTTTCGTTCATGACTTCTTGATCCTGTTCTTGAGACGGGTGATGTGGCCGCGGAGCGTAGCAACGCTCCGTTCCAGATGCGCGATGCGATTGTTCTTGAAGGTCAAGTCGGCCTGGCGGTTCCGCTCGAGCTGCTCGTAGTGGGAGTTGATGACGTGCGCGACGAGATCAGCGTGGCACTCCGAATGCGTGTCGTGCCAGAAGCCGAACCGCCACCTCGACGTGCTGTCGAGATCCACTGTGAGCTTGGTTCCGTTGCGAACGACCTTCATGACCGGTCCGGATCAGGATGGGCGTCGCGAGGAATGGTCTCGAGCTTCACGGGCTCCAGGACAGCCTGGATGCGTTCCACGAGGGCCTGACGCTTCGCAGCGCTGCGACTCCCGATGCCGAAGCCTGGCAGCAGAGGCAGGGCCTCCCTGAGGAGGCCACGGAGTTCCTCGAGCGGAGCCACAACGCCTTCGCGAATCGCCTTGCCGATGACAGCAGCGGCCTGCTTGTCCTCGGGGTATCGACCCCAGGTCGTGATCCACTCGGCGCCGTCAGGAAAGCCGGGCTGGCTCGGGAGCCGTGACAGAATGATGACTTGGTCGTAGCCGTGGGTCACGGCGACGTCTTCGGCAACGGCGACGTGGACCGGCGCCGGGGCAGTGCGTCCGTTCATACCGGGATCTCCTGGATGCCGTTATCCTTCTGGAAAGCCTTGACCGCGGCGCGCTCCTCAGCGGCGCGGCGAAGCCCGGTGAGGCCGCACTGGATCCGGTGGTGCGCCACCTTCTCGCAGTGCTGGAGCCTGTGTTCGTTGACGATGTAGGCGGACGCCCTGAGATCCAGGTTGGGGTGCTTCAGGACCGTGCTCACGGGTACGATAGCAACCCGAGCCGTCACTTCTTCGCCTTCTTGGTCTTGATGATCGCGGTCCACTCCGCAACGAACCGCGTCGGCACCGGAGCCTTCTTCTTGGCCGCCTTCCAGTTCGCGATGGCCTTGGCCTGGGTCCGCTTCTGCTTCGTGGTCATCTTGGACTCGAAGCGCGGCACATAGGCGACCTCGTTGTTGATGACCACTGCGACCCAGTTCGGGTGCGGCTTCACGTAGTTCGGGTTCTTCTCGATCATGAAGATCTTCCCGAAGTCGGGAAGATCCGTGGGCTGCGAGAACCCGGGCATCTTGACGCCGTGGTACTTCACGTAAGCGATCCGGCTCATGCAGAGCTGGATCCGGTAGTCCTTGATGTTCACGGGCTTCTCGAGTGGGATCCAGCCACGGATCCCCGTGGCACGACAGCGATAGGGATACTTGATGTCGATCATGACTTCGGCTCCTGCAGCACTGCTGCGAAGTTGACGATGAAGATGGACAGAATGAGGTCGAGGGGTCTCACTGCGCCTCGACAGTAGGTTCCGCAACAGGAACCCAGGGCTTCCCGGCCTCGGCACGCTGATAACTGGCGTATTCTGCTTTGACGTCGATGGTGGTGCCGTCGGCACGCAGCAGTACGACACGGAAGGTCGAAGTGTGTTCGTGGTAGTATTTGTGCACCACGGTCATGCCAGCGTACGCGGCCTGCATCTTGGCGCGATTCTCAACCAACTGCGGGATCGCGATGGCGCAGATCACCGCAATGATGGAGATCACGATCATGAGCTCGATCAGGGTGAAGGCTCGGCGCATATTTCAGTTCTCGGGGTAGCCTGCTTTACGGGCCTTCGCGACGACGTTGGCGTAATAACTGTAACTGAGCTTTCCGGGGCCCCGGTTGTAGAACTGGACGGCATGCGGCCAGGACTGCTTCGCAGAGTTGTTGTAGAGCCAGAGCAGATACCGCATCGCGACGCGCTCCGCATAGATCTGGTCCGTGGCGAGATCCCGGAAGCGACGATCGGGCTCCAGGGCATGGACCTGCTTCCACGCCTTCCAGGTGATCTGGAACGCGGAGAGCTCGCCGGCGGCACCGACGGTCTGGTCGACGTAGACGATATGCTCGACACCGTTGACGACCTCGTAGCGGCTCTTGGTCTCCTGGGCCAGGATCCCGGCCATGACCCAGTAGGGCACCTCGGTTTCCTTGGTAGCGGCACTGAGCGCCGTGGTGAGCAGGAGGAGGCAGATAATGGTGATGTGCTTCATAGGGTCCTGTTTCTAACGGTTTCAGAAGGAGCGAGAACCGACAATCTCAAGCGAGTGCACGTTCTTCGCGGATGACACGTTCCAGCTCGGCCTGGAGCAGCGCAGCCGCCTTGACCAGGTTGCGCTTCTGGCCGCCCTCGGGCTTGAAGCCCGAGGAGCACCAGTTCACGGGCCAGTGTCGTGCTGCCGTGTTCTCGGCGTCACAGCCGCCCGCCACGAGGGCGTAGCAGCCTGCGGCCTGAGCGAGCTCACGGTTGAAGTGGAAGTCGTCATGGGCTTCGGTGAAGCCCTCCTTGGCGACTTGGCGTTCCCGCTCCACGCGAATCAGTTCGCGAGCTTCTTCGGCGATGGTCATGGGATCTCCGGGATCTCGGGGTTCAGGCGGAGCGGGAGCTCCTTGGGGACCGTCGTGGCAGCGATGTCCGCGGCCGGCACCAAGTCGCCGGGGCAACCGCCGCGCCGCTCAATGACCCCCACGAGCGCCTTGAGCGCCTTGGAGAGCGTGTCGCCGACGAGCTTGCGGGCCTTCGTGGGGAGCTTCTCGGAGCTCCGGATCTCGACGCGGAACACAACGGCCCCGTCGAGGACGACGAAGCCGCAGTACCAGACCAGGACCTCCATGGGGACCTCGGGCTCCTTGGGCTCCGTGGTCGCGACGACCTCCGGGATGAGCTCCTGGGGATCCGGCGGTGGCTTCATCCAGTCCTGGCTGACCAGGAAGGCATGGGCGACCTCCTGGAACTTCCGGCACTCCTCGACCACGACGGCGCGGTCGAAAAGCCTGGCCCGGGGCGGCATCGGTCCGATCTCGAACCTGGTGATGAACACGGTGTCGAGCTCGCCGGTGTAGCCGGCGCCCTTGAAGCAGGCGTTAGCCATGGGTGTCATCTCCGGCGAGCTCGATCTCGTGCTGGACCCATTCCCAGTAGCCCAGGCGGGTCTCACCGTTGGCAACGAGGTAACGCCAGTCCTCCGGGGGATACCCGGGGTGCTTGCCGTTGTGGCCGCCGTTGGCGGCCTTGAGTTCGTCGACAGTGGGGACAGTCATTTCGGATCCGTTCCGTGCATCACGGGCATGATGGTGTACGTCGTGACGTCGATGCTGGTTTCGTCGTCGGTGTCGCCGACTCGGAACTCATCAGTGACCCCGTCGGTGATCCACTGACACTCCTCGGCAGTTATGCCGACGTTGTGAGCCAGGAGGTACTGCGCCGCGGCGAACCTGGAGGTGAACACCCCCAGGACGACCTGCTCGGGCCAGTCCCGGCCGCCGGTGTTCATGCGGCGATGCAGCGCGAACAGCGCGTTGGCTCCCAGCACCTTCTCGAGCTGGGTCTGGAGACGTTCGATCTCTTCTTTGGGCCCCTGGGGATCTCCGACACCCAGGATGCTGATGATGTAACTGAGACGACCAATGAGATCCCATATCGATTCAGGCATTACGGATGCTCCTTCATGTAACGACGAGCTGCAGCTGCGACGACGCGGCTGCAGCTGTTCTGGTTGATGATGCGGCCAACCGTGCTTTTATCGACCTCGATGTGAGCCGCGAACTGGGCGTTGGTCATGCCATGACGCTCCAGGTAGAACTTGAGCTCCTCGCCCAAGGTGATCGGCGGATTCAGGACTTCGAGAGTGACGGTGTCCCGCGGGGCACCCCGCAGGAACGACAAGATGGCGTCGAGGTCACCCTTGAAGGTGACCTGCACGATGCCCTGCATCGCTACGCCTTCTTGCTCTTGTTGCGCTTGCGGAGCTCGATCTTGAGACGCTCGACGCCCATGTTGAGCCGGCGCATGAGCTCCTCGAGGCGACCGATGCTGTAGGCGGAATCGGAGCCCGTCTTCACGACAGCGGCCCTGGTATCGGCGAGGTGGCAGACGACGTCGTGAGCACAGCCCTCGGTGTCGACACACAGCGTCGCGACGTCAACGGGCATCACGAGGGCCTTGATGACGCCCTTCACGGGCCGGGCCTGGCCGGGCTGTCCGCGGTCCACGGAGCCATCGCTCAGCATCGTGATGCCGGCGACGCCCCGGAGCTGGGGAGGCAGCTCGGAGCGGGTTGCCGCCACGAGTACCTTGTTGGGGGTCATACCTGTCTTGACAGACTTCTTCTTGGCCATGGTTTGTCTCCGGTGGGAGAGCATCACGCGAGTTGACCGTCAGTCAACCGAGACGAGCTGTGGCACATAGGCATCCCACATGCCGCATTCACCGAGGAGCACCCTGCACTGGTCCACGATGCGGTCCAGGAAGGCGGCTGTGGGCCCGTCGAAGCAGGCCAGCTCGAAGGGATTGTCGTCGAGGTGGTAGCTCAACGGGGACCCCTGGAGGCGGAGGAGCCACTCCCGGGCCTCCTCCGCGTTCAAGGGGGCCGCGTGCAGACCGTGCTCGCAGACGTCCAGCAGGTCGAACATTCAGCCCAGGGCCTTCCGCTCCGCGTCGTGGTCCCGGTTCAGGGCGGCCTCGGCCTCGAACTTCTTCTTGGCGTACCTGGCCTCGAGCTTGGCGATGTTGGCGGTCCGGACCTCCTCGGGGGTCAGCTTGAGGCGGTCCCGGAGCAGGGCCTCGAACCACTCCAGGTCGCCGAGCTCCTCCTTGAGGTTGACGCGGTCCAGGGGCTCCCCGTTGCGCAGGGTGTGCAGCAGGGCGTCGGCGAGCTCGCCGCCCTCGGTGGCGATGCCCAGGATGGCGTGGTAGACCTGGGGGTCCACCGGCGCGGCCGGCCGGAAGGCACCATCGACGGTGCCCCCGGGGCGCCCCTTGCCGTAGACCGTGATCTTCTTCAGGGCATCCAGCGCCTTGGAGGCGTGCACGAAGTTGCCCAGGACCTCCATCATGGTGGCATGGGAGACGCAGGTCAGATCGATCTGGTTGTCCGGGCACAGCGTGCGCAGGGCCAGGGCGGGGTATTCGGTTTCGGTGATAGAGGTCATATGGGGTGTTCTCCTGAGGTGTGTTCGTTGAGGGATGCGACAGAGTTACTGGTTGGTCCTGGGATCCCGTGGATATACGCTGCAGCCATGCAGCGGATACCTTTGCACCGGGGCCCCGAATCAGACGTGGCGGAGGCACCGGCAACGTTCCTGCTCGGTGGGAATCCACCGGGGAATCCATTCGCCATTCTACGCTCCGTCTCTGAAGAGGTCCCCGCGGGATCCACGGTGCGCCTCGAGCTCAGAGGTAGTGTGGGGTCCATCGAGGTGGCCCACGCCGTATCGATCTGGCGAGTCTGTGTGAGTCGGGGCATCAGGTTCACGTCGGTCGTGTTCTCGGAAAGCTCGTATAAGTCGATGTCTGTACTTGGATTGGTTCGGATGCTTGGGGTCGTGCTGTGCCCGCAGGCCCAACGTGGGCGTCCGACGTGTGCCTATGACCCCACGGATGCGCCGCACTGCCCCCACGGCGGCAGCTGTCTCGCGACCCCCTAAGTCGGCTTCTTGCGCCCCTCCATGGCGGCGCCCTCGTAGCCCCGGAGCCAGGCCACCCTGAGGGTCTCGCTGGCCTCGTAGGCCTCGGGGACATCGGCTCGTGACTTCCCGGCCTGCCAGGCCTCGGCGCCCTGCCTGGAGACCGCGTGGATCGTGTCCAAGGTGACGGCCTCGACGTTGACCCCGATGTCGAAGCTGGGGTCCGTGGCGGCGTGGATGGCCTGCTTGGCGTCGGCGAGCTCCTTGGGCCCCTGGTGGTCCAGGAGGGCCCGCAGGGCGTCCAGGAGCCCCACCACGGCCCCTTCCCGGATGACACGGGCATCCGGGACGAAGTGGGGCCGATCGGGGTCCCTGGAGGCATACGCCAGGGCAAGAGCCCTGGCGTGACCGTAGTCGCTCTGGGGGTCAATGAAGACCTCGTGGTAGCGCTCGTCGGTCCCCTTGACCACGATCTTCCACTGTGGCGTCACCGTGAGCACGTCAGGCCTTCGGGGGCTCGACGTCGACGACCTGGGTCGCCGCGGTGATCATGGGGACCTGAGTCGTCACGGTGGTCCCGACCCAGGCGTCGACCACTTTCCGGAGGACCACGGCGATCTCGTCCAGGGCGGTGTCGATGAGGACCTCCTTGAGCTCCTGGATCCGGGCTTCGACGACCGGGAGCGCGATGCGGGCCTGGGACACGGCACCCATGGCGCGGAGCAGGCGGGGGTCGTTGTCGGGGATCTCGTCGACGTTCTTGCCGAGTCCCTTGCGGGCCTCCGTGATCATGACGAGCAGCTTGGACGCCATCTTGCCCTCGGCGGCCACGATGTCGCTGACCCCGATGCGCGCCGTCGTGGTCGTGCTCCGGATCACCCGATCGATGCGGTCATCGGTCAAGGCGGTCTGGGCCCAGGTCACCACGGAGGCCAGGAGCCCCAGGATATCCGCGTTCTCGAAGTTGTCCTTGAGCTCGGGGTGCTCCGCGAACAGCTTCCGCATGCGGTCATCGAAGTTCCGGGACTTCACGGACCAGAACTTCAGGGCCTCGACGCAGCGGTCCCGGTGCTCCGCCCGCCACGCCAGGGCGTCGAGCTCCTCCTCGGTGTACGGGATGTGCTCCTCGGTGAGGGACTTCGCGTAGGCCGAGGACTCCTCTTCGGCGAGGCGGGAAGCCTCGGTGCCCTGGGCCCAGAGCCTGAGCTCCGGAGCAGCGAGCCCGTTTGCCGTGGCTTCTGCAGCGAACGACGCGAAGGCCTCGTCGTACTTTCCTTCCGAGAGCTTGGCGTCGGCGATGGTCACGGCCCGGGCCGAGATCTCGGCTTCGTGCTCCGTGAGCCAGGCCCTGACCTTCTCGAGGAGCTCCCCGGGGCCCCACTTCGCCTTGGGGGTCGCGGGCTTGAAACGGGGGTCCCGCTTGAAGTCGTCGGGCTTCTTGAGGTCCAGGAGCTCCGTGATGTCCTTGGCGATAGCAGTGAGGTTCTCACGCTCCGCCGGCGAGATGCCCTGCCCGTCCTCACTGGGCTTCTCCACGATGTTGATCTCGAAGGGAGCATCCACGGCGCCCGTCTTGGTATCCACGAAGATGAAGTCGTGCTTCCAGAGGAACTTCGAGGCCGAGGTCATCCAGAACTCGGTGCCGGTGTCCCAGCCGATGGGCTGCATCATGGCCTCGCCGAACTTGGCCAGGACCTGGTTCTCCTCGACGTAGAAGCCGGTCTGGCACCAGAACCTGGTCGGGCTCGGGCGGCTCAGCAGGACGCGGCCGTTCAGGAGGCCATCCATGACCTCGGTCAGGAAGCTGAACAGCTGGACCCGGTTCAGCCGGGCCGTGGCCTTCTCGGCGTCGGTCTTGGCATCCAGGTTGAGGTCCCGGAGCAGTTCGGCGCGCTGCTGGCGCTTCCGGGCTTCGTTCTTCTGGATCTCGGTGCTGGTGGTCTGCTCGGTCATGCTGTGTGTCCTTGGAGGTATGGGTCAGAGATTCGTGTGAGTTGACGAGGAGTCAACCGACGAGAACCTTGAAGTTGGGGTAATCCTTGGTGAACACCTCCCAGCACCACCCATTGCCAACCTCATAGAGCGCTTGCTGACCCTGGGTGGTTTCGTAGGTGCTGGGCAGGATCTCGACGAGTTCACCGCCGTTGTCAGCACAGTACTGCGTCGCGACGACACAGTGACCATCCTGATTCGTGGTAATCACGAGCTGATCCACGCCGGCCAGGCTCTCCTTGTCCTGGGCGTTCTGCCATTCCACGATGGCCGCGATGCCCTTCAGGTCGAACAGGGGGCAGGCCCAGCCGTTCCAGCGGGACCCATTGTCGAAGCCCCGGATCCCGAGGTCGTAGGTGTTCTGTTCGTACCCGAACCACTCCCCGGTGAAGATGGCCGGGGTGCAGATCGCGGTGCCAAGATCGACGCCGTAGTCGTCGAACGCGGCGTGGGCCCGGAGCTTGCTGGGACCCTCAGGGATCGCTGCGTAGGCTGCCTTGGCGAGTTCACGATGGGAATCGCTGAACGCGAGACGTGGGCCCCCGTGCTTGAA
>Ga0209098_1001893_pt1 | contig 19132 bp, 18 predicted proteins | sample AD_JPNHW1_MetaG_FD_184429 | JGI IMG/M metagenome (GOLD analysis project Ga0209098, IMG submission 184429) | Active sludge microbial communities of municipal wastewater-treating anaerobic digesters from Japan - AD_JPNHW1_MetaG (SPAdes) (version 2) | ecosystem: Engineered > Bioreactor > Anaerobic... | reverse complement strand
CAAGGTTATAGCGCTGCAATGACTCTGCGTTTTGTTGAGAAGTTGAAAAATGCCGGTATTCGGCCTGCCATGATTGAACAACCGGTGCCGAAAGAGGATTGGCAGGGTCTGCAAGAAGTTACTCGGTTATGCAAGGTTCCGATATGCGCGGATGAGAGTGTGCGGAATCTGGCTGATTGCAAGGCGGCTATCCGCGATAAAGCGGTGGATGTCATTAATATTAAATTTATGAAATCCGGCATTGTCCAAGGTCTTGCAATTGCCACGCTTGCTCATAAAGCGGGGATTGCGTTGATGATCGGGGGGATGATGGAGAGTTCTCTAGCCATGACTGCTGCCGCGCATTTTGCCGCCGGGCTTGGATATTTTAAATACGTAGATCTTGATACCCCATTTTTTATTAAGGACGGTTTGTGTATGAATCCCTATTTGAGCCGTAGCGGGGTATACAATCTTACGGGTGTTAAAGCAGGCATAGGAATTGAATGAGCTCGTGGCTCTTAGCTCCGTCACAATACGTGGAGGACAGGCATAGCTCACAGGTTGAGTTCCGCCGGAGGCGGGGTCTTCATAGTTTAAAACAATAAGGGTTACAATGTCACAAAGTCACAAGGTCACAAGTTTTAGTTCCGCCAGAGGCTGACACAGGTTTTTGTTTTTGCTATCACCTATCAGCTATGAGCTCAGTGCTAAACTATGTTGAAAAATCCCTACGCAATTATCCTGTATCTCATAAGTATTGAATCGCTGGTGCTTTATATTGCAAGCCGCAGGCGGTTTGCCAAGTATTTTCATTTCATTCCGCCGGTTTTCTGGATTTACTTTCTGCCTATGCTTTCTTCGACGGCCGGTATCCTTGATTCTCAAAGTCCCGTATATCAAACTATCACTTCTTTATTGTTGCCGGCAAGTTTAGTTTTGCTTTTGTTATCGTCTGACATAAAAGCTATTATGCGTTTGGGCAGGCCGGCATTGATTATGATGTTTGCCGGTAGTTTGGGTATTATGATTGCTGTGCCGCTGGTTTTTGGGTTTATGAAACAATTCGTAGGGAATGGTATGTGGTCTGGTTTTGGCGCGCTTTCCGCGTCATGGATCGGCGGAAGCGCTAATATGGTCGCAGTAAAAGAGGCACTTGGTACGCCGGATGCGGTATTTGCTCCGATGGTTATTGTCGATACGGTAGTCCCCTATGTGTGGATGGGCTTTTTGATAGCGGCTGCCGGATGGCAAGCGGCATTTGACGCATGGAATAAGTCCGATACGCGTATCACGAATGATCTGCATCAATCGACTAATCGCGTGCAGAATGTTTTTAAAAAGGGCTTAAGCCTGAAAGCCGTTGGTGCTATACTAAGTGTTGCGGTTCTGGGGACAATAATCCCGAATTTTTTGGGCGGCACGATGCCGATAGTAAAAAATGTTTTTTCAACGTATGCCTGGACGATTATTGCGGCTTCAATCCTGGGTATCGCATTTTCTTTTACGCGTCTGCGGAAGCTTGAATCAAGCGGCTCGACAAAAGTCGGGTATGTCGTATTGTATTTTGTTTTAACCGCTATCGGTGCAAAAGCGAATATTTCCAATATCAATGCCACGGCGGTTCTTATTGTTTGCGGTTTTTTGATTGTGCTGATCCACGGTATTGGTATGCTGGTCGCGGCTCGAATTATTCGTGCTCCTATGTTTCTGGTGGCGACGGCAAGTCAGGCCAATATCGGCGGCGTTGCTTCAGCTCCGGTGGTTGCTGCGGTCTATCAACCAGGCTTGGCGTCTGTTGGGTTGCTTTTAGCGATTTTGGGTAATATAATGGGTACGTACCTCGGTATCATAACAGGACAATTGTGCCGGATTGCAGGACAATAAGATGATGAGAACGTGTATCGCGATCATCGCGATTCTTGTGTGTGCAGGTTGTCAAAAGGTTGAACAGTTTGAGTATGCTGCGCCCGTATCTATTCCGCATACCGCCCGGCAAATGAAGAGTCCGGGGTTTTGGATCGGAAAAATCCCCTATCCCGACCTCACTGCTCTTACTCCGAGTGAAATTGTAAAATTCAATTATCATATCGCCCACCAATTAAAACTTACCACGGACTTTAAAAGCATCCCTTCGAAATTTTCCGGTACATCGTTACGCCAGTCATTTTCTGAGGATCTTCAAGGCCAGCAGCGTAATGCGCGGTTTGATAAATCAGGCAGGAAAGTCAGTCGGCAGTTTTTTGACCAGATAAAGGCGAATATTAATATGGCCGCTATTCCCGCGTCGGTTCCTGCCCGGTTTGGGTTTGTCAGCCGGTATGCCGATCAGCGTATTCTTCCGAGCGATGAAATCCTGACCGGTAAACCGTTTGATTTCGAGTTTGACGAACTCCAGAATAGTTCTCTTGATATCGGAACGCCGCTTGTTATTGTCGCGGAAACCAAGGATCAGGTTTGGGTGTACGCGCATGCGCCGACAAGCTCCGGGTGGGTAAAAAAGAGCCGCGTTGCTCTTTGTTCCGAGGATGATTTCAAGCAGTTTTCCTATGGCAGGGCAACGTTTGTCGTTATTGCACCGAAAGCCGATATTTATTTGGATGAGGGGTTAACGAAATATTATGATTATGTCCGCATGGGGGCTGCATTTCCCGGTATTGGCGCCAGCGGCGATGCGGCGCAGATTATCATTCCGGTGCGTTCAATTGACGGGAAGTTCGTAGAACGGGCAGCTTTCGTAAAATACAGCGATGTCCATATCGGATATTTACCGTTTACTTCTCGCGTTATTATTGAGCAGGCGTTTAAATTGCTCAATGCCCCGTATGGATGGGGAGGTACGGATGGAGAGCAGGATTGCTCGAGTTTTATCCAGCAAATATTTGCGACGGTTGGTATTGATTTGCCGAGGAATTCAGCTGCTCAGGGGAACGTGGGAAAAAATCTGGGTGTTTTTGATGCCACAACCCCGGAGCGTAAAAAGATTTTTACTTTGATAAAAGAGGGTATTGGCGGCATAACATTGATTCAATTGAAAGGTCACGTACTTTTGTATTTGGGGATGGATAAGGGGCGTTTTTATGCTATTCATGAAACCTATGGATATGGCCAATTCCTTGGTGCCCGTAAAATCAGCAGGATCGTTAATCGTGTCGTGGTAAGCGATCTTTCACTCGGGAAAGGGTCACAGAAAGGTTCTCTTCTTGAACGGGTTGTTTCAATCAGGAAATTGGTTTTTTGAGGCGATTACGGATGCGCATGAAACGGGCGGTACTATTTTTTTGCATGGCGGCGATTGGTTCGGCGTTTGTATGGTGGGGTGGGCTGGCCAGCGGTGAAGTAAGAAAGGAAAATGCCATGGGGACAGAAAAACTGCAGGTAGCTACTTTTGCCGCGGGTTGTTTCTGGGGAGTGGAGGAATCATTTCGACTCGTTCCGGGAGTTGTTGCAACGAGAGTAGGGTTTACCGGAGGTACTATGCAGAATCCTACGTATAATGACGTTTGTTCCGATAGGACGGGGCATGCGGAAGCAGTTGAGGTGCAGTTTGATCCTGCATTCGTTTCGTTTGATGCTTTGTTGGAAGTTTTCTGGAAAATCCATGACCCGACTACTATTAATCGTCAAGGTCCCGATACGGGAAGCCAGTATCGCTCGGTGATTTTCTTTCACGATCAAGAACAGGAAAAAGCTGCGCGTGCTTCTATAGCTGCTTTGGAAAAATCAGGCAGATTCAAACGCGCAATTGTTACGCAGGTTGTTCCTGCGCAGGAATTTTATCCGGCGGAAGAGTATCACCAGAAATATTTCAAGAAACGCGGTATTTCTCCAACCTGTCATATTCCATAAACGAAGGGTGATTATAGTGCGGAAGCCTTTTGTGGCTCCTTTGAAAGAGGGGCAGCGGTATCAGCGTTTGGTGCAGGGAGTATCTGATTCCTGCGGTATTAAATCCGGTTTTGTTACCTTGCAGCCGGCAGAATCAATTGGTGAACATGTAACAGAATCTAAAGAAGAAGTTATTGTGTTGTTAAGCGGCTCGGCAAAAGTTTCGTATGGTGAAGGGCAATCGATAGATGCCGAGGCGCCATCCGCAGTCTATATGCCGCCCGAGACAAAGCATAATGTTACTAATGCAGGAACGAGTGAGCTTCGGTATGTGTTCATAACGAGTCCGGTTAATAAGTAAAAGAGGAGAGTAAAAATGAAAGTCGTATTGAAGATATTCGGCATTTTATGCATAGTCATGGTTGTTGCTTTTATCGGATTAGCAGTATGGGTTAAATTTTCCGGCAAAGGGTTCCTTGAAAAACAAATTACCGATGCGTGCAAGACTCAGACGACAATACAAAAGGTTTCGCTGAGTTTTCCTTTGAGGGTGACTCTTGAAGGGTTGCGATTTGGAGATTTGGCGTATGCTGAGAAGATTTCTTGTTCGCCGAATATTGTGGCTTTGTTGGCCGGAAAAATCGTGATCGACGGACTTGCCGTAGTTAATCCGGTGATTACGTTGCGTCAGTCACAGGACGGGTCTTTGAATATACCCGTTTTTGATCAAAAGGGCACACCCCCGCCTCAGGTTTTTGTGAACGGGCTTATGGTTAAACAGGGGAAATTTACGTTTACGGATTATAAAATCGATCCTGCGGGATTCATGATTACCGCAGATACGATCAAGGCGGATATTTCCAGGATTTCGTTCCCCTTTACGCAATTAAAAACCGATTTCTCGGCGTCCGCTGATTTGTTCGGTAAATCAAATGAAAAAATCGGAAGTTTTGACGCACAGGGTTGGTTTAATCTGTTGTCAAAGGATTTGGATGCGACAATCCGCTGTCAAGAAGTGCAGGTGGCATACTTTGCTCCGTATTACGGCGACTTCCTATCTAAAAAGAAACTTACGTCCGTTACCTTGAATTTAACCAACAAACTAACCGCGGTTAAAAATGAACTTACGGTAGTTTCAGATCTGAAATTGTTTAACTTTGTCTATGCCCAAACGGAGTCGACAGAAACGACGAGCGGGGTTGGTCAGCTCCCTGCGTTTACTGACGCGCTTGATCTATTTCGTGATGACAAGGGGGATTTGTCTTTGCAGTTCGTGATCAATACGAAATTGGATAATCCTGCTTTGAATGCGGAGCAGCTTAAAAAGACGGTACTTACCGCTGCTATGAAGAATTTAAAGAACCAGTCTCCGGAGCATATCATTCAAAAAGTAATTGATACGGTTTCGAAATTCAAGTCATTCGGCGAAGGGATGAAGAAAATGTTCGAGGAGAATCAAGACGAACAGAAATCATCGGATTCAAATGCGGGACAGGGGGTTGGCAATGAAACGAAATAGAATAGTCTTTCTGGCTGTATGTATTATGTGTATGGCACCATTCGGATTGGGTGCGCTGGCGTACGATATTAAAGATACCTTGTCAGTTATTCATTCGCGTAAAAGTGTCCGCCAGTATACGGGAGTCCCTGCGACAAAAGACGAGCTTATGACAATTCTTAAAGCAGGTATGGCCGCGCCTACTGCTATGGACAAGAGGCCGTGGCAGTTTGTCGTTATAACGCAGAAAAAGACGCTTGAGAAACTTTCTCTCGGTATGCCGTATTCAAAGATGCTTGTTTCAGCGGGCGCGGCGATTGTTGTTTGCGGGGACCTGTCCAAGACTATGCCGGGGAAAGCGCAGGAGTTTTGGGTGCAGGATTGTTCTGCTGTATCGGAGAATATCCTTCTTGCTGCTGAAGCGACCGGGTTAGGGGCGGTTTGGACGGGTGTCTATCCTGCTGATGAACGCGTAGCTTTCGTGCGTCAGGCGCTTGGATTGCCGGAGACGATTATTCCATTGAATATCATTGCTGTTGGCCATCCGGTGGGAGTTGAAAAACCAAAAGATAAATTTGACGGCGCTACAATTCATTGGGAGAAGTGGTGAGATATTCTTTTCAACGCCCTGCCTGTATGTTCATGCGGGCAGGGCTTTTCTTGGGTAGACAGAGTAGAAGAAAAAAGTCAAATAAAAGGGGAGAGCGCCAATTTACAAGTTTGTAAGGTAGAGAGATACTATTGTTTACCATGCCTATTCCTTTACGCGTATTACTCGTTGAGGATTCTCAAAATGACGCCGTGCTGCTTGAGCGCGAACTGACGCGCGCAGACTATGCAGTAGTTTGTGAACGTGTTGAAACTGCTGAAGCCTTGCGGCAGACCCTCGATAAAAACCATTTCGATATCGTTATCGCCGATTATTCTCTTCCTTCCTTTAATGGCCTGCAAGCTTTGGCGATTATACGAGAGGTGAATGCAGATATACCGTTTCTTCTTATCTCAGGCACCGTTGGTGAAGAAATCGCCGTTTCTGCTATGCGCGCCGGTGCTAATGATTATATTTTAAAAGCTAATCTAGCCCGTATCCCGTCGGCTGTTGCCCGGGAGTTGCGCCAGGTCCGGGTTCGTATTGAAGGCCGCCATGCCCTTGAAGCGCTGCATCGCAGTGAACACCGCTTTCGTAACCTCGTTGAGCAAGCTACCGATTCCATTGTTGTCCATGATTTTCTGGGCAAAATTGTTGATGTTAATTCCCGGACATGTTCGGCGCTTGGTTATACAAGAGAAGAGCTGGTTGGCCGTACCATCTCGGATATCGAAGCGACATACACAAAAGAGCGTTTAACCCTGTTGTGGAAGAAAATAGCCGCGCATGGCACTATGATTGTAAACGGGATTTTGCGCAGAAAAGACGGGACGCATTTTCCGGTTGAAGTTAATATCGGCACTTTTGAAGCTGATACGGAGAAGCTTCTTATTGCCATTGTGCGTGATGTTACCGAGCGCAAAAGGCAGGAAGAAGCGCTGCGCCGATCAGAAGCGCAATATCGGCTCCTTTTTGAATCAAATCCGCATCCTCTCTATGTGTATGATAATAAAACACTGGAATTTTTGGCGGTGAATGAAGCTGCTGTTAAAAAATATGGATATAGCCGTGAAGAATTCCTGGGGATGAATCTCCGCACTATTTATTCAGCAGATGACTTTATCCGTTTTCAAAAGATACTACGCCAGCCCGGCGATAGCAACGGGGGGGTTGATGAACAAGGCGAGTGGAAACATTTTAGAAAAGACGGGACGTTGATGAGTGTGGAAATCATTTCGCACCCGATTATCTTTGAGGGGAAGGCAGCCGAACTTGTTTTATCAAATGATATTACAGAAAAGGTTAAAGCTCAGGAGATGAAGGAGAAATTGATCAGGGATGTTTCCCATGAATTAAAGACTCCTATTGCCATGATTGAGATGGCAGTTGATATGTTAAGCCGGGCATTGGAGGCGGATAATGCGGGAGCGGTTATCCGGGCGCATCATATTATCGATAACAATATTAAGCGTCTCCATAAGGATGTTTATACGATACTTGACTTTTCTGCGCGTACCCAGGGGAAAGGGAATGTTCCTCAAAGACGTGTGCGTTTGCGGGATATCATTGAGGAAATTCAAAATGATTTTAAGGACTCTGCGGCGCACAAAGGGCTTGTATTTACCATAAAAATCGACGCTTTCAGCGCACGCAAACAAGTTTTTTACAATGATATAAAAACTGTATTATATAATCTTGTCGATAATGCCGTTAAGTTTACGAGCCAGGGTTGTGTCTCCGTGAATATTAAGAAGCTCGTGAAAGGCCTCCAAATACAAGTTGCTGATTCAGGCTGCGGGATAGAAGAAAGCAACCAAAAAAAACTTTTTCTTAAGTTTTATAAGAGGCATCCGTCGTTGCCGGGTACGGGGCTTGGTTTGTCAATTGTGCGGGAGATCGTGTTAACATATAAAGGTACTTTGCGCGTTGATTCAAAAGGCGAGGGACAGGGGTGTCGTATTACGGTAGTTTTGCCGATAGGCGAACAAAGGAGGTCAGATGAAAAGAATTCTCATCGTAGAAGATGACCGGGATATGATTAATATTTACAAAGATATTTTCACGGGTACTTCAAATGCATTTTCTATTGATTATGAAGTTAATGCTCCGGCAGGTTTGACGAAACTCGAGAGAAACGACTATGATTTGATTATCCTTGATATTATTATGGAGCCGATGACCGGTGATTCATTCTTTTTATACGCGCGTAATAAAGAAAGATCCAAGAACACGCCGATTTTGATCGTGAGTGTGCTTTCCCGGGAACTTCTTGAGGCTTTGCGTAAAATGAACCACGTACGGTTTGTGAAAAAGCCGATTAAGAAGGAAGATTTCTTGCGTTCAGTCAATGATGCCCTTATGCTTAACAATGCTTCAATACCTTCCAGTTAGCCGCTGCCATTGTCTTATCCATTGCGCAAATTTTATTGAAGACGCCTCTTAAATAGAGTACAATATCTCCCTATATGCAAGGAGGTATTGTGTCTATTGTAGTGAATAGTATACTCGAGATTTGGCATGTTTTGAGCGATGCTTCAGTCTATATTATTTTCGGCTTGCTAATTACCGGGATTATTCATGCGTTAGTCGATCAGCATAAAATCGCTCGATATTTAGGCAGGCCGGGTTTGCGGTCTGTGATACTGGCTGCTTTGTGCGGTGTCCCGCTGCCTTTGTGCTCCTGCAGCGTTATTCCCGCAGCTATTTCATTGCGTAAAAGCGGGGCTTCAAAAGGAGCCACGCTATCTTTTTTGATTTCGACTCCGGAATCAGGGGTTGATTCAATTGCGATTTCCTATGCGCTTCTTGATATTCCGATGACTATTATCCGGCCTGTTGCAGCCTTTATAACCGCGTTTGTTGCGGGGATCTCAGAGAATATTTTCGGCAAAGAACATAATCCGCACACGCACATACATTCTAAAACCTGTATTTTGTGCGATGAGACTCTTGAACATGTTCATGCAAGGACGGAACGTTTTCGGCTTGCTATGCGGTATGTTTTTGGGGAATTGCTTGCTGATCTTGCGATGTGGTTATTGTTAGGGATAGTATTGGCGGGAATAATTTCGTATTGTATCCCGGCTTCGTTCATCGGACAGTATCTTGGTTCCGGTTGGCAGGCAATGCTGATTATGCTTATTATCGGGATTCCGTTGTATATTTGCGCGTCTTCTTCGACCCCGATCGCTGCCGCTTGCATCGCAAAAGGCATGAGTCCGGGCGTAGCGCTGGTATTTCTACTCGCGGGCCCTGCTACCAATGTGGCGACAATTCTTGCGGTTGTTAAATTTTTGGGAAAACGTAGCGGTTATATATGTAATGTCAATAGCCGTGTGCGCGGTTCTTTTAGGGTTTGCGGTTAATTATATATATGGATTATTGGGTCTTCAGGCGTCTTCGGTGGTTGGCAAAGCCTCTGAGATTGTGCCGGAGCCGATACGTATTGGTGCGGCATTTTTATTGTTGGCACTTATGATCCGGGCGTTGTTTTTCCAGAAGAAACATTGTTCCGATAAATCGTGTGCGTGTCATTGAAAGAAGGTAACGGTATGGGGCTCATCAATATTCAAAAAATTCCTACGGTTGAAGAGATTCTTGCGGACATGCCGCTTGATAGCCAGTTGCGGGCTCGTAAAGAAAAGCGTGATTCCGAGATCCAACAGATCTTTCAAGGAACGAGTAAAAAATATCTTATTATTATCGGTCCTTGTTCGGCAGATAATGAAGAATCGGTGTGTGAATATACCCGGCGGCTGGCTGATCTTCAATATAAAGTGCAGGATCAATTGGTTTTGGTGCCGCGGATCTATACGAATAAACCGCGTACGACCGGCAAAGGGTATAAAGGAATGGCTCATCAGCCGGATCCCGGAGAAGAACCCAACATTGTTCAGGGTTTGAAGGCGATCCGCAACCTTCATGTGCGCGTGTTGCGGGAGACAGGGCTTTCCGCAGCGGATGAGATGCTGTATCCGGGGAATTATCCGTATCTTGAAGACGTATTAAGTTATGTCGCAGTTGGTGCTCGTTCCGTGGAGAACCAGGAACATCGCCTGACCGCAAGCGGACTGACGGTGCCGGTTGGGATGAAGAATCCCACGAGCGGAGACCTTAATGTAATGTTGAATGCTGTGCAAGCCGCGCACATGGCGCATGTTTTTATTTACAACGGCTGGCAGGTAAAGACTTCCGGCAATTCATTCACTCATTGTATCCTGCGCGGATCGGTTAATCAGTATGGCCAGAGTATTCCCAACTACCATTATGAGGATTTGATCCGCACCGCTCAGATGTATCAAGAGCGGGGATGCGATTATCCGACGATTATTGTCGATACTAATCACGCTAATTCCAATAAACAGTTTTTTCAGCAGCCGCGTATCGCTCATGAGATTATGCACAGTATCAAAACCTGCGAATTGTTGCGCGGGATTGTTAAAGGTCTTATGATCGAGAGTTATTTGGAGGAGGGGTGCCAGGATGCTCCCGGCAAAGAGTTTGGGAAATCAATTACGGATGCCTGTCTTGGTTGGGATGATTCTGAACGTCTCGTTCTTGATCTGGCAGATATCGTTTCAAAACTGTAACCTTTTTTAACAACCACACGGGGGTGCGTGTGAAGGAGGTCGTGCAATGACAACAGGCTTAACTGCGATTAACGAAAAAGTGAAGAAAGAGAGCGCGTTTGTTTCGACGCTAACAGCCGAGATCCATAAAGTTATCGTTGGCCAGGAGTATCTGGTTAACAGGCTTTTGATCGGTCTCTTGTCAAACGGCCACATTTTAGTTGAAGGTGTTCCCGGCTTAGCAAAGACCCTTGCCATTAAAACGCTTGCCCAGACGATCCACTCGAAATTCCAACGGATTCAATTCACGCCGGATCTTTTGCCGGCTGATTTAATCGGGACGCTTATTTATAATCCGAAAGAGGGCGTGTTTACCACGAAAAAAGGGCCGATTTTTGCGAATATAATTCTTGCTGATGAAATAAACCGCGCACCCGCCAAGGTGCAGAGCGCGCTTTTAGAGGCGATGCAGGAGCGCCAGGTTACCATCAGTGAGACAACATTTAAATTGGAAGAGCCGTTTTTGGTTATGGCGACGCAGAATCCTATTGAACAGGAGGGAACGTATCCGCTTCCGGAAGCTCAGGTTGACCGCTTTATGTTGAAAATTTCTATCACGTATCCGACAATAGAAGAAGAACAGAAAATCTTGAAGCGTATGGGGTTTACCAGCGTTCAAACGGGCGTGAATCCCGTTATTGAGCCCGGAGATATTCTCCGCGCGCAGCATGTTGTAGATGAAGTTTATATGGATGAAAAAATCGAAAAATATATCCTGGATATTGTTTTTGCCACGCGTCAGCCGGCGCGGTATAAACTTGACGATTTATCAGGTCTCATCCAGTACGGCGCTTCTCCCCGCGCAACGCTTTGTTTGGTCTTGGCCAGCAAAGCACATGCTTTTATTGATGGCAGAGGGTATGTTACTCCGCAGGATGTTAAATTCATAGCAGCCGATGTGCTCCGGCACCGTGTTATTCCCAGTTATGAAGCAGAAGCCGAAGAGAAGACTTCTGATGATATCATTAAGCGTATCTTAAACGAGATCGAGGTCCCCTAACCCGTATCGCGCCTGATTCCTGGTTTTGCATTGACAAAACTTTTGTAATAAGGATATGCGATGATCCCCAAGGAAGTATTAAAAGATATCCGCCGTATACAGATTACGACCGCACGCATGGTCAGCGATGTTTTTGCCGGCCAGTACCAGAGCGTTTTTAAAGGTAAGGGCATGGAGTTTGACGAAGTGCGTGAATATCTCCCCGGTGATGAGATACGTTCTATTGATTGGAACGTCACTGCCCGTATGGGGCATCCCTATGTGAAAAAATTCGTTGAAGAGCGTGAATTGACGGTTATGCTCCTTTTGGATATGTCGGCTTCGTCATATTTCGGTTCTGTCCGGCAGCTTAAAGTTCATTGCGCGGCGCAGATCTGTTCGGTGCTGGCGTTATCGGCTGTGCGTAATAATGATAAAGTCGGTTTTTTAGGGTTTACTGATTCCATCGAAAAATTTATTCCTCCGCGCAAAGGCGTTCGCCATGTCCTGCGGGTTGTGCGTGAAGCGTTGTATTTCAAAGCTGCCGGTACAAGGACTGATATTGCAGCTGCTCTGGAATACCTGAACCGGGTTGTACGCCGACGCAGTGTTGTGTTTCTCATTTCTGATTTCTATTCCCCGGATTTCAAAAAAGTCCTTCGTGTCGCCAATAAACGGCATGATATTGTCGCTATTACGATCACTGATCCGCGGGAACTTGCACTGCCGCCTGTTGGTATGATCCGTTTGATTGATCCTGAAACTAACGAATCCTTTGTGGTTGATACTTCTGATAAACGGGTACGGGATGATTTTGCGCAGGATGCACGTGGCCGGCTTAAAGAGAGACAGTCATTGTTTACATCTGCGCATGTTGATACTATTGACGTGCGCACTGATGTGCCATATGCCTCAAGTCTTATCCGTTTTTTCCGCCAGCGTGAAAGGAGGAGATTGTGATCCGGGATATCAGGGATATTAAAGCTCCTCTTGAGATTATTTCGCCATGGCAGGTTGCGATGATCGCGCTTATTGTTCTTTTTGTAATCGCGACAGTAATCCTGATTATTATGACGCTTCGGAGAAAACCCGCTGAGGGTGTTGTGCGTTTGCGCTCCGCACACGAAATTGCCTATGAACAATTAGAGACATTGCTGGGGAAGCGATTGCCTGCTTCAGGCAAGTTGAAAGAGTATTTTAGCGAGCTTGCGGATATCGTCAGACATTATTTGGAAAACCGGTTTGATTTAAGGGCGCCCGAGATGACGACTGAGGAGTTTTTGCTTTTTGCGCGGGACGTTTCTTCCCTGGCGGTTGCTCACCGTGAATTATTACGTGATTTTCTGACCACCTGTGATTTGGTAAAATTCGCCAAATACGCGCCGCCAGATACCGAGATAGATGCGGCATTTCAGATCGCAAAAAAGTTTGTTGATGAAACAAAAATAGTGATTCCTCAGCAGAAATGATCATCCATTCGCCGATTTTTTTATTGTTGATTCCTTTTGCCGTTGCGTTTGTATTGTATGCTCAGATTAAGACGCGTTCGGCGGGAATTCGCTTTTCAAGTGGCACGATCGTGGAAGGCATTAAGCCGACCCTTACGATGCGGCTCCGGCAGTATGTGTTTGTGGTCCGGATTATTGCGTTGATTCTTTTGATTATTGCTTTGGCGCGTCCGCAATCTCCGGTTGAGGATTCGAAAATAGAGACTGAAGGTATCGATATCGTCCTGGCGATCGATTCTTCAACGAGTATGCTTGCTGAAGATTTTACTATCGGCGGCAAGCGGATGAGCAGGGTGGAAGTTGTGCTTGATGTTGTTAAGGATTTCATCAAGGGAAGGCAGAGCGATCGTATCGGCTTGGTTACATTTGCTGCGCGCGCGTATACCGTTTGTCCGTTAACCAGGGATTACGGATGGCTTCAGACAAATTTACAACGGATCCGCGCGGGTATGCTTGAGGATGGCACTGCTCTTGGCTCCGGTATCGCCGCGTCACTCAATCGCCTGAAAAACTCAAAAGCAAAGAGCAAAATCATTATTCTACTGACTGATGGCCGTAATAATACCGGATCAATTTCTCCTCGAACTGCTGCCGAGGCAGCGCGCGCTTTGCGCGTCAAGATATATACTATTGGCGCGGGGGCTCAAGGTTTAGTGCCGTTTCCGGTGCGGGATTTCTGGGGGAATAAAGCATATCAACAGGTAGAACTCGATCTGGATGAGAATTCATTACGGGAGATTTCATCGGTAACGGGCGGGAAATTCTTTCGGGCAACCGATACGGAGACATTGCGGAAAATTTACGGTGAAATCGATCGTTTGGAAAAAACACCCCTTGAAGATAAAAGTTATCAGGAGTACCAAGAGCTATTCCCCGGATTTTTAGCCGTAGGTCTGGTATTTTTACTGTTTGAAATAATTGTGTCGCAAACAATTTTGAGGACGATTCCGTAGGAGATAGGCGCGTATGCATTTTGCCCGGCCGGATTTTTTATACATCGTTATACTTGGTTCCACGCTAATAATCATATTTCTTGTTATCAGCTTCCGTCAACGCACCAGGGCTTTGCAGCTTTTTGCTGATAAAGCATTATTAGGCGAGCTGTTGAAAGGCGTATCGTTCCGCCGGAAAAAGATAAAAGCGTTTCTTTTGGCCGGCGCAGTGATTTTTTCTTTATGTGCGTTGCTTCGGCCGCAGTGGGGTTTCCAGTGGCACGAGATTAAGCGACGGGGGCTTGCTATCATGATTGCGCTTGATACCTCAAGGAGTATGCTTGCCAGGGATGTTCTCCCCAGCAGGCTGGACCGTTCAAAACTTGCTATCAAGGATTTTGTGGGGAAGCTTTCCGGTGACCGCCTTGGTTTGGTGGCATTCGCCGGGAGTGCGTTTGTTGTTTGTCCCCTGACTAATGATTACGGCGGATTTCTTTTGGCATTGGATGATACTGATACGTCATCTATTCCCCGGGGAGGGACAGCGATAGTCAGCGCTATCCGTGAGGCGATGCGTGCGTATCGGAGCCAACCTTCGGAACACAAAATACTTATTCTTATAACTGACGGCGAAGATCATGAAGAAGATCCTCTTGCTATAGCGCGCCAGGCAAAGAAGGAAGGGATCACTATATATTGTATCGGCATCGGGACTCGGGAAGGCGATCTTATTGCAGTTGAGAATCAGAATGAGCGTTCATACGTTAAAGATAGTTCCGGTAATGTGGTAAAATCCCGGTTGAACGAAGATATTTTACAGAAGATTGCCCTTGCAACAGGGGGAGTTTATATCCGCTCAACATCAACTGAATTCGGGCTCGAGTTGTTATATAAGGAGAAGTTTGCGGGATTTGAGAGACAGGAATTCCAGGGTTTATTGCACAAGCGTTATTCCGAGCGTTTTCAGATACTTCTTGTGTTGGCAGTCGTTTGTATCCTGATTGAGGTTTTTATTTCAGAGAATAAATGAAAAAACTTATTGTGGCTGCAGGTATGATTGTTACGCTGGTTATTCCCGTGTATGCGGGGCAGGGAGAATGGAAGTTACAACAGGGGAATCGGTTTTATCATCAGGATAAATTTCAGGAAGCTACGCAATTATATTCGGATGCCGTCGAGCTTGATCCGAACCGTTCATTATACCGTTTCAATCTGGGTGACGGGTTCTATAAATCAGGGAATTATCCTGCTGCAGCAAAATCATTTGAGCAGGCAATGGCGACGGCTGACAAAAAACTTGAAGAAAAAGCGGCATATAATTTAGGAAACGCGGAATTCAAATGGGGGGTAAGCCAGGAGAACGCGGATATTAACAAAGCTATTGAATTGGTTGAACATTCGATCAGGCATTATAAACGTTCTGTTGAGCTTTATGCATATGATACCGATGCGAAAGTCAATCAGGCGGTTGCTGAGGAGAAGTTGAAAGAGTTACAGGAGAGAAAGAAAAAAGAGTCTCAGCAGCAAAAACGGGAACAGAATAAACAAGAAGAACAAAATAAGCAGCAGAATCAGCAGGGGCAGCAGAATCAACAAGAACAGGAGAGTCAGCACGGTCAGAGTCAGCAAAGTAAGGATCAAAAAACGAGTTCCGGTTCAGAACAGGAAGAGCAGGGTAAACAAAATAATTCCCGGGACGGGAAATCTCAACAAGATAAATCAAAGGAGCAGAAAGAGCAGCAATCCGGAAGTGATTTCAAGAAACAGGAAGACTCGTCTGAACAGCGAAAACAAGGCGAAACTTTTGGAGAAAGACCGGAGCATATGTCTGACGAAGAAGCCCGTATGCTTCTTGATGGGTATAGACAGGAAGAGCGAATGTTTGGTACAATAGATGATACGCACAAGTCGCAGTCAGACAAAGTTGCCAAAGACTGGTAGATGGGCTTGTAGCTCAGCCACAATACGTGGCGGACAGGCAAGGTTACAAGCAGCTGATAGTCTATAGACTATGGTCTATGGCAAAAGCCTAAATAAAAAATAGATTGTCTGCCTGCAGCAGGCAGACCGCGTTGCCTTGCGATAGTACTTTGGGCTCCTGGCAATGACGAATTCGCATATTGCGTATTGGGTATTGCGTTTGTGTTCCGCCTGAGGCGGTTACTTCGTAGCAAAGAAAGCTACGGGTTCTAAAGTTTCACGTCACAAAGTCACAAGGTCACAAGTTTAAGATACAAGTATTTGCGTGTGACGTGGTGACAGGGGGTCGTGGAAACCCTGCGAGTTATTCGTTACAAGCTTCCATGAGCTATCAGCTATGAGCCAAGAGCTATAATTGTAAGTATTCCTTAAACATATGATTAAACGTTCTGTTAGTTTCCTGATCATTTTTTACTGTTTAAGTTCGGCGGCGTTTGCTAAAGATATCTCGTTTGAGCTGACGGCAGACCGCGATCGCGTTGCCGTCGGACAACCTGCTGTTGTCTACCTTACTTTTAACGGTACTCAAGATATTCCTGCGGTTGAACTTAAAACAGGTGATGGTTTCCAGGCGCGTTATGTCGGCCCTTCAACGCGTATGTCTATTGTTAACGGTAAAGTCTCCAGCTCTATTACGCACATCTATTCACTCCTTGCCGTAAAGACCGGTACATTTACGATCGGGCCTGTTACTTTTACCTATAAAGATGATACGTATACGTCGAATGCTCTTTCTGTTGAAGTTCTTGCAGGCGATGTCCCGCAGCAACAACAATCATCCGAACAACCTTCGTTGCAGGCGCACGATCTTAAAGACCGTATTTTCCTGGTTATGGATGTTCCTCGTGTGACTGCGTATATCAATGAAAATATCCCTGTTAAACTGAAATTATATGTTACTAGGTTAGGTGTTCGTGATATTCAATTCCCCGAATTTTCCCACGAAGGTTTTTCAGTGAAAGGGTTTGATCAGCCAAAACAATATCAGGAAACACTCAAAGATATACAGTATGATGTTATTGAGTTTGATACTATGGTTTTTGGCACACGCAGCGGCGCGTTGCAGCTGGGGCCGGCGAGTCTCAAATGTAATTTAATACTAAAAAAGGAATCAAGCCGCGGCAGGCAGATGGGATCAGATGATTTTTTTTCTAACGATATCTTTAACGATTTCTTTGGCCGTTATCAAGCCTATCCGCTTACTATTGCTGCCGCGGAAGTCCCGTTGACTGTGCTGGAACTTCCGCAAGCAAACAAACCGGCTGATTATAAAGGGGCGATAGGTACTTTTGATATGGATGTTTCGATAAGCCCTTCCGAGGTTACGGTGGGAGATCCGATTACGATTCGAGCGGTCATCCGGGGAGAGGGGAATAGCGATACGGTAACAATGCCTTCATGCAATGCCGGAGCCAATTTCAAAGTCTATGAACCGCAGGTAAAACAAGAGAATGGCGTTAAAACGTTCGAAGAGATCGTTATGCCGTTATCATCCGATGTTGTTGAAATCCCCGCGTTGCGATTTTCATATTTTGACCCTGCTGGCGGGCAGTACGAAACTAAAACCAAAGGCCCCTTTCCTATCCGGGTAACAAAGCCCGTGAAACCTGAAGAACAAAAAATTGTTGAGGCCGTCAGTAAACCGGCGTTGCCGCGCGACGAGAAATTAGGCAGGGATATTGTTTATATCAAAGATTCAATGGGGGAGTTGAAACCGCTCCCCCAGAAGAGCGTATCTGCCGGTATGCTGTTGAGCGGTATTCTTATTCCTCCGCTAGGGCTTTTGTTTGCGATCGTGTTCCGTTATTATCGTCTCAGGTTGAAAACAGATACCCGGTACGCGCGTAAACGTAATGCTCCCAGGAAAGCGTCAATCGGCATTAAAAAGGCGCGCCAAGCATTGCATGCGGGAAACAAGAATGAGTTCTTTGACGCGGTTTTTTCAACCGCACAAGAATACTGGGGTGATCATTTCCACCTTTCTTCACAAGGCATTACCTTGAGCGTGGTTGAAGAGACGTTGCACGGTAAGAATGTGCCTGCTGAAATTCTGGCTGACGCACGGGATATTTTTCAGGTTTGCGATATGGCACGGTACGCTTCCGCTGAGTTAAGTCAGGCAGATATGAACGGTACCCTGAAAAAACTCGAAACGGTGATTGCATACTTTCAAAAAAATGCGGTATAACAAATGAAAAAACAAATCTATCCGGTTATTATTCTTATCATTGGGTTGTTCTTTTCTGGCGTTCCCCTCCGCGCGCAGGCTATGACGTCTGCACAAGCTCAAGAGCATTTTCAAAAAGGGAATACTTTTTATAAAGAGGGCGCGTTCGCAGAAGCTTGCTCTGAATACTCCGCTATTTGCGGTGCAGGTCTTGCCAGCGGTGAAATTTACTTTAATATCGGCAATTGTTATGCAAGACGTGGTATGATGGGTTTGGCGCTTGTTAATTATGAGCGGGCCCGTTTATATAAACCGCAGGATAGTGATCTGAAATCGAATTACGGATTTGTCCGGTCGGAACTAGCACTTACCGGAGTAACACAGGGTTTGCAAGGAAGGATTCTTGATGCAGTTAATGAGGCGCTGCCTTTTTCTACGATGCAGGTCATTGTATTGATTGCATATGCGCTTATATTTGTTTGTATTGGTTTGGCTATCGTGTTTGCGTCTCAACGAAAGATTATTATAGGCATTTTGGTGGCCATCATTCTTGTTACGATAACGGGTAGTGCTGCCTGGTTCCGGAGAATAATTTTTATTGATCGAGGCGCGATTGTTATCGCTCAAAATATCCCCGCGCGTTTTGAGCCGGCAGAAGAAGGCACAGTTTATTATACGCTTACCGAAGGCAGCCGTATTGAAATTTTGGAATCAACGGGTTCGTGGGCCAAGGTGCTGCGTAGTGACGGAAAGATCGGCTGGATTAAAGATGCAGCTTTTGAAAAGATAATGCGGGATAAAACCTTATGATGCGACGACTCGCGGTTTTTATTTTTGTCTGTGCTTGCGTGTGCGCGTGCTTGTCTGGCGCCTATGGCCAACAGGGGTCATTTAGCCTGCGCTGGGTTGAAACTGATGTTTCGCTTGATAAAGACGGGGCTGCACAGGTTATTTATAGCGTACGGTGGTCATGCCGAGGCGCAAATCTTCACGGGTTTTATTTCGAAGGATTTAACGGAAAGCCCGAATTCGATATCAAAGAGT
>Ga0209098_1001889_pt1 | contig 19161 bp, 15 predicted proteins | sample AD_JPNHW1_MetaG_FD_184429 | JGI IMG/M metagenome (GOLD analysis project Ga0209098, IMG submission 184429) | Active sludge microbial communities of municipal wastewater-treating anaerobic digesters from Japan - AD_JPNHW1_MetaG (SPAdes) (version 2) | ecosystem: Engineered > Bioreactor > Anaerobic... | reverse complement strand
ATTCTTTGATAAAATCGCCCATCTTCAAACTACCAATGACATCTGCACAAAGCGCAAATACATTCGGATTCCTTCTCGCGGCTTCCACCAAACCCGCTCCAAATCCCGAACGAGTATCTTTAAATTCACTACATACAAAAGGGTTCATATTTTCGTTTTTGAATTTGCAAAAGTAACATGATTTTTTTAATTACTTCTCCATCAGGTTATCAATTTTTCATCTTTTCATTATGCTCCCCCATTGGGTCGTTGAACTGACCTCATTTATTTAAAATTATTAAACCATTTCCTCATCAGTAAAACAGTTTTGGGATCGTTGTTTAGGGAGACGTGCAGTGTTAATGATTCAAAATGTTAAAGATGCTTAAAACAGACTATAAGTCGCTATTCATAGCACAAAGCAACAATAAATAAAAAAAAATGTCGTTAAAACGTCACAAAACCGCACAACATGGATAATATTCACTCAATTTGGCATAAAACAAGACACATCTTCATTTTAAGTGTTTTGTTGCTATCGCTGACTGCTCAAGCGCAGCGCTTGGAGTTGAGATTCGACAAAGAGTTTTCGAATAATGCGATGGTCAATAAATCGTTGGGTGGAGGTGCATCGTTGATCATCGACAGTTGGAGCGAACATTTGGATTTTCAGTTTAATTTTGATTACGACACTTACAAGACGGGTGACGACAATGTGGGAACATCCACTCAATTTAATAAATTAAAAGGCGGAATATCAGCACTTTATGTTCTACCAATAGGAAAGCGTTTTTTTTTTCGCGTGGGAGGGGATATTTCTTACAATAATCTTAAAAAGGTGGACCAATGGCAAGATACCACGCAGACAAATCTGGACAATGGCAGCAGCACGATTTTTTGTACCCATCGCGGACACTACCTCGGACTTGGCGGCGTAGCGCAATTCCAAGTTAAAGTAGGGAAATTTTTGCGCGTCGGAGCCGGAATAACCCCCACCTATCTAATTCCTTTGGCAAATAAAACCAGCCTGCCCAATGTGGAAGGCGACTATAAAAAAGGTATGTTCGTCTTACAACTGCAAGTCGGCATTGAAATCAAATTATCAAATAACTAATAATATGGCACTTATCAAATCTATTTCAGGCATTCGGGGAACTATTGGCGGAAAAGTCGGCGAAAACTTAACTCCACCGGATGTCGTTCAATTTATTTCTGCTTTTTTTACTTTTCTCAAAAAAAACGATACTTCTCTGACGATTGTAGTTGGTCGCGATGCCCGTATTTCGGGAGAGATTATTAATAAGCTAATATGCAGCACTTTACAAAGTTTGGGAGCTCATGTTATCGACTTGGGGCTATCTACTACACCTACGGTTGAAATGGCTGTCATTGGGAAACAAGCCGACGGAGGAGTGATTCTTACTGCCAGCCATAATCCCATGCATTGGAATGCCCTGAAACTTCTCAACAGTGATGGCGAATTTATTTCTGCCGATGATGGACAAAAAGTTTTGAAAATTGCAGAGGAACAAAGATTCGATTTTGCGGATATTCAGCACTTAGGCACCTATACTTTATATGAAGATGCCATCAATGACCATATTGATAAAATTATGGCATTGGATTTGGTGGACGTGCCTGCCATTAAGAAAGCTCATTTTTCCATTGCCGTTGATTGTGTCAATTCAACCGGCGGAATTGCGTTGCCGCTGTTGCTCAAAAAATTGGGCGTAACGAAAGTGAAAGTCCTGAATGGTGAAGTAAACGGCGTTTTTGCACATAATCCCGAACCACTGCCGGAACACTTGCACCAAATTGCAGAACTTATCAAGAAAGGGAACTTTCACGTAGGTTTCGTCGTTGATCCCGATGTTGACCGCTTGGCAATTATTACGGAAGATGGAAATATGTTCGGCGAAGAATACACATTGGTAGCCGTGGCAGATTATATTTTACAACATAAAAAAGGAAATACGGTTTCCAATTTATCTTCTACACGTGCGCTGCGAGACATCAGCCAAAAATATGACGTGCAGTACGCAGCGTCAGCAGTAGGTGAGGTAAATGTAGTGGAAAAGATGAAAGAAACCTGTGCCGTCATTGGCGGCGAAGGAAACGGCGGGGTTATCTATCCGGAACTTCACTACGGCAGAGATGCCTTGGTAGGCATTGCCCTGTTCCTCTCTTATCTGGCAAAAACAGGTGATTATTGCTCCGTTATCCGCCGCAAATATCCTAATTATTACATTTCCAAAAACAAAATAGAACTGCGCCCCGGAATGGATATTCAAGCTATTCTGGCTGCTATCGCCACAAAATATGCTGATAATGAAGTAAATACGATTGATGGTGTAAAAATTGACTTCCGAACCGGATGGGTACACTTGCGTCCCTCCAACACCGAACCCATAATCCGTGTGTATGCCGAAGCTGAAACAGATGGTATCGCACAAAATATGGCGAATAAAATCATTAGCGATATGCGCGAATTTTTACACTCCTAATTTCAAATATAATTCGTATTTTTGCAGCCGCTTTTAAAAAAATAAAATGCTCGCAAAAGACTTTAGTATTTGGGAAATTTCAATGCTGCTCTGCTTCGCATGCAGCTGGCCTATTTCTATCATTAAATCCCTCAAAACCAAAATTGTTATCGGAAAAAGTCCGATATTTATGTTATTGCTTATGCTCGGTTATGTAATGGGAATTATTCATAAAGTATTGAATAACTACGATATCGTTACTTTTCTGTATGCTTTTAATCTTCTTTTAATCAGCTTTGACTTGGCAATTTATTTCTACTACATCAAAAAAAATAAAAGAGATTTGCTCGCAAAAAATCGAAATAATTAAACCCGCGTATCTTGGAAATATTCATTATTTTACTTCTTATTTTAGTCAATGCTTTTTTTTCTTTGAGCGAAATTGCGTTGGTTTCTTCTAAAAAAATCAGGTTAGAGCATCTGCGCGAAGAACATAAACAGGGCACAAAACGCGCCTTTCAACTGTTAAATGATTCCGAGAACTTCCTCTCCTCCATTCAGATATGCATTACATTAATCAGCATTATCAACGGTTTCTATGGTGGAGACAATCTGGCAATTTATCTCCAGCCTCTTTTTGAATGGATGAACTTATTGCCCGATACTGCCCACATATTGGCCAATATCTTGGGAATCGTGTTAATTACTTTCTTCTCCATCGTTTGGGGCGAATTAGTTCCTAAAACCATAGCCCTCTCCAATCCCGAAAAAGCTGCCGTTAAAGTCGCCCCCATCATCTATATTTTTAGCAAATTATTCTTCCCCATCGTGAAACTCCTGGCTTTCGCTACCCGCCTGACAAACAAGATACTCGCCATCAAGGAAAATGAAGTTCATGTGACCGAAGAAGAACTCCGTTCCCTGATTAAAGCAGCCTCTAAAGAAGGAGTTATCGAGGAAGAACAAAACGTTTTTCACGAAAATCTGTTCTATTTTTCAGATAAAAAAGCCAAGCATATTATGACGCATCGCTCCGAAATTGCTTGGATTGACATCAACTTGGACCCCGATACTTTTACCCGCACACTTCTACAATTCAAAAATAGCAGAATCCTTGTCTGCGACAAAAATTTGGAAAATTACTTGGGCGTTTTATCCGTTAAGGAGTTCTTGATAAAAAAAATGTCCGGCGATCCTTTTGACATACGTGATTTATTAGACGAACCCATGGTATTTCCTGAAAGCGTTGATGCCCAAGATGTTTTGTCGGAACTTCGTAAAAATCAATTCTATTTTTGCATTATTGTTGATGAATTTGGCACGCTGGAAGGAATCATTACGCTCCATGATTTGCTGGAAAATATTGTGGGCGAAATTCCGGAAGAAGAGGATATTGTGGAACCTGATATTTGTGTTCGTGAAGACCAATCGGTGTTGGTTAATGGCGACGCTCCCATTGAAACTTTGGTCAATGTGATTGACGGTTTGGAGCTGGATTTTGAAGAAATGGACTACGCAACCGTTGCCGGCTTCGTTTTAGAACACATGGAGGGGCTGCCCCAAGTTGGTGCTAATTTTCAATACTTGGGCTATAAAATAGAAATTGTGGACATCGACCATAATCGAATCGATAAAATATTGATTACCAAGATAGAAACAGAACAATAATGGAACTGTCAGCTATGACTTTTTATCAACATCTGAAGAAAATTGTCCCGGAACCCGAACAAGTTGTTTTTCTGTTGGCAGTAAGCGGCGGCAAAGATTCTTCCGCCATGGTGCACCTTTTTTCCCAATGTCACCTGAATTTTGCAATGGCACATTGCAATTTCCATCTGCGCGGCGAAGCCTCCAACCGTGATATGGAATGGGTAAAAAAAATGTCTGAGACTTATCATAGTAAATTGTATATTCAGGAGTTCGATACTATTTCAGAACAAGCCGATTCCGGAAAATCTATAGAAATGGTGGCGCGCGACCTGCGCTATAATTGGTTCCGGGAAATCGGGAAATCCTATCATTATATTATAACGGCTCATCACGCCAACGACAACGTGGAAACGCTATTGCTGAACCTATCGCGCGGAACCGGACTCAAAGGGCTTACCGGAATTCCAACACTCAGTGGTCAGTTTTTGCGTCCTTTATTACCCTTCACATCTGACCAAATTGAAAAGTATATTGCTGATAATCAAATTGATTACTGCACCGACGCTACCAATTTCTCCGAACAGTATCAACGCAATAAAATCCGACTTTCCGTTATTCCCAAGTTGCGTGAAATAAATCCGGAATTAATTGATACTTTTACCCAAAATATTGCCCGTTTTAGCCAACAATACAACTTCTATTCGCGCCAAATTCTTCATTTTCAAGATGAAATCACCTTTTGCGAAAATGATATTTGTTATATTTCCATCGAAAAACTGCTCCAAAACAAAGATAAAGAATTGCTGCTGTACGAGTTCCTCAAACCATACAATTTCCGAGCTGCGGTCGTGCAAGATATGATCCGCCATCTTTCCGATGAACCGGGAAAAGTTTTCTATTCCGCATCTCATGAATTATTAAAAGATAGAAAATATTTGATTATCAAAGAAATAAAAGAAATTAATTTCTTTTCAATCACCATTGAGAGCAGCGAAGAATTAGAAAAATATGGATTTTCCATTACCCGTCATGAGAAGAATGCACCACTCCATTTTGAAAATGACCCGCGAATATTATATGTAGATGCCGAACATTTTCATTTTCCGGTGATGATTCGCCATTGGGAAAAAGGAGATTATTTCTATCCATTAGGCTTGCGCGGGAAAAAGAAAATTAGTGATTTTTTTGTCGATAAAAAAACAGACTTATTTGCCAAAAAGGAAATTAAGCTGTTATGTATTGACAATCAAATAGTTTGGGTAATCGGACAACGTGCCGATGACCGTTTTAAAATCAAAGAAAAAACATTTAGCTATTATAAAATTGTTTACCATGGAAGAATTTGAAGTCCAAGAAGAAAGCCCGAAACGCTCTACCTTTTTATTGGTTCTTTGTATCTTAACCTTCATTGGGTCAGGTTATTATGCCCTTTATTATTTACTGTTACCGATGGCGAAACCGATGTTGCCCCAAATGTTGGAAAGTTACCAAAATTTATTGCCCCAACAACAGGAACTCAATGCCCAGATGAAAGAACTTTTTACTTTTTTAGGAGAAGTTACCAATATAAAATATATTTGTCTTTCCATTTCATACATCATTGCCATTGTAGGGGCTGCGTTCATGCTCAAGATGAAAAAAATAGGCTTCCATTTATATATTATAGCTCAAATTCTCACTTTTTGCTGCCTGAATTTTTTGATTGGCGGTCTCTTAAAAATGAGCATTACCAATATTTTGTGGTCGGTAATATTCATCCTTTTGTACGGCGGACAGCTTCGGAAAATTCTTTTTGTAAAAAAAGAATTGTAAATTAATAAAGAGATTTTGGTTATGGATAGCGCAGCCATGATTATTTGTATTTTTGCGCATTAAAACAGCCCCGACAATATGGCAAATAAGAGGTGAGAATTGGAGTGAGGCAACATTTTATCAAAATCATTGTCAGGTTTAAAAGCGTTGACTTCTAATGATTAGTGAAAGTGAATTAGTACGCAAATGCAAGGAGGGAGAACCGCGGTATCAGGAAATGTTATATCAAAGATTTTCTGCTGTTTTAATGGGTATTTGCGTGCGTTATGCGAAAAATACGGAAGATGCAGAAGATATTATGCACGATTCTTTCGTGAAGATTTTCACTAACATCGGGACATACGAAGGAATAGGTTCTTTGGAGGCTTGGGTTAAGCGAATAACCGTGAATACGGCAATTAATGCATATCATCTGAAAGTAAAAACGGGATTTGCCGTTGATGTTGATGAAATGCAGGGAGTGATTACGGACGTGAGAATTAAAGAAAACGATTTTTTGTCAGAATCCGTTTTATTACAATTCATCAATGAATTGCCGGACGGTTATCGTACAATTTTTAATCTTTATGAAATTGACGGCTATTCCCATCTTGAAATTGCTGAAATGACCGGCGGAACTTACAGTACGGTGCGTTCCCAACTCTTTAAGGCAAAACGGGCGTTGAAAAAAAAGATTGAAAATTATTTTGGAACAGAATTAAAATATTATACAGATAGAAATAAATCGGAAAAATGAAAGAACGAGAGATAGGAGACATATATAAGGAGAAATTTGCCAATTATCAGCAAACACCCCCTACCCATTTATGGGAGAGTATCCAAAAGGATTCTTCTCTTCAAAAATTTAATCACAAACATCAAATACGCCGATTCTCCATTTATGCCGGCATAACCTTGTCAGTTTTAACGGTCGTTATTTTGACGGCTATTCACTTTTTTGCCCCATCAAATGCCGATAATAAATCGGAACAATCAGATATTCAACAAGTTATTACAAAAACCACTCCTTCACAACCGACTGCTGCCCCCGCAAGTAAGCAGACAGAAATCGTGGATGCAGAATTAAATCATGCCTCTCCTGCTGTTTCTTCAGAGATTAATTACACCCATCGTTCGGTAAACCATAACGATCCTTCGACGCTTTCTTCCATAGTTTCGCTTAATTCGGAGAAAAATAATATCCCCGCATCCGAACCACTTGACAATAAAAGCCTGTCGTTTAATGAGAAACCGGCAATAGTTCCCAACAAAGACAGTCAGCCCTCATTACCCATCTCCAAGGACAACCAAACATCGCAAGATCAGGTTTCCCATCTTGTTTCTACCGACACCATCAGCTATTCTGAATCTCTTATATCTTCTGATAAATCACTATCTGACAATGGATTCCCTACTTCTCCCGATTCAATTGTGAGGACAAAAGTGGGAATGTTACATTATAGCAAAGACACATCAGTATGCAGAAATGCGGAAGTGGTGCTGTATGTTGAAAATGCTGGAAAAGTGCGATGGAGTACCGGGATTGTGTCACCCTACATTACGGTTTATCCCGAAGAATTTACTATCTTTTATGCAGACATCACCACGCTGGAAGGAAAAGACACCATGATTTATATCAGAGTGGATGTTTTTGATTGTAAACTTTTTGTGCCAACGGCATTTACGCCCAATGGTGATGGATTAAATGATGAGTTCATCGTGCATGCGCCGATGGGAATTACGAATTATGAGTGTATCATTTTTGATCCTGCCAGCCGAATCCTGTTTAAAACCAATTCCGTTATGGAGGGGTGGGACGGAACTACCGATGGAAGAAAATTACCACACGGTGCCTATTTTTACGTCATCACTTATCGCGACCCACTGGGAGAAAAACATGTTGACAAGGGACAAATTGTCTTGATTCGATAGCTGTTTTTGCGAAAAAATATACTTTTTTTTCAAAATAATGAATGAAAGAGCTGCAAAGAGTAAGCCATTTTCTAATTATTGCCAAAAAAAATCTTATCGTTTTTAATGTAATATATTGTAAATCAATTAATAAAAAAATATATCAAAAAATATATCAAAAATAGAATCACGTAAGAAAAAAAATGTATTTTTGTGACCTCAAATAGCGATGACCAATGGTGTAACGGTAGCACTACAGTTTTTGGTACTGTCTGTCTAGGTTCGAATCCTGGTTGGTCAACAAAAAACTCTCACTCTAACAAGTGGGAGTTTTTTATAAGATGGAATTGAAGGGGGACACAGTCCCTTTTTTTATAATAAGGACATAAACAATAATTAAATATTCAAGACAATGGAAGAACGTTTAAACTTAATAGAAACATTTGCGGAATTTAAAGATTTCAAAAATATTGAGAGAGAGACTTTAATGCGTATTTTGGAAGATATCTTTCGCTCGGTACTGACGAAAAAATACGGACCTGATGCCAATTTTGATGTTATTGTCAATGTGGATAGAGGCGATTTGGAAATTCAAAGATATAGAGAGATTGTGGAAGACGGCGAGGTGGAAAACGAATTCACTCAAATTGCTCTTTCAGAAGCAATTAAAATTGAGCCGGACTTTGAAGTGGGCGAAGAAGTAATGGAAAATATTCGTTTGTCGGACTTTGCCCGTCGTGAAATTCTTTCGTTACGCCAAAATCTGATTTCCAAAATCATGGAATATGAAAAAGATTTGATTTATAAAAAATACGAACACCGTGTTGGTGAACTCGTTGCCGGCGAAGTAAGTCAGGTATGGAGAAAAGAAATATTGGTCTTAGATGAAGAAGGAGTTGAATTGGTATTGCCCAAATCTGAGCAAATTCCCGCCGATCATTACAAAAAAGGAGATTCTATCTCTGCTGTTGTGGAAAAAGTTGAAATTCGCTCCTCAGCCCCTTTGATCATTATCTCCCGAACCTCCCCGAAATTCTTGGAGAAATTGATGGAAACCGAAATTCCCGAAGTATATGACGGTCTTATCAGCATCAAGAATGTGGTACGCTCCCCCGGCGAAAGAGCCAAAGTTTTGGTGGAATCTTACGACGACAGAATTGACCCCGTGGGCGCGTGCGTAGGTCTCAAAGGTAGCCGCATCCATAGCATCATCCGCGAACTTAGAAACGAAAATATTGATATTATCAATTATACATCTAATCCGAAATTATTGATCGCACGCTCTTTAAATCCTGCTAAAATTACCGAAATCGAAATCGACGAAGAAAACAAAACCGCCAATGTTTATATGAAACCTGACCAAGTTTCATTGGCAATCGGTAAAGGCGGCTATAATATCAAATTAGCCGGAAAATTATCCGGTTACGAAATTGATGTGTTCAGAGATGATATTATCGAAGAAGAAGATGTTGATTTAAAAGAATTTAACGACATTTTCGACCAATGGGTAATTGATGAATTTAAGAAAATCGGCTGCGATACCGCTAAAAGTATTCTAAAACTAAGCCGCGAAGAATTAATCCAACGTACCGACTTGGAAGAGGAAACCGTTGATGAAGTAATTGCCGCAGTCAAAGAAGAACTGGAAGTAGAATAGATCTTACAATAACTCATACTGCTACATTAACGTAAACAATTGAAAAACAAAAAGAAATAATATATGGGCGAACAAAGGAAAATACCACGATTAGGAAAAGCAGCCAGCGAGTTTAACGTCGGAATGAGCAGCATTGTAACACTTCTCAAAAAGAATAAATTAGAAATAGAAGAAAGTCCCAATGCTAAACTAACTCCCGAAATGTATGACGTGTTGGTGAGAGAATTTAGTGGCGAAAAATTAGTAAAAGAAGAATCCAAAAAAATTGATTTGGACCATTCATATACGAAAGCAACGACAGATAAAGAGGAACAACCAACCCAACCTGCTAATACAGAGGAAGAAATCGTTGAAGAAGAAGTTTTAATCAAGGGAAATGCCATCGAAATGGCTAATACTCATACCATCAAAGTCGAGCTTCCCAAACCTAAAATTATTGATATTATTGATATTGACGCCCTTACTTCCAAGAAAAAATCGAAAAAAATTAAAGAAGAAGAGGCTGCAGAAATACCTACAGAAATTGCAGAAATACCGGTTCAAGAAGAACCCGTAAACCCAATCGAACCAGAACGAGATCCCGAATTACCCAAAGAAATCAAAGAAGAATTTCAATTCGTTCAGACTGAAAATGTTCTGTCCAAGGATAATAAAGAAATAAAAGAACCTGAAACAAAAGAAGAACCGGCACAACCGGAAGAAATTTTGGAAACACCGACAGATACCCAAGAAATAACGCCCCCGTCCACTGCCCCCACACCGGAAACCCCAACCAAATTGGAACCCGAACATATTAATATTGTAATTGATAAAATTAATAGCGTTAAGATTATCGACAAAATCGATTTGTCACAATTTGAAAAGAAACCGAAACAAAAAGAAAATAAGATCGAAATCAAAAAAGCTGAAACTAAAGCTGAAACTAAAAAAAACGACCAAGAAACTAAACCCACCGCTATCTCTCCGACAGAACCTGCTCACGAAAAATTACAACTAGTAGTGGAAAAATTAAAATCTCCCAAAATTATGGGAAAAATTGATTTATCCACTATTAAAGAAAGCTCTAAAAAAGACAACAGTGCCCAAGCTAACGATGCCAAGAAAAAGAAAAGAAAAAGAATAAAACCATCTGCCATTAAATCCGGAGGAAAATCAGATGATGGACAGAAACTAAAAAAAACTGAGGTTAAAATAGAGATTTCCGAAGAAGACATCCAACGACAAATCAAAGAAACCATGATGCGTTTGGAACCCCTTGGCAAAACCAAGTCAGCCAAACGAAGAAGAGAAAAAAGACAACATAATCAGGAAGAACACCGTGAGCTGGAAAAACAAGAATTGCAACAGCAAAAAATACTGAAAGTTACGGAATTCATTACCGCTAACGAGTTGGCAACCCTAATGAATGTATCGGTAACGCAGATTATTTCCACTTGTATGACAGTAGGCTTGTTCGTCTCCATTAACCAACGATTGGGAGCAGAAACCATCTCTTTGTTGGCAGAAGAATTTGGTTATGAAGTAGAATTTGTAGGTGTGGATATTGAAAGCGAAGCATCGCAAAATCAAGAAGCCGACAAGGAAGAAGATTTGCGACCGCGCCACCCCATCATTACCGTAATGGGACACGTAGACCATGGCAAAACATCATTGTTGGACTATATCCGAAAAGCAAACGTCATCGCAGGAGAAGCAGGTGGTATAACACAACATATTGGTGCTTATGAAGTTACGTTGCCTGATGGTAGAAAAATAACCTTTTTGGATACACCGGGGCACGAGGCATTTACCGCGATGCGCGCCCGTGGTGCCAAAATCACCGACCTTTGTATCATCGTCATTGCTGCCGATGATTCCATCATGCCGCAAACCATCGAAGCCATCAATCACTCCCAAGCCGCCGGCGTACCGATGGTGTTTGCCATTACCAAAATTGATAAACCTCACGCCAATCCCGAAAAAATAAAAGAAGGATTAGCCAATATGAATATTTTGGTTGAAGAGTGGGGCGGAACTTACCAATGTCAGGAAATTGATGCCAAACACGGAACCAATGTCAATGAACTGTTAGAAAAAGTATTGTTAGAAGCCGAAATGTTAGAGTTAAAAGCCAACCCTAACCGCCCGGGTTCGGGAACGGTCATTGAATCTTTGTTAGATAAAGGGAAAGGCTATGTAGCCAAAGTTCTGGTGCAGAACGGTACGCTAAAAATGGGAGATACCGTGTTGGCAGGTAGCTGTTTCGGGAAAGTAAAAGCACTTTATAATGAACGTAATCAACATGTTAATTCGATAGGACCAGCTTCCCCTGTAGCATTATTGGGCTTGGATGGCGCACCACAAGCCGGCGATCTTTTTAAAGTATGTGAATCTGACCACGAAGCCCGTACCATCGCCACAAAACGCGCCCGCTTGGTTCGCGAAATGGGACTCCGCACCCAAAAACATATCACCTTGGACGAAATCGGTCGAAGAATCGCTATCGGCGACTTCAAAGAACTGAATGTTATCGTAAAAGGAGATGTCGATGGCTCCGTAGAAGCCCTCTCCGATTCATTAATGAAATTGTCAACAGAACAAGTTCAAGTCAATGTAATTCATAAGTCAGTCGGTCAAGTGACCGAAAGCGATGTGCTATTGGCATCTGCCTCTAATGCAATTATTGTGGCATTCCAAGTACGTCCTTCCTCCGGCGCACGCAAATTAGCCGAAAAAGAACAAATCGACGTCCGCACCTACTCCATTATCTATGCCGCCATTGATGAGGTAAAAGCCTCAATGGAAGGTATGTTGGCTCCAAAAATCCGCGAAAAAATTCTATGTAATATCGAAATTAAAGAAGTTTTCAAAATTACGAAAGTGGGTAATATCGCCGGCTGTATGGTCTTAGACGGAAAAATTCAAAGAAATACAAAAATTCGTCTGATACGAGACGGTATCGTTATCTATACCGGAAAATTAGGCTCCTTAAGAAGATTTAAAGATGATGTAAAGGAAGTAATGGTTGGACAAGATTGCGGACTGAATATTGAGAATTTTAATGATATTAAAATTGGCGACATTGTGGAAGGTTACGAAGAATATGAAGAAAAACCAACGCTATAAAAGTATAAACATCAAAATATTTGGACACATTCAACGTTATTGTTAATTAAAAGTTTACCTATGTTTTTTAATTTTTTTAGCAGACAAGAGCCCAAACGCTTCACATACCGCCCACGCTATTATAATCCCGATAGAGAACCGGAAGATTCACAAAGAAAACTTTCTAATCAGGAACAATTTGCCAATCAGATACATAACAGCTGGGACAGAAAGCGTACTTATCGAACCAAAAAAAAATTTGGCTCATCGACTTTAATATGGCTGATTGTCATTTTAGCCCTCTTACTGATTTTTATACTCAAATAATGTTCTCCCATTATGGACGATATCATCCACCTACTCTCAGATGCTGTTGCTAATCAGATTGCTGCCGGGGAAGTTATTCAACGCCCGGCTTCTGCCGTGAAAGAATTATTGGAAAACTCCATTGATGCAGAAGCAACTCAAATTCAACTTGTTATAAAAGATGCCGGTCGTACACTTATCCAAGTTTGCGATGATGGAAAAGGAATGAGCTTCAACGATGCCCGCCTCTGCTTTGAACGCCACGCCACTTCAAAAATTACCAAAGCAGATGACCTGTTCGCTATTCAAACCAAGGGATTCCGGGGCGAAGCCCTTGCCTCCGTTGCCGCTATTGCTCACGTGGAAATCAAAACCAAAAGACCGGCAGACGAAATTGGGACACTTCTGCAAATCGAAGGCTCCGTTGTGAAGGAACACGCCCCCGTCGCTACACAAGATGGAACCATCATCTCCATCAAAAACCTGTTCTTTAATGTCCCCGCCAGACGAAATTTTTTAAAATCCGACGCTACCGAATTCGCCAATATTGAAGATGAATTTAATCGCGTCGCCATCATCCATCACCAGATAGGATTTACCCTCATTCATAACGGCAAAATAATTCTTCAACTCCAACCATCGAACCTGAAACAACGAATTGTCGCTATCTTCGGGAATAATTTAAAAGATAAACTCTATCCCATCGAACAACAAACCGATTTTATTAAAATAAGCGGCTGGATAGGGAAACCCGAAAATGCAAAAAAGAAAAAAAGCGAACAATTTCTGTTCGTCAATCATCGTTACGTCCGTCACAATTTACTCCATTTTGCGATTGAATCAGCTTATAATCAATTAATTCCTGAAGGGCACCACCCTGCTTATTTTATCAGCCTCGAAGTGAATCCCGCTTCAATTGACATCAACATCAGCCCTACCAAGGTTGATGTGAAGTTCCAAAACGACAGGTTGTTCTTTGGTGTGCTCAATGCGTCCGTCAAAAAAGCGATCGGCGAATTTTCGCTGGTTCCGCAATTGGATTTTGATTATAATCAGGAATTAGATTTGAATAATGTCCCGCAAAACGCACCCCTGAAAGTCCCTACCATTCACATTGACCCTAATTTTAATCCCTTTTCTTCCAATAAGAATCACCCTTCTGCTTTCTCCAAAAAAGAAGCCCGCGGAATCCAAAATTGGGATAACTTCCTATCCAGCATTAAAGCTACCCATGTGGAAGCAACTCCCATCGCGAACAATCCGGTAGAACTCGATTTCGATGAAAACGCGGAGGATAAATTACCTTCTGTTGAATCTTATCTCATTGTTTATCAGAAATATTTGGTCGTTGCTCTGCAAAATCAATTATTGGTGATACACATCACTCGCGCACAAGAGAGAATTTTGTATGATACATATTTGGAAGCTATTAAAAATAAGCCCATTACGGTACAACAATCCATGTTCCCCGAAACAATTACCTTGTCCGCCGCCCAAAGCGAAATGCTATTGGAAATAAATGATGAGTTCAAAAAGTTGGGCTACGATTTCGAACCTATCAATCATAACCAATTTGCCATTAATGGCACACCAAGCAGCGAAGATGAAAACGGCGATATTCAGGCAATGATCGAAAATTTGCTCGACGACTACAAATCCAATATGATGAGCTATTCCGTTGAGCGCGACAAAAACTTGGCTTTGAGTTTGTCAAAACAAAAACGGGCTTTGATAAAACCTTTGAATAACGTATTGGAAGTCAATGCTTTTTTACAACAATTATTTGCAACGATATTGCCCTCCATCACGCCGTCAGGCGAAAAAATATATGAAATAATGACGGAAGAAGCCGTGAACAAGATTTTTGGCTAACCTTATGCTTTCGTTATAAAGAGTTGTGAATTTTCAAAACGCGTCACGATAACAGATTCTCCTTTTTCAATCACGCCGGCTTCCGACGTTGCATCGAAGATTTCGCCATCAATTTCTATTTTTCCCACCGGACGCATAAAAGTAAGTGTCGTGCCATGTTTGCCAACCTTATCAGACATTTGAATGTCTTGTGCCACAAAACCTTGTGACCCTTCCAATTCAGTCTTCAAAGCCAATGCCCCATAGCGCGTAGTAATGGTAAATAGTTTTTTTCCTAACCATAAGGAAATAAAGAAACCCACAATCAGCGAAGAAATAACCACAAAAAACTTATTCAGAATTTCCCCCTTCGGCGCATAATTGAAGTCAAAGCCAATATTGAAAATCATACTAAAAATGAGCGCTAACACCATCAAAATAATGCCAGAAATGCCTATAAATCCGAATCCGGGAATAACGAAAAACTCGATAATGAGCAAAATTAATCCGACAATAAACAACAAAATTTCCCAATGAGTTGCCAAACCTTGCAGATAATGCGGGGCAAAATAGAGCAATGCTGCCGAAACTGCAATAATAATCGGCAACCCTAAACCGGGAGATTGCAACTCAAAATAGATTCCGCCAATGATGAGCATAATTAAAATACCGCTCACTATTGGATTAATCAAAAAATTGATGGCAGAATCTACCCATGATAATTCTTGTTCTGTTACGGAAGAAGATGAATGATGTATCAAGGCAAGAACTTCTTCTTTCGATGATGCCTGCCCTTCGCAATAGTTATTTTTGATAGCTTCCTGCGTCGTGAATGTCAGCACTTTCCCTTTTGGGGAAATGCTGTCAATTTGCGTGTCCGGATCTACCATGGCTTCGGCAATTAACGGATTTCGCCCATTTTTTTCTGCCGTGGCGCGCATCAACGAACGCATGTATGACTGATACTTGTCCGGCATAATCTCCCCCGCTTGGTTTACCACAGATGCGGCTCCAATAGATGCTCCCGGCGACATATATATGCTGTCGCAAGCGATAGAAATAAGCGCGCCTGCCGAAGCAGCATTGTTGTTGATAAACAGATAAACCGGAACCGGTGCTTCCAATAGCAAAGTGCGTATCTTCTCTGCAGATTCCAGCTCTCCACCAAAAGTATTGATTTCCAATAAGATGCCGGCAGTCTGGTGCAACTTTACGTATTCAAGGGCAATCTCCGTTTTGCGAAGTGCCGGCTTTGCAATGTCTTCATCTATCTTAAAATAATAAATCTCTTTTTGCGAAAATGCCTGTAATCCGCTAATAACTAATAATATAATCGTAAAAATCCGTATCAGTCTTTTCATGGTTGAAAATTTTTGCAAAGATATGTTTTTATTGATTATACAGACCTCACGATTCGCGTTTTTAATAACCTTCGTAAATGGCACCACCGCAATTATCGCGGGTTGAATGAGTGACACTCCGGAGACAATTATTTATTTGCTTGATTCTCAATAGCCCTAAAAATGCAAAAATAATAGCTTCTTTGAAATCAACAGTTCCTATATCCGGCACAACAATTTGACTATTAGGAATTTTAGTTTGTAATAAATCAATTAAAAACTCATTTTTAGCACCGCCGCCCGTCACCAAGACGCTTTGCATTTGATGTTGGTTGATAATGTGAGCAATCTGGGCGGCAATATGTTCGTGCGCAGTTCGCAACAAATCTTCAATCGCGAAATCTTTCGCAATAATGGGAATAATATGGCTGTCGAACCACTCTTTTCCCAATGATTTTGCACCCGCTTTTTGATAAAATTCCAAACCATTCAACTGATTGAGCAAATCGGGCAAAATATTTCCTTTTTGCGCAATTTTTCCGTCCTTATCAAAAAGAAGATTGATTTTTTGCGCCAAATAATTGAGCAGCATATTGCAAGGTGCAATGTCGAAAGCCACCCGTTTATTGTTTTCTGTAAATGAAATATTACAAAAACCTCCCATATTAAGGCACGCATCATATTGATTATAAAGCAATTCATCACCGATTGGAACCAATGGGGCACCTTGTCCGCCCAAGGCAGTATCCACGGTTCGGAAGTCGCAAATGGTACGAATGCCGGTCAGAGCGGCAATTTCCGCACCGCTTCCAATTTGCGTGGTCAGGTGGAGGTCCGGTCGGTGAAAAACGGTTTGTCCGTGAGATGCTATAAAATCGGGTCTTTCCGGAAGCTCGGTGAGGAAATTCTTGACACTATTTGCCATGAATGTCCCGAAATCTCGGTGCAAAAGTGCCAATTCATAAGCGGACAATGTCGGTGCAGATTGCAATTTTTTGCGCCATTCATCGTCATAATCGACAGTTTCACATTTGATAATATGGTATTTCCATTTTTTCCCTCGTTGATAGAACTTACAAAAGGCAATATCTAATCCATCTAAGGAAGTTCCTGACATTAAGCCCATTGCAAAGTATTCATTCTCTTTTTTGGTAAATACTTTTCTCTCATCATTAGGGGTACAATTCAGGGCATTTTCGACATGAAAATTGCCAATTCGGGTACGGCGCAAGGCGGTAAGATGTGCACCACTTTCCAACAATAATCCGAAATCTCGGGCGATGGAACGAATGTAAGTCCCTTTGGAACAGACAATTCTAAAATCAACTTCGGGGAGATTGATACGGGTGATTTCAAATTCGGTAATTTGAATACGGCGGGGGGACAGCTCCACATTCTCTCCTTCGCGGGCATAGTGAAAGGCACGGCGACCGGCAATCCAAACCGCCGAAAACTGGGGCGGAATTTGCTCTATTTCACCGGTCAGTTGCTGAGCGGCTGCACGAATCATCTCTGCCGTAATATGTTCGGTAGGGAACTCGGCATCTATTTCTTTTTCCAAATCAAAACTTGGCGTCGTGGAACCTAATAAAAAAGTACCTGTATATTCTTTCTCTGCACCTTGATAACTCTCAATTTTCTTTGTCATCTGTCCCGTGCAAACAATCATTAACCCCGATGCCAACGGGTCTAAAGTGCCGGCATGTCCCACTTTCACCTTTTTTCCGAACTTGTGCTTAATCGCTTTTTTAACTTTTGCTACCAAGTCAAAAGAGGTGCACTGATACGGTTTGTCAAAAATGAGCACGCTATCCTCGCTCTCAAAAACAGTATCATCGATGGAAAATTGAGAATTGTGTATTTGTTTTGGTTTCGATTCCATTATTTTGATAATTAGGCTTTAATTGATTTTTTGGAACCGAATTTTCTTTTAATTCGAAGATAAGTTTCCAGAATAAAGATCAGTGCGGTCATTCCGACAAAAAAGCGAGCAATATAATCTCCATGTTTCGTGTAAAAAGTAATTTCATCGTTAGGATAGACCTTATATTTGATGGCGGTTTCAGCCCAAAATTCGGTTTGTTGGTGTGCGTCACCCCTTTCGTCAATAAAGGCGGAGGTGCCGGTATTGGCGGCGCGGAGGATGGTACGTCGGGATTCTATCGCGCGAAGTTTGGAAAACGAAAAATGTTGTTGATAGCCGGGCGTTTTTCCCCACCAACCGTCATTGGTAATCACTGCCATTAATTGCGCCCCATTATTCACAAATTTTCCAAAATGCTCCCCATAAGCCGATTCATAACATATTGGAACACCGATGGGTGCAGAAGTTCCTGTCAATGTAAAGGCGCGCTGCACGCTGTCGCTGCCCAATGAGCCAGTTGTTCCCCCCAAATCAATCGCATATTTCTCCAAAAAACCAAATATTTGAGGATACGGCATCTTTTCTACTCCCGGCACCAATTTGCTCTTGTAATACATCTGAATATGATTGCGGCGGTAGCAAACCGATGTGTTGTAAGAATCCATATACACATCTTTTTCTAATTCTTTTGCCGTGAGGGTCGCTTTGTGGTCATAAAAACGTACAGTGGAAAGCCCTGCAATGATGTTCAATTTCGGATATTGCTCTTGCAGTGAATCCAATAGCAAAAACCCCCTGTAGTTGGAATTAAACTCCGGAATGTCATTCGCTAACAGCGCATCGGAAAAAATGGTGTTGGGAATGGCAGATTCGGCACAAAGCATAATCTGAGTTTGAGGGGTCAAAACAGGAGCTGCTACCTCCAAAATATGCTGAATGTGTTCTACATTTGAAAATTCATATTGCTTAAATGGATCTGTATTTTGTTGAATGATCACTGCTTCAATGGGAGTCCGATTTTTTTCATCCGGAAGCTGATACGTAGCATATCTCACAAGAGAGGCTGTGATGGGAAGGACAATCCAACATATACAACTGATACTCAATATGATACTTCTTTTTCTGGAAGTGCGGAGTGATTTTAGTAAATAAAAAATCAAAAAATTGGTTGACAATATCCAAAATGTTCCTCCAAAGGTGCCGGTCAGTTCATACCATTGTACAAATTCGGGGCAGTTGGCAAAA
>Ga0209098_1001884_pt1 | contig 19199 bp, 15 predicted proteins | sample AD_JPNHW1_MetaG_FD_184429 | JGI IMG/M metagenome (GOLD analysis project Ga0209098, IMG submission 184429) | Active sludge microbial communities of municipal wastewater-treating anaerobic digesters from Japan - AD_JPNHW1_MetaG (SPAdes) (version 2) | ecosystem: Engineered > Bioreactor > Anaerobic... | reverse complement strand
GCGGCATGGACCTCCTCTTCCCGCACCACGAATCGGAAATTGCCCAGTCAACGGCCGCCATCGGCCACGAATCGGTCAAATACTGGATCCATAACAACATGATCACCATCAACGGTCAGAAGATGGGAAAATCGTTGGGTAACTTCATCACCCTCGAAGAGTTCTTCACCGGCACACATAAGGCGCTGGAGAAAGCGTACAGTCCTATGACCATCCGCTTCTTCATCCTCCAGGCTCATTACCGCGGCACGCTCGACTTCTCGAACGAAGCCCTGCAGGCGGCCGAGAAAGGACTGAAAAGACTCCTGACCGGCATGGAGACTCTGAAAAAACTGGCTCCTGCCGCTGCCACGCAACCTGCCCGTCTGTCAGACGATATCCGCGAACTGAAACAATCGTGTTACAGCGCGATGGATGATGATTTCAACAGCCCCATCCTCATCGCCCATCTCTTTGAAGGAGTGCGCATCATCAATTCACTGACCGACAACAAAGAGACGCTTGCGGCAGAAGACCTGGAGCAACTGAAGTCGATCTTCGATATCTTTGTTACCGATATTCTGGGACTTACCGATGAAACATCCGGTAACCAGGATGAATTGGTTGACGGTCTGATGCAACTGATCCTGTCGCTTCGGAAAAATGTCCGCGAGAAAAAAGATTTCGAGACTTCGGATAAAATCAGGGACGAACTGCAGAAACTGAATATCAGTGTAAAAGATACCAAAGAGGGTCCCTCGTGGTCAAAAGGATAATATCATTTTTCAATTATCAGCATACAAAAACAAATCCCATGAAGACAATACAACGAACGATGAAACTTGCCGTCCTTGCTATCGCCGTCGTGACGCTGCTGGCCGGATGCAACACAAAACAATCGAAAATGAAACAGGAACTTGCTGACTTTATCCGGAAGCACGATTCCGTGGTAATCCCGTTGAGCAAAGAAGCTAACCTTGCTTACTGGAACGCGGCTATCTCGGGCAAACCGGAAGACTGGAAAAAAGCAGAAGATCTCCAGATCGAGATGGTGAAACTGTTCTCCAATAAAGAATCGTTGACCAAACTCGAAGAGATCAAGTTGTCGGGACTGATCACCGATACGCTCATGGCACGCCAACTGGATGTACTCTACCGTCAGTTTCTTTCTGCCAAAGCAGATACCGCCAAGTTGAATGCCGCGGTGAGGATGCAGACGGCTATCGAGCAGAAATACAGTACATTCAGAACCGAGATCAAAGGGAAAAAACTGACGGATAACGATGTGGAAGAGATCCTGCGTACCTCCACCAATGTCACTGAACAAAAAGATGCGTGGATCGCCCAGAAAAAGATCGGTCCTATCGTTGCTGACGATATCAAAAAGCTGGTTGTCCTTCGTAATGAAATTGCCAAAGAACTTGGATTCGACAATTATCATACGATGAGTCTCACCCTGAGCGAAGAAGATCCCAAAGAGATCAGCCAGTTGTTTGATGAACTCGACAACCTGACAAAGGACGCTTTCGCAGAAGTAAAAGGAGAAATTGACGATTATTTTGTCAAACATTATCAGCTGAAAAGCAAAGATGAACTGATGCCCTGGAACTACCAGAACCGATTCTTCCAGGAAGCTCCGAAGATCTACGAAGTGGACCTTGATAAATATTATAAAGACAAGAACCTTGAAACGCTCACTGCTTCTTATTATGCCGGGATCGGGCTCCCCATCGAAGCGATGCTGAAGAAGAGCGATCTTTACGAAAAAGAGGGGAAAAACCAGCATGCCTTCTGTGCTGATATTGATCAGAGAGGCGATGTACGGGTACTTTGCAACATCAAGCCGAACTCGTACTGGATGAATACCATGTTACATGAATTCGGACATGCCGTGTACGATGCGAACATCGATACCACGCTTCCGTTCATCTTACGCGAGCCGGCGCAGACGTTCACCACGGAAGCCATCGCCATGATGTTCGGCAGGATGAGTTCCAATCCGCAATGGCTGCAGGATATGGCGGGGATCACGAAAGAGGAAAAAGCACAGATCGCCGAGAACTGCTTCAAAACCCTTCGACTCGAACAACTTGTTTTCAGCCGGTGGGCACAGGTGATGTACCGCTTTGAAAAGAGCATGTACGAAAACCCGGAACAGGATCTGAACAAACTGTGGTGGGATCTGGTGGAAAAATACCAGTTGCTGAAACGCCCCGAAGGACGTAACGAACCCGACTGGGCTACTAAAATCCATATTGCCTCTTATCCTTGTTACTATCATAACTACCTGCTGGGAGAACTTCTGGCCAGCCAATTGCATTATTATATCGTCAGCAAGATCATCAAATCCGAAGATTATAAGATGCAGAGTTATGCCGGTAACAAAGAAGTCGGGACTTTCCTGAAAGAAAAGGTTTTCATGCCGGGATCGAAGTATTACTGGAACGACATGATCGAGAAAGCCACCGGCGAGAAACTGACTGCCAAATATTACGCTAAACAATTCGTGAAGTAAAAAAGGCTTCGCACTTCTTACTTACTTCTTTCCATGCACTTCGTTTCTTCCTGATGACAAGGAGGAAACGAAGTGCTCTATTTTTCCTAATTTTGTAAAAAAATACTGCATGAACTTTATTGAGGAACTTAGATGGCGTGGAATGATCCACGATATGATGCCTGGGACGGAAGAGCAATTACAGAAAGAGATGACCACGGGTTATATCGGCTATGATCCCACTTCCGATTCCCTGCACATCGGCAACCTGGCCTCGATCATGATGTTAGTTCACTTCCAGCGGTCGGGGCATAAGCCGTTGGCGCTTGTCGGTGGAGCCACCGGTATGATTGGCGACCCCTCGGGAAAATCGGAAGAACGCAACCTGCTCGATGAAGATGTGCTCCGTCATAACCAGCAATGCATCCGGAAGCAACTGGAAAAATTTCTTGATTTCGACTGTGGCGCTACCAGCGCTGAGATGGTGAACAATTACGACTGGATGAAAGAATTCAGTTTCCTGCAGTTTCTGCGCGACGTCGGGAAGCACATCACCGTCAATTATATGTCGGCCAAAGATTCTGTTAAAAAAAGGATGGAAGGCGGTTCCGGTCTTTCCTTCACGGAATTCACTTACCAGCTGGTTCAGGGTTTCGATTACTGCTGGCTGTTCGAGCATAAGAATTGCAGGCTTCAGATGGGCGGTTCCGACCAGTGGGGGAATATCACCACCGGCACCGAACTGATCCGCCGGAAGCTGGGCGGAGAAGCTTTCGCGTTGACCTGTCCGCTGATTACCAAAGCCGATGGCGGCAAATTCGGTAAAACCGAGTCGGGCACTGTCTGGCTTGATCCGAAGAAAACATCTCCTTATAAGTTCTACCAGTTCTGGCTCAATACCAGTGATGAAGATGCCGCTGCCTACATCAGGCGGTTTACCTTGTTATCCAAAGAAGAGATTGAAAAACTGGTCGCTCAGCATGCCGAAGCGCCGCACCTGCGCATCCTTCAGAAAGAGTTAGCTAAAGATATCACGATCCGCGTGCACTCGGTCGAAGATTACCAATCGGCGGTGGAGGCTTCGGAGATCCTCTTCGGAAAAGGGACTACCGAGACCCTGCGAAACCTTTCAGAGGAAACTCTCCTTCAGGTGTTTGAAGGAGTACCGCAGTTCGATATCGCCAGGGCTGACATCGAAGCCGGCATCCCGGTGGCAGACTTCCTGGCCGGTAAAACGCAGGTATTTCCATCCAAATCAGAAGCCAGAAGAATGCTGAAAGATGGCGGCGTTCTGATTAATAAGCAGAAAGTAACGGAAGAATTCACGGTCGCTTCCGACCAACTTCTCAGCGGGAAGTATATCCTCGTGCAAAAAGGCAAGAAGAATTATTTCCTGGTAAAGATCGGATAACAGTAAGAAATACTCTCACCATCGGACGGGTTTCGCCCCCATGGTGAAGATGATCTCGCCTCCGGCCATCAGATCGGCATGATCGAGGAAAGGTTTTAACAGCTTTTTCCCGTTAACCGTGACAGACCTGATGTAGATGTTCTTCTCCGATAACCCGGGAGCTTTGATGACTAATGTTTTCCCGTCAGGTAACTGAATGCGGGCTTCTTCCACGCAAGGACTGCCGATAGCGTATTGTGTGGTGCCCGGGCATACGGGGTAAAAGCCGAGGGAGCTGAAGATATACCAAGCCGACATCTGTCCGCAATCGTCGTTGCCGCACAATCCGTCGGTGGCGTTGCGATACATCAGCCGGTTGATCATATGGATCTTCTCCTGGGTCTTCCAGGGCTTGGAGGTCCAGTCGTAGAGGTACGGAACATGGTGGCTGGGCTCGTTGCCGTGCACATAATTACCGATGATGCCCGACCGGGTGACATCTTCCGTTTCGGCGAAATGCTTGTCGTCAAGCGTCATGGTAAACAGAGAATCGAGATGGTTGATAAAGCGGTCTTCGCCACCCATGAGGCGGATCATGGCGGGGATGTCGTGAGGGATGTAGAATGAATAATTCCATGAGTTACCTTCGATGAATCCCTGGCCACTCGTACTCAACGGGTCGAACGGCTCTTTCCATTTACCGTCGCTGTTTTTTGGCCGGATGAATCCGGTTGAGGGATCGAAAAGGTGCTCGAAGTTCCGGGAGCGGTCGCGAAAGGTTCCGATGGCTTCTTTAGCGCGCAGGTACCCTTTTTCACCCAGTCCTTTGTCGTTCAGCATGGCCTCTGCCAGTGTGGCAATGGCGAAATCATCGTAGGCATATTCCAGGGTGATGGAAGCCGAGGAGCCGACTTTGTCTTCCGGCACGAATCCCAGCTTTTCGTAATCACTGACACCCGAATAGAAGTCACGGGTAGCGGTGGTGAGGCAGGCGTTGAGGGCCCGTTCGGGGTTGTATCCGCGGACCTTCTTCACATAGGCGTCGGCAATCACCGGCACGGCATGATAGCCGATCATACACCAGTTCTCGTTGCCGTGATGCGACCACACGGGAAGCATTTTCTCGGGGCTTTGCTCGAAGTGAGCCAGCATGGAATGGATCATGTCGCGTGTTGGTCCCGGCCACAGCCAGGTGAGCAATGGATGGAGGCCGCGATAGGTATCCCAGAGCGAAAAGATCGTGTAATTGGTAAAGCCTTCTGCCTGGTGGACTTCCTGGTCAAGGCCGCGGTATTTTCCGTCTACATCCTGATAGACGGAAGGATGAATCAGCGCGTGGTAGAGAGCGGTATAGAAGATCATTTTCTTTTCTTCGGATGTTTGGATATTGATCTTTGACAACTCGTTTTCCCAGGCTTGTTGCGCCAGTCTTTTGACCTGATCGAATTGATTACCGGGAGTTTCTTCCTCCAGGTTCTTCAGGGCTCCTTCCATGGAAACGGCCGAAAGAGCGCACCGGATGACCAGTTGCTCGTCCTGTTGCATCGAGAAATCGAAGTGGGCTTTCAGGTTCCGGCCGGCCATCTCCGGGAAATCCTGTCCCTGGTTGAATTTTCTCCAAAACCCGCGGTACACGCCTTGTTGATCATCGCGGAAACCGTAACTCTTCACCGGCTTCGAGAAAGTGATGGCGAAGTAGATATACCTGGACCGGGCCCAGCCGTTGGTGATGCGGTAACCGGTGGCCAGCGTGTCATTCACCATATGGATGTAAGCAGCCAGAACTTTCCCGGGATAGTTGTAGATGCCGTGGTTGAGGTCGAGAATGATGTGAGCGCTGTCGGTCCGGGGGAAGGTATAACGGTGAACTCCTACCCTTGTCGTGGCGGTCAGTTCCGCCAACACTCCGGGCTCATCCAGGAAGACACGGTAGTAACCGGGTGATGCCGATTCTGTCTCGTGACGGAACGATGAGCGGTACCCGGATCCGGGGCGGGAAGAAGTGCCCGGGTTCAGCTGCAGCCGGCCGACAGTGGGCATGATCAGAAAGTCACCCAGGTCGGAGTGCCCGGTACCACTAAAGTGAGTGTGGCTGAAGCCGACAATGGTAGGATCGTCATACTGGTAACCGGCGCAATAGCGGTATACATCGGGATTGTATTTTCCATCCTTATCGTAGGGAATGGTATCCGTGTCGGGACTGAGTTGTACAAACCCGAAAGGTACGCAGGCTCCCGGGAAGGTATGGCCCATTTCGCGCGTGCCGACAAACGGGTTAACATAAGAGGTATTTTGCGCGGCTCCTGCAAAAGCAATGGCAAACAGCCACCAGATCAGCAATGTCTTTTTCATGGGATCAATATCGCGGTAAAGGTAAGGGTCTTTTCCCGGACCTGGTATCGCGGGAAACATCGGAATATCATCTTTTTCGGTGGAAAAGCTCATCAATCAGCCACGAAATGACTACTTTTGCTGCATCTTATTATGCATATCAATGAACGAAAAAATTCTCGCAATCAACCCGGGATCCACATCCACCAAGATAGCTGTTTATGATGGCCGTAAGCAGGCCTTTCTGAAAAGCATAAAACACGATCAGGAGAAACTTCGCAGTTTTGAACACACAGCAGATCAGTTTACATTTCGTAAAGAAATGATTGTAAACGAAGTCCGGGATGCCGGCTTTGATCTTAGTCAGTTCAGCATTGTTGTCGGCCGCGGGGGATTACTGAAACCGATTCCCGGTGGAGTGTACGAAGTGAATGAAGCCATGATCTGGGAGTTGAACCATCCTGTTTCGGAACATGAATCGAACCTGGGAGGATTGATTGCTCATGAGATCGCCAAAGAGATCGGTCCGGAAGTGCAGGCCATCATTGTTGATCCGATATGTGTGGATGAGCTGGACGATATCGCCAGGATTTCCGGGATGCCTGAAATACAGCGGAAGAGTATCTTTCATGCCCTGAACCAGCGGGCTGTTGCACGGACTTTTGCCCGGGAGACAGGCCGTAAATACGAGGATCTTGATCTGATAGTCGTTCATATGGGCGGCGGTGTCACTGTCGGATCCCATCATCATGGCGTTATTGTGGATGTGAATAACGGCCTTAATGGCGAAGGCGCCATGACACCCGAGAGAACCGGCAGTCTTCCCGTGGGACAACTCACGGAATTGTGCTATTCGGGAAAATACACCCGGGCGGAGATGATGAGGAAAATCAAAGGACAGGGAGGCTTTTCCGGTTATCTCGGTACCAATGATGTTCAGGAGATAGAATCCAGGATCCAGGATCATGATGAATATGCGCTGCTGATCTTTCGGGCCATGGCTTACCAGGTGGCTAAAGAGATCGGGGCCGCCAGCACCGTGCTGAAAGGCAACGTGGATGCCATCCTGCTGACAGGAGGTGTGGCGCACAGCAAACGGATGGTGGAGCTGATCACCGAACGCATCAATCACCTCGGTCCCGTGAAGGTCTATCCGGGCGAAGGCGAAATGGAAGCGCTGGCCCTGAACGCCTACCTGGTGTTAACCGGCGAACTTAAGGTTAAACAATACCACTGACGAATTACTTTGTACTCCTTCCTTTTAACTGGAACAATTTAATTTTAAGGTTTTGATATACTGATTTTCAATCTGATTTGATGTCTTTCCCATCGGGAAATGAGGATGATATGAAAAATTTTCGTTATTTTGCAAAAATCAGAATATCGAAAACATCTATGCCGAAAAGAGTAATCCTGACCATCAATCCCGGATCCACTTCTACCAAGATCGCACTTTTCCATTCCAATGAACAGATCTTGCTTAAAAACATCAAGCATCCTGTGGAAGAGCTTGACAGGTTCCAACATATTATCGACCAGTTTTCTTATCGTAAGGATATGATCCTGAAAGAGCTGGAAAATGCCAATATCGATTTCCACAGTATTGAAATTATTGTCGGTCGTGGCGGACTTGTTAAACCGATACAGTCAGGAGTGTACCAGGTGAACGAACGGTTGAAAGAAGATTTGCGCATCGGTGTACAGGGCCAGCACGCCAGTAACCTGGGTGGTCTCATTGCCGATGATCTGGCGAAAAACATTCCGGGGGCCAGGGCTTTCATTGCCGATCCGGTGGTGGTTGATGAACTGGAATCCATCACCCGGTTGACAGGGATTCCTCAAATCAACAAACATTGTGTTTTCCATGCCTTGAATCATAAAGCGATCGGTCGGATCTATGCCTCTTCCATCGGCAGGAAGTACGAAGAGTTGAACCTCATCATTGCTCATCTTGGTGGAGGTATCAGCGTGGGGGCACACAGGAAAGGGAAGGTGATCGATGTGAACCAGGCTCTCGACGGCGACGGCCCTTTTACTCCCGAAAGGTCGGGCACCTTGCCAGTTGGTGATCTGGTCAGACTCTGTTTCAGCGGAAAATATACCAGGGAAGAGATCCTGAAACTGATCACCGGGAAAGGCGGCTTTGTGGCTTACCTCGGCACCAACAATGCTTGTGAAGTAGAAATAATGGCGCATGAAGGCAATACCCTGGCCATGCAGGTATTGGATGCACTGGCGTATCAGGTGGCGAAAGAAATCGGTGCGATGTCGGTCGTTCTGGAAGGAAAGGTCGATGCAATCCTGATTACCGGAGGAATGGCGCATAGCAACGGACTGGTCGCGTTCATCAGAAAGATGACGGAACATATTGCCCATATCGAAGTATATCCGGGCGAAGATGAGATGAGAGCTCTCGCCATGAACGGACTCAGGGTCCTGGAAGGCGAAGAAGCATTGAAAATCTACGAATAAAACAGCAGAAACAACGCCGGAAGCAAAATCCCGATGGCAGTCAGCCAGGCTCCTCGTTTCAGGATGCCGTTTTTCCCTTTCAGAACGAATAACCCCGTGACGGCCAGCACCATCAGCGACACTGCATAAAGGTCAGAAAACCAGGTAAAAAACTTCTTGATGTTGTTATAATGCAACAGGTTAAACTCCTTGATGACATATCGGGGAGTTTTTTTCTGCAAAGACGATTCACCTGTTTTCAGATCGATATACACAGATCCTGTTTTCAGAAAGATATTGAGATATCCATCACCCGGGACAAAGCTCTTGTAATTACTCGTCTCCCCGATCTGTGTCAGGACAGACATAACGTACGCTTGAGTGATGACACTATCGGAGGGAAGAGGAGCGGTGAAGGTCTTCACGCTGGCAGAATAATCGGGATGTGCGAAATCACCTGCCTTGAAGTGATTCAGTACAATGCCTGACAGGGCATAAATGATTGTCATGCCAAAGGCCAGATACCCGATATCACGGTGCAGGGCATTATTCCAACGCCGGAGTGTGGTGGTCCGTATCATAAAGAGAAGGATGTCATGGTTTTATTTTACTTCGGAAACAGATGTCGCTTCGATGGAATAGAACGAAAGATGGTCTGTTCCGCTGGCTTTGATCTGATCCCGGTAGGCATTGATCTGGGCAAACTTATCGTCTGCAGTCTGATCTTCATGGCCTTTTTGTCCGGTATGAACTCCTGCTTCGTGGTTTTCGGCCGGTTTCTTCAATTCTGCTTCCCATTCGTTCAGGTACTTATCATCAATACGGAGTTCTTTCAGGATCCCGGAGACTTTCACCCGGCTTCCCATCAGGGTTTCGTCGAACTTTGTTATTTCGGGGCCGGTAGTGATTTCCACCAGGACACTGTCGTTGCCGTCGGCCAGGAACATGCGTTTTCCACTGTGTTTGCAGATGTGGGTGACGGTACCTTCGATATTGACCGGTTTTTCAACGTACCGGTAAGCGGCGGTGTCGAAAGAAGCTACCGTGATGGTGGCAGTGTTGTCGGAGGCGTCCTTTTTAGTTCCGGTGTTGCATGAAACAAGGATCGCGCCCATCAGGAGGATGATGGCGTACAGTTTTTTCATAATGGGTAAAGGTGTTAGTTTAAGACAAAGATGACACTTTTTTCCCTGTTTTCAAAAAATAGTGACCGACCGGAAGAAAAAAGAGAAGTCCGATGGCAAAGAAGATGCCGATAGCCAGGACGGAAGAACGCATGCTCCCGGTGATTGCTTCAATAAATCCGAAGCTGAAGAGGCCGAGTACGGTAGCCAGTTTTTCCATGACATCGAAGAAACTGAAGAATGAGGTGTGATCGGTGGTATCGGGAAGCAGCTTGGAGTAGGTAGAACGAGCCAGCGACTGCGATCCGCCCATGACGATACCGATAAAGAAAGCGGCGATCATGAAGCCAACGGCACCCCTGATGAAGAAGACGCCGAGGCAGATCAGGATCCAGGTGATGAGGCAGATCATCAGGGCGCGGAAGTTACCGATGCGATCGGAGATACGGGCGAAGGACCAGGCGCCGAACATGCCGACCAGCTGAATCACCAGGATGGTGGGGATCAGGACCTCATCAGAAAGCCCGAGTTCTTTTTCGCCGTAGGTGGCAGCCATGAACATCACCGTGAGCAATCCCATCATCATGAAGAAAAAACCAATGAGATAGCAACTCAGCACACGCGATTTGGTGACCCTCTTGAACACCATCCGCAGTTCTGCATATCCATTGAGCAGGACATTCTTCCGGCCTTCCCGTCTCTGGTAAGTATATTTGGGCAGGCAGGCAAACGTGATCTGCGAGAACCCAATCCACCAGGCAAAGACGGTAGCGAAGGAGATCCGGGCCGGCAGGGTGGAGTTGTCGGGAATACCGTACCAGCCGGGTTGAAGGATCATCGTCAGGTTAAACAGAAGAAGCACTACCCCGCCCAGATAGCCCATCGAGTAACCACGTGCACTGATACGGTCCTGGTCTTTCGGCGGAGCGATCACCGGCAGGAATGAATTGTAAAAGACAATGCTCCCTGCATAGCCTAACGTAGCCAGCCCGAAAGCGATCACCCCCAACTCGACGGTCGTCTTATCGAAAAAGAACAATAACCCGCACGATAACGCACCGATCCAGGTAAACACTTCCATGAAGATCTTCCTTCTCCCGGTATAATCGGCCAGGGAACTGAATAAGGGAGAGAATACCGCCACCAGCAGATAAGCAGCGGCAATGGTCCAGGAATACAGCACCGTGTTGATCACTTTCGCTCCAAAAAAACTAACGGTGAAATCGTTGTTGGTGTGGGTGATGTTGTTGTAATAGATCGGAAAGATCGTGGAGGCAATGGTCAATTGGTAAACAGAATTCGCCCAATCATAGATAACCCATCCCTTGATGACTTTTTTATCCCCCTGCACGATCGTAGCAGCCTGGACTTGGTCGATCACCTCATTCATTCGCTGTAATTTTTCTTTTGCCCTCGGCTGGCAACACCAGGGAATCTTTTTTCTGTGTCGTCAAAAGTACGGAAAATCTGAAACCGTTTGGCTGTCGCGAAAAAAGAGTACTTTTAAAAGCAAATCAGAAAACATGAAACACCTCTTACGCTTCCCGGGGATCTGCGTGTTCCTGCTGATTTCTTCCGGGATGTACGCGCAGGATATGCTCACCGACTCGTCTTCACTGGAAAAGAGTAAAAAAGGATGGAATTTTGGCGCACTTCCGGTCCTCGGATACAATTCAGATATCGGTCTACAATTCGGGGCGCTGGTCAACCTGTTCGATTATGGCGACGGTTCCATTTACCCGAAGTACGATCATCAGTTTTATACCGAATGTTCCTGGACGACCAAGGGAGGAGGCATCTATCAGTTTTTTTATGATTCGGAAAAACTGCTGAAGCCAGTCAGGTTAACAGCCAACGTCACCTATCTCACCGAACGGGCGCTGGACTTTTACGGATTCAACGGGTTTCAGGCTGTGTTTAATAAAGAATGGTCTGATGACGAATCGGATGAATATTACACACGCATGTTCTACCGTCATGAACGTAAGATGCTTCGTATCGGCGCCGATTTTCAGGGAAGACTGTTCACCAGCCATCTCAAATGGCTGGCCGGGATCACTTTCATGAATTTCGAGATTGGCTCTGTGGATATTGACCGGTTGAATAAGGGGAAAAAACAGGATGAGAAACTCCCCGATACGGCCGGGTTGTATGAACACTATTGCGACTGGAATATCCTGGAGAAAGAGGAACGTGACGGTGGCATGAATAATTTTGTAAAGGCAGGACTGATCTGGGATACCCGTGATAACGAGCCTAATCCGATGAAAGGGATCTGGAGCGAAGTGATCCTGGTCATGGCGCCAGGTTTCCTGGGGGATGATGATTACAGCTTCATGCGGCTGGCGGTCACTCACCGGCAATATTTCACCATCATCCCAAACGATCTCTCGTTCGCATACCGTATCGGGTACCTGGGTACCATCGCAGGGAAAGCGCCGTTCTATTTTCTGCCCTACATGATCAATTCCTATGCGCTGACCACGACGGTGGATGGACTGGGCGGTTCGAATACCATCCGCGGCATCCTCCGCAACCGGGTGACGGGCGACGGCGTGGCTTTTGCCAATACGGAGTTTCGCTGGAAATTCTGCCGTTTCCGTTGGATCAGGCAGAACTGGTATGTCGCCCTGAACGCTTTTGCCGATGCAGGCATGGTGGTACAGGAGCGGAAAGTCGATCAGAACGGGATCCCTGTCGGCGTAGATCGTTCACAATATTTCAGTTCCGGAGAGGATACCCCGCATATCGGTGTCGGGGGAGGCATCCGGCTGGCCATGAACCAGAACTTCATCATCGCTGTTGACCTGGGCAAAGCCATCGACCGGCGTGATGATAACACGGGTGTGTATGTGGGATTGGGATACATCTTCTGATTTTTCAATACTTTTGTGACAAACGATGTTGTATGATCCTTGTCACTGGTGGAACAGGCCTGCTGGGCAGCCATCTTCTGTTTGAACTCATCAGCTCGGGCAAAAAAGTCCGGGCCATCCGTCACCGGCCGGGCCGCGAAGCCATGGTACGGAAGATCTTCGGATATTACGCTGCTCAGCCGGATGAGCTTTTTTCCCGTATCGAATGGGTTGACGCTGACCTGCTGGACCTTGGCGCGCTGGAACAGGCGCTGGACGGAGTCAGCGAGGTATATCACGCCGGAGCCGTCGTTTCCTTCCACTCGCACGACTTTCCAACCATGATGAAAGTGAATGTGGAAGGAACAGCCAACCTGGTAAATCTTTCCATACATGCCGGTGTAAAGAAATTCTGTCATGTCAGTTCCATCGCCACCCTTGGAAGGGCGGAAAACGATGGGCTCACCAACGAAGAGACTTATTGGGTGCCTTCGCCGAAAAATACCGTGTACTCACAGAGTAAATATGGCGCTGAGCGCGAGGTGTGGCGTGGCATGGAAGAGGGATTGACGGCGGTGATCGTGAACCCTTCCGTCATCGTCGGGCCGGGATTCTGGGACGGCAACTCCGGGTTGTTCCGGCTGGTGAACAAAGGACTGAAGTTTGCTACCCGCGGGATCAACGGGTATGTGGACGTGCGGGATCTGGTAAAGGTCATGACATTGCTGATGGAACGAGAATGTTTCGGAGAACGGTTTGTCGTTTCTGCCGCCAACGTTTCTTATCTCGACTATTTTTCTCTGATCGCGAAATACCTGAAGAAGCCGGCACCCACGATCATTGTACCGCCGTTCCTTACCGGAATAGCCTGGCGACTGGATGCCGTTTACAGCGCCATCAGAAGAACGAAACCGGAGATAACACGCGAAATGGCGGTAACGGCCTCGCAGGTGTACCTGTACTCAAGCGATAAAGTCTGCAAGAAGTTGGGTTTTGAATTTCGCGGGATGGAAGACACGATCAGGGAGACCTGTGAATGTTTTCTGAAGGACCAGGCCGGCTGACAGGTTGTCCTAAAGACAGCAGGCGCTAGGGTTTTATCGGGATCAGGTTCCGGTAATGCAGATAGCGGGCCACAATGCCATCTACATACCCTTCGGTGGAATAGTTCACCGGGAAGACACTCATGGCGTCGGATTTGGCATACGGATCTTTCCTCGATCGTTTCAGCAGATAATATTCTACATGCCCATGCCACCGGTTGGGATCTTTTCCGTAATGGCTGGCTTTCTTCCGCAAGGCCAGCACCCGGCCGATACCTACGTTATAGGAAGCCAGGATGAAGCTCACCCGTTCCCGTTGGTCGATGATCTCATCGGGCAACTGTTTATCGATCCACTTGAGGTACTTGATCCCTGCGGCAATCTGGTGAGCCGGACCGGATGTGCTGTCAAGACCAAATTTCTCGGCAGTCTCAGGCACCATCTGCATCAGGCCCGAAGCGCTGTGGTGTGAGACCTGCCCCTGCAGGAAATTCGATTCTTCATACATCAATGAGGCGATAAGCCGCCAGTCCCAGCCGATGATCTTACTGTAACTCATGATCTCCCGGTCGTAAGGGGAGATGGAATGAGACAGGATGGAAGAATATTTTCCGGTCAGAAAACCCGTTGTCTTCTGACTTTCGAAATAGAGAGTATAGATCTTTCTCATCTTCCTCGATTCTTGTATGGAATCGATCCAGGAATTGAGCATGGTGGCCAGGGAGTCGGATTTGTTGTATGTCGACCAGGCATATTCAAAGGGTTCGCTGACTTCTAATCCGACATTGAGATTGGTATAGGCCCGTTGCATCACGATAGCCAGGTTCTGTTCGCACAGGGTGAACGGGATGGAGCCTTCCGAGACCATTCGGACGAGATCAGTCTGGCTGGTATCTGCCACCTCATGGAGGACGATGTGGTTATTTCCTTCGGATTTGATAAGGTCGTATAATGAAGTCATGAAGGGATTGGCTCTGACATAGATGGTGTCTCCTTCGAGCTCATGCAGCGAGGCCCGGGAACTGGCCTGCCGCTGAACGACCACCAGCTTTGTTTCGCCAAACGAGTGCGTGAAATGGGCATGGTTCTCGCCTTTTGAGCTGACCGGCAGGTTCAGGGCGATGATATCAGCGGCCCGGTAGGTAAGATAATACTCCATCCGGGAGATATTATCGCACGCAATGAGCCGGAGCGGGACTCCCAGATAATGCGCAAACGATTCGAGCAGCTCCAGCTGGTAACCCATGGCTTCCCCCCGGTAGATGAAATAATTCAGGGTGTTCTTATCGGTGGCGGCCAGGAGGTAACCACGTTCCCTGATCCGCTGTATCTGGCTTTTGGAGATGACATTTTTGTCTTCGAGAAGATGAGCGGTGATAAAATAGATAATCACGATGACAACGGCTGTCATCGTGATCACACTCAGGACTCTTTTTGCACTTCCGTTGGTTTTCAATGATCTTTGTTATGCAACCTTCCTGTATCTTCTTACCGCAAGCGATATAATCACCACGGCATAAATGCCGAGAGCGATCAACGGGCTGCTGATGTCATGCAAGGTAGATCCTTTCAGCATTACCATGCGCATGATTCTGATGAAGTAGGCCAGCGGGTTGATCCGGTTCACCTCCTGTGCCCATACCGGCATGCTTTCCACCGACGTGAAAAGGCCGCTCATCAGAATAAACACCACCATGAAAAAGAACGACACCAACATAGCCTGTTGTTGCGTATTGGTCATGGTGGAGACCAGCAAACCGAAGCCCAAGATAACAAAAAGATAAATTCCCCCGGATAAAAAGATCAGCCAAAGGCTTCCAACGATGGGAATATCAAAGATTAATTTGCCCAGGGTGAGTCCGAAAGCGAGCTCGAACAAGGCAATAATCCAAAACGGAATAAGCTTTCCTGCAATGAATTGCGATTTGCGGATGGGGGTGACGTTGATCTGCTCGATCGTGCCGATCTCTTTTTCGCGTACAATATTCATCCCGGACAATAAAAATCCGACGATGGTCACCAGAAGCACGAGGATGCCGGGTACCATGTAAGTTTTATAGTTCAGTTTCGGATTGTACCAGAAGCTGTTCTCACTCTGAATCACCTGGATGCCTGCCAACTGCGATGGTGTGAGCCATTCCGCCATCACCGACCGGTTATAACTCATGAGGATCTGGGTGCTGTAAGCGTTCATCAGCCCGGCGCTGGCGCCGTTGATGGCATTGATGATAAACTGAACCCCGGCACGATTCCGGGTGACGAGATCTTTTTCAAAATCCGCCGGAATCACCATGATCATGTCTGTATTGCCCCGCTGCATCTGTTCCTGCGCCTCTTTCACAGAATATGTTGTATAGACGATCTTGTAGAATGGCGATCCTTCATATTTGCTGATAATACCCCTGGAGCTTCCCGACATGTCAAGATCTACTACGGCCATCCGGATGTTCTTCATATCGAAAGTGGCCGCATTAACCAGGATCAGTAGTTGGACCAGGGGAAGAACAAAAATGATCGGCAGCATCCGTTTGTTCCGAAAAACCTGAATGAACTCTTTCTGAATGATATAGCGCAGTGTTTTCATGATCAGGCCAGTCGTGTTTTAAAATTCTTGATACTTAAGAGGATAAAGATGGTAGTGAAACCTACCAACACCAGTGTCTCCCGCCAAAGGAATGCCAGCCCGTTTCCCTGCAACATAATCCCCTTGATAATGATGATATAATATTTGGGTGGCATCACGGCGCACAACCATTGCATAATCTGGGGCATGTTGGCGATGGGGAAGATAAAGCCGCTGAGCAGGATGGTGGGGAGCATCAGGGCCATCAGCGACACCATCATGGCGATTTGCTGACTGTTGGTGACCGTGGAGACGAGGATCCCCAGTGAAAGTGCCATGATGATATACAGCAGTGTTTCGAGGAGTAGCAGGAAAACACTTCCTGCCAGTGGTACGCCAAAGACGAGGTTCGCCAGCAACAGGATGACGCAGGCATCAATGAAGGCCAGGAAAACGTAAGGAAACACTTTCCCGATGATGATCTGAGCCGGCCGGAGCGGGGAGGCGAGGAGCAGTTCCATGGTACCGGTTTCTTTTTCCTTGGTGATGGAAATGGAGGTCATGAGCGCCGAGATCAGGATCATCAGCATAGCCATTAATCCGGGAACGAACATGTACACTCCCTTCAGTTCAGGGTTGTATAGCATGCGGGTTTCCGGTAGGATTTGCAACGGGATCTGTCCGGCATTCATAGTCAACAGGGAACTGTTCAGAATACCGGAAGCATAGTTGACCAGGATATTGGCGGTATTCGGATCAGAGGCGTCGCCGATGAGCTGCACCTTCGCCGCATTCTCTTTTTTCAGTTTTTTTTCGAAATCCTTTCCGAATACGATCACCATCTTGATGTTTCCTTCGCGGAAGGCAGGTTCGATCTGGTTGAAAGAACTCAGATTACGGTCGAGGAGGAAGTATCCTGAAGAGGTGATTTTTTCGGTGAGTTTCCGTGTCGTTTCGTCTTTCGACAGGTCGAGCACGGCAATGCGGGCATCTTTGATCTCATTGGTGAGAACAAACCCGAAGAGCATCAACTGCACGGCAGGCATGCCAAAAAGGATCAGCAGGGTGCGATAATCCCTGAAAATGTGGAAAAACTCCTTGACAACAAATCCCCAGAATCGTTTCATCTATTCCTCCGTTGTTACTTTTGACCGGGCCAGCCGCAGAAAGACATCGTTCATCGATGCGACATGGAACTGCTCTTTCAGGTTCGCCGGAGTGTCGAGAGCGGCGATGCGTCCGTCGACCATGATGGAGACGCGATCGCAATACTCGGCTTCATCCATGTAATGGGTAGTGACAAACACTGTGATGCCGTTTCTGGCGGTCTCAAAGATCATGTCCCAGAACTGACGGCGGGTGATCGGATCCACCCCTCCGGTAGGTTCATCCAGGAAGACGATCTTGGGGTCGTGGATGATGGCAACCGAAAGAGCCAGTTTCTGCTTCCATCCCAAAGGAATATCGGCAATCAGTTTGTTCCGCGCTGTTTGAAGGTCGAGCCGCTCCAGCAAACGCTCCGAACGTTCTTCAATCTCTTTTTTTGATAATCCGTAAATTCCGGCATAAAACCGGATGTTCTCGAACACGGTCAGATCTTCGTATAACGAAAACTTCTGGCTCATGTATCCGATGTTTTTCTTGATCAGTTCCCGTTGGCTGTATATATCATAACCTGCTACGGTAAGGATCCCGGAAGTAGGGTACGAAAGACCGCACAGGATGCGTATCGCGGTTGTTTTACCGGCTCCGTTGGCGCCCAGGAAACCGAAAATCTCGCCTTTCTTCACTTCAAACGTAAGATGATCGTTGGCAGTGAAGTCCCCGAACTTTTTCACCAGGTCTTTGACGATGATGATATTCTCCGGCATGGTCATGGTTTTTCTTTTGTTGTTATATGCTGATCTTCTGACTTGGCCACCTCACTTCCCATCAGTTCCATGAAACAATCTTCGATCGTCGGTTTGATCCGGTTTACGCTGATGTTGGTATGTCCTTTGTCCGTCAGAAAAGCATTCACCTCTTCCTCTTTGAGTGAGCCCGGTGTAAACGAGAGATGGATCGTCTGCCCGAAGGCAAAGGCGCCGGAAGCCGGTTGGAAAGCTTTCAGATCATGCAATAGCTGATAGACATTTGACGACGACACTGAGAAGAGTCCCAACGGATATTTCTCTACTACTTCGGCCGGGGTGCTGATGGCCATGAGCGACCCGTTCTGGATCAGCGCCACGCGGTCGCAAAGCGAGGCTTCGTCCATATAAGGGGTCGATACAAGGATAGAGATTCCTCCAGCCTTCAACCGTTGCAGCATTTCCCAGAATTCACGGCGCGACACGGCATCTACTCCGGTAGTCGGCTCATCCAGGAAGAGAACCACGGGTTTGTGGATCAGCGCACACGAGAGCGCCAGCTTCTGCTTCATGCCACCCGAGAGTTTGCCGGCCCGGCGGTGTTTGAAGGGTTCAATCTGCACGTAGATATCGCGGATCAGATCATAATTCTCTTCGATGGTAGTGCCGAAAATGGTGGCGAAAAAGCGAAGGTTTTCTTCCACCGTCAGATCGGGATACAGAGAGAAACGACCGGGCATGTACCCGATCATCCGTCGGATCTTCTTGTAATCGTGCACCACATCCAACCCTTCTACCCGGGCTTCTCCCGCATCGGCGAGCAGTAAAGTCGTCAGAATCCGGAATAACGTCGTCTTACCGGCTCCGTCAGGACCGATAAATCCAAAAAGTTCTCCCCGGCTGGTGGAAAAGGAGATGTCATCCAGGGCTCTGACCGGGCCATAGGATTTGGAGAGGGACGTTACTTCAATGGCAAATGAAGACATGGTCGTCAGATTTCCGGTTATTTCATGGATTCAGTTTGATTTCGCCCGGCATCCCGATCTTCAGGCTGCCGTCGTTGACCACCTGCACTTTCACAGCGTATACCAGGTTCACACGTTCTTCCTTGGTCTGGAT
>Ga0209098_1001883_pt1 | contig 19200 bp, 18 predicted proteins | sample AD_JPNHW1_MetaG_FD_184429 | JGI IMG/M metagenome (GOLD analysis project Ga0209098, IMG submission 184429) | Active sludge microbial communities of municipal wastewater-treating anaerobic digesters from Japan - AD_JPNHW1_MetaG (SPAdes) (version 2) | ecosystem: Engineered > Bioreactor > Anaerobic... | reverse complement strand
CTTGCTCGGCAATCCGATGCTTTTTGAGGATCTTTGTTTTATCTCGGATGCGGTCATGCAGTTCAAGTCTTCGTTTGACGAGTTGCCGAATCACGATCTCGGCGATTTCCGGCTCAATCTCGAGTGCTTCAACGATGCCGACGGTGTGGTGGGATTGGTTGACCGCTTTTTAAAAACCGCCGAATATGCAAAACAATATCCCTGGCTGAACGGTTTCAGGGATAGCGTCCGGGAGATCGCGCAAAGACACAGCGCTCAAAAAATGATCGCCGCCTGGGAACAGGCGTTTGTTCCGGAAATTGTGATGCATGCCTGCGATTTCGGTTTTAATTTCGACGACGTTTTATGGCCGGTAAAATACAAACTGCTCGCCATGCGGGAGCAGGAATATTCGAGAAAAAATACGGCTTACCGGACAGAGCCGATAAAAATACCGCTGATCGACCGGATACAGGGGACCATGACCGCCGCCAGGTCCGGACAGCTCGCGCCTTTTTTATCCGACGGCAACGGACATCCGTTTCATCCCGGAACCCCCCTGAACGATGTGCAGACATTCGGGAAAGACGGTTTGGCGGAGAGGATGAAAATTGACAATGCCGCACATACGATGGATGCCGATATATCGAATTATGCCGATGAAAACAAATTCGGGGACGCTTTTTTGCTGAAGGTGGTCGGATGTGAATTGATGGAAGGTTATACGGTTTTCGACGCGCCCGGCCGCATCAAATATTTTGTCATGACCCTTGCTGCCGAACTCGAACCGCTCGTGACCGAATTCGTCCCGTATTTGTGCGCCGCGAAAACCGCGCTTTACTGGCATGAAAAAGAAATTCCCTATTGCATTCCCGCGTTCGGAAAGGTCGGCGAAATCAGCATCACGGGGCTGATTGACCCCTATGTCGCCCAAAATGAGGGCATCGGCGAAACCATCGAAAACAGTGTCTGCGTAAACAAAGAGATTGCCGTGGTGACCGGCGCGAACCGCGGCGGAAAGACCGCGTTTGTGACTTCGGTGACGTTATGTCAGATTTTATTCCAGCTCGGTTTCCCGGTTCCGGCTGTTGATGCCGAACTCGGCGTGTTTTCGGGCATCGTCTCGGTGTTCGCGGGCGAAGAACAAGGGCTGATCGGCATCGGACGGCTCGGCGAAGAACTCAAAAAGCTGGCCGACGGTCTTTTTGCCGCACAGACGGGAAATGTTTTCATCTGTTTCAACGAACCGCTGACCGGCACGTCGAGCCGGGACGGCGAACGCATTCTGGCCGAGGCGCTCTGTATGCTCAAAGAGGCCGGGGCAAGCGGCTTTGTCGTCACCCATCTGCTGGGGCTTGCGAAAACCCTTGACATCATCAATCAAGCGGGAGGAAGTCCGCTTGTCACGCTGACCGCTCAAACCGACGGCGACAGGCCGCTCTATAAAATCATCCCGGCGCCGCCCGCCGAATCCAGCCACGCGAAAGCTGTGGTCAAACGCTTTATTTCTTGATTGGGGAGGATCTCGGAACATGAAATTGTTTTTTGAGCAAAACCAGAATCCGGCTTGTTGGACCGGAAACGAACAGGATATGCACAATCTGCGCATCGACGCGCTGTTGTTCGACATCTGCGCCGGCAGCGAATATCCGATCGACGCGGGAGTTTTGTGCCGCTTTTTCACCGACGATGCCGGCGACCTCGCCGCGCGCCATCGGGTGATGGCTGACCTGCGCGGTGATCCGGAAGTGTTCGGGGCCTTCAAGGCGCTGCTTCACGGCATGCTTCAGCTTAAAAAGGCGTTTGAAAAAGGCAGGCACATCCTCGTCGATTTGCGTATGAAGCTTTGGGAATACCGCACGCTGCAGTTGTTTTCCTCGGTCACCGACGCCTTCTGCAATGCGCTCGCCGCGAAGAAACTCTGCCCGGAACTGACAGCGTTGATTGAGCGGTTCAAAGCGCTCAGGGCCGAGAGCAAATGCGATGAGCTTCTAAAGGCGGTCGAAGCCCTCGACACGAACTGGATGAGAGTGCGCAGCATGCGCATCGGCGTGAACATCCTTGAGCACCCGGATGTCGTGACCACCGCGGTCGTCTTCGCAGAACACCGGGACGTCCCCTATTCCCCCTATTCGGTCTTTGACAAAGAGGGACTTGATGCGGGTGACGCGGGGCTTTCGCGCGAGAAAAAATTCAGTTTCGGAAAATACGACACCTTCTTTGAGCGCGCCATCCTGCGGGATTTTAAAATCCGGTATAAAAAACAGATCGCTGCCTTTGAGTCGGCGATGGAGACGCCCCATGATATCGAAATAATATGGCGGTTCGCCCTCTGCGCCGACAGCGCGGCCTTTTTGCTCGCGGGAATCGAGTTTGAACGGCGGCTCGCGGCGAACGGCTTTTGGCATGCGACACCGCAATTTGCCGATCATTTCAACGCGAAGCGGCTCTATTCGGCCGCGCTCGCGCTCGGTTCTCCCGACCCGGTCATCGACAACGACGTCGAACTCGGCAAGAAATTCTATGTGCTGACCGGCGCCAACCACTCGGGCAAGACCGAGCTGTTATTGTGCATTTCCCAGGCGCAGTTTTTGGGTCAGCTCGGCTGGAACGTCCCCGCGAAGGAAATCACGCTTTGCGCGGTTCCCGCGATTTTGACCCTGTTTTCGGCGGGTGAGGACAAGAACACCGAGCTCTCGCGCATGGAGCTCGAGGCCAAACGCTTTGCCGAGATCATGGGGCAGATGAAACCCGGCACTTTCGTGCTGCTCAACGAGCCGATGACCTCGACCAACCCCGACGAAGGCGCGGAAATCTGCCGCGATATGATTGAAAAAATCACGGCAGCGGGCGGAAGCGGCATCATGGTGACTCATCTTTATGAACTGTTTTCGCTGCTCGGCGGCGATTACGGCAGCTTATCCATGCAGAGCATCCCACAGCCCGACGGCGGCGCGGTTCATACCTTCAAAGTGCTTGCCGAAGCGCCAAAATGCGAGAGTTATGCCGTGGAACTTGCGCACAGCGCCGGTATCCGGTATAAAGACGCCGATTTCATCCGGGCGCTAGGAGAAAAACTCGCACAAAAGGCCTGAACGGATCCGTCCGGCGAAAGGAGGATAATTGCGATGAACGAATTCCTATGGGGCGGCCGCGCGCCGCGGCGTACTGTGTTGTTCGGGTTGCAACAGCTGCCGTTTTCGGAATTTTATAATCTCTTATTCAAGCGCGGTACCGGGGGGCTTCTCACCGATGCGATGCTCGCGGAACTCGTCAGCGCCGATCCCGAGGTCATCCGCGCCCGGCAGGAACTTCTTTCGGAACTTTACGAAAATAAACGGATCGCCGAATGCTTCAGGCGGTTCGCCGATGAATACATCGGCTGGCGGGAGTATGCCGGAAACCGGTTTGACGATAACGGCGACGCAATCGCCAATATCGATCCCTGCGGACACGTCACCGCCGTTTTGAATACGATCGGCGATTTCGCGCATGTCCTTCAGAACGCGAAAAGCGCGATTGCGCGCGAACTGAAAACACAGATTGAAACCTTGCGCGCCGACCTCTCGCTTGACAGGTTCGGGGAAAAGTGGAAGAAGATCTGGTTTGACATTCTTGACGCCAGGGGTTATGCCGTCGGGCTCAATTTTGACGAGGACCTGCTTCCGGCCGGATGTAAGCTGCTTTCGGTTGATCAAAAACCGATTCCGGAGCCGAAAAAATCCTTGAAAAGATTTTTTCTGCGCGACGGCTTTTATAAGATCATGGTCGGGCGGCGGCAGTATTGGGTGCTCACGGCGATGAAAGAAAATAAGGATTTCATGGATTTCGTCGCCGCATTTCCGGGGGGATTCCGGGTCGTCCTCAATGACACAAGCGCGGATCTGCATGCCGACGTCAAAAATTTCATACGCCGCGTTCTCGCCGTTTTGGCGCCGTATGCGGCGGGCGCGGTGTTCTGTCTCGCCGGTTTGAATTTAATAGAACAATGGGAAAAAGCCGGTATCGGCTGGTGTTTTGCCGCGGAAAAAGCCGGCGCGTTTGAGACGCGGGGACTCTTTGACCTGTTTTTGCTCGAAAAGATCGGAAAGGCCGCAGTCCCGAACGACCTGACCCTGAACGGGGAGATCGGGATTGTCACCGGCGCAAACGCGGGCGGAAAGACCCGGTATCTGGTCTCGGTTCTGACCGCTCAGCTTTTATATCAGCTCGGATTTCCCGTGCCGGCAAAATCAGCTTTGATCGGCGCAGCCGATTCGATTAGCGCGGTTTTTGCCGACGAGGAGAGCGGAAAGATCGGCACAGGACGGCTCGGAGAGGAACTTTTACGCCTTGCCGGCGCAATCGGGCCCGTCAAGTCCGGAAACGGATTTTTCGCCTTCAACGAGGCGCTGACCGGCACCTCCGGCCGGGACGCGGCCGAGATCATGGGCGAGACCCTCTGTTCCCTGATGAATGCCGGCGCGCGGGGCCTGGTCGTCACCCATTTGCTGAAGTTAGCCGCTCATTCGGCGGACTTCAACGAAAATATCGAGGGCAGCCGGCTGATTCCGCTGACCGCTCAGGTCGGGGAAGATTTGCAGCCGACTTATAAGATCATTCCCGCCCCTTCCGCCCAAACCAGCTATGCAAAAAACCGTTTTACAACCGTCGGTTGACCTTATTTCTACTTTTGCGTTATAATATCAACGGACGGTCGCTGTAAATTCCGTCAAAAAGGCCGTATCATTTTCCTGTAAAACACGCGCAGTCAAGCGTGTGTGATTTGAAAGGAATGATAGAATGGAAACACTGGGCAACCGCATCGCGCGTCTGCGCAAACGCAAGGAAATCACACAGGACGAACTCGCCGAATATATGGGCATCTCCCCTCAGGCGGTCAGCAAATGGGAAAACGACATCACCTGCCCCGACATCACCGCGCTTCCGAAACTGGCCGATTATTTTAACGTCACGGTCGATGAACTGCTGCGCGGGGAATCGCAGGATAAGGTCAAAGTCGTTGCGAAAAACGAACGGGGCGACCCCTCCGGTGCCGTCTTTCGTCTTAAGGTGCTTACCACCAAAGGGGATAAAGTAAACATCAATCTGCCTCTGATGTTGTTAAAATCAGCCACCGATTCGGGAATGGACTTGGGATCGATCACCGGAAAAAGCTGGTTGGGACAAATTGATCTCGGAAATATCGTCTCCGCCGCCGAAAGCGGAATCCTCGGAAAATTCCTGGAAGTTGAATCAGCTGACGGCGATATTGTCGAGGGCTGGATCGAATTATGAAAATCAAAATCAACGCTAAAGATGAAGGCCACAGAGTGCATCTGTCATTTTGGGTGCCGACGGGACTCGCGGGACTGCCCGGTATCTGCAATTTACTGGCGGAAAAGACCCCCGGGAAATTGTCTCCTCAGCAGCTGAGGGCACTGATCAGAGCAGTCAAGGAGACCCGAAAAAAATTCGGCCCGATGACCATCGTGGACGTCGAAAGCGCCGGCGGGGACATCGTCAAGATTTCAATTTGAATGATGTACGGTAACCTTTACCGCTTGAAGAGGTCAAGATTTCGATTTAACGAAAAACGGAGAGTGATGAACCGCTTTCCGTTTTTCTTTCCCGGGATTTTCTCATTTTTCAGGGAAAAGATGTTATACTAAATCCATCATCGCATTCGGAGCGCGTTATGTTTCTGATATTCGGCGTCAGCCAAAATGAAAAACAATTGAATTTCAGACAGCGGGTCATCTGCAAATGCTGCGGACAATTCGGGCTTGTCACCGTATGGATGCGATATACTTATTTCACACTGTTTTTCATCCCCTTTTTCAAATGGGATAAACACTATTACGCCGGAATGTCCTGCTGCGCGAAGACCTGTGAGATCAGCCCCGAACTCGGCCGCGCCGTCGAAACCGGAAAAGTCACCGAACTGAACCTCGATGACTTAAAGTTTGACTGCAGGCAATCGGATGAGCCCCCTGTTCACCGATGCCCGAACTGCGGCTATATGACCGGTGAAATTTTCGAATCCTGCCCGAAATGCGGGAAGCCGTTTCCGCGGTAATCTTTTTCAGTTTTTTCACACACATTATTAACGGACTGCCTGCTTTTTCAAATTGACTTTCCTATCTCAGAATGGTAGAATATTGTCAGATTTTAAAGAAAGGGCGGAAAAAGCGATGGCGAATATCGGCGATAAGGCAAAATCTTACAACGGCATTTTCCGGGATCTGATGACCGTGATTGTTTTTGGCTTTCTGACGGCTGTTTTGATCTGGGTCGGCAAAAGCAATCCGGATTTTATCGCCGGCACTTATTTGCCGTATTCGCGGGCGGCGGAGAACATCCTCTCAAAAATAACCGGTTTTTTTTCGTTTTCCGCAGCGGAGATTCTCATCTATATCGTTGCCCTCGGCCTTGCGGTCTCTGTGATCCGGCTGATTTTCCGTTTGATTGCCGGCCCGAGACGCATCTACGGCCTGATCAAATTTGTCACCGGCTGGGCGGTTGCCGCAGCGGTGCTCATATTTTCGTTCTATGTGCTGTGGGGGCTTAATTACTACGCTCCGCCGCTCTCTCAAAGCCTCGGTTTAAACGTCAAAAACCGAAGCAGTCAGGAGCTTTATGAACTCTGTACATATCTTGCCGATAACGCCGACAAACTGGCTGCGCAGGTCGAACGGGATTCCGACGGCAAAATTCCCGATATCAACTTCACAAAAACAGCCGACCGGGTCGCAAAAGACTTTTCTGCGGTGACCGGCCGCAAAGAGACGCCCGCAAAATATATCCTCGCCTCAAAGCCCTTTTCCTATACCCAGATCACCGGCGTCTTCACTTTTATCACAGGCGAGAGCAACGTCAACAGCAACAGCACTTCCGCGGCACTGCCCTTTACGATGGCGCACGAAATGTCTCACCGGTACGGCATCGCGCCCGAGGACGAAGCCAACTTTTTCGCATTTTACGTCACCCGTGATTCCGGGGACCCGCTGGTGAAATACAGCGGCTATATGATGGCACTGACCTACAGTCAGAATAAGCTCTTTTCGAGCAGCAAAACTTTATACCGTAAATTGTACGGAACCTACGGCGATCTGCTCATTGCCGATCTCGACCAATACGCACGGCACTGGGATCAATATGAGGGCAAAGTCGCGGAAAAAGCGACAACCGTCAATAATACTTATCTTCAGGCGCAGGGTCAGGAAGACGGCGTCAAGAGCTACGGACGGATGGTGGATCTGCTTCTGGCGTGGTACGAAACCGCAAAAGACTGACGCAAATTTGTGAAATTAAATAAAAAACATCTTGTTTTTGCGTGTATTTTATATTATAATGAAATTCGCGTGCATAAAAGCGCCCCGAACTGCGGTCCGCGCTTTTTTAAAAAAGGTGCGAAACGCACTTTTTACAAAGTGCGTTTTAGCACTTTTTTTATTGTAAACATGATTTTTAAGGAGTGGCAAGAATTCGATGAAAAACTACGAATGCAAGGACATCAGGAACGTCTGCCTGATGGGCCACGGCGGAAGCGGCAAAACGTCTTTAGTTGAAGCGATGCTCTTTTTATCCGGCGGCACCGACCGTATGGGCAAAGTCGCGGACGGCAATACCGTCAGCGATTATGACCCCGAAGAGATTCGCAGGAAGATCTCCATTTCCACCACCGTCCTTCCGGTCGAATGGAAAAATATCAAAATCAACGTTATCGACACGCCGGGGTATTTCGATTTCGCCGGCGAGGTCATTCAGGGAATCAACGGCGCCGACAGCGCCATGATCGTGCTCTCGGCCAAGGACGGCGTCGAAGTCGGCGTCGAAAAAGCTTTTCGTTATGCTAAGAACCGCAGCCTGCCGACAGCCTTTTTCATCTCCAAGCTCGATGAGGAAAACGCCGATTTCCACGGCACCTTCGACGAACTCCGCAATCAGTTCGGCAACGGCGTCTGCCCGCTTTTCATCCCGGTCGAGGACGGCGGCAAACGCGGCTACGTCGACATCGCACGCGGCAAATACAAGACCTATGACAAATCAGGCAAAGAGACCGTCGCCGACCTTCCGGCTACGCTCTCGGGCAGAGTCACCGAACTGACCGAGATGATGCGTGAAGCCATTTGCGAAGAGAGCGATGCCCTGATGGATAAATTCTTCGGCGGCGAACCCTTCACCGAACAGGAGACCCTCGACGCGCTGCGCAAAGGCGTCTCCGAACGCAAGGTCTTCCCGGTCGTCTGCGGCTCGGCCTATCAGCTCGAAGCGATTGCCGGTCTGATGGACAGCATCGGCGACTATATGCCCGCCCCCGGCGCATGCGGTCCCGAAACCGCGCTCGACGACAACGACAACGAAATCAAAATCGCCTACGACCCCGCCGCTCCGACCTGTTCCTATGTCTTCAAGACGATTGCCGACCCGTTTGTCGGCAAACTGTCTTTCTTTAAAATCATCGCCGGCTCGATGAAGGTCAACTGCACTCTGATCAACAGCACCAACGGCTCTTCCGAGCGCATCGGCCACATCATGCTGGTCAAGGGCAAAAAGAGCACCGAAATCGAGGGCGCCGGCACCGGAGACATCGTCGCGGTCACAAGAGTCGCATCCGCAAATACCGGCGACACTTTCTGCGACGCAAGCCGTAAAGTTAAATTCCCGCCGATGAAGTTCCCGGCCCCCACCCTTTCCAAAGCGGTTGTCGCCGCCGACAAAGGCAGCGAAGAAAAGGTTTCTTCCGGCCTGATCAAGCTCAAGGATGAGGATCCGACTTTCACCTTCGTCGTCAATTCGGAGACCAAACAACAAATCCTTTCCGGTTTGGGCGAGAGCCATCTGGACGTGCTCGCTTCCAAACTCAAGGCCAAATTCGGCGTCGGCATCGAACTGATCGATCCGAAAGTACCCTACCGCGAAACCATCCGCGGTCGCTCGGAAGCCGAAGGCAAACATAAGAAACAATCCGGTGGTTCCGGCCAGTTCGGCGTCGTCAATATGCGCTTTGAACCGCTCACAACCGGCGAGGAATTCGAATTTGTCAACGCCACGGTCGGCGGTTCTGTCCCGAAGGAATTCATCCCTGCCGTTCTGAAAGGCGCAAAAGAAGCCATTTTAAAAGGCGTGCTCGCCGGATTCCCGCTCATCGGCGTGAAAGCCATCCTGTTCGACGGAAAATCGCACCCGGTCGACTCCAAAGAAATCGCCTTCGTCTCGGCAGCCAAACTGGCGTTTAAAACGGGTATCCCGCAGGCCAAACCCGTATTGCTCGAACCGGTCGGCCGTCTGTCGGTCATGGTCCCCGAAGCCAACGTCGGCGACGTCATGGGCGACATCAACAAGCGCCGCGGCAGAATGCTCGGTATGGGCCCGGCGGAAGACGAACCCGGTTACACCAAAGTCGAAGCCGATATTCCGATGGCCGAAATGAACGATTATTCCATTTCGGTGCGCGCCATGACCAAGGCAAGAGGCAGCTTCACCTTCACGTTCGACCGTTACGAAGAAGCCCCCGCCAACGTCGCGCAGCAGGTCATCGCGCAGTATAAACACGAAGACGAAGAAGAAGACGAATAATTTAAAGTTTCATAAACAACTCAAGGGGCGCTCAAAAAGGGCGCCCCTTGGGTTTACGCCGCGGAGGAGCGGCCAGACGATCAACCTTCGTCTGTCCATATTCTACCATGTTACATTTACCTTGTAAACCAATGTAAATTGTATTTAATTAACATTATCACGTATTTTTTCAATTTTTTAAACATTGACAAAACGGCAAAGGTATGATACGATGTTTTTTGCTTTCGCGGGAATAGTTCAGCGGTAGAGCGTCTGCTTCCCAAGCAGAATGTCGCGGGTTCGATCCCCGTTTCCCGCTCCAGAAAAAACACGCTGTCGCGTGTTTTTTTATTGGTTCTGCGTATATTACATCCGAAGAAAAGGTCTTTTATTGCATTCATATGACAGATTACAGGAAATTTCGTTGATTTTTATGAATTCCCGTATTATAATATGCATATTCTGAAGCATCTGCATAGCCACTTTACATAAATCTCACGAAGAATTTTCAGAACTTTTCGAAAAGGCCGGTACGGCGTTAAACCGCGTAAACGCATCGGTTACCCGACTTTCAAAATAATCGAAGCAAGGTAAACCATATGAAATTGACCGAAAACGCCATCAAAAGACACCGCCGGCTGTTTGAATTTTCGCGGCGGCTGGTCGGCAGAAGATTCATGAAAAATTTCGCTTTTTCTTTTCTGACGCATCAGGAACTCCCGGTGCCTTTTGTCGCGGTTGCCAATCACAACTGCGACATGGACCCGTTTTTGATGGGCATCACAATGCCGCAGATGTATTATGTCGCGAGTGAACACATCTTCAGACACCCGCTTTTCGCTGCGGCGCTTGAATATGTCTACAGCCCGATCGCCCGGAGAAAGGGTTCCGTCGACGCTTCTACCGTGCTGGAGATGCGACGCCGGCTGAAACAGGGCTGCAGCATCGGCATTTTTCCGGAAGGCAATAAATCGCTCGACGGGCGCACAGGCCCGTTATACGAAAACACCGGAAAGTTGATTCGCGCCCTCGGCGCTCCGCTTGTCACCTATCGGCTCACCGGCGGTTTTCTGACCACGCCGCGGTGGGCATTCACGAAGAGAATCGGCAGAATGACCGGCAAAGTCGTGAACGTGTATTCGCCGGAACGATTAAAACAAATGACCGATGCCGAGGTCTCCGCGGCCATTTCTTCAGACATTTACGTCGACGCCTATGCCGATCAGGAGGCCGAAAAAGTCGCGTACAAGGGAAAGAAATTGGCCGAGGGGCTTGAAACAGCGCTGTTTTACTGCCCCGTTTGCGAAAAAATCGGCCGGATGACTTCAAAAAACGAAACGATTGCCTGCGAATGCGGCATGCATGCCGAATACGACGAATTCGGGTATTTTTCGGGTCCGCCGGAAGTTCCGAAAACGTTCACCGAATGGTATCATCTCCAGCTACGGGAGTTGGAAAAAAGATCAAATGCTCTGCCGGACCGGATTGACATGAAATTCAGCTTTGTGAAATTATACCGCGTCGGCGGAAAGCACAGCCGTTTTGCCTTGGCGAGGGGACAATTCAACTTCAACAAAGAGGGTTTAAGTATCTATAAAGGGGATCAAATTCAATATAACGCTCCGCTATCGGCGATCACCTCGATGGAGATGCACGGGCGCAACACCCTGGTTTTTACCGCCGGCGGTATCTATTACGAGATCAAGGCCGAAAAAAGGTTCAACGCCCGCCTTCCTCTTTATCTGTATTCTTTGTATAAACGGGAAAATCAGTAATCCTTATCAGATTCATCTTTCCGTAAAAAACAAAAACAAGGAAACGAGGATAACGCATGAAATTCGGAATCTGCACTTCGCCGGAATACAGTGCCGCGGTAAAAAGCGCCGGTTTTGATTATCTTGAACCGGCTCTCGTCTCAATCGCGGCGATGGATGAATCCGAGCTCGGGCGTTGTAAAGCCGCTTTAGCGGTTCCGGCGTTTTCGTTCAATAATTTTTTTGACCGGGACAAACATCGGCTGGTCGGCGAAAGCGTCGACTGCGCCTTGCTCGAAGAGTACATCCGCAACGCTCTGAAAAACGCAGCAAAACTCGGCTGTAAAACCGCGGTTTTGGGCAGCGGCTTCAGCCGCACGGTGCCCGACGGTTACGACCGCGCAAAAGCGCTGTCGCAATTCAGGCAAGTTGTCATTCTCGCCGGAAAAATCGCGGCGGAATACGGAATCACCGTCGCCGTCGAACCGCTCAACCATAACGAAACCAATCTGCTCAGCACCTTTTCCGAGACCGCGGAATTCGTGCGTGCAGTCGGAATGGACAACGTCGGCGTGACGGCTGATTTTTACCACATTGCGCAAACCGGCGAGGGTTTGGACGGGCTTTATCAAAACGCCGGACTGCTGCGCCATGTCCACATCTGCCACCCCGGGACCCGAATGATGCCCAAGCCCGGCGACGGATTTGATTACAATGAATTTAAAACGATATTTGATAGAATCGGCTATGACGGGCTTGTCTCGGTTGAAGGGCGTGCCCAAAACCCGGAACAGGATATCCCTCTTTGCGTGAAAGCCCTTTCGTGCCTGATGTGAAACGCGGGTTTGATGTAAGAAGGAGTGCATATGATGTCCGACATCCCAACCCTCACAAGCGGCAATATCTCACTCAGGTAAATTCGTAAGAGCGATATCGACGACCGTTTTGTCCTCGGAAGACACCACGAATTTGTCCATATGTGCGGCGGAGAATCCATGACCGCTCCGGATTTCCCCGAACGCTCTTTTTGGGAGGACTGGTATGTCCGCCAAATTGATAAAGACTACTCATGGATTATCGACATCGGTGGCAAATGCGTCGGCGCTGCCAGATTCAGTCATGTTTCCCCGGCGGACAGGTGCGCGACTTATTCCATCGGTATCTTTGACCCGAATCTCCACGCAAAAGGAATCGGCACCACGGTCACCGGATTGTTGTTAAAGTACGGCTTTGAGACACTGCATTTTCACAGAATCGATCTGAAAGTGCTCGAATATAACTTGCGAGGAATTCGCTGTTATGAAAAGTGGGGATTTAAAAAAGAAGGTATTCTGCGCGACAGCGCCTTTATCGACGGGCGGTTTTATTCCGATATTTTAATGAGCGTTTTGGAAGATGAATATGCAGCGGATTGAAGGTCCAAGGTGATACCGGTTTTATTTTTTGATCAACATTTCAATCGCCTTGTCCAATTCGTCGATCGCCTGCACATCGCCTGTTTTTACCGCGTCCACAATGCAGTGGTCGAGGTGATCCTTCAAAATTACTTCACAGACGCCGTTAATCGCGGAGCGGACCGCTGCAAGCTGTATCAATACTTCCGCGCAGTCCTGCCCCCGCTCTACCATTCCGCGCACCGAGGTCAAATGGCCGATGGCGCGGGACAGCCGGTTCAAAACAGCTTTGGTATTCGTATGGGTATGGCCGTGTGTGAGGGGAGAAAGCCCGTCATGCGCAAGTCCGGGATTTTGCGGACTGTTTATCGGGTTGTGATTATTCTGTTCGTTCATTCTTAACACCGCCGAAAAAATATATCGTTCAACTTTTCCATTATAACACATCATAAGCAAAACACATCCCCTCGGGGGGCTTGTGCGGCCGAATGATGTGTTTTATTCTGTATGAGTACATCATTTTTATGAAACGATGTTATTAAATGATGACGGATGGGGTTGAAATAATGAATCAAGACATGGAGGCCTTTTTTGATCAATTGGCGCCGAACTGGGATCCCGCTCCCGACAAATATGAATTGAGAGAAGAACTGGCAGCCCGAATGAACATTTCGCCGAACAGTGTGATTGCCGATATCGGCTGCGGGACGGGCGTGATGTTTGAACATCTTTTAAAAACCGATCCCGCAAAGATCATCGCGGTGGACATTTCCGGCGAAATGCTGCGGTCGGCGAAAGCGCGTTTCGGCGACAGCCGCATTGAATATATCCATGACAATTTTTTGAACGCGGCGCTTCCGCTGTCGGATGCGGTCATCTTTTTCAATTCGTATCCTCATTTTCAGGATAAATCGGCAGTGGCGAAAAAAGCGGCGCAGGTGCTGAAAATCGGCGGCGCGCTGATCATCGCGCACAGTATGAGCAAATCGGAAATCAACAACCGCCATAAAGGCGAAAGCGTATCGAAATTATCGGTCACTTTGGAAAGTGCGGAGGTTGAAGCGGATAAGTTTAAACCTTTTTTCACCCTTGATTCCTTGATTGACAACGAACGGATGTATTTTATAAAAATGGTAAGAGTAAAAATATAAGGTTTTAATTTTATGGAGGTTCTTTTGATGCGCAACACCAAAAAATTAGTTCTCGCGGCTCTGTTTGTCGCGCTCGGCATTGTTCTTCCCATTGCGTTCCATTCGATTCCCGATTCCGGCCGGATATTTTTGCCGATGCACATTCCGGTATTGCTGTGCGGTCTTGTCTGCGGATTTCCTTACGGTTTGGCCTGCGGGATCGTCGTCCCGGTTTTATCGAGTTTACTGACCGGAATGCCGCCGGCTGCGATTTTACCGTCCATGCTTTTTGAGCTTGCGGCATACGGCACGGCTGCGTCTTTGCTGATGCGTTTTACCCCTTTGAAAAATACGACGGCAAGAATCTATATTTCGCTGATCGGCGCCATGATCTCCGGCAGAATCTTATTCGGTATTTTAAACGCGTTGATTTTTAACGCGGGCAAATACTCCATGACCGCTTGGCTGGCTTCCGCCTTTGTCACCGCTCTGCCCGGCATCGTGATTCAAATCGTTTTTATCCCCGCCATCGCAGTTATTTTGCAAAAAGCAAAATTAATCGAACTGAAGCAATGACACAAACGGGGCGGGTCCACGTTTATTCCGCCGATAGTCGCACATAAAAAACAGCTCTTTTTAAAAAGAGTGTGTTTTTATGCTTTTCACTTCATAAATACCGCGATATATTCTTACATTTGCGCCGATCGCTTGATTCTGGGAATTTGTGTTCACAGATGGCATTCGTCCGGTTGTTTTGTATCCGTTTTACTGCGGCTTGAATAGTTTTCCGATCTGTGCTATACTATAAAAGCAGCGTATTATGGGTTGTTTATGTCAGCCCCTTTACTTCATAATCGTTCATATATCGCTTGATTGAATACGCATACGCGTTTTTGATACCAAATCAGCCCGTGTTAAAAAGTAAAGGAATTTAAATTAGAAAGAGATATTTCATGTCATTTACCCAATTGCAGCTCTGCCTCCAGATTTTGAAAGCGTTGGAGGAGCAGGGTTATGAAGCCCCGTCGCAAATTCAGGAAAAGGCCATTCCGGAGGTGCTCTCCGGCCGCGATATCCTGGGATGCGCGCAAACCGGAAGCGGAAAAACCGCCGCTTTCGCCCTCCCGATTCTCCAACTGCTGTGGAATCGTTACGGCAGCGCCAACGACCATTCGAAAATCAGAACCCTGATTTTAACCCCGACGAGAGAACTCGCCATCCAGATCTATGACAACTTCAAGGCCTACGGGCGCCACCTGTCGCTTCACTGCGGCGTTGTCGTCGGCGGCGTCAGTCAAAAGCAGCAGGAAGCAGTGCTTGCAAGAGGCGTCGATATTTTGATCGCCACGCCCGGACGGCTGTGCGATTTGATGGATCAGGGCATTGTCAGCTTGAATTCCGTCGAGATTTTTGTGCTCGACGAAGCCGATCGCATGCTTGATATGGGCTTTATCCACGACGTCCGGAAAATCTCGGCGAAGCTGAGAAACGAACGCCAAACCTTGATGTTTTCCGCCACGATGCCCGCCGAAGTCGTCAAACTGGTGCAGTCCCTTCTCAAGGACTATGTGCGCATCGATATCTCACCCGAGACCCGGACCGTCGAGACCATCGAACAGCGGCTCTATTACGTTGACACGGCTCATAAAAAAGATTTGCTGCTCGACATTCTCGCTGATGAAAACATCCGGCAGGCGCTGGTATTCACCCGCACCAAGCACGGCGCGGATCTGCTCACCAAACAGCTCGTCAAAGACGGCGTATCGGCGCTCGCCATCCACGGCAACAAGTCGCAGGGCGCGCGCCAGAACGCGCTCAAGAGCTTTAAAGACGGCTCGGTGAGGATGCTGATCGCGACCGAGATCGCGGCGCGCGGCATTGACATCAAGGAGCTGCCGTATGTGTTTAACTACAATATCCCCGAAGAGGCCGAGATGTATATCCACCGCATCGGGCGCACCGGCAGAGCCGGACTCGGCGGCATCGCCATCTCATTTTGCAATTATGAGGAACTTCCGCTTGTCCAACAGACCGAAAAGCTGCTCGGCAAGGGTATTCCGGTCGCCGCGAATCCTAAGTATCCGCTGACCGACATGACGGTACACAAAAAGGGAGGCCGCTCCGGCAGCCCGCGCAATTCGACGATCAATACATCGAGCATCGGCCGCGTGAATGTGAAAAGCGTTACCGAGAAACGTTCCTCCTCAAAACCGGAAGAAGTGATCGCTAAAAACAATTCTCTCGCCGGTGCTTCCGCACCGAACGCGCACCGATATAATCACTCCAGAGTCCGTTCATACGGAAAGAGAAGATAAAACCGTTTGCTTACTCATCCTGTGTTTCCGTGGAAAGAGAAGATAATACCGTTCAGTTAACCGCATCTTTTCCGTTGGAAAGAGAAGATAAAACCGTTTGCTTACTCATCCTGTGTTTCCGTGGAAAGAGAAGATAAAACCGTTTGCTTACTCATCCTGTGTTTCCGTGGAAAGAGAAGATAAAACCGTTTGCTTACTCATCCTGTGTTTCCGTGGAAAGAGAAGATAATACCGTTCAGTTAACCGCATCTTTTCCGTTGGAAAGAGAAGATAAAACCGTTTGGGAAACTTTTTCTTTTCCGTCGGAAAGAAGCGTTCACAAAATCCGTAAACCAAAGCCCATCCGTACGGATGGGCTTTCTTTTAATCCATGTTAAGCAAATCGGATTGATGCCCCTGTCTAAACTGCGACGGGGTGATTCCGGCTGCCTTTTTGAAATATTTGCTCATATTGCTCTTTGAGCTGAAATTCATCTTTTCGGCGATTTCGGACAGGCGCAGATCGGTGTTCAGTAACATCATTTTCAGCGTCTCCGTGCGTTCGTGGGCGATAAATTCTTTGAGCGGCATTCCGAACCGGCGTTTAAATTCCCGTGAGAGGTGTTCGCGCGAAACCCCGAGACGATACGCGAGTTCATTGACGGTCGGGTTCGAGGCGATATCGCGGATGATTGTGCTTTTGGCGTTCAGCAGCAGCGCTTCCATCGGGGGTGTTTTTTCATTCGAGCCGATTCGCCGGTAATACAAAAGCGCCGAAAAGAGTTCCGCGAATAACTCTACCGCCTCATCGCTGCGCACGACCATTCCGGCGTTCCATTTCGAGTCGTCAAGCATCTGTTTGACAAACGGATGCTCAAGCGGGAGATCGAAAACCGGGCCGTATTTTTTGATGAATTCGGCGGCGACTTCGCGGCTGTTCCCGCAGTTAAAACAGAGCACAATGCCCTCCCAGAGCCCGTCTGCGTCGGGGGGATAGCGGTATCCCGCTTCGGGATCGTTGATGATATTCAAAAACCCCTGCCCCGGTTTGGTGCGGTAGGTCTTGTCTCCGATCCAGGTCTCGCCGCAGCCCGCAAGCGTATAGTGAAAAATGCAGTGCTGTTCGTTTTGCCGGAGTTTACCGCTTGAAAAATACGCCGCATTATTCACGAAAATGTGAAAGAACTCGGTGATGCGGGGCATGGATCTGACCGGGTCGTCGGTGGTCACGATAAAACGGATGTCATCCATCATAAAAATCACATCACATTCGGAATGCCGTTATCATATAATGACGGTTTACACGGCGTTATCACGGCATTATAATGGGCTTGATAACGCAGAAATACTTTAATTCGAGCGTTATCGCATAAATCAGATATATCACATAATTAATATTTATACAAGGAGGGTTTTATCATGGGTGACAAATTCATGAACACGTTCGAGGAGATCAAAGGCGGTCCGGCTGCTGAGTGCCATGGCGGAAACGGCGTGCTTTACTGCCGGAATATGCTGAAGGGCATCCCGAGCGAGAGTTTTAATTTCTTTCACCACGATATCCTGAAAAAGGGCGTCTCGATCGGCGAACACCCGCATACCACCGAGGAGATCTGGTACCTGACCGAAGGCGCGGGCACGCTTTATTCCGACGGCGCGGCCTACCCGTTGAAGGCGGGCGATTTTTCGATCTGCCTCAAAGGCCATTCCCACGCGTTCACCGCCACGTCCGATGAGGACTGCGTTTTGATCGTGGTCGGCGTCAAAGAGAAAGCCGAATAGATTTAAATTCGGAAAGGATGACGAACTCATTTTAAAACTCGGACTGATCGGGCTCAAGGGCGCGATGCACACGCATTTGAAGTCGGTTCAAAGCAAACCCGACAAAATGATCTGTTACGCGATCAGCGACAATAATAAGGATGTGCTTTCGCGCGAAACGGCCATTCTGCCCGGCGTTTTCGCATACAACGATTACCGTGAAATGCTGAAACTACCCGAGCTCGACGCGGTCATCATCGCGACCCCGCACGACACCCACAAGCGCATCTGCGTCGACTGTCTGAACGCGGGCAAGCATGTTTTGATCGAAAAACCGCTTGCGCCCTCGGTCTCTGAATGCCGCGAAATTTGCGCAGCTGCCGAGAAATCCGGAAAAGTGCTCGCGGTCGGCCATAACGAACGGTTTATCCCTGGCTACGCGAAAATCAAAGAAATCCTCGACAGCGGCGAACTCGGGCGCATTTTCGGCGCGCGCGCCGACCACTACCAAAATTTTAATCCGCGCGAGGGCTCGTGGTGGAAGAGCAAAGATAAAATCGGCGGCGGCTGCGTGATGGGTTCGGGAATTCACCGGCTCGATCTGCTCCGGTGGTATATCGGCGAAGTCGCAGACGTGAAATCGCATTCGGTCGGCGTGCCGTTCCGCTTTGACGGCGAGGTGCTGAACGCCTCGGTGCTCACGTTCGAAAACGGTGCGATCGCCGAGTTTTTCTGCAACTGGGGCGTCTACCGCTACCCGGTCTTCGAGACCCTCTCGATTTTCGGAGAAGAGGGCATGGTCTGTTTCGACGGTGAAAAATTGTTAAAATCGACCCGCGCCTGCCCCGAGCTCACCCCGGTCGACCCGGGCGTCTGCCCCGATCTGATCGACCACTTTTACGACTGTATCATGAACGGCAAAAAGCCACTTGTCGACGGGTATGAAGGATCGAAAGCGGTAGAGATGGTCGAAAAGATCTACGATGCCGCAGATCGCTAACCGGACAATTCCATCCCGAAAAAAAAGCGCCCGCAAAGGGCGCTTTTGTATGTACCGGATATTGATTAAAACATTTTTTTGACTGAGCCGAGCAGGTCGCCGGCCTTACCGGCCGCAAGCTTGGCTTTTACTCCGTCGACAAGCGCTTTGATCTTGTCGTCAGGCAGATCGACGCCGAGAACGGATTCAACCGCTTTGATCGGATTGTCGGCAAATTTTGCGGAAAACGTCTTATCCGATTTGATTTTAGCGACAATCTCGTCAATCTTTGCCTTGATATCCATAACGCTGCCTCAATAGGTCTTTTCCACTTTGGCATCCGGCGCGTTCTTGCGGACGCTCTCGATG
>Ga0209098_1001879_pt1 | contig 19235 bp, 9 predicted proteins | sample AD_JPNHW1_MetaG_FD_184429 | JGI IMG/M metagenome (GOLD analysis project Ga0209098, IMG submission 184429) | Active sludge microbial communities of municipal wastewater-treating anaerobic digesters from Japan - AD_JPNHW1_MetaG (SPAdes) (version 2) | ecosystem: Engineered > Bioreactor > Anaerobic >... | reverse complement strand
CCCTCAGTGATTTTTTAACTGCTTCAGGAACCTCAGGAAACGCTTCCCGGCTCATCATCATTGATCAGTTTGAAGAACTTTTCCGGTTCAAAAAAAGCAATGCCCTTGATCAGACCATCCATGACACATCCATCTTTATCGAACTGATCCTCAGCACCCTCAGTCATCCCGAACTGCCTGTTTATTTCATCCTCTCCATGCGAACTGATTTTCTGGATGATTGCACGGAATTCAGAGGACTTACGGAGACGATCAACCAGGGTTATTACCTGGTTCCCAGGATGAACAACGAGGAACGCAGGCTGGCTATTACCGGACCGGTCCGATTCAGAGGGTGCCGTATTAGTGAGGAACTGGTTGATCAATTGCTGCAGGACGTCGGGGATGATCCTGACCAATTGCCCATCTTGCAACATGCCATGATGCGTACCTGGGACTATTGGACATTAAACCGTATTGGTGATCAACCCATCGGCCTGGAGCACTATAACGCGATCGGCACCATGAAGGAGGCGCTCTCCTTCCACCTGGAAGAGCTCTTTACCGAACTTCGCGAATTCAAGAGCAAATACATTGCTGAAAAACTTTTCAAAGCCCTTACTGAAATAAACAAAGAGAGCCGCGGAACACGACGTCCGACGCAACTCAGCGAGATCATGACCCTTGCAGAAGCAAGACAGGAAGAGGTGATCCGGGTCATCGAAACCTTCCGGCAACCGGGGTGTGCTTTCCTGATACCTCCCGTCAGCGTTGACCTGACTCCCGATTCCATCATCGATATCTCGCATGAAAGCATCATGAGGGTGTGGACCCGCCTGAAAAACTGGGTAGAAGAAGAGAGCCAGTCGGCCCAACTTTACCTCCGGTTATCCAAATCGGCCGAACTTTACCAGGATGGAAAATCGGGTTTATGGGTCGACCCTGAGTTACAGGTCGCCCTTCAATGGAAAGAGCACGCAAAACCCAACGCTACCTGGGCCATGCGATACGATCCGGCTTTCGACCGGGCGATATCATTTCTCCAATTCAGTAAAAAACAACATGAATTGGAACTTTCACAAAAAGAAAACCTTCAGAAAAGGAATCTCAAACGGGCCAAGAATTCTGCCATCATCCTTGGCATCGCTTCTGTAGTTTCCATTCTCTTCCTCCTGATTTCATTAAACCTCAGATTTAAAGCCGAAGCAAGCCGGAAAGAAGCGCTCGAAAAGGAAAAACTCGCTTTCTTTGAAAGAAAAAAAATGGAGGAGCAACGCAAAGAGGCCATCCTCCAGAAAAAAATCTCTGAACAACAACAACGCATCGCCGAACAACAGGAGATGATCACCGAACAGCAAAGACAATATGCTGTCCGCCAACAGATTATCGCCCAGGAACAAACCGTGGTGGCGGTCAGCGAAAAGAAAAAAGCGGACCTTTCGCGACAAGAGGCGCTGGTAGCCCGCGACGAAGCACAATCACAACGAAAAGAGGCTGTTTCCCAGAAACTGATTGCCGATAAGGAAAGGATCAAAGCAGAAGAATCGGAAAAGAACACAAAAAGACTGAGACTGCTGGCAGTGGCCCGTACCATGGCCATACAGGCCAACCAACTGTACGCTACCGTTAAGGATGAACTCCCCGGCCTGCTTGCTGTAGAGGCTTTCAGGATTAATGAAGAAAACGGGGGATTCCGGAACGATCCGGTCATTTATACCGCTTTATCGGGGATTTCAGCCGACCCGGTTATTCTGAGAGGCCATGAAGACGGGGTGCGCTCCATCGTCCTTTCCGGTGATGGTAAGACCCTCTATTCCTGCGGCGACGATAACCATCTGCTCGTGTGGAAGCTGAGCCAACAACCTTCCCAGCCCCGGGAACTCCAACTTCCCAAACAGGCTCAGGGAACTTTGCGGTCGCTGGGACTTACCCATGATGAACATTGGTTGGTGGCCGGCACTACCAAAGGAGAGCTTATCATCTGGGACTGCAGCTCCTTCACGGGCGTTCCAAAAATAATTTCCGGGCATAGCAGCGTGGTGAACAAATTGGCCATGCATCCACAAAAAAATTTCTTTATTTCAGCAGGTGCCGACGGGAAAATTCTTCAATGGAAGTATGAAAAGGGGACATTTTCCCGATCCACTGTCGACTCTTTAAAGACCCCTGTCTATTGCATTGCCTTTGACCCACAAGGATTAATAATGGCTTCCGGAGATGGTAACGGCAACCTGAAACTATACAACGTCGAAGGAGAGATGCTTCAACCGAAGAGTTCCTTCAAAGCCGGACACGCCATCTATTCCATCGCTTTCAACAAAGAAAGGAGAAGCCTTTCCACCGGCCTGGTCAACGGCATGATCCTTACCTGGGACCTGCATCATCCCAACGATCCCCCTCATGAGATCATCGGACGCCATGCCACCGGAATCACCGCTTTGATGTTCAGCCACGACGGTACCAGACTGGCCTCCTCAGGTTATGACCGGACCCTGAGAATCTCCGATCTCCTGACTCCCGCCAGCAACCCTGTCGCAATCGATAACCATGAACTCTGGGTTTATGACCTTCTGTTTTCACAGGATGACAAAAAAATCATCTCCTGCAGCGCTGACAAAACCATTCGGATCTTCTCCACTACCAATGCTGAAATGGCTGCCAGCCTGAAAAAAACACTCAAAAGAAATATGACCCCCGAAGAATGGCAGAAGATGGTCGGAGGTGACATTCCCTACGAAAAAACCAGGGCTGATCTTCCATAATACAATGCCACTGCAAACATTATACTGCTTATGAACCAGATACCCCTCAAGTGGAACTTTTTCTCACCCTGGATGATGCTTTTCGTGGGTTGTCTTATATCGTACTCCGCAGTCGCGCAGGATTGCAGCGATGTTACCCTGAACGAAGCCAGGAAAAATTATGAGATAGGAAAGTTTCCTGAAGTGATCGGAATGCTTGATCCCTGCCTCTCGGGAGGTTTCAATGAAAAACAAAAGGTGGAGGCCCACCGGCTGCTCGCCATGACTTACATTGCCATCGACTCCAACGAGCGCGCTACCATTGAAACAGGGCGCCTGCTGGCCATCAATCCAACTTACGAAGCTAACCTCTTTGACCCGCCTTCGTTTATTAAAATGGTCAATCAACTCAAACTCTCAGGCGGGGTTCAGGTAGTCACCTCCGTTTCAAAAAAGGCTGAATCGATCTATGAAGCGCCTGCCACCATTGTGGTCATCACCCGTGATGAGATCCGGAAAAGAGGGTATAACGACCTGATCGAACTGCTCAAAGATGTACCGGGATTTGACCTCTCCATGTTTTATGGTCCGGAATATGCCAATGTTTACCAACGCGGATTCCGCCAGAACAACACGGAAAAGACCCTTTTGCTGTTCGACGGCATCGAGGAGAACGACTTGTGGACCAACTGGGCTTATATCGACCGGCAATATCCGCTCTCCAACATCGACCGGGTTGAAATCATCTACGGCCCGGCTTCCACCATGTACGGTCCCAACGCTTTCGCAGGAGTCATCAACGTGATCATGCGAAACTCGGTCGATGCGATCAAGCCGGGCCGCAGCATCGGGATAACCGCCAACGCCAGTTATGGCACTTACAACACAAGCACCTTTGACCTGAGCATCTCGGGCAAAAAACGCAACATCTCCTTCACCGTCACCGGCCGGCTCTATCACTCTGACGAAATGGATATCTCCAGCCAATCCTATTTCGACTACAATCCGGATGTGTATAACGGAGTTGATTATGAAAAACTACTGAACATCACCTCCGGGGCAAAAAAATACCTCACCGATAACAACCTGCCTTTTTCTCATCCTTATTATACCTTATCGGCCGATTCCGCCCAACTCTGCCTCACTCCCCTGGGCGTAGAAACAGCAAGGAACCTGGATAAATCAGGATACAGCCAGGAGGTCAACGGCCATCAGATCGGATTTTCCAACAAAACAAACTCCTGGCTGGTGAACGCAAAAGTCAAAATCGGGAATTTCACCCTGGGGTTCCAGACCTGGCGATACAGCCGTGGGGGTCTGACCCAATACACCGACACCTATGTGGCTGCTTACGACAACGGGCAGACCTGGGTCCCCCAACTCTCCAATTTTTTCGTAAAATATGAGAACCAGGTCAGCGAAAAAGTCTTTATCTCCAACCTCACAACCTACCGCATTCACGCCGTAACTGATGATGCACGCCTGGTATATGTTACCAATTACGCACGGGGCAACAAAAAACTGACCGATCTGGTCCTGAATACGCCCCCCGCCTGGATAACACAATACAATTACCAGATGTCGAAACAGTTGCGAAACGAGTTAAAAGTTATCTACAGACCCGTTTCAAGGTTTGACCTCGTTTCCGGACTGGAGGTACGCAACAGCACGATGCAGGGCGCTTATTACAGCAGCCTGACTCCTACCCCGCAGGATTCTGCAGTGATCCTTCCCTCGCCCAAAGGAGGCAATGAATTCAATATCTGGGATTTCGGGGTTTACACACAGGGTACCTTCCAGGCTTTTCGGAAACTTAAGATCACCCTTGGATTCCGCTACGACTACAACAAGGTGCGCGACAACGACGGTTTCGGAAGCGAAATAAGCCCCCGGGCCGCTGTGGTATGGTCACCGGGAAGGTTCACCATTAAGGCGATCTACTCCAAAGGTATCATGAACGTTTCGAACTGGACAAAATATTCTGCCATCGGGAACCGTATACCCAATCCTGCGCTGAAGACTGAGAACATCCAGAACATCGAACTCAGTGGCGGTTTCAGGCTCAACAAATCCTTTCAAGCCGATATCACCCTTTACAGGGAGTATATCGACAATGTTGTCGGTACTGTCGCAGTAGAAAACAGTCCCGGAAAAATTCAGAACGAAAACATCGGAAGGTTCACGATTACCGGCATACAAGCCAATGCCACTTACCAATTTGAAAGTTTTTCAGCCTGGTTCAATTACACCTTTTGCGATCCGCGACAAACATACTCCGAAGCCGGTGCCGTCGATAACCGGGTAGGCGACATTTCAAGTCATCAGTTCAATATCGGAGCCAATAAATCTTTCTGGAATCAACTGAACATTAACCTGCGCCTCAACTTTGTAGGATCCCGCCCCACCGGAGAAGGAACAACCGTCCCGCTGAATTTCGATACCTTTCCCACAACCGCCATCCTTAACGGAACCATTACGTATGAAAACAAAAAGATCGTTCCGGGGCTCTTCCTGCAGGTGGTTTGCAACAATATTTTCAACACGACCTATTTTCATCCCGGTACAAAAGCTGCCGACGGGATCAACAGCCCTACTGAAATACTCCAGCGGGGAAGGCATTTCCTGGTAACCCTGTCCTATAACTTCTAATTTGCACTCTTGAAAGAATGATACAGAAAAAGATCGATAATGAGACTATTTGGGGAGGCTACTTTATCCCGGAAAAAACGAAACAGGGTTCTCCCGGCGGACTAAAAATTGTTTTGTTCGGCAGTGCGATCGGAGGGCAGCTAATTCTGGAATCGCTGATCAGGTTTCAGGAGAAAAATACGGGGCTGATCAGCCTTGTCGGCATGGTGACGGATGATCCCGTTGACCCCCGCGCGAAGATCTCACTGAAAAAAAGGATCTGGAGCAATTACACACCTGCTGAAAGTGAAGTGTTGAGAGACCGGATCATTACAACTTCTCTGGAAGCCGGTATTCCCTGTTATTCAGGGAAAGTGAAAACCGGATTCTTCAGGGAACGCTATCGGGAATGGGCTCCGGATGTGTTGATCATGAATTGCTTCGGACAGAAGCTGGATGCTGTATTGTACGACTTCCCTCCTGACGGTGCCTACAATTTTCATCCTTCCAATCTGACTTGCAATATAGGTATCGGTGCCCAGCCTTTTCATGACATCATGCGCAACGGGTTGGATACCTCTCCGATCGTGATCCATCAAGTCACCGAAATCATTGATGCAGGCCCTGTCATCGGCATTTCACCGGAAATCAATCTCCGGCTCCGGGAGGGAAGTTATCCGGCTACCATCCTGCCGTTGCTATACAAAATCAACAGCATCACGGGATGGATGTCAATAGAGCTGGTCCTCGAGATTTTAAGGAGAAAAAGGATTTCCGGCAAAGGGATCATCAACCATCTCGATTTTAAAAACCTGATCCCCGGTGACATTCGTCAGATGCTGATGGCCCCGGCAACCAACGACCTGACCGAATACTATACCCTTCCGCTGCATCCTCAAATTCTTTGATCCGAAGCTGTCATGAAGCAATCGCACTGGCTCCTGAAAAGTCTGAACATTCATAAAGAGGAAGCAAATCCCGTTTTCCTCATGATGACTTTTTCGTTCTTCGTGGGGCTGTCGCTTTCCTTCTATTTCACGGCCTCCAATGCCCTCTTTCTAAAACATTTTTCTCCGAAGATGATCCCGGTTTCTTTCATTGCTTCCGGGATACTCGTTTATCTGGCTTGGCTCCTCTTCTCGCGGATCGACCGGAAAAACGGACTTTACCGGCAGGTGATGCTCAAGTATCTTTTTGTATTTCTGACGGTTACAGCTATCAGCATCGGGGTCAGGCTGGCTGACTCACAATGGCTCACTTTTATCATGTACACCTGGGTCAGGGTTCAGGTGTACATCACATTGGTCAATTTCTGGGGTGTTGCAGGAAGGTTGTTCAATATTCGCCAGGGAAAAAGGATTTTCGGGCTGATCAGCGCCGGAGAGGTGATTTCGATCATTATCGGTTATTTTTCCATCCCGTTGATTCTCAAAGTCATCAAAGCGCCCGACCTGCTTTTTCTCTCCTCGTTCGCCTTGCTGGTTTGTCTGGGTTTGGTTTATCTTATTTTCCGGAATTACAAGGACCAGTTGGAACAACAAAAACCAGTTGCTGTTGCTCCAAAAAATGAAAAAAAGTCGGAATGGAATTACCTCAACCTGGTAAAAAAACCTTATTTCATGATGATCTCCCTGATGGCGCTCCTTCCCATTTTCGGGTATCTTTTTGTTGATTTCCTTTTCCTGGCGCAGACCAAAGTTGAATTCTCCAACAACCCGGAAACCATTGCCCGCTTCCTTGGGGTATTTTTGGGAAGTGTTGCCGTTTTAGAGTTGATTTTCAAATTGTTCTCGGGCCGGTTCCTCAATAAATACGGACTTCGTCCGAGCCTTCTTTCTTTGCCTGTTATATTGCTTTTCAGTATTATTATGGCCGCCTTGTTTGGTTCTTTCTATGGTACCGTCGGCCTTTTCTTCTCTTTTATTGCGCTGGCCCGGTTGTTCGAACGATCGATTCGGGGCGCTGTTTATGAACCTGCTTTCCAGTTACTCTACCAACCGGTCCCGGTGGAACAGCGTTTACCATTTCAAAACCAGATCGAAGGAATTCCCAAAGCCTCCGGAACCGTCCTCACCGGTGTCGTTATCCTCGTTTTTTCAGTCATCCCGGCTGTGACCCTTGTAAGCTATACCTGGCTTTTCATCGTCATCCTTGGGCTTTGGATCTGGATTTCCTTTAAAATGTATGAGGAATACCGGAACATGCTAAAGTCGAAACTGAGCGAGATGAAATCGGGCATTACGGATGGAGAGAACCCCATGGTGGCTTTGATCCGGCAAACTGTTGCCGGCGCCTCTCAAGAGATCAGGCCCCGGGTCATCAGTTTTTTCGAAAAGGCTGATCCTCTCTGTACCAGTTTGGTCCTGAATAAAAAGGTTTCAACCGAATCAGATCTTTCTTTCGAGTACCTGATCGACTACGCACGGTCGGACCTTCGAAGCGAAAGAGAACGGGCAGCCATCCTTTTGGGCTCTTCCGGCCGTTACAACACCTACAAACTCCTTATCAACCTTCTCCAGGATCCCGACCCTGCCGTCAGAAAAGCCGCGATCCTCTCGTCAGGTCGCATCCGGCGCGTGGAATTGTGGCCTTACCTGATTGAAAACCTCCGGATCCCCGCGTTTACCTTCACTGCGGTCAATGCCCTCAAACTGACCGGCGAGGCCGTGTTACCTGAATTGGAGCGGGTTTTTGAAAAAACAGGAACCGCCAGGACCACCCGGTTAAAAATCATCACCATTGCAGAATCGATGGGCACTCCGGCAGCCCTGAAATTTCTTCGGAATCAAATCCTTCATCCCGATCATGTCACCCGGTTCCAGGCCTTATTGGCATTGAGCCATCTCGAATACCACGCTACAGCCACAGAAATTTCTTTCATCCGAACCACCATTGAACATGCAGTTGAAACGATGGTCTGGATCATGGCCGCCGTCAACGACCTTACCGAACATCGGGGCACTGAAAGTTTGCGACTGGCCTTACTCCAGGAACTAGAAGACAAAAAAGAGCACCTCTTTCTTCTGCTTTCGCTGATTTACGATGCCAGAACCATTGGACACATCCGATCGGCCATCGAAAGCAAAGATGCCAATGCCAGGATCTATGCCCTGGAGATCTCTGACATGACGATTTCTGACGAGATCAAAGAACTCTTCTTCCCGATTTTTGAGGATCTCCCGGTGAGCGAAAAACTGCATCGTTTCCGGCATCGCTTCCCCCAGCAAAAAATCTCGCTTCCCGAACGCCTGGAAGTGATCATAAACAGCGAAGTATCCAAAGTCAGCCAATGGACTAAAGCCTGTGCCCTGGATGCCCTCCGTGCCATTCCTGATCAGGGGGAAGCGTTCACTGCCCCACTGCTGGCAGCCAACATGGTCCATCCTGATCCTTTGTTATCCGAACTGGCAGGCCGGATCCTGTGCAACCGTTTTCCGGACTACTTCGACCAGACCCTTTCCCTGTTTGATAAAAAGAAGACTCCCGGGCTTTCCGGAACACTGAGAAAAATCATTTGGAGAGAAAACAACACGGACCTGCTTCTCTTTGAAAAGATACAGTTGTTGAAATCCGATGACTTTTTTGCACCGGTCAATGAAACAGATCTCATGAACCTGATCCTTTGCACGGGCGATCAGCCCGTCACCCTGCCCGGTGCAATGAATGGTTCCGATAAACCCCGGCCAGGGGAAATTGTAGTTACCTCCCCTGAGGGTTATACGCTGAAAATAGCAGCTGACTGCCTCTTTGAAATCATCTCCGGCAATCCCGTTCTGACGGAAAGGTACCTGAACTTTTTTCTTCAAACCAACAATGCTTAAGTGAAGGTTATGAATAAAATACTGATCCCCTTCCTGTTGACGATCCTCTCCGGCCCCCTGTCCGGGCAACTCCCGTTCAGAAAGGAACAAGGGTCACCATTCGTGAAAAATTTCAGTCCCGCAGAATACACCGCTCACGCCCAGAACTTCTCCATCGTTCGCGACAAAGCAGGCCTGCTCTATTTCGGAAATTTCGCCGGAATACTCCAATATGATGGTGAATTCTGGCGACTGATCCCGACTGAAAAAATCACCAAGGTTTCAGCCCTGGCTGCTTCCTCCGAGGGGAAAATCTTTGTTGGCGCATCAGGCGAGATTGGAATGCTTGACACCGGCCCCGCAGGAGCGCTCTCATTCAGGAGCCTGATTCCTGCTGAAGACAAAAGGTTTTTCTTTACGGATGATGTTTTAAAGATCTTTTCTGATACAGAAGGTATATGGTTTATCACCAAAAAGAACATATTTCTGTACCATGCCGGGAAACTGGAGGTTTTCCCTTCAGAACTTGAAATCATTTCAGCTTATCAGGTCCGCGATCAATTTTTCCTGCAGGTAAAAGAGAAAGGGCTGGTGCGGTACCTGAACCGGAAGATGGTATCCGTTCCCCACGGAGAGATGGTCTCAGGTGCTATCGAGATCAAGGCAATGCTGCCTTACCCGGATCAACAAATATTGATCGCCACCGGCACCCAGGGCCTCTATTTACTTGACTCCAAGGGTGTTAACAAATTCAACAACCCGGCGGGTGAGTTCTTTATGAGAAGTCTCATCACCTGCGGAGTTGCCCTGTCTGATGGAACTTACGCGATCGGCACCTCCCGTAACGGCGTGATCGTCATCAGTCCCGACGGTACCATTCTTCAGATCATCGACAAAAAGGCATCGCTCCGAAGTGAAAGTGTACAGAACCTCTATGCCGGGGATGACAACCTCCTCTGGGCTGCACTTAACAACGGGATTGCTATGCTGGGAATCCCTGATCCACTCACCTTCTTTGATAACAAATCGGGGTTGAATGGAGCTGTGAATCACATTGTTCGTCATCAGGACCGGCTTTATGTATGCACTTACCAGGGACTCTATTATTACGATGCCAAAACATTCGGATTTCTCCCGGTGCCTGAAATCCTTTCCGCCTGTTGGGCAATCACTCCTTTTGGAAAAGATCTGTTGGCTGCAACATCCCAGGGAGTTTATAAAGTTTCAGGATTTCATGCCTCCCTCATCAAAGAGGGATTTGCGCTGTCGATTGTGGACGATTTTAACGACCCGACAACCTTTTATACCGGTGAGATGAAAGGCCTCTGGTGTCTCCGGTACAGGAACGGCTCATGGATTTCCCAAAGGATCGAAGGATCCGGTGAAGAGATCAACGACCTGATCCGGGATCAATCGGGATACATCTGGGGATCAACTATGGGTGGAGGCATACTCAGGTACGCTCCTGCCACAGGGCAACTGAAGTATTTTGACACCTCTTCAGGCTTACCGGAAACAACGGGCAGTTCAATTAACCGAATCGGCGGGAGCATCAGTGTAGCTACCCGCGACGGTTTGTATCTTTTCGATGATCAACGGCAATCCTTTTTCAACAAAAGCCTTACCGGGTCCGATTCAATCGGCAAACAAAACTGGTATTCGATCATTATGGAAGATACAAGGGGTAATTTATGGGTCAATTCAGGCGATGAAAGTAACCTGAGACTGGTGGAGAAAAAAGGCAATCATTATGAGGTCAAACAAACCCCGTTTTTGCCGATCGCCGATTATGCCATCTGGACCATTAATCCTGAGCCTTCAGGAATAACATGGGCGGGGGGTCCTGATGGAGTGATCCGATACGACCCGGCAGTCAAAACGCTTCAGTCCCGGCCACATCCCACCCTGATCCGGATGATTCGTACCACCGAAGACTCCGTGATCAGCTATGGAGAAACATCGGCCATCGATCCCAAAGCTCAGAAAAAGATGTCGGTCCTGAAATACAGCCACAACTCCCTGTGGTTTGAATTCGCTGCTCCCAATTTCTCACCGAAAGGAAAAAATCAGTACCAATACCGCCTCGAAGGGTTCGACGAAACCTGGTCCGATTGGTCCGATCAAACCCATAAAGAGTACACCAACCTTCCCAAAGGAAATTATATTTTCCGGGTCAAGGCAAAAAATGTTTACGGACAAACAGCCCCCGAAGCACAGTTCAATTTCAGGATCCTTTCTCCCTGGTACACCAGTTGGTGGGCTTTTGTGCTTTACATTCTCTTTGCCGCCGCAGTGGTCTACTTAATCCTGGTGATCCGAAACCGCCAGTTGATTGCTGAAAAAAAGATGCTGGAACAAAAAATTGAAGAGCGCACAGCCGAGGTGGTTCAACAAAAAGAAGAGATCGAAAAACAATCGGATGAACTCGCAGGAAAGAACTATGAACTGGAAAAAATAAATACCACCGTCAAATCGATCAACTCTGAGATCAACTTTGAAAACCTGCTTCAAACCCTTCTTCAAAAAATGAAAGCCATGAAGGCAGTCGAAAAGTCGGCCGCCCTGGTTTACGATAAAAAGAGTGACGCTTTCCGGTTTAAAGCGGCCTCGGGATGGGATCTGAAAACCCTTGAACATGTCAAATTGTCCCTCACTGAAGCTGAAAAAATGTACCTGGCCGGTGCTGATGAGCTGTATGAAGACATTTTCCTGAAAACCAACTTCTCCCAATGGGAGACATTAATCAGCGAAGAGGATATCGAAATCCCGAAAACGATGCTGATCCTTGTTATCCGTGTCGAGAACAGGGTAGAAGCCTTCCTGAACCTCTACAACATGCACCGCGAACACGCCTTCGAAGCGAAAGACCTGAGCTTCCTGAGGAACTCAAAGGAACATGTAATTTCAGCCTTTATCCGTACCCGAATTCTGGAAGATCTGCAGAACACCCTTCAAAATCTGAAAGATACGCAGGATCAGTTGATCCAATCGGAAAAGCTGGCTTCGCTGGGCGCCCTGACTGCAGGTATTGCCCATGAGATTCAAAACCCGCTGAATTTCGTCAACAACTTTTCTTCCCTTTCAGCAGATCTGGCAGATGAATTAAGCGAATTCATAGAGGAGCTGAAGGAGAAACTGACCCCCGACAAGTATGCCGACATGGAGGAGGTGATCGGCATGATCAAGGGAAATGTCAAAAAAATCAACGAACATGGGAAACGGGCTGAAAGTATCGTCAAAGGGATGCTCCAACACTCGAGAGGAAAGACAGGGGAATTTGAAATGACCGATATCAATAACCTGGTTTCGGAATATGTTAACCTGGCTTATCATGGCATGCGCGCAAAGGATAAAAGTTTTAATACCAGCATTAAAACAAAGCTGGACCCGGAAACAGGCAAGGCAGCGGTTATACCGCAGGAACTGAGCCGCGTGATCCTCAACGTGGTAAACAACGCTTGTTATGCCCTGGATGAAAAAACGAAAAAACACATTCCGGGTTTTACTCCTGAAGTGATCATCAGTACCCAAAAGGTACATGAACGGATTGAGATCCGGATCCGCGACAACGGGACAGGCATCCCTGATGCTGTCAGGGAGAAGATATTCAACCCTTTCTTTACCACCAAACCTACCGGAAAAGGAACCGGTCTGGGACTCTCCATGAGTTTTGATATTGTGACCCAAATGCACAAAGGAAAACTCGAAGTGCAATCAAAAGAAGGAGAGTACACTGAATTTATCATCACGATACCCGAGAAACAAACCTGATCATCACAAACCAGCCGGTATGAAAAAGGGACACTGCTTTCTCCTCCTGACGCTCCTGTTAACACCTTCTGCTCTTACGGGTCAGACCCTATTCAAAATCAACCAGTACAACATCATCGACAAGGGGAATCTTTTTCCCATCCTGACCCTCTATACCAACCATCAATTCAATGAACATCTGGCTGCCACCGCCTATTTTTATATCAATGCATACGCAAAGGGCAGTTGGGGTGAAGGACTTGGTGGCGTTACCTATACACCGGTCAAAGGCGTGTCGGTGGGATTTCTGGCCGGTTTTCAGACCAATGAAACAGAATGGTGGCGCATCTCTCCGTTGCTCCTCCTGGGAAATGACCACTGGTCATTTTTCGGCGCCTTTGAGTTCGGAGGAAAACGGTACCGCTGGGATGCCATGGGTTTTTATCTTTGGAAAAACTTCAAATTCGGTGCAGAACTTATCCGCTATTATCAGATGTATGCGTCGGGGCCCCGTGTGGAAGTTTCCTTCTTCAAAAAACAACCGGTGACCCTTTTCTACACGGCCCTCTTCGATCTGAAAGACGGTCACTATTCCTCGATGTTTGGAATCTATACCAGCTTCGGAGCAATGAAGCGGACATTGTTGCCCGATGACTGATCCCTGACGATAACAGGATCCTTAACTGATGCTACAACCCTGCATAATGAAAAGGGGTTGCAGAAATTGAAAAAAAAGTGCCAATATTCAAAAAAATCACTTAATTTCGCATTAAATCCCTGCAAAGAATTTAACCATCCATACCATTACAAACGAACCGTCATACGTCTTTATGAAAGCACTGAACAAATTTTCCACCGGCCTTGCTTTGGCAGCCTGTATGGGAGTTTTTATTTTCAGCAGTTGTAACAGCACTTCTAAACAAGACAAACAAGCCAATGAAGCAGCCGCTGATACCATCCTTAAAGAGGTGACTCTAAGCCCTGAATCACAAAGCCTGCTGTACAAATTCCCCACTCCTTTTGAGGTCACCAACCTTCTCGAAAAAGCAAAAGCCGGTTTCATTTTCGATATCACCAATCCTCCGGCAAACGTCACGAAATATGCAACCGAGAAAAGCAAAGCACTCAACCTGGGAATCTACAGCGCTGACCTCAGTTACTCGGCAACCTATAACCGGACTGATGAAACCAATAAGTTTCTTGCCTGCACCAACAAACTGGCAGACGAATTGGGTATCGCCGGCGTGTACGACCAAACCCTCTTAGAGAAAGTCAAAAAATATGGCAACAAAAAAGATTCCCTGGTCGCATTAATCACCCGGGTATTCGGTCAAACCAACGACTTCCTGGCAAAAAATAACCGCACCCAGGTTGCCGTCCTGATCGCTACCGGCGGCTTTGCCGAAGCCATTTACCTCTCCGCTTCATTGGCAGAAGTTGCCCGTGACAACTCTAAAATCATTGCTGTATTGTACGCTCAGAAAGACAATTATGAAAAACTCATGACCATCCTATCAGCCTATAACGCCGATCAGAACATGAAACCAATAGCCGATGACATGGCCAGGCTGAAAAACATCTGGACCAACTACAGCATCGAAAGCGGAAAAAAGATCCCCATCGAAAAATCAGCCGAAATCGCTGACCTGGCTGAAAGCGTGAGAATCAACATGGTGAAATAACAAATAAACCATCCCCCGTCAAAAACCACCTTTCTCAAAGGTGGTTTTTTATTGCCCGTTTTTATACCTTTGATCCAGGTAAAACCCGGCCGTTATGTCTGAACCCATCCTGATGGCGCTTGTGCAACTCTTCGCCATCGTAGCCGCTTCCACTAAAAAACAAGTCACTTCCAACGCACGGATCATCCTCTCCTCATACCTACAACAACACCTTAATAATCAGGAACTTGAAGAGTATCTTAAACTTTTCGACGAACTGGTCTTCTTTCATCAACCCCCGGAAGAAGTAAACGATGAGAGCGCAGTAGATGTTTCCGATAAGATCCGTACCATCTGCCAAAAAATACAAAACCAGTTAACCGCCCGCGACCGGCTGCTGGTTTTTGTAAAATTCCTTGAATTTCTGAACGAACTGAGTCGCGAAGAGGAGCAAAAACCGGTCGTCGAAAACCAAAAGATCGACCAGTACCTGCAGATTTTCAGAGAAGTATTCAACCAACCGGAACAGGAATTTCGCAATACCAAAACCTTCATCGAAAATCCCTTGGGAGAGGGATGTCGCCATGAACACCTTCTGGTCATCGATCAGGATCCCGGGTCTCCTGATCTGCCCTTTAAACACATCACCCGCGACCATCTCGACGGGAAAATGCTGTTCCTCTATTTCCCTTCGGTCAGAACCATCCTTTGCCGCTACCTGGGACCCACCGAACTCTACCTGAACAGTCACAATGTTCCATCCTATCGATCGTTCGTCTTCAACCCCGGGGCTATTCTCAAAAACCTTAAAATATCCCCGGTCTATTATGCTGATGTGGCTTCCCGTTTCATGCACTCGCGCGAACGGGTCAGCATTGACTACTCGGCAAGAGAAATAGAATACCGGTTTAAAAACAGCACCAACGGGATCCATCCCTTCAGTTTTACAGCCCACTCCGGAGAACTCATCGGGGTGATGGGCGGAAGCGGTGTCGGGAAATCCACGCTGTTGAACCTGCTCAATGGCGCATTGCCCCTTCGCTCCGGCGAAATTCTGATCAACGGACACAACCTTTCAAGTGAAAATGAGCAACTTCAGGGAATTATCGGATTCGTTCCGCAGGACGATCTGCTGATTGAAGAGTTATCGGTTTTCCAAAACCTCTATTATAACGCGAAACTTTGTTTCAGGGACTTTTCACAAAAGCAACTGGTCCGCGCAGTGATCAGGGTACTCAAAGACATCGACCTCATAGGGATCAAATCCCTCACCGTTGGCGATCCCCTGAACAAATTCATCAGCGGAGGTCAACGAAAAAGATTGAACATCGCCCTTGAATTGATCAGGGAACCCGGCGTCCTCTTTGCAGATGAGCCTACCAGCGGCCTCTCATCCATGGATTCGGAAATGGTGATGCACCTGCTCAAAGAACAGACCCTGAAAGGAAGGCTGGTTATTGTTAACATTCACCAACCCTCCTCAGATATTTTCAAACTGTTCGATAAACTTCTGATCATGGACAAGGGGGGCTACCCGATCTATTACGGCAACCCCATTGATGCCCTGGCCTGGTTCAAAACGGCTACCAGCCACGTGAACCCCGATGAGAGCGAATGTCAGAACTGCGGGTATGTTAATCCTGAACAACTTCTTCAGATCACTGAATCGAAAATTGTCAATGAATACGGGAAACTGACCGGCAACCGGAAAATTACCCCCAAAGAGTGGTATGATCTTTTCCGGAAAAAAATACAACCCGGGTTAATCCACGAACCGGAAAAAAAGGAGGTTCCAGCCAGCGCGTTTAAAATACCCGGACGGTTTAAACAGTTTCGTATCTTCAGCATCCGTAACCTGCTCACCAAGATCACCAACCGCCAGTACATGCTGATCAACCTGCTGGAAGCTCCCTTTCTTGCTGCCCTGCTGGCTTACCTCACCCGCTACCGTTTCAGGGATGAATACCTCTTCAGTGATAACCGCAACCTGGTTCCCTACCTTTTCATGAGCGTAGTGGTATCCCTCTTCCTGGGGATGATGGTCAGCGCCGAAGAGATCATCCATGATCGCAGGATTCTGAAACGGGAAGCTTTTCTGAACCTGAGCCGGTTCAGTTACCTCAACTCCAAAATCCTTTTCCTTTTTATCCTCTCCGCCATACAAACCATTCTGTATGTGGTAGCGGGTAACCTCATTCTCGGCATCCAGGGAATGACCCTGAGCTACTTCCTGATCCTTTTCTCCACCGCATGCCTGGCCAACCTTATCGGTTTGAATATTTCTGCCGGGCTCGATTCGGTGGTGGCGATCTATATCCTCATCCCTTTTATTATCGTACCCCAACTGTTGCTCAGTGGTACCATTGTGCCCTTCGATTACCTCAACCCCTCCATCGCCTCCCGTACCTATGTTCCCCTGGTCGGCGACCTGATGCCCTCCCGCTGGACCTTCGAAGCATTAGCCGTCGAGCAATTCAAAAACAACCAATATTCAAAAATATTTTACGGTTACGACAAAGAGATATCCCATTACGAATTCCAGACGGCTTACATCATCCCGACACTCAAATCGGCGATGGATGAATCTCAGCGAAACCTCGTCAAAGGAGAAAACAGCCGCCGTACCCGCGACCTGATGAAAATACTTCAGCACGAAATACCAATGCTTCAGAAAGAAGCCGGCTTTTCATCCTTTCCATACCAGGGCATTTTCAACGAACGATCCTTCAACGACTCACTGGTACAAAAAACCAAAACATACCTCGATTCTCTCAGCCGCAAACTCAGCCAAAGAATGAACAGTATTACGGCCCGGCGTGATGCAGTGTACGAAAACATGGTCAAAATAATGGGAGCCGATGCTGTATACCGGTTAAAACAAGACCATTACAATGAAAACATTGCCGACCTGGTCCTGAATAAGTCGGCCGAAAACAAGATCGTTGAAGGCAAAGGTGAACTGATACGAAAAAAGGATCCCGTTTTCATGGAACCCGTTTCACGCAATGGACGTGCTCATTTCTATGCCCCGGTCAAAATTGTGGGAAACTGGCGGATCGATACCTTCTGGTTCAACATTGCTGTCCTCTGGATCATGTCGTTGGTGCTTTATGCCATGTTGCTGGCAGACCTGATCCGGCGAATGATCCGGCGGATCGAACGGCTGAAGTACCGAAAAAAATAGAGAAAACACCGAAAAGGAAAAATCACCGGTTCTCTTCCATCCCGTTTCTGCAAATCACCTCCATTTCTTCAGGGGTGAATACCTTGACCTTTAGCAGTCGGTGCATCTGTTCGGTGATGCCCGATCCAAAGATCAGCACATCATCACTCCCCAAAGCGACCCGGATCCCATGGTCAAATAATCTGCGAATGGGATGGGTTTTGTAGGAGGTGCACCGTTTCAACCGGATGTTGCTTGCCGGACAGACATTGAGGCGGATGCGGTGGTCGGCGAGCCATTGCATGGCACCGATCGATCCGGCAGCTCCGATTCCGTGCTGGACACTATCCAGTTCCAGCTCCTCTACTGCTTCGATCACGGAGTCGGCATCTCCGAATTCACCCGCATGCGCTTTGCAGCGTAATCCCAATGAACGGGCAAAACGGTAAATTTCCCTGAAATTCCTGATCGGCTGGGCCGTCTCGTCATCGTACAGATCAATTCCCGTGAAATAATTGAAATCCAAGTAGGGTTCGATATGCAGCAGCAGTGAACGGACTGAAAGATTCCTGTTAAGGCCCAATTCAGGACGGAAATCGATTTCCGGTGCTGTTTCCTGATGAACCTGCCGAAGGGTGGCGACTACCCTGGCAGGCGGAATTCCGAAAGCGGCGCCATATCCTGCGTCAATGCTCGCTTCAAGCACCTTCACCCCGTCGCGGGCAGCTTGCCGGAAAGCTGCTTTCAGAGCCAGGGCGAATACACCCGCACCCTGCTTGAGCAATGGCCGGTATTGGGTTGCAATCCATTCGTCCAACTCACCGATCGTTCCGTCCACCGGTCGGAATGGAGAAAGCCTGGCCCCGGTAAGTTGTCGTATGGATTCCCGCCGGCCTCCCATCAACAGGTGATTGTGGACGTCGGCTTTAGCCAGGGCCCGAATCCCTGTCAGGGAAGAATACTGTGTTGTCAGAATAGAAGGAGTATCCAAAAAAAAATGATCCTAAAATTTACCCGAAACTCCGAAATTTACCAGGCCCCTGAAACCAAAACCCCATTCCATGTATGCACCGATCTCTTTTCCTACCCGGATTTCATTCTTGCCTTCCGGCCGGTCCTGTGCATTAACAGTGTTGAAAATCAGCCCGAAACAAAGGACTGCCATGAAAAGTACCTGTTTTGTCATGATATTTGGATTTAGTGAAGTGAAGTTGTCATTGGGTGAGGAAGGATCGAAGAATAAATAAGAGATTTATAGTTTTAAAGAGAGCATAAATTGGTCGGCGGGCAGCATGGGTCCGTAAGCCCGCGCATATCCAACGGAAAGTGTAGTTTTCAGCAGGGAAAAGAGAACCAATTCCAGATCGAGCTGGGCCCCCGTGGAGAAGAAATTCAATTGCGGTTGGCTGTTGGCAATGTTCGTAAACAATCCCATGCCGAAAACCGTGAAGCGTGCGTAGGTGGAATAAAAACCCAACAAACCGAGTTTACGGAAACGGATCGGACGAAAATT
>Ga0209098_1001876_pt1 | contig 19262 bp, 19 predicted proteins | sample AD_JPNHW1_MetaG_FD_184429 | JGI IMG/M metagenome (GOLD analysis project Ga0209098, IMG submission 184429) | Active sludge microbial communities of municipal wastewater-treating anaerobic digesters from Japan - AD_JPNHW1_MetaG (SPAdes) (version 2) | ecosystem: Engineered > Bioreactor > Anaerobic... | reverse complement strand
CTGAACGGCTTTGGTGTCGCCATCGCCAAACTCCTCCACAAAATCGTGAAGGCTCATTCCCAGTTCGAGCTCATAAATTCCGGGTTTTGGTGTATCGCCCGAAACAGAGAACAACTTGGTTCCCCTCGAGAACTGAACGCCCAGATCGTAAAACTTTTTGGCACCATACTTGAAAATGGTAAATGCATGGGCTAGTGTTTCCACATTGTTGATCACGGTTGGCTTGTCCTTATACCCGTTGTTGGTTGGGAAAGGGGGTTTATTTCGGGGCTCACCGCGCTTTCCTTCCATCGATTCAAACAGGGCGGTCTCTTCACCACAGATATAAGCGCCGCTGCCCATAAAGATTTTGATTTTGAAATCGAATTTGATTTCCTTGCAATAATATTCAAATTCAGAGATTGCCTTCTCAAGGTCGTTTTTCAGAAATTTGTATTCACCCCTGAGATAAATAAAACCTTCTGAAGCACCGATGATATAGCCACAAATAGCCATGGCGGTAAGCACCTTGAAAGGTACTTTGGTTAGAATCTCACGGTCCTTGAATGTCCCTGGCTCACCTTCGTCGGCATTGCAGATTACATACTTTTTATCGGCAGGGTCTTCGCTGGCAAGTTTCCATTTCAACCCGGTAGGAAAACCGGCACCGCCCCGGCCCTTTAGTTCTGAGCTAATGAGTTCGTTAATGAGCTCTTGTTTTTCACGCTGGAGCGTACGGTTTAAAATTTTCTCCCAGTCATTTTCGTTCCTGAAAATGAAATCGGCTCTTTTTAGATTATACGAAGCAGGCATGGTTACTTACTTTTTCATGTAGTCAGATAAGATCTCACGGACCCTCTCGGGAGTGAGCTCAGTAAATATCTCATCGTTGATGAGCATAGCAGGAGCTTTATGGCACCAACCCAGGCAGTTGGTCTCAAGCAGAGAGAACTTCTTATCGGAAGTAGTTTCGCCCACTCCGATTTTGAGCATGTTTTCAATGGCAAGCAATACCTGATTTTTGCCCTTCATGGAGCAGGTAATGGTCTTGCATACCCTGATGATGAATTTTCCTCTTCGTTTATAATCGAGGAATGAATAAAAGGTTGCGGTTCCGAAAACTTCAGCCGAAGGAATGTCGAGTTCCCGGGCAATTTCGATCATAGAATAATCCGTCAAATACTTTTCCTTCTCCACGACTCCCTGCAATATCGGAAGCAAATTTTCCCTTCTCCGCCCGTATTGATCGGCCAATTCTGTAATAAGCTCTTGTATTGGGTTCATAACCAAAATGTGTTGAAAAAAGTAAATTTAATGTTCACAGTTAATTCTATTCAATTAATCAATTAGTTACACTGCAAAAGCAGTAGGAGCCACGACGTTGTTCTCAACTTGAAAATTGGGTAACCTAAATTTAATAAACCTTAAAGAGAAAAGCTATGGTGTTTGTTGGGAAATCAAAAATAACAGGCTGTTTTTCAGTATGCTATTTCTCAATTCAGCAAGGAAAGTAAGAACGTTAGGCAAAAAAAAACACAGGTTACAGGCCTGTGTTGATATTTAATAAAATGAATAGTTATAGTAAGGCATCAATTTTTTGGGCTATTACCGTTTTAGGAACAGCCCCAACTTGTTTATCAGCAATTTCACCTCCTTTAAAGAAAAGAATGGTAGGAATATTGCGAATTCCATATCTTGAAGTGATGGCGGGATTGCTATCAACATCCATTTTTGTGAGAAGAGCCTTTCCATCATACTCCTCTGAAAGTTGATCAATCAGCGGAGATACCATTCGGCAAGGTCCACACCACTCGGCCCAGAAATCGACCAATGCAGGAACACCTGATTGGAGCACAACTTCATCAAAATTAGCATCATTTACTTCTATTACCATGATAAATATTTTAAATGTTTTAAGTCGATTAAAAATGAAGGGTAAATTTAATTGATTTTATAAATAATTCCTTCTTTGTGGTTTAAATAATCTATCATTCCATCGTCGGGGTTGATTCGGATATTTCTGGAGAACATTTCAATGGAACTCTTCGATTCCGGATCAAAGATTTTGAAATCAAGGTGTGCCTGCCCCTTGTTCTTTTCACACACGTTAAAAAACTCTTCAATGAATTGATCAGTAATAACTTGAAGGTCAACTTCAATAGAAAGCGCTTTTACTTTCGTGGTTCTTACCTCCTGGAGCAAATCGATGGTTTGTACTTTAAATTCGAGCATTTCAGGTGCCCCCTCACTGGACCTGAACCTGGGAAGAATTTTTCCCCGGACCATCAAAAAAAGCCCCTTTTGGCAAAATTTTCCGAAGTTGATGTAATCATTTCCAAAGAAAAATATTTTCAATTGCCCGCGGTAATCGGATAACGTCATGCTTGAGAAGCGGTTGCCTTTTTTATTCATCCCTTCATAAGCTTCGGTAACCATTCCTGCAAGGATCAAATCGCGACCCTTGAAGGCAGCCATATCAGCATCGATCATTGAGAAATCGACTCCTTTGGTACAGAATGAATTAATTTCCAACTTGTAGGTGTCGAGCGGATGGGCCGTCAGGTAGATTCCCACCATGTTTTTTTCGTGGTCCAGTTTTACAATGGCAGGCCATTCGTCGCCCGGCACAGGCTTGGGTTTCTGAATGGAAATCACCTGAGAACCGCCAAAGAGCGATTGCTGCGCCATGCTTTTTTCATTCTGTATGAGGTTCCCATATCGGATCAGGTTTTCGATGAAGGTCAGTTCGTTTTTGTCGGGTTCAAAAAACTGAGCGCGGGAGCAACCTGAAATTAAATCGAATGCCCCGGAATAGGCAAGAGCTTCCCAGTTCTTTTTATTTACTGACTGAAGATTGACTCTTTCGGCAAAATCCCAGATGTCTTTGAAATCGCCTCGTTTTTTTCTTTCTGCAACAATATCGTCTACGGCGCCTCCTCCAACGCCTTTAATTCCCGACATACCAAACCTGATTTCTCCTTTCTTATTCACGGTGAACTTATTATACGATTCGTTCACGTCGGGTCCAAGAACGTTAATACCCTGAGCTTTGCATTCATCCATAAAAGTCGAAATCCGTTCAATGCTTGTGAGGTTCCGGCTTAATACGGCAGCCATGAATTCTGCCGGGTAGTGGGCTTTCAAATATCCGGTTTGGTAAGCCACATAGGCATAACACACCGCATGCGATTTGTTGAAGGCATATTGGGCAAAAGCTTCCCAGTCCTTCCATATTTTGTCGACCAGTTTTTTTGGATCCCGGCCATTACAGCCTTCAATAAACGCCGGGTTATCGATACAGCCCTGTGTAAACTGTTCTTTCAGCTTATCCATGAGCTTGATATTCTTTTTACCCATAGCTTTTCGCAAGGTGTCGGATTGTCCACGGGTGAACCCACCCAATGCCCTCGATTGTAACATCACCTGTTCCTGATAAACGGTAACCCCGTATGTATCTTTCAGGTATGGTTCCATTAGCGGATGGTCATAAACAATTTCGGCCCTCCCATGCTTTCTTTCCACATAATTGGGAATGTATTCCATCGGTCCCGGACGGTAAAGGGCATTCATGGCAACCAAATCATCAAAGCGGTTAGGCTGAAGCAGCCTGAGCCATTTCTTCATACCCGGAGACTCAAACTGAAAAACAGCCGTGGTGTCACCCCGGCTAAACAGTTCATACGTTGCGGTATCATCCATCGGGACATTGTCGATGTCGACATCAATTCCTTTCGAAAGCTTGATATTTTCGAGACACTCCTTGATAATCGAAAGGGTTTTCAATCCTAAGAAGTCCATTTTCAGTAACCCAATGGCTTCAACAAAACGGCCATCGTACTGAGTTGTGAAAAGCGATTCGTCTTTCGTTGGCATTAAAGGGATGTGCTCGTAAAGAGGATCACGTCCAATGATCACGCCACAGGCATGGACGCCTGTCTGCCTGATACATCCTTCAAGTGCTTCGGCATAACGGATGGTATCGGCAATCAGAGGATTGGTCGATTTTTTTTCGATTTCAAGCTCCGGACTTTCTTCGTATGCTTTTTTCAGCGTGATTTTTGGGGTTTCTGGTACCATCTTGGCCAGCCGGTCTGCTTCGGGCAACGGTAACTGAAGAACCCGTGCGACATCGCGAATAGCCATTTTGGCGGCCATTGTTCCGAAAGTACAAATGTGGGATACTTTTTCGCGGCCATATTTTTCGGTTACCCATTCCATTACCTGCTGCCGGCCATCGTCGTCGAAGTCAATATCGATATCGGGCATCGAGATACGGTCGGGGTTCAGGAAACGTTCAAAAAGGAGATCGTATTTTATGGGGTCGACGTTTGTGATTTTAATGCAATAAGCAGCAGCCGAACCCGCTGCGGAACCTCGGCCGGGGCCTACAATAACCCCCATATCGCGAGCTGCCTGAATAAAATCACGAACAATCAGAAAATAGCCCGGGAACCCCATTTGCTTAATCACATCCAATTCGAATTCGATTCGTTCAAGCACTTCATCGAGTTTGTCGGGATAGCGTTTTTTTGCCCCGTCCATGACAAGGTAGTGAAGGTAATCGGCTTCATATTTGATGCGGAGCACTTTGTCAAAGCCCCCCAGTTTCTCGTAATTGGTGAATTCTGCTTTTAGATCTTCTTCCTTGAATTTCGCCAGATAATCATCGTATTTGGCAAAACTTTCAGGAATTGGGAATTGCGGCATAATGGGATCTGAATCGAGCTCAAAAACTTCAATTTTGTCGGCAATTTCCTGTGTATTTTGAAGGGCCAGGGGTACATCGGCAAACAGTTCATTCATCTCGGCGGTTGTTTTGAACCACTCCTGTTTGGTGTACCTCATCCGGTTTGCGTCGTCAAAGTTTTTGCCGGTATTAAGGCAAATCAGGATGTCGTGAGCATTTGCATCCTCCTGATTGGTAAAATGGACATCGTTGGTGGCAATTATTTTTACATCTAGTTTTTGGGCGAGTTCAATAATTACTTTATTTACTTTTACCTGATTATCATATACTTCTTCCCGCTCTTTTGCCGACTCAGCAGGGTGCCGCTGAATTTCGAGGTAGTAATCGTTGCCAAAGACACTCTTGAACCATTTAATTGCTTCTTCTGCGCCCTGTATATCTCCGTTCAAAATCTTTTGAGGAATTTCACCGCCCAGACATGCCGAAGATACAATTAATCCTTCATGATATTTTTCCAGCAGCGATTTATCGATCCGGGGTTTATAATACATTCCCTCTATATTGGCGATTGAGATGAGCCGCAGCAGGTTCCGATAACCTGTTTCATTTTTGGCCAGAAGAATCAGGTGGTCGCCCGAACGGTCTTCTTTTCCCTGCTTAAAATCAATTCCGCGTTCGGCCACATAGGTTTCACAACCTAAAATAGGTTTCACTTTGTACCATTTTTCCATGGGCACATCGCGATTCCCATAATCGGCCGATTTGCAGGTGTTCCAGAATTCTTTGATCCCAAACATGGTCCCATGATCGGTTAACGCAAGGGCTTTCATCCCGTCGGCTTGCGCTTTATTTACCAGGGAACCAATGCTGGCCTGACCGTCCAGAATTGAATATTGAGAGTGGACATGCAAATGAACAAATGATTCCATTCTGTATTATAAATTAGTGGGTTACAATAATATTCAATCGTACTCTTTTGAAATTTAAAATTAGTGAATAAACCTGCTTAAATGAAATTTTGTTGATAAGTTCACGCTATTCCAAAAAAATCCTGTTACAGATTGAGGTAACTGTAACAGGAGAAGCTATCTTGTTGAATAAGTAAATTACAAACAATCCTTTATTCGGGCCAGGCAAACCCAATTTTTTTCGAAAAAGAAACGGATTGTACCAGAGAAGAATAGTCACTCTCGTAAAGAATCCCGGAGATTTCCACTTTCAGAGAATCCCCTGAATGGAGCGTGATATTTGAATTCCAGCCACTGGAATAGGTATAAACAATCATCGACGAATAACCGGGGTCGATTTCGTTGGAAATGTAAATAACTGTATCGTTTTTATAGAATCGTGCAACATAGCAGTCGGCAGAACTGTTTTTCCCCCATTTAACAGTGATCGATTGGTTAATCGTATCCGTCTTAACCTCGGTTAAATTGATTGGAGATAAAATATCTGACGAAACGATATTGGTTACATTGGATGTGGTTCCATCTCCATAAACGATTGAAAACTGATAATTTCCATTTTGGGGTTTAGAGGAGTTATAATCTGCATCTCCGATTGGCCGTTCAAAATAGTATCCATAATAGTCGAGAATTTTCAAATCAATGGATCTGCTTGCATCCGGATTTGTTAACGTGATGCTTTTCATTGTTGTGCTAGCATTCACATAACCACCAAAAACATACATCGTGTCGGATCCGATAATCCTTGAACAGATATAAGCATCCGCAACGACTTGTTCTTCGGTGTCGAGATTAACACAGGAAAAGAATGCCACCGTTGTTCCTGTCAACAATAAGAAGGTTCGCAACAAATTTTTTATCATAGTTGTCTTTTTTATCAATCATTGATATTCCACTCAATATATCCGCTTTCAGCTTCAGAAACACTCTGAAGGTCGAAGGCTGTTGCTACGGCTTCATACTGATAGGCCGTAACAATTGTTTTGTATTTTTCTCCGCCCTGTGGTTCTTTATTTTTCTCCCATCCGCTGGTGGTTGGATAAATCCACAAATAATTCTGCATTACATTCAAGGTCCCGCTTTTAAAAACTACATCATTGTTTTCATTTACTAAAACAAGATAATACTGATCGTCCAGAAGGTTTCCTTTCCACTCAACCACTATTTTGTTCCCTTCCTTGTCAAAATTGAAGGTCTTGATTGTAACCGGCAGAATGCAAGTAGAGTCGAGAACATCGTAAACCTCCTGATTTTCCCCATTATTATAGTTTACGTCGAAGATGTACTTTCCCCTAACCGGTTTAACTTTTTTATATTCAGATAGCTCAGGAACATGAAAAAAAGTATATCTTCCGGCTATTGAATCGAGCGTAATAACCGTGTTGTCGCCATCTCGCTTCACGGCGACATTATCCATCTTATCATAGGAATAGGTATAATAATAAACTCCGTAGAGAACGGTATCATTCTGTTGAATTGTCTTTACCAAAACGTCGCCATAGGCAGTTGGTGTGGTTTCAACATCATCCAAACAGGAGTTAAAAAACAACAAAACCAATGCAAATATTGCCAGCTTTAAAACAGTTTTTATTTTCATCATAAACTAATATTTTTTAAAAAGATGCCTTTGAACAAGCAAAGGTTGCGTTTTGAAAATGCAAAACTAGATTATTGTTGATCTTTCCCCAATTTGTCTGTTAAAAATTCATCATTGATACCCGATTAAGTTTGAAATAGAAAATATTATTGTACTTTTGCGCACTCAAAATTTATTAATTTTTAAAATTTAAAGTTATGCCAGTTAAAATTCGATTGGCCCGTCATGGCCGAAAGAGAACTGCTTATTACCACATTGTGGTAGCAGATAGCAGGTCACCACGAGATGGTAGAATTATCGAAAGGATTGGATCGTACAACCCGTTGACAAATCCTGCTACCATCGAACTGGACTTTGACAAAGCCTTATCGTGGCTTAATAGCGGTGCACAACCAACCGATACGGCAAGAACCATCTTGTCGGGTAAAGGGGTTATGATGAAAAAACACTTGCTTGAAGGTGTGAAAAAAGGAGCTTTTGACGAAGCTGAAGCTGAACGCAGATTTTCGGCCTGGAAACAGGAGAAAGATGCAAAAATTGTTGCCAAAATCGAAAAACTTGTATCTGATGCTAGTTCCGAGATGGACAAACGATTGAAAGCTGAAACAAAGGTGAAAGAAGCCCGTGCAGCTGAGATTGCAAAGAAAAATGCAGAATTGGCTCAGGCTGCATCAGCTGCTGCTGAAGAAGCAAAAGAAGAACAGCCTGAAGAAGCTGCAACTGAAGAAGGCTCAACGGAGGCTGAGGCATAATCAGCACTGTTTTGAATATTCTTTTATGGAAGAATGGCATTACCGGAACCCGATAATGCCATTTTTTATTGTTTTTGGCGCTGTAATCCAATCGCAAACCGATCTTTTCCATTAATATCTTTTATGATTTCGGCATCAAAGCCATTTTGATTGAGCAGAGTTCTAATTTCATTTCCATACGATTCATTGATTTCAAAATAAATTTCTCCTCCAGCCTTTAGCAGTTGATTCGATTTTTGAACGATTGCCCGGTAAAACAGCAGCGGATCATCGTCGGGAACAAAAAGAGCCAGCTCTGGTTCAAAATCAACGACGTTTCTTTGCATCAATGCCTTTTCCTTCCAGGTTATATAAGGTGGATTGCTTACAATCAGATCGAAACCCGATTCAACAGGAGGCACTTCGCCAAGGATGTCGTATTTCGTCCAATTAATTACTGCCTCATTTAGCTGGGCATTTTCATGGCACCGATTCAATGCAAAATCTGAGATATCACATCCCCAGACAGTGGAAAGGGGCAACCCTTTTTTCAACGATATGGCTATGCACCCACTTCCTGTACCCAAGTCAATTATTTTTACTGCTTGATTTTTTTTTCGTTTGAGAATAAGATCAACCAGCTCCTCCGTTTCAAACCTTGGGATCAGAACTCCTGGCCCGATTTTAAACTTCAATCCGAAAAACGTTGTTTCGCCAAGAATATATTGTATGGGTTCAAATTTTTCTAATCTGGAAACAACGGCTGCAATTCTCTTAAAACCTTCTTCCGGCAAAATCGTATCCCTGTTGAGGATCATATCCTTTTTGGAATATCCATACAGGTGATTGAATATCAAAAATATGAATGATTCAATTTCTGCCGGATCATATAAGGATAAAAGGTTTTCGCGAATGTATTGTATACTTTTTTTCATAAAAAATCTTTGTTCAAAGATAGAATATTGGCTGAAAATCAAATAAACATCGGTAATCGTTCGAGATACAGAAAAACAATTTTCCATTTGATATTTTATTTTTGCAAAAGAATCATGGACGACGACAGAATAAAATACATGCAACGGTGCCTTCAGCTGGCAAAGCTGGGAGAAGGGCTTACGGAATCCAATCCAATGGTTGGATGTGTGATTGTGCATGACGGGAGGATTATTGGTGAAGGCTATCATCATCAATACGGAGGTCCTCACGCCGAAGTAAATGCTATTCGTTCGGTGAAAGAAAAGAATCTTTTAGCGGGTTCTACCTTATATGTCAATCTCGAACCTTGTTCCCATACGGGTAAAACGCCTCCTTGTTCCGATTTGATTATCGAAAAGCAGATTCCTCGTGTGGTAATTGGAACGATGGATCCTTTTCCTGAAGTTTCAGGAATGGGCATTGAGAAATTAAGAAAATCGGGATGCGGAGTTGAAGTTGGTGTGTTGAGTAACGAATGCCAGGAATTGAACCGGAGGTTTTTTACGTTCCATCGCGAAAAGAGGCCTTATATTATTTTAAAATGGGCTCAAACGGCCGACGGTTTTATCGATAAATTCAGGGGTGACTTGGATGAAAAACCATTGTGGATAACTGATGAAATTGCACGTGTTGCGGTTCATAAACAACGTGCTGTTGAAGGAGCCATACTGGTTGGAACTGAAACTGCAGTAAAAGATAATCCTTGTCTTACTTTACGGGACTGGTCAGGAAGACAACCGTTACGAATTGTGACCGATATGAACAATCGTCTGCCTTCTGAGTTGAACATCTTCGACCGGAAAGTAAAAACCGTTGTGCTATCAAAAGACATCCGGACCGGCGGGAATAATTTGCATTATTTGCCGGTGGGCGATGAGGATGCCGTTTCCTTCTTGCTCCATTATCTTTATTCCGAAAGGATTCTTTCTATCGTTGTAGAAGGTGGTACCTATACCCTTCAGCAATTTCTCGATCGAAACGTATGGGATGAAGCACATGTATATGTTGGGAAAACCAAATTTCACGAAGGAGTAGAGGCTCCTTTGTTTGATCTTTCCCGGCCTGTTTGTCGCGAGATTTTTCCGCAAAGCGAACTCTTAATTTTTAGAAATTTGAGAGAATAGACCGATACTTTCTCTGTTTTTTTGCACGGAAAGGGTTTTTATCTATTTTTGCACGACTTTTTGGTTTCATAGTTCAACGGATAGAACGACAGTTTCCTAAACTGTAGATCCGGGTTCGATTCCCGGTGAGACTACAATAAAAAAAGAAATGTTTTCGCATTTCTTTTTTTATTGTATCTGTATTTACTTAAAGAATCTGGAAGTTTCCAGGGATATTCATAGTACATTAATAATCTATCAGAGAACTTTTTCTTCAAGGACTACTCCTATTTCATTGAAAATCATCACATACCTGATCAGCTCTTTATCGCGATAAATAATCTCATAAGTAATCGAATTCCCTTTGTTGCTCATTACCGCATTCATGATTTCGCCTTTACCCACCATGGTGGTTTTAATGTTCTGGGGCAAAAAGTCCTCGGACAGGAACATTTTATATTCAATCAGAGTTCCGGAACGGTCGAAATTGGCAATGCATTCAATACTATCCTTATAGAAGATCGCTTCAAAATTATCGCCGTTTTTATTCCATTCAACATTGATCACCGAAGGGAACCTCTCTTTCAAGGAGTTCTTGACAGCATCGGGAGGAGATAAGATCGTATCTCCAAATATTTTTGATAAAAAATTCATCATCTGATTTCAAGTTTTAAACGAATCCAGATTTTCATTCTATTTTCATTTGTTTTGTCTGATAACTCCCCGTTGAAACAGGTTTGAGACACAGAACATAATTTATTGTTGAGACGCAAAAAAATGAAGATGTAACGAGTTGTTTTTTATTTATTCCAAAATTTTTCTTTGTACAGATAAACAACCCTGGCCCTGGCTCTTTTTAGCCGCATTTTTGTTGCATCTTCGCTAATCCGGAGAGACTGAGCGATCTCTTTAATGGAGAGATTATCCTGATATTTCATTAATAGGAGGGCTTTCTCTTCGGTGTGGATCATTTCAAAAACAACCAACATATTGTCGTAATCGATATTGTTCATATCCTCTTCCGATTCGTCAATAATTTCGGGCAACTCATGTTCTCTGTTCCATTCCGGATAATGAAGTTTCTTTTTAAGTCTTAAATAGTCGATACAATGATTATAAGATAGCGAGTATAACCACGACGAGAAAGAAGATAGATTTTTAAAGCTGGAAAGTTTTTCAAAGGTTTTGGAGAAAATGTCTTCGGCTAATTCTTCCGATAACTGCCTGTTTTTTACAATACTGTAGCATTTATCCAAAACTTTTGAATAGTATCGGTTGTATAAAATCTCAAAATATTTAGAAGAATTTTCCTCGATAAACTTCGAAATTATCTCTTCATCTGACAATGTTTTTATCTGTCGACTCTTCATTTTTTAGTTGTAAATGAGAATAATATAAACTTTTTCATTAACTAAAAGAAAAATTTTTGGAAATAATTAGTCATAATTGTTTCATCTTAAATTATTTGTCTACTTTTGTATCGGTTTAAAAGTTAAAACACGAACTTAGTAAAAAAAAATTACAAGAACCTGTTACTTTAAAAATCAACGTCGTCTTAATAACAGATTTATTGAATTTTTTAAAAATAAAAGTAATGCCCTTCTGTTTAGCAGAAGCATAAACAAAATTATTAAACATAAATTTTTATTAAAATGAAAAACAAATTATTATTAAGCCTTTCAGCATTTGCAATTGCAATGTTTGTATTATCAGGTTGCGCTAAAGTACCACAAGTTGAAATTGACAACGCTAATGCCGCTATCCAAGCAGCTCAAGCAGCTGGTGCTGACATTTATGTGCCTGAAGCTTTCGCAGCTCTTAACGATTCAATGAATGCAACAACTGCATCTATCGAAGCAAAAAAATCAAAATTATTCAAGAGCTACAAAAAAGAAAAAGCACAGTTAGTAAGCATCGTTGCTTTAGGCAATGACGTTAAATTGAAAACTGAAGCCAGAATTCAAGAATTGAAAACTGAGATCCAGAACACATTAACTGAAGTAACTAACTTGATTGCTCAAAACAAAGAATTGATTGCTCAGGCTCCTAGAGGAAAAGAAGGTACAACTGCTCTTATGGCTATCAAAGCTGACATTGCTACCATCGAAACATCAGTTGGCGAAATTCAGGCTGCTGTTGGTACAGAAAGCTTCATTGCAACTTTGGACAAAGCTAAAGCTGTAAAAGAACAAGCAACAAGCATCAATACTGAGCTTACCACAGTTATTGAAAAATACAAATCAAGAGGAAGAAAATAATCAAAAGTTAATCTTTTGAAAGATATTTAAAGTACTCCCCCGGGATCTATTCCCGGGGATTTTTTTATGTTATAAGTTTCTTCCATTAATGAAAAGAAGATTAAAGAAAAAATATCGTCGGATCTTAATTATATCCCCAGTTATATTTTTAGCAATTGTTTTAGCGATTCTACTTTTAACCAAAGACAAGCCCCCCGTTGATGAAATCAACAATGCACGAACCAGATTATCTGCTGCAAAAGCTGTCAATGCCCAGAAATATTCAAAAAATCTCTATAAAAATGCCAGCATGGCTTATGACTCGGCCATGCACTATTGGAATGTAGAAAATAATAAGTTTTTTCTCTTCCGGAAATATGATAAAGTACGATCTTTTGCTTTACAATCAGAACGATTGGCCAGCTCGTCCATTGGACAGGCTGACACAAACTCAAAGAACCTAAAAAGAGAGGTTCAACAGAAAATTGAAAAAATACAAAGGAAAATAGATACATTCCAAGCTAATTTTGACAATATTCCGCAAATGGATGATTATCGAAAGCAATATAACAAAGGAAAAATCCTCTTTGGAGAAGCAAAATTAGCCTATGAAAAATCTGATCTCATCAAAGCTCAACAGAAAATTGATTTAGCTTCGGTACTCGTTGAAAAAGCCTATTCCCGTGCAAGCAGCATCCTCCAAAATTATTTCGATAATTTCCCCAAATGGCAGCGATGGGTTAATAACTCCATTGAACAATCGAGGATTCATGGCTCCTACTGCATTATTGTCGATAAATTCGCCCGTGAATGCAAATTGTATTACAACGGTGCATTGAAAGACTCCTACGAAGCTGATTTGGGAAAAAACTGGCTTGGGTCTAAATGCCATCAGGGAGATTATATGACCCCAGAGGGAATTTATAAAGTGGTTGAAAAAAAGGCCAATGGAAGAAGCCGATATTATAAAGCACTTTTGATTAACTATCCGAACGAAGAAGATAAAGCCAGGTTTTCTCAAAACATTAGAAATGGATCAATTCCTTCCAGAAAACGAATTGGCGATCTGGTTGAAATTCATGGCAATGGGGGCCAGGGAGCTGATTGGACTTCTGGTTGTGTTGCTCTTTCAAATAGTGATATGGATAAACTTTATTCGAGATGTGTTGTTGGTACTACTGTAACGATCGTTGGATCATGCAGACCACTCAGTGAAATAATGAAATTGCAGTAAAATGGAAAACGAAAATTTTAATAGTGTGGATAAACAGGATGAAGGTTTGGACAATGTTGAAAAACAAGAGGAAGCCTTGTACAATGTTGAAAAACAGGACGAAGAACAAAACCTTGTTGAAAAACAAGAAGAGACCAATGGTGCTGAAAGTCCAGAAGGAACCACAATTATTACCGATGAACCAATAACAGAGGAGCCTTTGAAACAAGAAACAGTGTTCACTGCAACTGCTGAGCCACAAAAAAGATCTATTTTCAAAACTTTTTTTGGCAAAATGCTAAAATTAATCATTCTTCTTTTGTTATTGTTTTTGAGCATTGTTTATCTTCCTTCTATTTTGCAATCGATAGCGATCCCTCTCTCTACATACAGGCATGTTGAAGGGAAAGATGCTGCGGAACTGGCCGAAAGCAGGGAAATTCTGGAAAAGAGTATCAGCAAACTTGATAAGGAATTAAATGATCTCATTCCTGAAGATTGTTATATGATCATCAATAGTACGGACAATGTTTTTACGTTGAAAAGAGGGAAAGAAATTGTGCGTATTGGAAGATGTTCAACTGGTAGCAATTCATTACTTGAAAGTGATAAAAAGCAAAAGAAATGGTTGTTTAAAACGCCCAAAGGGGTTAGAACCGTAAAAAGCAAAAAAACCGATCCGGTATGGACAAAACCCGACTGGGCATTTATCGAGGAAGGATTACCTGTGCCTGGGCCCACTAGTCCTTCTCGTTTTGAAGAAGGTGTACTGGGCGATTATGCTCTGGTTCTTGGAGATGGTTACATGATTCATGGGACCATCTGGCAACGTTATCTGGGCTTGTCGGTTACCCATGGTTGTGTCCGGTTGAACGATGCAGACCTGGAGGCTGTCTACAAGAACTTGAACAAAGGTTCAAAAGTATTTATCTATTAAACTGTTTTTTCACATTCAAACTCAGAAAAATGAAAGCAATTAGGGTTTTCCTTTATATCATTATTGGAGTGGCGGTTCTGTATTATTTAGCTGCCCGAGTGAATGCTCCGATCCATAAAGCACAAGAGTTGAACCAAATCGCGACTTCAGATACCTCGTACATAAAGAAATACAGTGCTATCGCCAAGTATAAAGAATTGTTGCCATTAGTCAAGGAAAAGGCTTACCGTGAAGCCCAGCTTTACATGTCAAAAAACGATTCAATCGGGATGGTGATCAATTTTAGAGATAGTTCTGCCAACTTAATGCTAAAGGGAGTTTGTATTCAGACGTCTAAATTGGTTGATTTTAAGAAGGATAAAATATTTGATGGAGTCGAAGCTCCTGCCTTCCGGAAAATCTTTTCAAAGCCCCTTCATAATATCGATGAGTTTTCAACTTTTGCAAAAGTGCCGATTATTATAAAAAAGGCTCCCAAAGATACGATTGAAGCAATGAGGATGGCTACATTGCCGGTTGAACCACCAATCGACCCTGCTTATGTGAAATATGATCTTGAGTATGGAATAAAGCTCCTGATGATTCAGGATAGTTGTGATACTCCAGAAGAATTGGTGGTTGAAAATATGTTCAAAACCGAACTGAGGAAACAAAAAAGCGATGATTTGGTTTCAAGTTTGGTCAATATAGGAAACCCTAAGTATACTCCTACGATTGTTCTTACCCTAAGTGGGAAAGATGTCCGGTCAATTTACCGAGCTCTTCCTGAAAAGGCTGATTTTGTGATGATTTTTGAAAAATAGGGTTTTAGTTTCGTAAAAGTATACGAAAATATTCTGGGAGAGCAATTATGCTTTTGATGTGGGTTTGATGTTGAATTGCCCACAGATGCCTGCTTTGCCTTCACAGATTATTACTGAGGAAAGGATTTTCTTATTCTTCCGGATGAGCTTTATTACATCCGAAATATCGTTGGCAGATTTTACTTTGTTCCCATAAGCAGAAGCAAATGCATCTGCCAGTGCGGTGTTTTTGGAAGCTATTACGATGGCATCGGCTCTTCCAAAACTGATGGAAGGACCAACAGTACCCGAAGAGGTACAAACCCCAAGTGGTGTTGCCAATGCTGGTATTTCCAGTCCTAATTTTCCCGTTAGGGCTGATTCTCCAGCATAGATGGATAAGACCAAATTGTGCTTCAACTGTAAAAAAATATCGCCGCCATTTTCTATGACAATTTCATCGATTTTAAATTCTTTAAGTAAGGCTTTCCCGATAAATTCCGCGAAAGCCCCTGCAACAGCAGCCATTGGTCCTGTCCCGGCAATTTGAGCAGCTTTGCTCATCTCTACTGCAATCGCAGGGTCTTCAGGTTTCGTTTTTACCGGAACAAACGATGCCTGAAATTCAGGGTATAAGTGGATGTACGATTCGAGGGCATATCTCAGTTCAATAAGCTTTTCCAGTGCAAAGCTTTTCATTTGATGGCAGTAGCTATCTGCATCTACCCCGATCCATAAATCAGAATCTTTACAGGTAATAACAAAAGAACGGAAACGGTCTTCACCCATTCGTTCCCGGTAGAAACGTTTTCCAAAACCTCTTAATTCGGAGCTATCATGGGGAAGGATATTTTGTCGCTTCCCAGTTTGTCTTTCAGCGTTGATTCCCGGATCATCCGTTTTCATCACGGAAATCGATTTCAAAGAGTTTTAACGGACAGGCTTTTACACAGAGTTCACAAGCAATACATTCGTCTTTATTAAATTCGAGCAACCATGTTTGCGGATTCATTGTCAGTGCTCCGGCAAAACAAACCGATGTGCAGTTGCCACAACTGATGCACCGGACATGGTCGAATTTCAGCCGTTTTTCAAGGGGCTGGCATTCGACGTTGTGGGCTTCGAGGTAAGCGATCCCTTTGTCGAGGTTTTCCTGTTTTCCTTCCATTTCAAGCAGTAAACTTCCCCTTTTCCCAGGCATCACTTCTGCTTTCAGAATATTTATTTTAATATCGTAGTCTTTCACAAGAACATAACTCAATGGTTTGTCCCCGCTCTGAGGAGGAAACCGGAGTATCACTTTTCTTTTCACACTATTCATAATTCACCTCCTTCACTTTCTGGCAATTCTATTTCGATCAGACTTTTTAATGATGTATTGGTTGGGAACATCTGGATTGGTTCCTGGATAAGAAATTCTCCACGTTGGATCATCTCCTTCAGCAGATCGGCTATTTTCCGTGCTTTGGCAAGGCTGGAAACCGGTGCCGTTCTGATTTTTTGCCCTTTTACTTCAATTTCTCCCGAACGGAGCTGCTCATATGTAACTTGTCCCAATTTTGGCATCCCCGGTGATCCATAATCGAGAACACTGGTTTGAATCTGACTGTTGTTGATCGAAACTCTCCGGGCGATTTCGGTATTCAGCACAGGAATAGGAATGCCAATTCCAACAAACATACTGACACCATACTTCTCGTAGTAAGCTGCCTGAATAAATTCGCTGCTCATTTCTTTCAGATTACCAATTACGGCCAGCGTTGCCGCATTGGTTACCGGTATCCCGTTTTCGTCTTTGGGGCGGGTTGTATGAAACTGGGTTCCTGGCCAGGCGACATAACCGGTGGTTCCTCCCAGAAAAATACGGGTGCCAATGCCAATGGTTTTAAACTCCGGATCGTTCAGCAAAGGGCTTAATTCTCCTGCTGTGGAATAATTGGCATTTCGCATATTGGGCAGAAGGGTACCCATGTAAGTATATTTGATTTTTGATGTTGTATTTACCGCCACATTGTAATTCTGATAGGCATTCCGCGGATTGAAAAGAATCATTTCGTTGACCGTATTTTTGTTGATTACCGTACGGATATGTTTCCTTGGGTAACAATCGGTTCCTTTTCCCCAGGCTTCCAGAATGACATCTTTTCCCTCGAGTAAATCCTGAATAACGTGCGCTCCACCATAGTCGGGGTTATCGGCATTCACCGATGTTGCACCCAGATAGGTGTCAACAGCAGCTAATCCGCCATAAGCAGGTACGCCGTTCAAGCGAATTTTTTCCATCCGGATGGGCGGGTTCGAATGTCCAAAATTGATAAATGCGCCACTGGAGCACATTGCTCCAAAAGTAGCTGTGGTTACCACATCTACTTTTTCGACAATTTCTTCCGGAGATGCAGTTTTTGCCATCTCAGAAACTTCTTCGGCTGTAAGAACCACAGCCTCTCCTTTTCTGATTTTTTCGTTTATCTCCTGATATGTTTTTACTCTTGCCATAAATGAATATTTTTCTGGTCAACTTAAAATATGTACTCAGACCGGCATGGAGTGAATTTCCATAGCAGAGCCTGGTAAAAAATGGTATTTATTATGTGATTAAAATCAAACATCTACATAAATCTTTCAATTATAATTCCGTTTTTCGGACGGGTATTGGCACCTTTTCCTAAGATGACAGGTTGCCAGTGGTTCGTTGAGCCCGATCTCTTCCCACTTCTTTATAATAAAAGCTGTTGCTTAAAAAAGAGCTTAAAAGTAGTTCGTATTTCAATAATTTCAAAAGAAATATTACTTGTTTTCGACCGTTGAGGTAAATACCAGTTGGTTGTTGAAAAGAATGAGACCTTTCAGATTCTTCATGTGATAAATTGCACTGGGCATGTTTCCCGAAAGTTTATTATTTGAAAGATTTAAGTAAGAAAGATTTGCGAGCGAAGAGATTTCAGTTGGGATATTTCCGGACAACATGTTTTTACTTAAATTTAAACGGGAAAGCTCCTTCATGCCGCCAATTTCTTTGGGAATGGAACCTGTTAGCTGGTTCTGGGAAAAATTGACCCATTTTAATTTCTTCATGGATCCAATACCGGGAGGTATGGTTCCTGTAATCTGATTGTTGGCCATGGAAAAATAGACCAACTCTTTTAACGCATCTAACGAATTGGGTAAAACGCCCGTTAAAAGATTATTGCTTAGTGAAATTCCTTTTAATGCAGGAAGTAAGACAATGGATGATGGAAAGGATCCCCCAATTTTGTTGTTTGCAAGAATAATTTCTTGCAGATGCTTCAGATTTCCAATATTCGATGGAAGAGTTCCCTCGATTTGGTTGTTGGCCAGGTTGATTTTTTCCAGCATTTCCAGGTCGCAGATCTCTTCGGGTATGCTCCCGGTGATGGAATTGTTATAGAGATCGAGCTGCCGTAAAAAAGTCAGATTCTTAATTTCAGGAGCAATGTTCCCGGTGAGGTTATTGGATATTAATGAGATTTCTGAAACATGACCGTTTAATACCGAAACACCATACCAACTTGATGGAGTATTGGATTGAAACCAATTTCTCTTCTGGTTCCAGGAATCTCCATTTAAGGATTGATAAAGCTTCATTAACGCTTCAACTTCCTGCTGAGGAATCTCAGTTACACTTGATGCGCTAAAGGTGTTTTGACCGATCCCCAAAAAAGGAAGGCTCAAGGTGAAAAATAGAATGATGATACGGTAATATTTCATACAACCAATCTTTCGAATGAATAGACTTAAATAATTATTCCACAAGACTTACGCTCTTGAAAAGTTTAACGTTCTTAACCAGTATAATTTATCATTGATAGTACAAAGTTATTAAATCTGACTGTTAAAAATTTAAAATTCCTCTTTTTTTATGCAGTTACTTTTCAATCAATCTTTCAGTCAGACAACAGAAACAAATTTGATGGATGTTTTGTGAGCAATTTCAACGTTGCCGCGAGATAATTTCTTGTTGACTTTACGGGATAAAAAGCTTGATATCTCTTATTCCGAACGATACTTCAACCGAAAAATGAGTTTCAGCCGCAA
>Ga0209098_1001873_pt1 | contig 19289 bp, 19 predicted proteins | sample AD_JPNHW1_MetaG_FD_184429 | JGI IMG/M metagenome (GOLD analysis project Ga0209098, IMG submission 184429) | Active sludge microbial communities of municipal wastewater-treating anaerobic digesters from Japan - AD_JPNHW1_MetaG (SPAdes) (version 2) | ecosystem: Engineered > Bioreactor > Anaerobic... | reverse complement strand
CTCTCCTCTCACCAAGAAAGGAAAAGATCCTCGATTCACCGAGAGATTTGAATTGTTTGTAAATGGGAAAGAACTCGGCAATGCTTATACTGAACTTAATGACCCCATTGATCAAAAAGAGAGGTTCCTCTCTCAGCTCAAAGCCAAAGAGCTCGGCGATGACGAAGCAAATGAGATGGATGACGACTTTATCGAAGCGCTTGAATATGGAATGCCTCCTGCCGGTGGCGTGGGTCTTGGAGTCGACCGATTAGTGATGTTGCTTACTAATCAAGCCTCTATTCGCGAAGTAATTCTCTTCCCCACCATGAAGGATCGCTGAGAATAAAATAAAATAAAGGAACTTTGTTCCTTTTTTTGTTTGCTTTATTAAAAAATTATCAAAGTGAGCTCTTAATATATAGGCGATGATTTTGCCTAACACAAGCGCTTGACCTCACGCTCGCGGGACTGTATAATTAACATGCTATTTATAGCATTACTCTCTGCTGCTACTTGAGAGCAGCCAGATAGACCAAAGGGAGGTAAAAAAATGCGCAATTACGAAATTATGTACATTTTGAAGGCCGATTTAGATGAAGCCGGACGCGCAGCTGAGAAGGAAAATCTTCACAAGCTTCTCACCGATAATGGTGGTGAAGTGAAAAAGGTTGACGAATCACTCGGCTTACGCGAGTTAGCTTATCCTATCAAGGATGAAGTTAAAGGCTACTATGTTGTCATTAAAGTGTCCGCTGGCGATCAAACGTTGTATCAATTCAATCGCAAGATTCGCCACAATCCGAATGTGTTACGTCATTTAGTTGTCGTCGAGCACGAATAAGGAGGATAATCATTTATGATTAATCGTGTAGTTTTAGTGGGTCGCTTAACTCGCGATCCCGAACTCAAAAAAACCAATTCCGGCAATTCAGTCTGCTCATTCACCATCGCGGTTGACAATCGCATGAAAAATCCTGACGGAACCAAGTCAGCCAGTTTCATTCCATGCGTCACATTTAATCAATCTGCCGACAGCATGAGCAAATTCACCAGAAAAGGTTCATTGGTAGGCGTCGAAGGCCGTCTAAATCAGCGCTCATATCAACGTCAAGATGGCACCAAAGTGAGTGTCCTTGAAGTAGTGTGTGATTCCGTTCAATTTCTCGAGCCAAAATCCGCAGCAGCGGTTGAAAGCGGCGAGATGGTGAGCGATGTTGCACCTGTTGAAAATGAAGGAAAAAATCTTGATTCATTAGACTTACCAGATGACGATCTTCCATTCTAGTTTAGAAAGGAATATGAATATGGCATTCAAAAAGGTTAGACCACACAAAAAAGTATGTGTGTTTTGCAAATCTAAGAGCAAGTTCATCGATTACAAAGATGTGGAATTATTAAAAACACTAATCACTCCAAATGGAAAGATTTCTCCACGTCGTGCAACTGGCACTTGTGCGAAACATCAAAGAGAATTAGCGAGAGCAATTAAAAATGCTCGCATGATGGCTCTATTGCCCTTTGTCGAGGAATAGTTGACTCGCTTGTGACAAGAATCTCATTTTTGACGAATGAGATAATAATCCTGTCAGACAATAGCACAAAGAAAATATTAGGAAACACCTTGCAATAAACGCGGGGTGTTTTTGTTAATATACAAAGTATAAAGCTCCCTGCTTTTAATCGTTTGTGTCATAGCAAGAAGCACTCCGAACATAAAGCTGTTGTGATGCAATTCTATTCACTGCTGGCTGACAGGGAGTTTGTTTGGGAGCAAGTTAATATCCAAACAATTTTTAAATGATAGAAAAATAATGTAAAATAACAAAAATGAATTTATTTAATAGAACATTTGCGGTAATCGATAAAATTATTAGAGATTTGCGAATCATATCCCATGTTTTTCTCATCATCGTGCAGATTTCTTTTTTAGTCCTTTATGGCTTTAAAATTTTCTATAGCATAAATGATCCTGTGTATCTTTATATTTATATTGCCTTAGCGGCATTATCGCTATTTGGATTCGTTTTTTATCTCATCACATACAATAACCGAAAAAAGAAAGCAATCATCGGCACAAAAAGGGGCATTCGAATCTTTAAATATCTAGCTAATGGATTGATGATCATCATGCTAATTATCGAGTTTCTGAACAAGGATGTCTCAGACTTAGAAGTGATAGTATCCTGGATTTCCATCATTGGCTTTCTTGTTCAATTATTAATAGAATTTGCGCGAATAATGTTTGAAAGATATGCAAGCTTAATGGTCATAGCCTTAAAAAAAGATACTGAATTTATTGAAGATTTGCAGAATCCAAAGCGCGCCATCTACGAAAAAATCAATGCCCCATTAGAAAAGCTTTCTCAAAAATATACTGGCGAATCTCCTGTGGGCGTTACGCTATCCAAAAAAGAGCTTTATGTAGAATCGTTGGCAAAAGAATATCAAGAGAATAATCAGTCGAAGCGCTCTTCAAAAAAAGAAGAAAAAAAGGGCGAGGTTAAGAAAGAAAAAGACGAAATTAAGAAGAACATTAAAATTATTGCAAGTCATTTTTTTAAGCGAAAAAACAAATGATAGCGATATAAATCTTTAAGGCATCTTGAATGATTCACCAAGGTGCTTTTTATTTGATTTCCGAACTTAATTAATGAGGCTTTCGATGGGGGGTCTTCTTCTGTATTATTTAATTGTTAATTAAATATAGTCAATTGGAAAAAACAATTAGTTGCGATTCTATCGCAACCACTCCATATATTTGCATTATGAATTATTTAAGGCTTTAATGAAAATAGGTAGATGTGTTCTTACCGTTGAATAGCAGCTCGCATTGCTTGAATCATTCTTATCGATGACTTATTAAGGAGGTCAAAAAATGAATAAGAATGTGCCGAATAAAAAGACGCGCGCTTTTCTATTCTTCTTTGCAAACACCGTACTTCTTTCCTCAATACTCATATTTGTTGCTCAAAAAAACAATGCTTTTAACTATCTCGTTTGGGGGGATGAGCCTTCCTATTCGATGACCCTCGATGAGAGCAATAAACCCTCATCCCTAAACACGACCGAATTCATCGATGGGGATAGTTATTGCCGGTATGTCCTCTTCGAATATGAAGACGCCAAGTTGTCGAGCGGTAGCCACGTCGTTCTTCATGAAGGTGGAAAATTGTACAATAGCGCAACAACGCGCATCTCAGGGATGACTTCGATTGATGTTTTCTTTACTGGCGACGCCACCTTAGCTTTTGGCCCGACTTCTACCTCACAAAGCACCCCAGTTTCCTTAGTTTCAGGGGTAACGGTTGAATTAACCACCAATCCTTATTTCTTCACTATCGCAAATGCAAACTCGAGCGAACTGACAATAAATGCTGTAACAATTCTTTTCAGCTGTTATCACTCTGAATCTACGATTGAATTTGTCTCAAATGGTGGTACCACTGTCAACTGCATTACTCAAGAGCATGGCACAGCGGTCGAATCGCCAACTGATCCAGAAAATTACGGCTATGTATTTGACGGATGGTTTACCGAGCAAGCATTCACCAACGAATATACTTTCACTACTATGCCATTTGATGATGTCATTCTTTATGCCAAGTGGGCTGTTGATGAAACCATCGTTCCATTGACAATAAGCGAGTTTAAAGCCCTCTCAGGAGAAGAGCAAAGCCAGCTTCAGTTTGTCAAGGGAGTAGTAATTATTGCTAACGATAACATGGACTTAATCGTTCTAGCCGACCAAACCAATACTCTCATTCTTTTTGGCTACCAAACTGCCTCGATTGGCGACGAGGTTCGAGCGGGCGGTTATTTTTCGACTGGCGACGGATTAATAATGATGGCCTCCAAATTCGGAAGAGCCATCACAATTGATATTCATGCTTATAGCATCGGAGATATTCTTGACCCGACAATCCTTAGTGTTGCCCAATATAATGCTCTCAACCCTGATGAGCCGGCGAACTGGGTTTTATTCTCTCAAATTAATGGAACGATTAGCGTTAATATGGAGACGCATCAAGTCACTCTTGCTGATGGCGAAAATTCTATGCCAGTAGTGATACTGAGCGAGGATGACCTGGATTATACAAGCAGTTATGATGGATTCCGCGTCAACATTCGCGGAGTGATTTTGCCTAATATGGATGACCCAGAAGAGACCGTGCTAATGTTCTTATTTAATGGCAGCGGTGATTACATCGATTTGGACTATGCAGGGGAGAGTGGCTTTAACGAATTAAAGACTCTTCTCGAAGGCATGTTCCGCGATCACTACGAAGCCCCCACCTATTTCCCTGGTCAATGCCTCGACTTACCTGCCAATCACCCAGTCGCTGATGTTACTCTCTCTTATGAAACATATGGAGCTAATGCCAGCAAATACAATATCACGACCAAACGCTTCGCAAGCGATATTAGCGTGGCTACTGGAATTGATGTTCATGTCAACTCTGTAATTATTGGAACTCCCTATCAATTTGACATTGTTTTGCATGTTGATCCCGCGATCATCCTCACCATCGCCGAATTGAGGGCATTAAGCGACAGCACTTCTATTGCCCGCGTCATTCAAGGAGTGGTTACCAACATTCAAACAAGCGGTGAAAACACCGTGCTTTTAGTGGCGGATGAAACCGGTTTTGTCTATGTCAACACCAGCAACTCTGCTATCGCTGTGGGAGATGAAATAATTGCTGTGGGATACAAGATAACCCAAAATTATCTCGTCTTCCTTTATAACAACGCCGCCATTACGGTCGATCAAGTCATCAGCAGCGGTAATTCAATGCCGATGAGCCCAACCACAATCAGCCTAACAGCCTTTAAGGCTCTCGAAATTGAAAACGTTCAAAATAACATCTATTACTACGAATTAACTGGCATCTTAACATATCTAAATCCTGAGCACACAATGTTCAAAATCAGCGATGCTGGAATTGATGTCTACGTCTATCCTGTCAGCGCTGATTCACTTACTACTTTGACTAATTATGTCAATCAAGACATAGTGTTGCGAGGTATCGCTATCGTTGGTGGAGAGGCACCAAACCAGTCAATATTCCTAGCCTTCCTCCCTATTGGCGGAACGATTGCTGAAACCTGACGCAACAAGATTCGTTAGCAATTCATCTATTGACATTTTTCCATCGTTTGATGATTTTTGGAAATGCGTTTTTACTTTTTATAATAAGTTATTATATTCATCATGTTATAATGGGCTAGCAAGATTATTTAATCTCGAAGCAATTCAAGCAAAAAGCATCGATATCAACTGTCAAAACCTAGCGGATTGGAAAGTCCGTTTTTGTTTCCTTTAAATACAATTCTTCGCGATAAGCGAAATTGTATTTATTAAAAGTGATGATATTATATATAATATAGGCACAGGAGCGCTAAGCTATGGGTAAAACAATCAAGAGCATTAAAATCATATCCTTTATTTTGATTATCATTCAATTAGTCATGATTGGAACTTTTTGTGTCTTCTATTTCAATAATTTCTTTTCGATTCAGAATTATGTGACCCCTTCAGTTATCGTTTTATGTGCTGCAATCTTGGTTTTTATTGATTCTCTTTTTGTTTGGCTTTTCGCTTTAAGATTTTCTTCGCTCCGCCAAAAGACCGACCTGCATGCTGCTGAAGTTATCGGTAGCGATGTCCAGGAAGCATATAACTTTGCGATGATTGGCCTCGCCGTCACCAATGACAAAGATATTGTCATTTGGACTAACGACCTTTTTAAAGACCGCCACATCGACATCATCGATGTTAATATTTTCGCTTGGCACAACGATTTGCTGCCATTAAAAGAAAACGATAATCCTGACGCGACAGTTAAAATTGTCATCAATTCTCGAAACTATGAGGCAAAATATCTTCCTGAAGCCGGCCTTTGGATCTTCAAGGATGTCACTGATTTCGAATCAGTGTTTGCCTATTCAAAAGAGCAGGCCCCAGTGGTCGGTATTCTCGCCATCGACAACTACGATGACGTCGTGCGAGGCGAAGATGACTTCAATGATATCGTCACTAAGGTGAAAAACGTCATCTTTAACTACGCGAAAGAATATGGCATTTTGCTCCGCAGAGTAAAAGACGATAACTACTCCATGCTATGCAACTTTGATAGCTTTTCCAAGATGAAAGATGACCACTTCTCAGTCATCGATAAAGTTCGACAAGTTTCTTCAAAAGAAGACATTCCTTTGACTCTTTCCATCGGCATGGCGAGAGACTTCCCTGATGTAATCAAATTAAACGAATTAGCCACGGCGGCATTGGACATCGCTATGTCGCGCGGAGGCGATCAGGCAGTTGTCAGCGTTTTCGGCAGTGAGATGGAATTCTATGGCGGAAAAACTGAAGCTCAAGAAAAGCGCAACCGCGTCAAAGTTAGAGTCCTCGCTGACTCCCTGATCAGCTTAATCAAAAATGCTTCCAATATTCTCATCATGGGGCACACCGAAATGGACATGGATTCCTTTGGTGCCTGCCTCGGCATTAAGTCGATTTGCAATCGCTTGGAAAAGCCATCCCTCATCGTCGCAGATTTAAAGAATACTGAAACAAAAGCCCGCTCGACTATTACCACTTCTTTTGGCAAGGATGAATTGGATGATTTAATCATCAACTCCAGCGAAGCCATCTACAAAGTAGTTGCCGATACCTTGCTAATTGTCGTCGATGTTCACATTCCATCGATGGTAATGGCGCCAAAGCTACTCGATAAATGCTCCAAAGTGGTGGTCATCGACCATCATCGCCGCGCAGAGGATTACATTGAAAACCCTGTCTTTAACCATATTGATGCTGCTGCTTCTTCAACCTGTGAACTAGTGGCTGAGTTCATCCGCTTCTCTTCGATTAACCCTCGCATCGAAATACCCCCTATCTATGCGACTATCATGCTATCTGGTATCTTCTTGGACTCTTCGTTCTTTAAGAGCAAGAGCACGGGCATGAGAACTTTTGAAGCCGCTACTATTCTAAAAGAATACGGAGCGGACAATTCCTTAGCCTATGATTTTCTTAAGGACGATTATGAAGAGCACAAAGCCGTCACTGACATCATCGATAATCTCGAGCACCCATTCTATGGAGTGGTGGTGGCCGCCGGAGAAGAAGATCACGTCTACGATCAAGCTACTCTTGCTAAAGCCGCGAATGAATGCCTGACTTTTAAGGGTATTCACGCCGCCTTTATCATTGGAAAAACTGGCAATCGCGACATCCGGCTTTCAACCCGAAGTGACGGAACAATTAACGTTCAACTCATCGCCGAAAAGCTCGGTGGTGGTGGGCATTTTAGCAGCGCCGCCGTCGCCTTCGACAGCTCTTCGATCAGCGATGTGAAAACCGCTTTGCTCGGAGTGCTTGAGACGAATTTAACCGAAGCGACTAACGATGCGAAAAAATCAATAACCAACAAGGAGGATTAATCAGATGAAAGTTATTCTCTTAAAAGATGTCAAAAAGGTCGGCAAAAAAGACCAAACAATCGAAGTGAGCGATGGCTATGCCACCAATTATTTAATCCCCAATAAACTCGCTGTTCAAGTGACTAAAAAGAGCCTCGAAGTGCTCGATTCCCAAAAGCAATTAGTCATCGATAATGAAGCTAAAGCCAAAGAGAATGCCATGAAGATTGCAAAGCAACTAGAAAGCATAACTTTGACGATTCCCATGAAATGTGGCAAAGACGGAAAGCTGTTTGGCAATGTTTCCCTCAAGAGAGTGGAAGAAGAATTGACCAATACTTTTCATGTCGAGATCGACAAGAGAAAATTCCTCGATAAAGGTTCGCTAGATAACTTGGGCTTTTTCAAGCTCTCTATCGAACTTCATAAAGGAGTGGTCGGCTATGTCAACGTTCACGTGGTGGAGGAGGGCAAATAGATGGCAGTAACTAACAAAAATAACACGAACTTTTTGCCGGCTAACCCCCAGGCAGAACAAGCTTGCCTTGGCTCAGCGTTCCTCAGCCGCGATGCTCTTTTTACCGTGATCAGCGAACTAGATGTCGATGATTTTTCCGAAGCGAGAAATCAGACTTTATTTCGCATTGTCAAAACTCTTGCCGAAAGAAAGGTGACAGTGGACGTTCTTACTGTCACTGAAGAATTAGTCAATCTCAAAGCTCTCGAAGAGATTGGCGGAGTGGAATATCTCAAAGAATGCTCAGACTCAATGGTGGCGATCTCCAGCCTCGATTTCTATATTTCCATCGTCAAAGATCAATCCGTTTTGCGGCACATGCTGACCACGATTCGCGACATCGATTATGCATATCTTCATTCGGAAATTGACAACGTCAATGACTTCATCGCTAGCAGCGAACAAAAGTTCAAAGACTCAACCGAAAAGCGCCGAGTCTCAACTTTCAAGAACATGGAAGAAATCACTAAAGTAGTCCAGATGAATATCAACACTCAACACGGATCCTTTGAAGATGGCGTAACCGGATTAACTACTGGCTACACCAACATCAATAAATTCACCGCTGGCTTCCAAAAAGGTGAGCTGACTGTCATCGCTGCTCGTCCATCTGTGGGAAAGACCGCTTTAGCCTTAAACTTTGCCTATAAAGCCGCTACTCGAGCCAATGTTCCGGTCGCGATTTTCTCTTTGGAAATGTCGAGCGAATTGCTCGTCAAACGTCTCGTCGCCTCCGCGGCGAGCATTCCTTTGGACAAGATTAATACTGGCACTTTAAACGCTGTTGACCGAGCGGAGCTCTCTAATGCGATTCGCGAAGTCTCAACCGTTCCAATTTTCATCGATGATTCCTCTGGCATTCGCCTGATGGATATCGTCGCCAAATCCCGTCAATTGCAAGCAAAATATCCCAATCTTGGCTTAATCATCGTCGATTATCTCGGCTTGGTGACCACCGGTGAAAAATCAAGAAACCCCGATTCCAGACAAGAAGAAGTCCGCAAGATTTCCCTCACTTTAAAGGCTCTCGCTAAAGACTTAAAAATACCGGTTGTTGCTGTTTCACAGCTCTCTCGTGAAGTGGAGAAGCGCGATAATAAGCGCCCGATGATTTCTGATTTGCGCGATTCTGGTTCTATTGAACAAGATGCTGACGTCGTCATGCTTTTGTATCGCGAAGACTACTATAGTCTCTACAAAAAAGAGGGCACTCGCACTGGCAATAAGCAGATGAAAGATTTGACTCCTTCGGAAAAATTTGAAGCCGCTAAAACCGCCCAGCTCAAGCAGATGAACGAGTCTATTCCGGGCAACGCTTCCTACGTTGAAGTCAACGTCGCTAAAAACCGCAATGGTCAAACTGGCGTAGCGGGTTTGTTCTTCTTCAAAAGTTTTGGCCGGTTCGAAGCGCCAACTCCCGAGTGGGAAACTCAGATGCGCAATTTGAGCAGCAGTGATATCGATTAATCCTTATGTACTTTAATATCATTTCTAGCGGTTCGAAAGGAAACGCCACTCTTGTCATTCATCGCGATACAGTAATCCTCATCGATATGGGGATTTCTTTAACGAGGCTGAATGAGGGGCTCGATGAAGTCAACCTGACTCTCAAAGATATTACGGGAGCCATTTTCACGCATGACCACACCGATCACATCAAAGGCATTCAATTCCTTTCGCCAAAGATTATGTACGCTCTCGAGGGAACCTTGCCGTCTTCCTTGAGCAATACCGTGCATCTTTTTGAACCTTTCCAAATCGGCGAGATTACTATCACCCCCATCAAAGTCAGCCACGATGCGACTAATCCCTGCGGTTTTGTGTTAGAGACCGATGGGGAAAAACTAGTCTACATGACCGATACGGGAATATTCTGCGAAGAATCGCTCGAATATGTCAAAAACCCAACCTATCTAATCATTGAAGCCAATCATGATATCAAGATGCTTTTGCACACTGACCGAACCTATGAGCTAAAAGCTCGCATTCTCTCCAGCCAAGGCCATCTCTGCAATGAGGATTCCGCGATTGCGACTTGCGAGATTATTGGGCCGGAAACTAAGCAAATTATCCTCGCTCATTTATCGGAGGAAGCTAATACCCCCGAACTCGCGATGGCTGCCTATGTTTCCATCTTCCGCCACTTTGGCTTTGATATCGATAAGTATCAGCTGTCTTGCGCTAATCAAAACCACAGCTTCTTAGGAGGCCGAAAAGCATGAGAATAAGAATACTTACGGTAGGAAAAATAAAAGAGGCCTATCTCAAAGAAGGCATCGCTGAATACGTCAAGAGATTGAAGCCATATGCCAGCATCGAAATAATCGAAGTCGCCGATGAAGCAGTCAGCGAAAAAGCCTCCAATCAAGAGATTGAAATCGCCAAGCAAAAAGAAGGCGAAAAACTCCTGAAGATTATCAAAGATAATGAATTCGTTATCAGCCTCGATTTAAATCAGAGGCAATATACTAGCCCTGAATTCGCCCAGTATTTATCAAAAGCATTTCAAGACGGAGGGGCTTCCGTGACATTTGTCATCGGTGGCTCATATGGATTGAGCGGCGAATTAAAAAAGCGCGCTAATCAGGCGATCTCGCTGTCGAATATGACTTTCCTTCATCAGATGACTAGATTGATCTTGCTCGAGCAAATCTATCGAGCGTTTAAAATCAATAGAAACGAGGTCTATCACAAATGATTCGCTATCCCGAATTCGAACATTTGAAGCGCATTGAAGATAGTCACAATCCTTTCTCTGCGCTCTACGAATATCCCGATGGATCATGCTTTTATATTGAGCCAATTTTTTATACCCACCTCAAAGGTTTTAAACAGCATTATCCCAATGAGTTTTCTCTCATTTTAAAAGAGATGGAAAAGGTCACTAAAAAGAATAAAAAGGTCATCTTCACTGGAGATTATGATTTCCCTCACACGGTGGCTAGCGATTTCATCTTTCTTGAGATAACTGATATAACTAATCCTCTGCATTTGTTTGTCGAAGATAAATCGAGAGGAAGCGATTACGGAGATTAAAAAAAGACCCTCACTTTGAAGTGCTAGTGTAAAAGTGGACAAAGGAAAAAGACCCCAGTCCACTTTTTCTTTTGCTATTGTATTAAAAGGAGGAAATTAAATGCCAAGAGAAATTGGAAAAAAAGAACATTATGCGTTCTCCGGAAGAAAAAGAGCGAATTGTTCTTGAGAGTTTTGAAAACGGTTGCCAAAAAACGGCTCGGAAGTATGAGATTAATCGCTGCGTTTTAAAAAGATGGCGTCGGAGATGTAATGACTCGGGTTTGAGCGGCTTAATAAGCCGGACTGGCAAATCCATCAATTCAAGCAAAGGCAATCCATTAATCAACTATCAGAATAAGAAAAAGCTTTCTAGAGAAGAGCAACTGGAATTCGAAAATCTGAAACTGAAGATTGAGGTCGCACGGTTAAAAAAAGGATACCGAGTGAAAGGAGCTGGTACAAAAAAGGAATGCGTTACTATCAAAGACGCGAATACGAAATCATAGACGATTTATCAAAAGGACATCCTGTTTCGTTGCTATGCAAAGTTATGGATGTTAATCGCAGCGGCTTCTATAAATGGAAAGATCGGAAGCTTCATCCTTCAACAAGGCATATTCAAAAAATGAGCGATGTCGAATTCATTAAAAAGGAGTCGGAAATACATAAAGCCCATGGTTATCGTTGGCTAGCGGCCTTCATCAAAAGAAAATATGGTGTCATCATGTCTCCAGAATATGTTTACCGATGCAGGAAATATGTGGGTATTCTCTGCGAATCTAAGCATTATCGATGGAGAAAACCTGGTGAAAGGAGTTATACCTACGGCAATCTTATATGGAATAACTGGAACGCTTCCAAACCCAATGAAATCATCGTCTCTGATGCGACAAGCTTTTATTCTAAAGGGATTTATTACGAATTGACTTTGTATTTCGATACTTTCAATAGAGAAATAATCGGTTTTGGATTAACCGATAGAAAAGGAAACATTAGACCTTACTTCGAGGGACTTGACCAAGTCATCAAAAGGATAAAAGAAAAAGAACAAACAAACTCACCTGTGCTTCATACCGATCAGGGTTCTGTTTATTCTTCCGAAGCCTTTAACAAGCTTCCAACTAATAATAACATCATTCATTCAATGTCGAGAGCGGGAACTCCGACAGATAATCAAATCGATGAATCATTGAATGGTTGGATCAAGGACGAACTATTCATCGATTTCAATCTCAAAAAATGCGACGATGTCTTATCTTTGATAAGAAGCTATATCTCGTATTATAACCACGAAAGACCCTAAAATATAAAACCCCACATCAATTTCGCGTTGATATGGGGTATGGTGACTTTTTTGAACTGTCTACTTTTCGTTGACTAGTTCACGCAAGGTCTTTTATTTTTAGTATTGAGGTCTCAGTTGCTTCATCGACATCCACATGACGCGGATACCTAATAGAATGATGAAATACATGATCGCGTAACTCGGCAAGATAAATCCGAGAATTAACGCTAGCACAGCTGGGGAGATTGTCGACCAAGCTGACATCTTTAAGCAGACGCCAAACTTCAAATAGTTGAAGATGTTGCGCTTTCCTCTGGTGAGCAAGAAAACCATCAAGCCCATGAATATGACCATCAATAGATAGATACCATAATATATTAATAGCGAATAAGTGACATTCAAATCGCGAGTGGTGATATAGGATTCATTAAAATAGACTTTCCAATTGTTCAGCACCCCTCTGGTATAGTCGGTGTCTGTCAAAGAGAAAGGAATGGCCAACCCTTCGCTGTCGAGGACAGTGAGAGAATTCTCTATCAACTTGGTGCCTTCAGCGGTGTGCTTCCAATCGCCAAAAGCGCTCATCGTGCTGTAGTTTTCGGTGCTGTTGGGACGCTTGATGACAGCGTGCATTCCATATTTTGATAAGAGAATATAGGTAGGAAAATAGTATTCTTTTGAATCTTGTTCTTCCGCGGGGATGTCTTTCTTTTGGGTCGTTGTTCCCACGGCATAGCTCAACTCGTCATTTTCAATGTAATCGGCGATAACAGTCGAAATATTGACTTCTTCTTTTTTGACATTGGAGGCAAAAGTGTAGAAAAGTTGGAAGTCGATTTGAGTTTTGCCTTCGCGAGTGGCCTCGTAAGAATAGACTAGGACATTTGCTCCGAGATCTTCTTGCTTTTGCTCTAGCCCATCATCGTAGTAATATAAGCGGTCATCTTTGACTGTGAATTCTTTGTTATCAGCGTGCAAAACTGAGCCCATTTGCGCTAAATATGTCTCGATATTTTCAGTATATTTTGCCAAGAAAGAAGCGCCGTATTGATTGGCGGCAGAAACAGTAATTGGAATCACGGGAATAAATGTGGCTACCACCGCGATAATAACCGCCAGCCACCAGGGAGTATTTTTGGCAGTTTCCATCACCGCATCATTGCTATATAGTGATTTGAAACCATTTATGACATTTTCTCTTGTTTTTGCTTTCATCGCGTATTCCTCGCTTGCTTGTCTATTTTATGTTATATACGTCTATTTTTCAAATAGATAATGCAGTTGTTCCTTGATGATGATGGAAAAAGCCTAGATAAGCAGATAAATGTACATTTTAAATATTTACTTGCGCAAAGGTCCCCATATGTTAAAATAACAGCGCTTAAAGCATCCTGGGACTGATATAGTTTCGACAGCGATACGCTAGGCTTTAACTGCAGTCGAGCGGTGACGTAATCACCAAAAAAACAATAACTGACAACAGTTATATGAGAGCACCTCGCTCTCAATCTCTCTGCTTAGCCGCTTAATTGCGACTCCCGATTTAGGGTTTCGGCCTCTTTAGGTCGAACAGAGCACCCCCTGAGGTTTTAGCCTTTCACGCTCAGACAGGGTGCCATAACAAAAGGATAGTAATCGAAAGTGGATTTGTTAATCGGTTATGAAATTTAGAAAATCTCGCACGTACTAGTCGGTTGATATGCAAAGACGTGTCAAAAACTAATATTAACTAAACTGTAAGCGTTATTGAAAAGCGGTCGTTGGACCGGGAGGGCAGATCTCCCGCAGTTCCACCAGACCAAAAAATGCATTTCCTTAGGAAATGTTTTTTTATTTATTTAAAATAAGTTACTCTTTTGAGCATTTTTCAAAAGCAATTGGCTTGTATTTATTTTCTATAATGATAAAATACGAAAGACCAATCCAACAACGGAATGCCCCTCTTCACGACTAATACCTGTTTAGAATATATACCATTAATGAAAGGAAAAAATGATGATGAAAATTGCCCTTTCCGCTGAGACTACTATTGACTTAACCCCTGAACTGATTGAGAAATATCAAATCCACATCGTTCCCTTCCAAGTGACGCTTGGCGAGAGGACTGATGAAGATGGAAAGATCACCCCCCAAGAAATTTTTGATTTTGTGGCGAAATACAACATTTTGCCTCGCACCAGCGCCATCAATGAATATGCCTACGAAGTGCATTTCAGCAAACTGAAAAAAGATTACGATGCGATTATTCACATTTCTCTGGGAGGAAAAATCTCCTCTTCCGTCCAAAACGCTAAAAATGTTGCCGCAGGGATGAAAGATGTCTTTGTCATCGATTCCGAATCGCTGTCAACCGGCATTGCTCTATTGGCCATCTATGCTTCGATGCTGATTAGCGAAGGAAAAATGACTGCCGCCCAAATCGCCGCGAAAGTCGAAGCTCGCAAATCTAAAGTTCAAGCCAGCTTTGTGGTCAACACCATTGAATACCTCTACAAAGGCGGTCGCTGCACTTCCTTTCAAAGATTCGGCGCTAATCTCCTTCGGCTAAAGCCAGAGATTATTGTCAAAGAAGGAAAATTGATTCCTGGCAAGAAGTTTATTGGCCGCAACAGCGCTGTCGTTCGCGACTACTGCAAAGATATTCTCGAGGAATTTGATTCTCCTGATCTAACAGTGGGTTTTGTCACCCATTCGCACGCCTCTCCTGATATGATTGACGAAGCAAAAAAAGCTCTGTACGAAAGAGGCTTCAAAGTTATTTACGAGACTGTCGCCGGAGCGACTATCACCAGCCACTGTGGGCCAAAGACTCTCGGCATTCTCTACATCAATGATGGCGAAAAAAAGCAAGTTAAAAATAAGAAGAAAGAAAAACCTGTCAAGCCAGCTAAAAAGAAGTAAAAATAAAAACATTGGGGATCAGCGCTATCAGCAAGCCTCTACTCCAATGTTTTTTTATGCTCTTTAATTGTCTTTCTTAAGAAGTACCAAAGGATGGCTAAGATCTGCAGGGGTATTCCGATCACAAATATCAGATAGGAATTAGGGAAAGGCATCATCAGGAAAAAAGATAGGAATATCGCGAGAGCGGAAGTCCAAATCAACCCGCTGACCGATAAGAGAAGACCGAGCCGAATATGATAAATGGACGTCCAAACGACCAATAAAATAAAGCTGGGAATCAAAGCGTATATAAAGCAGAGCCATGAATGGGGAAAATCTTTAAAAACAATCGCGCAGAACAAGAACATGGAAGCGGCGATCAACCAGACTAAGCCCACTGAGAGCAGGATGATGAACATTCTTTTTTTGGCTCTTACCTGCTTGGTGGTCATCACTTTGTCTTCGCGGAAGAAGTCATCGATAGTGATGCCATAGAAGTCAGCGAGGGCCTTCATCACTAATGTGTCGGGGATGCTTTCGCCTCTTTCCCATTTGGAAACAGATTTGTCGGAATAGTTAAAACGCTCAGCTAGTTGAAGCTGAGTCAAACCTGCTTTTTTTCGATAGTAACTAAGATTATCCGCTATTAGCTTGGTAGTTGTCTCTATATCGCTCATGGCTATATCTTAACCAAAAATGAATTATTATAAAATAATTATTTGCCTTTATAGCAATTTTTTGCTCACTAATCAAATATTAAAATCGATAATTTGGACAGTGTCAAAACCATCGTGTTATTTTCTTGGCGATAATAACTTGAATGTGATAGGCTAATTTCGTCAAAGAAAGAGCCGCTAAGATAATCATTTCTATAAGCAAAAAAGGGAGGGACTTTTATGTATTTTGGTCCAAAAACAAAGAGCAATGCCGATTCCATCGAAAACGAAGAATTGCAAATTGTTGAAGCGATGTATCAAGCTGAAGAATTTCCTGATTCCCTTTTAGAAAACGAAGATCTCTTCTTTGAAGCAGAAGATTAATTCCAGACTTTAACTCATTTTGTTACTAGACGAGTGTTTGCCACTCGTTTTTCTTTATTTAAAAGTGGCAAGTGGTTAAAATAAAGCATATGAACGATGCGGTGAAAACTTCTTCAAAAAGAAAAATTAATTTTTCGGCCTTTGCAAATGTCGTAGTTTTTTTCACTCTTGAGGTTTTGGCGTTCATCGCTTTTTCTCTAGGAACCTCTTACATTCTATACAGTATTTTAAGCATCGTTTTATTAGCGTTTTTACTTTTGGTGACTTTTCGCCAGATTAATAAGGATGGCTTAGCCACCTACGCCTTCTTCTTATTTCCAATTTTTGTCTTCGGATTGTTGAGCGCTCTCAGCGTTTTCACTCAGGATCCTGCCTTCGCGCTAAATGGCTATGGCTTTTTTATACCCATCGCCATGACTTGCTTTGCGGCATGCGGATATTTCGTCAGCTCCATCAAAGCATTTAGCATAAGCAAAGCTATGCTTGTTATCTATTCAGCCCTGGCGGTGCTCACCTTGATTAATCTTTTAGCCACGATGCTCGAATTCACGCCTTTCTACACTTTGATTTATCGCGGGCGATATATTTTCTATGATGGAGCGATCAGCGAAGTCCCGATTTCGCAGATGGCCTTCGCTTTATTGGGCTTTTCTATCAGCGAAGTTTCTCTCGAATATTTTTCTTTGTTCCCTTCCCTGTTAATCACCGCCATCATCCCTTTGTTCTTCTTAAAGTTTAAGCAAAATAAAACAGTTTTCTCCCTCTATTTGGGCTATACCATTTTAGGATTTATTGCCTTGTTGACCACCGTGTCAAAAATGACAATCATCTCTGATGTCCTGCTGTTTATCCTAGTTCTCTTAGTCTTGCTCTTCTCCAAACTCCATTGGAAGGGGAAAGTATTAAAGATTGTCGCTATTGTTTTCGCATCATTGTTTGCGATAGGCTTTATCGTCATGTTTTTCAACTCCCTTGAAAATGGTGGTGGTATCTTTAAGATTGTCCACGATTTCATCGCTGGCAACAGTCTCCTTAATCGCATATTCACTGCCAACGGACTAGTGGATAAGTACAATAAGATACTCAACCAACTATTGACGACTGATACCAACGGGAATTTCATATGGCTCTTTGGCTTCACTGCCACTGAGGTCTCACCATCAAACTCTTGGTTTTTTGACAATTTCATGACCTCCGGAGTCTTTGGCTTTTTCTTCTTTATTTTCTTCCTCTTTGTGGGAGTTCGTCGCCTGCTCAAATACTACCGTGAAAGCAGCGATAACATGAAAGATAAGGCAATGGTCGTGGCCTTTATACTCTGCTTCTTTGCTTACAGTTTTATTAACTATGATGCCTCTCCTTTAATTTTCTCGAAGTTCTTGATGCCCATCTATCTATCTGGGCCATTCCTAATCGCTCTATTTTTATTGTCGTATGCGATATATCAATCTTCCAGCACAGCTAAAGCAGCTGTATTATCGGAGCCGATTGCTCCAGAAGCTAAACCAACCGCAAATAAGGAAGGAGCCGATGAAAATGAAACGATTTCTCTGTAAAAGCCTTCTCTTGGTCATGGTATTTGGCCTAACCGCTTGCGGTTATTCTCTCAATGAATTGTATTATGGTGACTCTTATAATTCCCCTAATTTTGCGGATAATTACTACAAGGTATGGGATGACGACATCAACTACAAAGGAAGCAAAAATAAGATCACCAATTCCAATCCAGAAACCATCGTTTTGGATAAAGCGACAGATTATGTATTCACAAAATTTGGTGAGGACAACTTTAATCTTGTCGAGCCAAGACATGATGACTATGTCTACATCAATGATTTTACTGAGGAAATCACCGGCGAGGACTTATATCCCTATGGCCCAAACAATAATTTAAGTGATATCAACGACTCTTTCCGCTACGGGTATATGTCGAAGCTTTTTGATGGGCAATTATTCTGCGATGGCGACTATGAAAAAGCTCGCGTTCAAATCGACACAAGCGGCTTTGGGAGAACATTTTCCAAGGAGCTATATTCCTCTACTTATTTCGCCATCAGCTTTAAGACCTCTATTGAATATCGCCGGATTGTAGATGTCGATGGCCAGGATGTCGAGATTGATATTTCCAAATGGTGGAATGGCAGCAATGTCGGCTCCCTCGTTCACGACTGTGGCATTAATCTCACTATTAACTTTTATTTAAAAAATGCGCATGGATATGAGCGCGTACCTGTCAGCTATGAAATAGCCGATATTCCATCTAATGGAAGCGAGGATCCATTGACCAGAGCAAACTATATTCTCTTTGGCTTTGAAATTGGCCACAGCGTTCCTTCTCTCGATCGCTGCGCGGGAATTTCTATCGAATACACTTACACTGATGCTTATCTCGATAACATCAATGCTCAGATTACAGCAAAAAATGAAAGCAATGCGACCAATGCTTACTTCAATAGCAATGAATCTAGCCGCCACCTCTATGGCGGGCCTATTCAACACTCCGTTCTTTTATACGAAGTGCTATTTCCCACTTCTATTTGGCATTAATTTTAGAAGAGATATCTAACCATTTCCCAATCTCGAAATCAGCCTTATCATCATCGAAGATGAGAGTGCCTTTTGCTGGCGTAAAAGTCATCTCGGAAAAATATATTTTGCCGCGGATGTTATAGAGATCGACCCGCACGAAAGGGAAAGGCTGAGCGAGAATTTCTGCCATGGCTATCATATCATCCCAATGATCTGGTTTTCTCAATGGGTAATCGGTTTTTTTCCAACCATTGAACTGAGCGCCATCAAAAGGGATCCAGTCAATGTAATAATTGTTATAGCGTATATCTTTGCCTCTGCCAGTGACAACGTACATGTATTTGGCGTGACCATTGAAGACATGAATTTTGTATTCGACAGGCAAGGGTTGTCCTTCTTCCATCAAATATTCCTCGATGATAATCTGGGGTTTAATTGGCGAATAATGCATCTCGACAGTTTTATTTCCGTAATTGGTTGCTAACCAAGCAGAAAACATTTTCTCTAAAGCGATGATGTTAATTTTACTTTTATCTCTACATATGTAGTTGAAAGCGCATCCATGCGAGCATTTCATCACAAATTGATTGGGTAATGCATCAAAGCTAAT
>Ga0209098_1001869_pt1 | contig 19321 bp, 7 predicted proteins | sample AD_JPNHW1_MetaG_FD_184429 | JGI IMG/M metagenome (GOLD analysis project Ga0209098, IMG submission 184429) | Active sludge microbial communities of municipal wastewater-treating anaerobic digesters from Japan - AD_JPNHW1_MetaG (SPAdes) (version 2) | ecosystem: Engineered > Bioreactor > Anaerobic >... | reverse complement strand
ACGGCATCGAAGTCGGCGGCAGCAACTCCGGCACGATCTCAACCGGTGACACCGGACGTATCTACTCGACCGGCAATGGCATCGTGGTTGGCGCCGCTAATTCCGGCGGGATCATCACCCGCGGCCTTGTCGATGCAGGCGCCAACGGCATCAAGGTGACAGGCGCCAACGACGGCACCTCCCTTGTCCCCGCGTACATCACGAACAACTCTACCAGCGTGATCCTCGCGATGGGCGACGGCATCAACGTCGGCAGCAACGGCACCTACGGCACGATCACCAACTACGGCAGCCTCGGCTCCATCAACAAGGCCGGTGTGAACACCCCCGTGGGCGACGACGGCATCGAAGTCGTCGGTGCCAACGCGGGCACGATCGAGAATTCCCTCAATGCTCCGATCCTCTCGGCCGACGATGGTATCGTGGTAGGCACCACGAATTCCGGCACGATCCACAATAATGGTATGATCGGCATTGTTATCGATGATACGATCACCCGCGTGGGTGGCGACGGCATCGAAGTCGGCGGCAGCAACACCGGCACGATCTCCACCGGTGCCTCCAGCCAAATCTACTCGACCGGCAATGGCATCGTGGTTGGTGCCGCTAATTCCGGTACGATCACCACCCGTGGGGGCGTCGACGCAGGCGCCACCGGCATCAAGGTGGCAGGCGCCAACAACGGCACCGCCCTCGTGGACGGAGCCGCGACCATCACGAATTCCGGCACCAGCGTGATTCGCGCGACGGGCGACGGCATCCAGGTCGGCAGCAACGGCACCTACGGCATAATCACCAACAACGGCAGCATCGGCTCCCTCAACATCGGCGGTGTGAACACCCCCGTGGGTGACGACGGCATCGAAGTCGTCGGTGCCAACGAGGGCACGATCGAGAATACATACGGCGCTGCGATCCTCGCGACGGGTGACGGCATCGTCGTCGGCCAGTCGAACTCCGGTACGATCGGCAACAACAGTACGATCATCGCCAATGCGAACGGCATCCTCGTCGGTGCAGGAAACTCCGCCACCGGCCAAGTCCTCAACAGTGGCGGTGGCACCATCACCGCTACTACCGGCGACGGACTCCACGTGACCGGCGCCAATGCCGGCGAGGTTTTGAACCAGAGTGGTATCATCACCGCCACGGCTGGCGACGGCATCGAGGTGACGGGCGACAACACCGGCACCGTTTCGAACATGAATGGCGGGCGCATCACCGCCGCGCAGAACGGCCTCCTCGTGGGCGGCGCCAACTCCGGCACCGTCTCGGCTTACAACGGCAGCCAGACCACCGCCGCCACCGGCGACGGTATCCATATTTCCGGCGACAACACCGCTGATGGCACGGTTTCGCTCTACAACGGCGGCATGGTCACCGCCACCGCCGGCGACGGCATCGAGATCGTCGGCAGCAATTCCGGCATGGTTGCCGTCGATCTCGCTGGCACCGCCGGCGGTGCTACCTCCGGCCTCACGATCGGCGGCAGCAACGCCGAGAGCGGCCAGATCACCCTTTCCGGGGATGGGTGCCTCTTCGCCACGGCGGGCGATGGCCTCCACATCGTCGGCTCCAACGCCGGCACGATCGACATCAGCGACGGCAGCATTGCCGGTATCACCGGCAACGGCATTGTTGTGGAGAAGGACAACGCGGCCACCGGCGCCATCCGCAACCAGGATCAGATCTTCTCAGGCGGCGGCAACGGCATCGAGATCGTCGGCTCCAATGCCGGCCTGATCGCCAACCAGACGTTGGAGTCCGGTACCATCAACGCGCGGCTCGATGGCATCCTCGTCCGCACCGACAACCTTGGCGGCGGCGAGATCGACAACCACGGGACAGTCTCCGCCGGCGCCTCGGGCATCCACGTTGCAGGCTCCAATAGCGGCGAGATCGACAACAACGGCTTCATCTGGGGCGGCACCAACGGCATCGAAGTGAACGGCGACAACGCCGGCACCCAGACGACCTACGGCGAGATCTACAACAGCGGCGAGATCGTCGACACGACCGGTATCCTGGTCACTGGCACCAATGCCGGCCTCATCGAGAGCGACGGCGGCATGATCGGCACCGAGTCCGATCGCGTCGTGACCGGCATCCAGGTCGCGACCGCCAACACCGGCGCCATTCTTAACGACGCCTCTGTCAATATCTATGCCAGCGGCGACGCGATCCTTGTCGGTGGCGGCACCACGCCGGCCAACAACAGCGGCGTCGTCGCCAATCTCGGCACGATCACGGCGGGCGATGCTGGCATCCATGTGACCGGCAACAACGCCGGTACGTTGCCCACTTGGGTGGCGAGCAATCCTCAGGCCGCTGCTCTCGGAGTGCGGAATGCGTTCATCGCAAACGCCGGAGCAATTCGCTCCACGGGTCACGGAATTCAGATCGACGGCGCCAACGGCAGCGCCGAGGTCGCCGGCATCGTCTACAACGACGGGGCGATCGTCGCCGGAGATTCCGGCATCGTCGTGGGCGATGCCAACTACGGCGTGATCGTGAACTACACCGAAGGAAGCATCTCGGCGACCAACTCAGGTATCTTGGTCGCCGGCGCCAATTTCGGCGGCATCGGCAACGCCGGAACGATCGAAACCAACAACGGCCACGGCATCTTTGTCGTCGGCGACAATTCGGGCCAGATCCTCAATGCCGCCACCGGCACGATCGACGCGGCGAGCGATGGAATTTTCGTCGGCGGCGGCAACGCCGGTGCGACCGAGGCCAACTCCCCGGCCCGGATCGTCAATGCCGGCACCATCGACGCGACTTACAGCGGCATCCATGTGGCCCTCGATAATGGCGGGTTCATCACCAACACCGGTCGTGTGACGGCCGGCACCAACGGCATCCAGATCGATGGAGCGAACACCGGCAGTATCGTGAGCAACGGCACCGCGGAAACGGCCGCCCAGATCACCGCCGGCGACCAAGGCATCTCGGTCGGGAGCGACAACTCCGGCTCCATCACCAACGGACTCTACTCGACCATCACGGCTCGGAGCACCGGCATCTACGTGCAGGGCGACAACGCCACGGCTGCCTCCATCTCCAATACCGGCGCCATCGTCTCCACGGGAGCTGTCGGCATCGCCGTTGAAAGCGCCAACGCCGGTACGATCGCCAATAGCGGCACCGTCCGAGCTTCTTCCGCCGGAATTTACGTCGGTAACGGCAACACCGCCACGGGCCTGATCGAGAACTCCGGCTCGATCACCTCCACGAGCGACGACGGCATCGATGTCTACGACTCCAATGCCGGCTCTATCCACAATACCAGCACCGGTAGCATCACCGCCCAGTATGATGGCATCTCCGTGTCCGGCCCCAACGTCGCCGGCGGCAGCATTCTTAACGACGGCGCCATCTCCACCGATTACAGCGACGGCATCTATCTCAGCGGCACCAACGAGGGCTCGATCGTCAACAACGGCACGATCGACGCCGGCGGCAATGGCATCCGCGTCCGCGGTCGGAGCTTTGGCGGCAAGGTGACGCTTCTCTCCGAAGCCCCTGGTGGCGAAGGCATCCCGGTCGTGCTCGTGCCGGCCAACAACGCCCAGATCACCAACAACGGCATCATCGATGCCGAGGAGGATGGCATCGAGGTGACGGGGCCGTCCGTGCCGGTTTACGATTTCGCAGTAAAGGACGAGGAGTCGAAGACCCCGATCCCCACCGTTCTCCCGCCGACCAACGGCACCACCGGTATCATCACCAACGCCAAGACGATCAATGCCGGTGGAAACGGCATCAGCGTCGGCAGCAGATCCGGCGGCTACGCGCTCATGGGCTCGTCCTCCCGCACCGCGACCGTGGCCAACGCCGGCCTCATCCAGAATCTCGCCGGCGCGACCATCACGGCCGACGACAATGGCATCTCCCTTGGTGGCGAGAACGCCAGCACCGGCATTGTCCGCAACGCGGGTGCGATCACTGCAGGCGATAGCGGCATCGTCGTCGCCAACAACGCGGCGAGGAAGTACGGTGTGTCGGCCGAGCCCACAGAGGGCGCGACAGTCGTGCAGCTCGTCGCCAACAGCGGCCTGATCGAGAATGCCGCGACGGGCACGATCGACGCCGACGAAATGGGCATCATGCTCGGTGGCGAGAACGCCAGTACCGGCACTGTCCGCAATGCGGGCCAGATCAAAGCCAATGTCGGCATCCAAGTGATGGCCGGCGGCATTACCATGGAAATGGATAAGGTAAAGGTCGCCCTCGACTCGGAGCCGGTGTCAGAGACCGCCTATTCGACCGTGGCCAACAGCGGCAGCATCGAGAATACCCTCGGGGCCTCCATCGAGGCGTCCAGCGCTGGTATCGCTCTCGCGGGTTCGAACAGCGGCATGGTGACGAACTCCGGCACCATCAAGGCCCGCTACGTGGGTGTGGTCGGCGTCGCCGGCATGGACACGGAGACCCTGCCCGATGCGAACGCCAACAACGCCACGGGCCAGATCACCAATGCCGCCGACGGCACGATCACTGCCGGCATGTCCGGCCTCATGCTCGTTGGCCGGAATGCCGGTACGATGACCAACGCCGGCAGCATCACGGTGACCGATGGCAATGGCATCGACGTCACCGACGACCTCTCGCTCCTCGCCGCGATGGAGGGCCGAAAGGTCGAGGATGAGCTTAAGCCCAAGCCCAAGCTCGCGGCCGTGGCCGTGAGCGAGTTCGAATCCGTTAGCGCGGACGCGGCTGAGGCCGTAATCGAGGACGAAGCCGAGGTCGAAGTTGAGACCATCTGGGTGGCCAACACCGGCACCCTCTCGAACGAGAAGAGCGGCCTCATCACCGCTTCGGGCCATGGCATCCACGTCAATGGCCAGAACGGGGATACCGGCATCATCAACAACGCCGGCACCATCACCGCCGGCGCCAACGGCATCGACGTCGGGGTGTCCGATTCCGTCATGCCCCATCCGACGTTGATGAAGGTGGAACTCCCGGGCTCCGAGACGGCAGTCCTGAACAGCGGCACGATCACCAACAGCGGCACGATCACTGCCGGCTCCGTCGGTATCTCGGTGAACGGCATCAATACCGGTGCCATCACCAACCTTGAGGGCGGCACGATCACCTCAGGCACAGCCTCGGGCCTTGAGGATGAGGGCCCGCGCGGCGGCGCCAGCGGTATCCGCGTTGACGGAGACAACCGCGGCACGGTGACCAATGCCGGCACGATCGTCGCCGCGAACTACGACGGCGTCGCGATTCAGGGCAACAACACCGGCACCGTGCGCAACACGACCACCGGCTCGGTGGCGTCCTTCTTCCCGTCCCTTGCAGTCCAGGGCGACAACTCCGGCCTGATCGAGAACGCGGGCAAGCTGTCTAGCTCGAATATCGCGGGCGTCTATGTCTCGGGCTTCAACAGCAAGGACATCACCAACACGGCCACCGGTTCGATCGAGGTGACCTCCGGCGACGGCATCTCCGTCCTCGGGCAGAATCGCATGTTCGCCAAGTTGCTCGATACACCCGAAGCCGCGGTGAGCGCGGTCAATTCCGGCACGATCACCAACGCCGGCAGCATCAAGGCCAGCGACGCCGGCATCTCGGTCGGCTCTGCCATGGCATCTGTTCCAGTGGACGAGGTGGTCGGTGCGGATGAAGGCCCGATCAGCAACGCGGATGAAGGTCCGATCAGTGTGAAGGACGCGCCCAGTGCTGACTCCCTTGTCGCCAACAGCGGCACGATCACCAACACTGCCGGCGCCTCGATCGAGGCCGGCGCGTTCGGCATCGTCGCCAATGGCGAGAACAGCGGCACGATCACCAACGCGGGCACCATCAAGGCCGGCGCCTCCGGCATCGCGATCCTCGGCGACAACGCGGGACTCGTCCGCAATGCAGGCGTCATCGAGGCCGCTGCAGTCGGCATCGCAGCCGAGACCAACAGTGGCGCGATTGAGACGACCGCCGGTTCCAGCATCGTCTCGAAGGGCGACGGCATCGTCGTCCAGGGCGACTCCAACGGCCTGACCAACGCGGGCAGCATCTCTGCGGTGACCTCCGGGGTGACCCTCCGCGGCAACACCGGCACCGTGATCAATCGCGGCAGCGTCACCGCCAACGGCACGGGTGCCGTCGCCATCAACTTGGCCGGCGGTGCGCAGACGCTCGTCAACTCCGGCAGCATCGCGTCCAACAACGTGGACATCGCCTCCAACGGCGGCGACCGCGTGATCTTCGCCGAGGGCAGCTCGGTGAACGGAGCCATCGTCTCGACCGGCACAGGCAGCACCCTCTTCTTCGGTGCGGCCGCCGGCACCACGCCGGCGAGCAACCCGCTCGCGGCCACGTCCAGCGCCTTCAGCATGACCTACGGCGGTACGGCCTCGAACTTCAACGCGGTGTTCATGGCCGGCACGACGAACTTCACCGGCACCGCAAGCAACCTGAACACCTCCGCGATCCTCGCCGGCGGTACGTTCCGTGCGAATGGCTTCGTGCAGTTCACCAGCACCGGCTCGCTCCCGACGGGGATCTCCCTGCCGGCGACCTCCGCCACCAACGTCGCCCTCTACAACATGGGCACGCTCGGCGGTCGCAGCAAAGTCGTCCTCCGCTCGTCCTCGGGCGGCCTGGGTACCATGGTGAACACCGGCACGATCGCCCCCGGAAACTCCATCGATACGATCACGATCGACGGCAATGTCTACAATACCGGCACCCTCGCGATCGAGCTCGGCGCCAACAACAACGATGTGATCGCGCTCACCAGCGGCGTCCCCGGTGCGAAGTCGACCTTCACCTTCGCTACCGGCTCGACCGTCGCCTTCACCGGCGAGAGCACCTCGAAACTGCTCCCGGGCGCTGCCTTCAACTTCATGACGGTCGACAGCACCGCCCAGATCGTCATCGAAGGCACACCGGTCTCCAAGTACGAGCTCCTGAAGAGCACCGACACCCTGCCCGACTACAAGTTCTACGTCACCGGCAACTCGGGCGCGCTCAGCGGCCTCAGCGATCTCTATGCTGTCGTCGCTCGCGACCACGCCTACGAGAAGTTCGCGACCACCACGAGCCAGACCGTGGTCGGCACCTACCTCGACGGGCACCGCCACGATGCGAGCTTCGCCGATCTGCTCCTCAACCTCGACCTCATCCCGGTGAATGCCGACCTCAACGCGGCACTCGGCCTGATGAGCGGCGAGATCTATCCCTCGCTGGTTGTCCTCGAGAACGAGCGTGTCGGTGATCTGATGAAGAGCGTCGCGACCAACCTCCGCCCGCTCAGCACCGCGCAGACCCTCGTCGAGACGGAGACGTTCGAGCCCCGCTGGTACACCTTCGCGCAGGCCTCGGTGAATTCCTCCGACGCCTCCGACGGCAAGGTCGCCGATCTCGACACCGACAACAACAGCGTGTTGGCCGGCGTCGGCTGCCAGGTCTATCCGAAGTGGGATATCGGTGGCTTCCTCAATGCGGGCGACGGCAAGGTGAAGAACGCCCACCCCGACAAGGCCGACACCACCAATACCGACCTCGGCTTCTTCGGCCGCTACAACAACGCCGGCGACTACTACTACGCCAGCGTTGCCTACAGCACCGACTCGTTCGAGGTCGAACGCCAGGCCGCCGTGGCCCGCAGCCACCCGCTCATCTCCCAGGCTGCAGTCCGCACGAAGGGTGAGTTCGACAGCAAGCAGCTCACCGCCTACCTCGAGAAGGGTTACACCTTCAACTTGGGCGGCAGCGTCATCCAGCCCTATGCGGCCTTCCAGTACAGCAAGGGCTCGTACGACCGCTTCACCGAGACCGGCGACGGCCTGCTCAACCTCACCGTCGACTTCAAGGACTTCACCTCGATGCGCGGCATCCTCGGCGCCACTTGGCGCTACGATATCAGCCGCACCTTCGGCGTGGCCGTCCGCGGCAACTGGGCGCACGAGTTCAGCGACGACGTCGCCTCCATCGATGCCTCGTTCCGCGGCGCCTCCAGCACCTACCGCCTGCGCGGGTTGGAGATGGGTTCGGAACGCTTCAACGGTGGTGTCGACCTGAGCGTCCGCCTCACCAGCAAGCTCTCCGCCTGCCTGCGCGCCGACTACACCACCAGCGATGGCCAGGAGACCGAGTCGGCCAACATCGGGTTCCGGTACGGCTGGTAAAGAGTTGTTCTGTTAGCAGTTGGATAACGAAACGGCGCCTTCCTCGGAAGGCGCCGTTTCTTCGTGTTCGCCCCAAGCGCCGGACCGCGTGGCGCGGTTGCCGGTCCGCCCGGTGAATTGTGCCCGGTATGTTGTGACCGGGAACGTTCCCGCTAGACTCCGCATTGTGGATGCCGAACGGCATCCCGTGCATCCCGACACCGGACATGGACTGGTACACCCAGCTGGAACGATTGCGGCGGATCGTCGCCTCGGGCGAAGGCGCGACGGTCGGGGCGGCGTCGCCGCTCACGGCGGCCGAGGCCGAGCGCCTGAGGGGCCGGCTGGCGCGCGGCCGGGTGCAGGAGATCGTCCGCCGGGTGCTGGCCCAGCACTTTTCCCCCACGAAACCACCAACACACAACGACAATGGCAGACAACGATAGCAGGGTGAAGATCAGCGAGCGCATCGGGAAGTTCGTCGAGGATGTCGCATCCCTCGACGTGCTGACCCTGACCGGGAAGATCGAACTGAACACCAATCCGGCGAGGGTCGATCCTCCGCAGGGCGGCCAGGGCAAGAAGCTCAGCTTCAGCTGGGACGGATTGTTCGAGAAAGTTGTGGCCGGGATGGATCCGGCCAGCGCGAACAAGCTGTCGGTGCTGGCGTACACGCACGCCGAGTTCGACTCCGATGCGGTCATCTTCGTACAGGAAGGCCTATCGCCGGAGAATCGGGAGTTGCTTGCGGCGCACCACGCGGCGGTGGAGGCCGCGCAGAAAAGCCGGATCGAGGCCGTGCGCGTAGTGACCGATCTTCTCGGCGGTGTGGTCAAGCCGGGCGCCAAGTAGCGAGCCGGAGACAACTCAGTCCACGCCCCGGGGGTGTGGCGCATGTTCCATGTCCACTGCACTTGATCTGACCGCCGAGGATCTGACGACTGCCGAGGAGCGGCTCGCCCAGGTTGTGCTGCGGCATTACGGGGCACCGGACGAGGAGGTGCAGACCGATCCGCGCGCCGATCTCGGAGGGACCGACCTCCAGCGCAGCGAGCAGTTGGCCACTCTGTTGCACTCGCTCGGGTATCTGCCCGAGCCGCCGTCCGGTCTGGAGCATCGTTGGGCGGAGGAGACGATCCAGCTGGCTTGGGCGGAGTGGCGCGACGACTGGCAGGCCTGGGCGGTGGCGGCGGAGGGCGATCGCGATGTGGCGCTGGACCTGGGGGCCGAGACGCTCGGCAGCGCCGGGGACAACGCCGCCGCGCTGCGTGCGCTCAAGGCGTGCGCGACACTGGAAGGCGAGGTGACGCTGCGGCGGTGGCCGGAGCCGGGACGGACGACGCTCGCCTCGCGCATCGCGCTGTTCCGACTGCGGCTCTACGGGCTCGGAGTCCACGACCCGGGCACGGCGATGCCGCCGGCACAGGAAGGCGAGCTCTTGGAGAAAGCGCGCGACCTCATGGCGGGGCGGGCTGCCTTGCCCGCCCATGAGCTGATCAACCGGTTGGGCAACCTGCACCGGCTGACCGACGAACTGATCGACTCGGTTGGCGAGCGTTTCGTGGTGCTTGCGTCGCGAGAACGGGCGGCGGACCTGGAGGGAATCCAGGTGCTCGGCGTGTCCGGCCGGATCGCGATCCGGCTGCTTGCGCACAACAATGCGCAGGCCTGTGCCCTGAACACGCTGACGCTGCGCGTGCTTCAGGTCCGTTTGTGGACGCTGGGCTACTACGACGGGGCGATTGACGGCGACTGGGGCAGACTGAGCGGGCGGGCGCTCAGGGAGTTCGCCCGGGATTACGGGTTGGCGCGGCGTCACACCTGGCTCGGGGCGTTGCCCGACGGGCGCGTTGTCCTCGATGCGACGAAGGTCCTTGAACGTTTCCGCGCTGAGGTCGACGCCGCCGCGGAACGGACGGAGCGCAGCGATATCGACGGGGCCTTGGCCGAGGCGGATGCGCAGGCGGGCGGGGCGTTCTGGGATGCCTTGGCCCAGACGCTCGAGGAGAAGCGCGGAGACGCCACGGCCGGCAATGGCTGTGACGAGCACGCGGGTGCCCTGGCGGCGGTCCCGAATGTGCGGCGCGTGCGGTATTTCGGCTGGCGGGGGATCTTCGCGGCCTTCGGCCGGTTCCGGCGCAGGGCGGGCGGTTTCGCTCGGCTGGTGATGGTCGTGGCGCGCGATCAGGCGAATCGCCTCCACGGGCTGTTGCGCAACATCGCGCGCTATGTCGCGGATGCGGCTCGTGTGGCGGTGCGCGTGGCGGCGCTGGGCGTGCGGCGGCTGAAGTGCTGGCTGACCGGCACGCCGGTGGTGACGCCCGACGGGGCGCACTTCGTCGCCACATTCTGGCAGCATGACTTCGACACGGTGAACGTGATCTCCGCCGGATGCCCGGCCGAGCTTGTGGCGCGGCACGGTCGGGTGCTGGACTGGATGCAGCGCAGCACGGAGGCGATGCTGCGGGTGGGGCTGGAGATCGCGCAGGCGTTGCTGGCGCTGGGCAACTGGCTGCTCTTCGCCTGGCGGGCGCTGCGGGTCGTGAGGCAGATCCTGCGCGAGGTCTCCGATCCGTGTCTCCGTGAGTTGGTGGCGGAGACGGCGCCGATCTGAGGCGCGAGCGGGAAGGGCGCTGCAAGACAGCGCCCCTGCGGGGGAACGGCGGCTCGCGAGAGGGAATGCCTCCCGGCTTAGTCGGTGATGATGGCGCTGAGGCGGGTGCGGAGCGTGTCGGGCTGGAAGGGCTTCTGGAGGAAGCCGGCGAGGCCGGCGGCGCCGAACTTGGCGACGGCGTCCTGCTCGGAGTAGCCGCTCATGAGCACGACGGGCAGCTTGGGCCGCAGGCGGTGGATCTCGCGGAAGGTCTCGGCGCCGTCGAGCTCGGGCATGGTGAGGTCGAGGAGGACGGCGCGGAAATCGTCGCGCCCGTCGTGGAAGATCTCGACCGCCTCCTGGCCGTTGCAGGCGACGACGGCCTCGTAGCCGAAGGAGCGGAGCATGCGGGCCATGACGCTGCGGACGGTGTCCTCGTCGTCGACGACGAGGACGCGCTTGGAAGGCGGCGTGGCGGGAAGGGGCTCGGAGGGGAGCATCGCGGATTGCTCGGCGGCGGGGAAGAGGACGAGGAAGGAGGCACCTTTCCCGGGTTCGCTCTCGACCTTGATGGCGCCGTTGTGACCGCGGACGATACCGAGGACGGCGGAGAGGCCGAGGCCGCGGCCGGTGAACTTGGTTGAGAAGAAGGGCTCGAAGATGCGCTGGAGGATCTCGGGGACCATGCCGGCGCCGTTGTCGCTGACCTCGACGAAGACGTAGTTGCCTTCCGGAAGCTCGGGGGCGAGGTGGGTCTGGTGGAGGTACTCGCGGGTGGCGCGCATGGCGCCGGTGGTGATACGGATGAGGCCGTCCTTGTCGCCGATGGATTCGGCGGCGTTGGAGACAAGGTTGATGACGATCTGGCGGAGCTGGTTGACGTCGGCCTGGACGAGCGGGAGGTGCTTGTTGAGGAAGTAGCGCAGCTTGGCCTTCTTGGTGGTGGAGAGCTCGAGCAGCGGGACGGCCTCGGTGATGAGCTCGGAGAGGTCGAGGAGCTGGACGACGAAGCGGCCCTTGCCGGAGTAGGCGAGCATCTGGCGGCAGAGCTCGGCGGCGCGCAGGGATGCCTTCTCGATCTCCTCGACGCAGTTGTAGGGCGGGGTGCCGGCGGCGAGGTCGAGCTTGGCCAGCGAGGCGTTGCCGAGGATGCCGGTGAGGAGGTTATTGAAGTCGTGGGCGATGCCGCCGGCGAGGACGCCGAGCGACTCCAGTTTCTGGGTCTCGCGGACGCGGGCCTCGGTCATGAACCGCTCGGCCTCGGCGGCCTTGCGGGCGGAGATGTCGCGGGCGACGACGAGGACGCCGCGGGGCGAGCCGTCCTCGGCGGCGAGGGTGGTGGCGTTGCAGAGGAGCGGGATGGGCTGGGCCTTCGGGTCGGCGACGAGGCCGATCTCGGCGTCACGCACGGTGCCGCGGGCGAGGGCGTCGGTCCAGAGCTGGCGGGCACGCACGGGGTCGGCGAAGCGCTGGGCGAAGTCGACGCCGATAAGGCCGGAGCGCTCGGCGCGGGTGAGGGACTGGGCGGCGGGGTTGACGTCGAGGATGGTGCCGGCGGCGTCGAGGACGAAGACGGGGTCGGGGTTGAGGTCGAGGAGCTGGCGGTTGTAGCGGCTGAGTTCGTGGAGCTCCTCCTCGGCGTGTTTGCGCTCGGTGATCTCTTGGATGACGCCGGCGAGCACGGGCGGTTTGCCGGCGTCGCGGGTGGTGGCGCCGTGGCCGTGGAACCAGCGGATGGAACCGTTGCGGTCGAGGAGGCGGAACTCGATGTCGAACTGGGCGGCGCGGCCCTCACAGGCGGCGAGCCACTGGGCCTGGAGGCGGTTGAGATCGTCGGGGTGGATGAGCCGGGTCCACTCGTTGGGCGTGCGGCTGCTGTCGGCAGAGAAGCCGAGAAGGCGGTCGAGGACGCCATCGGTGGCGACGGTGCGGGTGGCGGGCTCGTAACGGAGGACCGAGGTGCGGCCGGCGGCGAGGGCGGCTCGGAGGCCCTGCGTGTCTATCACAACATCCTGGATATGGGGGGCGTCGGGTTGCGGTCGTGGGGCGGGATCCATCGGAATGCGGGGCTGTGCCCAGGCGGCGGTGTGGGCTGCGGGCAGGGGCGATTATCGGGTGCGGGGCGGGGTTGGCAACCCCGATGGAAGGCAGCGGGCCGTCGTGCTGGTGAGCGGCGTGGCGGGCGGAGGGGCGGTGGACCCGATCAGGCGGCGGACCAGCGGCCGAAGATGCCGCAGGGGAGCACGGTGCCGTCGCGCTGGGCGGGCAGGCCGATCTCGCCGACGGAGACGTTGCCGGCGCCGGCGGGGAGGAGGGCGGAGAGGAGATTGCCGGCGACGACGGGGGAGAGACGCGCGGTATAGCTGTTGATGAGGAAGAACAGCGGTCGGTCGGAGAGGATCTTGCCGCAGTCGGCGAGGAGGCCCCAGAGGTCGTCCTCGAGCTTCCACATCTCGCCGGAACCGCCGCGGCCGTAGGTGGGCGGGTCCATGATGATGGCGTCGTACTTGCGGGCGCGGCGCTGCTCGCGCTGCACGAACTTCCGGCAGTCGTCGACGATGTAGCGGATGGGCGATTCGGCGAGGCCACTGAGGGTGGCGTTGTCGCGGCACCACTCGACCATGCCCTTGGCGGCGTCGACATGGCAGACGCTGGCGCCGGCGCGGGCGGCGGCGACGGAGGCGGCGCCGGTGTAGCCGAAGAGGTTGAGGACGGAGATCTCGCGGCCGGCGGCGCGGGCCTGGCGGATGAGGGCGCTGCTCCACTCCCAGTTGACGGCCTGCTCGGGGAAGAGCCCGGTGTGCTTGAAGCCGGTGGGGCGGATGCGGAGCGTGAGGTCGAGCGGCGCGTAGCGGATCGTCCAGGACTCGGGGAGCGGGCGGCGGAATTCCCATTTGCCGCCGCCGGTCTCGCTGCGGTGGTAGTAGCCGTCCCAACCGGTCCAGGGCTGGCCGCCGCGGCGGGGCCAGACGACCTGCGGGTCGGGCCTGACGAAGTTGAACTCGCCCCAGCGCTCCTGCTTCATGCCGTCGCCGCATTCGAGGAGGCGGTAGTCCTCCCAGTGGTCGGCGAGTTGGATGGGCGAGTAGTCGAGCGGCATGGTGGCCGAGAGCGGAGACGGGAAACGGGCGGCCGGAAAGCGAAAAGCGGCGGACGAGCTGGGCGGAACACGGACCCGGGACAGGCCTGAGCAGGCGAACGGCGCGCTTGGGGAAGCGCGCCGTCCGGAGGCATCTGCCAAATTTGCGGTCTTCAGAGACCGGCCTGCAGCATCCTGCGGCGACGGAAGTGAAGGAGGGCGAGGAGGACGCAGGGGAACGCCAGGGGCAGGGCGCCGCCACCACCACCACCATTGGCTCCACTACTGCCACCGCTGGTGCTTCCGCCAGTGGAGGGCGGCGGTGTGGGGGCGGCGGTGATCGTAAGGGTGGTCGGCGTGCTGACGATGTCGGCGCTGGAGGTCTGATCGGTGATGGCGACGGTGTAGGTGCCGGCGTCGGCGCTCTGGGCGTTGCTTACAGAATACGTTGAGCCGGTCGCGCCGGCGATCGGCGCGTTGCCGCGGCGCCATTGGTAACCGGATCCGGTGAAACCGGAGGGCTGCGCGGTGAGGGTGATGCTGCCGCCTGCGGTGACGCTGGTCGCGGAGGCGGAGATGGAGGCGCTGCGCGGGACTGGTGTGGCCGAAGCGGCTCCGGCGGTGTTGCCGGCGGCGGCGAGGGCGGAGATCAGGCCGGTGGTGGGCGTGAGCTCGTAGGAATAGCCGGGTGTGAACACGGTGTCGTTGCCCGCGTCGGCGGTGCCGGTGGTGGCGACGAAGAGGTTGCCGAGCGAGCGGATGAGCCCGCCGTCGCTCTTGGCGAGCGGGTTGGCGGCGTGGGCGAAGACGTTGTATTCGGCCAGCAGTTGCGAGCCGGCGAGCGCGGCCACGCCGACGGTGTTGCCGGGCACGTCGTAGCCGTTGCTGTAGAGGTGCACGTGGCCGGAGGTGATGGCGGGCAACGCCTGGTCGGCCGACTCGGCCCAGAAGTTGTGGTGCAGCGTCACGCGCAACGTGGATGTCTCGCTGGCTCCGATGCGGACGGCGTGGCGGTGCGCCGCCGCGGCGTTGGTGTAGTAGAACTCGTTCCAGGATGCGGTGAGGTTGGTGGCGCCATCGGCGATGCTGAGCAGGTAGCCGGCGCAGTCGAAGAGCGTGCAGTGGTTGATGAAGACGTTGCTGGCGCCCGAGACGGCGATGCCGTCGCCGGTGGGATTGGCGATGGCGAGCCCGCGGACGACGACGTTGCTCACGCCGGGGCCGATGGAGAGCTTGCCGAGGATCGCGGCGTTGGCATCCAGACCTTGGATGGTCTTGTTGGAGGCGACGTTGACGACGCCGGCCGGGGCGAGGGTGCCGAGGTCGAGGCGGCCCGAGATGGTGATCACGCCGGAGCCGGAGGCCTCGGCACGCTGCTTGAACTCGGCCGGGGTGCTGACGACCACGGTGTTGGCGGATCCTCCGCCGGTGGCGGCGGCGCCGAAGCCGTCGGGCTGCACCGAGGTCGAGTTTACGGAGATGACGAAGGAGACGGTGGCGGTGCCGGTGCCTGCGGCGTTGGCGGCGCCGAGGGTGACGGTGTGGGTGCCGGCGGCGGTGGGCGTGCCGGTGATGGCGCCGGTCGCGGGGTTGAGCACGAGGCCGTCCGGCAGGCCGGCGGCGGAGTAGGTGGTGGGCCCGAAACTGGCGTCGATCCGGTAGGTGGTGGCGGCGCCCACGGTGCCGGCGGCGGTGGCGGCGTTGCGGATGACGGGGACCGACCGGCCGTGGAAGGTGACGACCGACTGCGCGGGGACGGTGTAATCGAACGTCGAGGCCGCGACGGGCATGGCCGGCTGGGCCTCGAGGGATTGGGTAGCGGAGGTGGCGACTGGCGTGAGGCTGGCCGGGGCGAGGCCGTGCAGCGCGAAGGTCTGCGGCACGGCGGCGGCGGTGTCGTTGACGACGACTATGGCGCAGCGGCCGGTGGCCGGATCGGTGAAGGCGGTGATGGCGAGCGGGCCGGCGTTGTTCGTCACGTCGACGCGGTAGTCGCCGGGGCGGACGAAGCGGCTGAACTGGCCCATGACGTAGCCGCGGCGCTGGGGCACGCTGCCGTCGTCGAGCAGGCCGTTGGCGGTGCCGATGCACTTCCACCAGATGTAGGCGCTCATGTTGCCGACGGAGAGGCAGTCGGAGATCTGGCGGGCGGTGGTGAGGGCGTAGCCGAGCGGCTTGCCGGCGATGCCGTAGGTGGGCCCCTGGTCGTTGACCAGAAACTCGGTCATCCAGAGGTGTTTGCCGAGGGAGCGTGCGAGCGGGTAGTCGCGGATCGTGGCGCCGTAGATCTCGGTGCCGTAGAGGTGGCCGCCGATGTAGTCGACATTGGCCGCGGCGGCGGAGTCGTTGAGGGTGGGGTCGGAGAGCGACTGGCTGAAGTTGAGCGACTCGGGCATCATCACCGGCACGGAGATCGCGCCCGCGTTGTCGCGGCAGAAGGTGTGGAGCTGCTCGGCCGTCCAGCTGCAGCCTTCGTAGTCGGGATTCCAATCCGGCTCGTTCTGCACGGAGATGACTGCCAGCGGTGCGCCGTTGGTGGCCATGTGCTTCGCGAAACCGTCGAGGTGGGCGGCGTAGGCGGCGTATTGGGCGGGCAGGAGCGAGCCGCCGACGATGTTGTTGCTGGTCTTCATCGCCGCGGGCGGGGTCCACGGGCTGGCGAGGATGCGGGCGCCGCGGGCGTGGGCGCGCTGGCCGTCGGTGACGGCGGCGGCGTAGTTGCCGTCCGGCGGGATGCGGAGGCGGATGAGGGTGAGGCCGAACTGCGTGCCGCTCGTGCCGTAGAGTTGGTCCATCTGGGCGTCGTTGAGCGGGTCCTGACCGTCGTAGAGGAACGCGGCGCCGGCGCCGAAACCGTCGATCTGCTGCTTGAGGCTGGCGGCCTCGATGGTGCAGGTGGCGGAGCGGACAGGGGAGGCTGCGAGCAGGGCGGTGGCGCAGAGAGCGGCCAAAGCGGTCGCTTTCGATGTAGGGAAGTGCTGGTACTTCATGCGCGGGAGGGGTTGGGCGATTACGGCGGGAGGAAGCGGGGAAACAGGCGCGGTGAGATTGGGTGCGCCATAGGCGTAAACACCGGACGGGCGGTGGTGCCCAGGGGGAGCAGTGACCGAGAATGGTCGCCGTTGACCTGTCGCCGACGTCGACATGGGCCAGCTGAGAGCCGAAGGGCGGTTTCGAGTCGACGCCGCTGCATGGCGGGCGCTCGGCCTCCTTGAGGCCGGCGGGGTGGATGTGGCAACGGAGCGAGCGTAACGGACCGTCCAGGACTCGGCCGTCGGCAGCGGAATGCCTAGCCGTGTTGCCTAAGTTGTCGGTGCAGGGGCTGCGTCTTGCGCCGCCGGGCGCGCGACTCCTGCTCGACCGGGTTAATCGGGCGGCCTCAGAGCAGGTCGCGCGAGACCTTGTGGGCGAGGGCGCGCTCGAGCTCTCGGCGCAGCGCTTTCGGGCGGCCGTGCATGGCGGGCATGAGGGCGAGCCAGTGGTAGACCTCCTCGCGGAGGTGCCGGGGCATGTGCGGCTCCGTTTTCAGGACCCGGTCGAGGGCGCGCACGACCTGCGCGGCGATGCGGTCGCACACGACCTGCGCGGCGGCGGTGGCGTGCTGGCCGGCGAGGCGGGTGGCGGGGTCGAGCCGGCTGTGGCGCAGCGCGGCGGAGCGGTAGGGGGAGAGGCTGTCGACGAGCACGGTGGCGGTGCGAGGAAAGAAGCTCGTCATGAGGTTCCAGGGCTCACGGTGCTGGTCGCCGCCGTGGCGGATGTCGGAGCGCAGGAGGACGGCGGGGATGTCGGCGAACTTGGCGAACATGAACTCGACGACGGTGCCGGAATCGAGCTCGGTGCCGTCGTAGTTGAAGATGGCGGCATCGGCGGCGAGGAGGGCCTGGATGTCCTGATCGCGGATGCCGCGCAGGGAGCGGCGGCGGGTGTCGAAATCCTGCGGGAGCAGGCAGTGGTAGCGGCCGTGGGAGCGTTCGTAGACGGCCTCGGCGAGGTAGGCGTTGCCGACGAGGTGCTTGGCGCTGAACAGTTCGCCGGCGAAGTAGACGGTATAGAATTTGGGTTTCTTCACTGCTGTGGCGGGGAGACTGCGCGGACGGCGCCTCCGGGGAAAGGCAACAAATCGTAGCCCGGGGCGGTCCGGTGTCGGGCTGCTCCGTCTTGCGCTGGTCGCGGGCCCGGCTTTCGCCGCTCCGTGTGCAAGCGAGGCCGCAAGGAGTGGATGGCGTGCAGGGCCGCGGGTGGCCGGCCTCGCCGCGGCAGAAGTGCGGCAAAGAAAAGGCGCGGCCCGTTCTGGGCCGCGCCTGGGATGTATGGCGGTAATGGATTGCCGGCGAGCAGGTGCCCGCAGGTGGATCAGGCGCCGAGGGTGACCTCGACCTTGACCTTCGTGCGGCCGTCGGTGGGCAGCGGGATCAGGTTGCCGGCGACCTTCTGGCCGTCGACGACGAGGCTCTTCACGCCGTTGCACTTACCCTTCGGGTTCTTCACCACGATCGAGTAGGTGACGCCGCGGAACTTGCGTTGCACCGAGTAGCCCTTCCACTTCTTGGGGACGCAGGGATCGATGCGTAGGCCGGTGAAGTCGGGCTTCACGCCGAGGATCGACTGCGATGCGACGACGAACGACCAGGCGCCGGTGCCCGTGAGCCAGGAGTTCTTGCCTTCACCGGGGGTGGGCGAGAACTGCGAGGCGGTCATCTGCGCGTAGGAGTAGGGCTCGGAACGGTAGACGTCGTGGTCGGGCTTGGCCGAGGGGCAGATCGAGAGGTAGTACTCGAGGGCCTTGTCGCCTTCGCCGAACATCGTCCAGCCGATGTGGATCCAGGTGTTGTTGTGCGAGAAGACGCCGGCGTTCTCCTTGTAGCCCGGGGGATAGGAGGAGACTTCGCCGAGCTCGAGGTGGTATTCGGAATACGGAGGGTACTGGAGGGCGCAGCCGTAGCGGGCGTCGTAGAGGTACTTGTCGACGGCCTGAAGGGCCTTCTTCGCGCGGCCGTTGGTCTGGCCGGCGCCGCCGAGGACGCACCACGCCTGGCTCTCGATGTAGATCTTGCCCTCCTTGCAGCTCTTGGAGCCGACGGGGTTGCTGGCGGCGTCGAACGCGCGGGTGTACCAGGCGCCGTCCCAGGCCTGCTCCTCGACGGTCTTGAGCATGTCGTCGTAGTGGCCCTGGACGCGGGCGGCGTCGGCGGACTGGCCCATGAACTGGTAGAGGCCGACGAGGTCGCGGGCGGCGTAGAGGAAGAGGCCGGCGATCATGACGGACTCGGCCTTCGAGCCGGCGATGTCGCCGACGCACTGGAAGGACTCGTTGGGCTCCTTCGAGAAGCAGTTGAGGTTGAGGCAGTCGTTCCAGTCGGCGTGGCCGATCAACGGCAGGCCGTGCGGCCCGCGGTTGTTGAGCGTGTACGCGATGGAGGTCTCGATGTGATGGAGGAGGTTGTCCTTCGAACCGGGTTTGTCGGCGTAGCCGCAGGGTTCCTGGAGGATCGAGGCGTCGCCGGTTTCGCGGATGTACGCGCAGGTCGAGAG